>JACCED010484089.1_pt1 | contig 31348 bp, 27 predicted proteins | sample 7455021 | NCBI WGS metagenome assembly JACCED01 (sample SAMN15323456, study PRJNA562643) | freshwater metagenome | isolation source: river surface water | place: USA:Blue River Watershed | collected 2017-08-19 | reverse complement strand
GGGCCAGAGCGCATAGGCGCAGGAGCAATTTCAATCGCTGCACCTCGATCGCCAGTTGAACCAGCCACCTCAAGGTCTGCATCAGCATGTTGATACTGCACATCTGAGAGTTTGGCCAAATCTTCATTCATCGATTCAGAAGCTTCATCCAACTCACTAGCACTGCGAATCTGTACCGTCATGATGCTTTTAACAACATCATTCTTGATAACGCTTAGCAATTCACCATACAGCTCGAATGCTTCACGGCGGTATTCTTGTTTTGGATCCTTCTGAGCATAGCCACGCAAATGGATGCCTTGACGCAAATGGTCCAAAGCAGCCAAATGTTCACGCCAATGCGTATCCAAGCTGTAGAGTAAAACAGAGCGCTCAAATCCAGCAAAAGATGCGCGTCCAGAAAGCTCTACTTTTGCATCGTAAGTTTCTTTTGCCGCCTCTAGGACGCGATCAACGATTTGCTCATCGTCCATAGACTCAGCATTTTCAACCCAATTTTTTAGGTCGACTGTTAAACCCCAGTCGCTGGCCAATACATTTTCAAGACCAGCCAAGTCCCACTGCTCTTCCATCGACTCTAGAGGAACATATGGAGCGCAAATGCTGCGCAATACATCTTCACGCAAATTAGCAATCAACTCACCAACATCAGCGCTTTCTAATACTTCGTTTCTGAGACGATAAGTTTCTTTACGTTGATCATTAGCAACGTCATCATATTCCAAAAGCTGCTTACGAATATCAAAATTACGACCTTCAACCTTACGCTGAGCAGACTCAATCGAACGAGTCACCATGCCCGCCTCAATCGGCTCGCCATCAGGCATCTTGAGACGATCCATTACTGCACGTAAACGATCGCCAGCAAAAATACGCAGGAGTGAATCATCTAGAGAGAGATAAAAGCGGGAAGAACCAGGATCACCTTGGCGGCCGGCACGTCCACGTAGCTGATTATCAATGCGGCGACTCTCGTGACGCTCTGTACCAATAATGTGCAAACCACCAGCAGTCAAAACTTGATCATGCAAGCTTTGCCACTCATCCTGCAAAGTCTTAATCTTGGCAGCTTTTTCTGCATCCGAAAGAGCAACATCTGCTTCAATTAAAGAGGATTGCTTGCCAACGTTACCACCCAAAACAATATCTGTTCCACGACCCGCCATATTGGTAGCAATCGTGATCATCTTTGGTCTACCAGCTTGAGCAATGATCTCTGCTTCGCGAGCATGCTGCTTCGCATTCAATACTTGATGGGGTAACTGACGTTTATCCAGTAAGCCTGCAATTAATTCTGAATTCTCAATTGAGGTTGTACCAACCAATACGGGCTGGCCACGCTTGTAGCAATCCTCAATATCTTTGATGACTGCATCGTAACGCTCACGCGATGTCTTGTAGATCTGATCTTGACGATCTTTTCTTTGACTAATGCGATTTGGAGGAATAACTACGGTCTCAAGGTTGTAGATTTCCTTGAACTCATAAGCTTCAGTATCTGCTGTACCAGTCATACCAGCCAACTTTCCGTACATACGGAAGTAGTTCTGGAAAGTAATTGTGGCTAGCGTTTGATTCTCATTCTGAATCTGTACACCTTCTTTAGCCTCAACAGCTTGATGTAAGCCATCAGACCAACGACGACCCTGCATTAAGCGGCCTGTGAACTCATCAACAATAATGACTTCACCATTTTGAACAACATACTGTTGATCACGGTTGTACAGAGTATGCGCACGTAATGCGGCATAGACGTGATGCATCAAAGTAATATTTTGCGGCGCATACAAAGAGTCGCCATCATTCAAAGCGCCAAGCTCAACTAAAACTGTCTCAGCTTTATCGTGACCACGCTCTGTTAAATAAACCTGTTGCGACTTTTCATCAACCCAGTAATCGCCCGGCTTTTCAACGCCAGTGCCATCTGCTTTTTCTTCGCCAATTTGACGCTCTAAGTAAGCAGGCAATGCATTGATCTTGATATACAAATCAGTGTGGTCTTCAGCCTGGCCAGAAATGATCAATGGGGTACGTGCCTCATCGATCAAAATAGAATCAACCTCATCAACAATTGCATATGCTAGGCCACGCTGAACACGCTGACCCAAGTCTTGAACCATGTTGTCACGGAGGTAATCAAAACCAAACTCGTTATTGGTGCCGTAGGTAATATCGGCTGCATAAGCCTCTTGTTTAGTTGTGTGATCCATCTGAGAAAGATTCACACCAACCTTCATGCCTAAGAAGTTATAGAGCGTTGACATCCACTCAGCATCTCGCTGAGCCAAGTAATCATTTACCGTGATGACGTGAACACCCTTGCCTGTTAAGGCATTCAAATACACAGGGAGCGTAGCGGTTAAGGTTTTACCTTCGCCTGTTCCCATTTCAGCAATCTTGCCTTGATGCAATGCAAGGCCACCCATCATCTGCGCATCAAAATGGCGCATCTTCATGACGCGCGTACTCGCCTCACGAACTACTGCAAAAGCCTCTGGAGCGATATCATCCAATGACTCGCCCGCAGCTAAACGTGACTTGAACTCAGCAGTTTTTGCTTGTAATGCAGCATCATCCAAAGCTTGCATGCTAGGCTCGAAAGCGCTAACTTTAGCAACCACTTTGCGATACTGTTTTAAGAGGCGGTCGTTACGACTGCCGACCAGGGTTTTAAGAAGACCGATTACCATGGGATATTGAAGTAAATTAAGACCTTGAGTTTATCACCCGCACCCTCTTTTTATATGAACTTTGCCCCTAAACCTATCCGCACGAAAGCCGCTCATGAGTGGCTAGAGTATTTGCGTGACTCCGAGGGCTTGGGTGGTATTTTGGCTAAAACGGAAGATCTTGCCAAACTCAAAATTGCACTCAAAGGAGCTCTTGTTGAGTTAGATTTAGATAACTTGGCACCCAAAATTGAGGCTGGCTGGCGCTCCGGCGCTCAGAATGAACTATTTTTACTGGTGAATGGGGCGAGTATCGCCACCCGCCTTCAACAGATTTTACCTAGTCTAATCAATGAGTTATCTAAAAAAGGGGTAATCTGCACCAGTATTAAGGTGCGCCTAAAGCCCGCACCACCCACCTGGGAAATCAAACCCCGGGAGGGAGTCCAGGCAAACCAGAAGCCAAAAGGCTTCAATGCCGTAGCAAGGGCTTCTTGGGAGTCTTTATTGGAAAAATTAGCGCCAGACTCTGATCTTCGTCAGGCGGTTGAGCGTCTACTGCAAAGCAAACCTAAATAAACCTAGAAAAACAGGGGTTGACTCTCTTTGGAATAGGCTGAGGGAGCTTTATTTTCTGGAAAGCTACTGATTTCGTAAGAACTGGGGTCTTCCAAAAGCTTACGCAAAAGCGCGTTATTCAGAGCATGTCCTGATTTTTCGGCGACATAGGAGCCAACGATTGGGTGTCCAACTAAATAGAGATCGCCAATGGCATCCAAGATTTTGTGACGAACAAACTCATCTTCATAACGTAACTCTTCGTTATTCAGGATGCGATGCTCATCGAGCACGATTGCGTTATCTAAGCTTCCACCACGCGCCAATCCCATTTCTCGCAAAGCTTCAACTTCATGTGCAAAGCCAAAAGTGCGCGCACGGCCAATCTCACTTCGATATGCATGTTCTGCAAAGTCCACTACAAAACGCTGACCAGTCTTATCTACTGCGGGATGCTTAAAGTCGATCGTGAAATCTAACTTAAAACCGAAGAAAGGCTCTAGTCGCGCAAGCTTGTCACCCTCCTTCACTTCTACCGGTTTTTTAATTACTACAAACTGTCTTGGGGCATCTTGCTCAGCAATACCAGCAGACTCCATTAAGAATAAAAATGAAGCTGCACTACCATCCATGATGGGGACTTCTTCACCATCGAGCTCAATTAATAAATTATCAAGCCCTAGACCTGCACAAGCTGAAAGCAAATGCTCCACAGTGGAAACGCGCACCCCATCTTTTTGAATCACTGAGGCTAAGCGGGTATCACAAACCGCCAGAGCAGTAGCCGGCACAACCGATTGCTCTGGGGTGTCTACACGTACAAACAAGATTCCTGAGTTTACCGGCGCAGGCTTGATGGATAAAGTTACCTTGCGCCCAGAGTGCAAGCCAATCCCCACGGTTTTAATCGGAGTGGCGATTGTGCGTTGCTTCATCATATTTATATTTAAACTCAGGAAAATTTCTTAAAGCTTCTTCAAAATTGAAGCGGCATCACTCACTTCAAACTTGCCCGGTGCTTCACGATCTAATGTTGTTACTACACCGTCTTCAACAACCATGGCATAGCGATCTGAACGAACACCTAAACCACGGGCAGTCAAATCCAATTCGAGGCCAAGTTTCTTAGTGAATTCAGCACTACCATCACCCAACATACGGATCTTCTTGCCAACTTTTTGATCTCGACCCCAAGCACCCATTACAAATGGATCATTTACTGAAATACACCAAATTTCATCAACACCTTTTGCTTTGATTGCATCAAAGTGCTCAACATAACTTGGAACATGCTTTGCTGAACAAGTCGGTGTAAATGCGCCAGGCAATGCAAAGATCACTATCTTTTTACCAGCAGTTAGTTTTTCAACTTCGAATGCGTTTGGGCCAATAGCGCAGCCTTCGCTCGCTTCATCTAAAAACTCATAAAGAGTAGCGTTTGGTAATTTTTGTCCGACTGCGATCATAAAGTCTCCAATGAAATAGTTGTCATGAGTATGCCAACGCTAGCGCGGGATTCGTCGTCCGGAGGGGCGCCGCGCTGGCATTCTGCAAAACCTATTGTATTGAGCCGTGGTTTAGTCTGCTTGCTTACGTAAAAAAGCTGGGATTTCGTAGTAATCAGCCCCTTTATCCAACATGGTTTTTGCCTGTGGTGAGCTATCAGCGCCTAATGTAGGGGCTGGTGTAGCTTCACGTGAACTACGGAATACACGTGGCAAATCATATTGGCTGTAATCGACTCCGCTAGTTGCTGGTTGAGCGGCCATCGAAGGCGCACTACCTGCACCGGTCATTGCCAAACCAGCACTAGTGTTCAGAGCTGAATCCAAGCTTACTTTACTCATCGCTGCTGAAGCACTTGCTGGAGCAAAGCTGTTTAAGTCAGCCATGGTTGGCATAGCATCATGCGTACCAGTAGCTTGTCTCCAAACTACTTCTGGTTGATGGTGTTGACGTGCTTGTGGATTATTCAAGCCAGTAGCCACTACAGTAACGCGCAAGGCATCGCCCAAGCTCTCGTCATATACGGTACCGAAGATCACAGTAGCGTCATCTGCAGCATATCCACGAATCGCTGCCATCACTTCACGAGTCTCAGACAACTTCAATGAACGGCTAGCAGTGATATTCACCAGTACGCCACGTGCACCAGACAAATCAACCCCTTCGAGCAATGGTGAAGCAACTGCAGCTTCAGCAGCCAAACGCGCACGATCCATACCAGAAACTGTTGCAGTTCCCATCATCGCCTTGCCTTGTTCGCCCATCACTGTTTTTACATCCTCAAATTCGACGTTAATCAAACCTTGTACGTTAATGATTTCTGCAATACCTGAAACAGCGTTATGCAATACATCGTCAGCGCATGCGAATGCCTTATCAAACTCAGCATCCTCACCCATCACTTCAAAGAGTTTCTCATTGAGTACTACGATCAATGAATCTACATAAGACTCGAGCTCAGCTGCGCCATTCTCTGCAACCTTTAAACGCTTGACGCCTTCAAAGTCAAATGGTTTGCTGATCACGCCAACAGTCAAGATACCCATCTCTTTAGCAACTTGAGCAACGATTGGCGCTGCACCAGTACCTGTGCCACCACCCATACCAGCGGTGATAAACACCATGTGTGCGCCTTGCAATGTATCTGCAATACGTGCCCGCGCTTCTTCAGCAGAAGCTGCTCCGATTTCAGGTTTTGCACCAGCACCGAGTCCGCTAGAGCCTAGTTGCAAGTTCACAGATGCCTCAGAACGCTGTAAAGCGCCAGCATCGGTGTTCATGCAAATAAACTCTACGCCATTAACACCGCGACGAATCATATGCTGAACTGCATTACCACCTGCACCACCAACTCCAACCACTTTAATAATGGTTTTGCCGGCTGTTTCTTGATCTAACATTTCAAATTCCATATACCCTCCTAGGTAATAAGTACTACATTGACGACGACGAAAAACTTAAAAATTTCCTGCGAACCATTCCTTCATGCGCGAAATCACACTTTGCAGCGCGCCTGATTGCGATACTCGACGGCCACGCAATAACTGCGCCTGACCTTCCATTAATAAGCCGATGCTGGTAGCAAAGCGTGGGCTACGCAAAACCTCATGCAAGTGCCCACGGTACTCAGGGGTGCCAATACGTGCCGGACGCAAGAACACCTGCTCAGCAAGCTCAACCATTCCTGGCATTAAAGAAGTTCCACCAGTCAGTACGATTCCTGAAGACACCATATCTTCGTAACCAGAGTCACGCACAACACCTCGAACCAGTGTGAATAATTCCTCAACGCGTGGCTCGATCACAGCGGCTAAAGCTTGTTTCGACATTGGACGTGGCTCACGATCACCAACACCTGGAACATCAATCATGGTGGTCGGATCTGCCATATCTTGGCGAGCAATACCATATTGAATTTTGAGATCTTCCGCATCAATCGTCGGTGTACGCAATGCCATCGCAATGTCATTGGTAATTTGATCGCCTGCAATCGGAATGACTGCAGTATGTCGAATGGAGCCTTGGCAATAAATTGCAATATCGGTTGTACCACCGCCAATATCAACTAAGACGACACCTAATTCTTTTTCATCTTCTGTTAGCACCGCCAAGCTAGATGCAAGCGGCTGCAAGATGAGATCATTTACTTCTAAGCCACAACGACGCACACATTTCACAATATTTTGTGCAGCACTAACAGCGCCAGTAACGATGTGCACTTTCACTTCCAGACGCAAACCACTCATGCCAATAGGCTCGCGCACATCTTCTTGCCCATCAATAATGAATTCCTGTACGAGGATATGAAGGATTTGCTGATCTGTTGGAATATTGATTGCTTTTGCTGTTTCTAAAACACGCTCAACATCTCCAGCACTGACTTCCTTATCGCGAATAGCCACCATGCCGCTAGAGTTAAAACTCACAATATGATTTCCAGCGATACCAGTAAAGACTTGTACGATCTGGCGATCAGCCATGACTTCGGCTTCTTCAAGGGCCTTTTGAATAGACTGGACAGTAGCTTCAATATTGACAACTACACCCTTCTTCAAGCCTTTAGACGCAGTTTGGCCAACACCAACTACATTAAATTGGCCATCAACTCCCAATTCAGCTACCAAAGCAACCACCTTGGAAGTTCCAATATCTAATCCGACCAATAAATCGCGGTTGTCTTTACTCATTCTGATTCCTCATTGCTTCTGCTCACTTTTTTTACCGTCTGCTTCATTCTTTTTCAAACTTGCCGAAGCAAGATGCACCGCAAAACCATTTGCATAGCGCAGATCAATTGCATCTACGCGATTAGCCCATCTCTCTTGAACCTGCGGCCAATACTTAAATAGTCTTGCCACACGATCCTCAGTTAATGTTTTGTCTGAATTCTCTTCATCCCTACCAAACTCCACCTTCATGCCGTTGGATAACCTCACGTGCCAGGCATAGCGCTCAGAGAGAGTTAGGCTCTTTACTTCCGCACTCCAAGGCTTAAACCAAGCATTCGCCTTTTCATACAGACGCATGACTTCTTTACTGGCATCTTCTGGGCCCGAGAAATCAATCAACTGAATTCCGTCTCCCACATCAGAAACACGACCAGCAAATAGCTCGCCATGCGTATTCATTAAAGTGTGGCTATCAGCCCCGCCCCAAGTACCAAATGGTTTTTGTTCTTCAATACTCACAATCAATCCGTTGGGCCAGACTCTGCGGACATTGGCGTGACGCACCCAAGGCATAGATTCAAAGCCGCGTTTCACATCCTCTAATCTCACGCTAAAGAAGTTTCCCTGGACTGTCTCTAAAACCTGCTGCTTCACTACGGGTTTATTAATATGCTTGAGTGTTTGTCCAGCTACCGGCTCTATGACAACTTGGCGTAAAGCAAAGACGGGGCGCTGACTTAGCCACACCAAAATTCCAACGCAAACCATGACTGCGAAACAACGCATTAAGAAACGACTCAGCTTTTGCATCCGCTCTGCATGATTCCAAAGTGGAGATGCCAGAGAAGTGAACACTTCACCGAAGCCGTTTAAGAAGGCGCTTATCCGACTCATGCTGACGCGACCCCTTTGATATTTAAGGTTTGGCTAATGACCCAGAGAACCAATTCGGCGTATTCAACACCAGCTGCCTTCGCAGCCATTGGAACTAAAGAGTGTGAAGTCATTCCTGGGGATGTATTCATCTCCAAAAGATAGGGTTTGCCAGTTTTTTGATCAAGCATCACATCAGCGCGACCCCAAGTCTTACAGCCAAGAGCGCGATAAGCTGCTAATGCCAATTCTTGAACCGCTGCATTTACCTCTGGCGCTAAATCAGTTGGGCACAAGTATTTAGTCTCATCAGAGAAATACTTATTGTGGAAATCGTAATTCGCTTCTGGCGGAATGATTTTGATCACAGGCAAAGCCTCAGCATCCGCACCAAATCCAACTAGCGGGCAAGTCAGCTCATCACCAACAATACAAGTTTCCGCAATTACCTTTTTATCCATTCCAGCAGCCAACTGATAGGCAGCAGGCAATTCCTCAACGGATTTCACCTTAGTTAAGCCGAGTGAAGAGCCCTCATGCGCCGGCTTCACAATTAATGGCAGGCCTAAGTGTTTCACTACTGCATCCCAGTCGCTATCAGCTTTTAGCTCTTGAAACTCTGGGGTTGAAAGGCCGCTACTGAGCCAAACGAGCTTAGTCGCAATTTTGTCGATCGCTAATGCAGAAGCTAGTACGCCGCTACCGGTGTATGGCAAACCCAAGAGCTCTAGTAAGCCTTGAATAGTTCCATCCTCGCCATAGCGTCCATGCAAGGAAATAAAGATACGGTCGAAGTTTTCATTTACCAATTCGGTTGGGCAACGTAAGCCTGGATCAAATGGATGTGCATCAACTCCTTTGGAAATCAGCGCTTCTAGTACTCCATTGCCCGACATTAGGGAAATCTCACGCTCACCAGAACGACCTCCAAGCAAGACACCAACTCGACCAAGAGATTTGACATCTAAGTTCGCGAGCTGTTGCTTCACTCGCTCACCCCAAGAAAGTACTAGTTGATTTTGCTTAGGCATGTTTTGCCTCCGCTAGTACGTGAGGCAATCCAGAGATCGAGCCTGCACCCATCGTGATTAAGACGTCACCATCACGCAATAAGGTGCTGAGTTTTTCTGGCATTTCCGCAACACTTGGCGCAAAGGCCACGGCTGCAGCATCTAAGAAACCATTCGCACTCTTATCAGCGGTAAGCGCTGCCTTCATGAGACTTTGACCATCAGCGCCTGGAATCTTAGCTTCACCAGCTGGATACACTTCAGTAAGCACAAGTGCATCAAAGTTTTTGAGGACTTGTACAAATTCACCAAAGCAATCACGTGTTCTTGTAAAGCGATGAGGTTGAAACGCTAGCACCAATCGACGATCTGGATAAGCACCGCGTGCTGCAGATAAAGTAGCTGCCATTTCAACAGGGTGATGCCCGTAATCATCTATCAGGGTGAAACTTCCACCAGATGCCAACGGAATTTCCCCATATTTTTGGAAGCGTCGGCCAACACCACTAAATTCAGACAAAGCCTTCACAATGGCCTCGTCTCCCACACCAAGCTCAGTGGCAATACCAATCGCCGCTAAGGCATTACGCACGTTATGTAAGCCTGGTAAATTTAATTGCACTTCAAGTCGACCTGGCTTATTGCCGTGACGGCGTACAGTTTTACGATCAACCGTAAAGTGCATGCGGGTACCCTCAGCGCGCACATTACTTGCACGAATATCAGCATCTTCAGATAGACCGTAACGCAATACCGGCTGCGATACAAATGGAATAATGTCGCGAACATTCGCATCATCAATACAAAGCACCGCAACTCCATAAAAAGGCATACGTTGAATGAACTGGACAAATGCTTGTTTCAATCTCGCCATGTCATGTTGATACGTATCCATATGATCAGCATCGATATTGGTAACCACTTCCATCGCTGGGAATAATTGCAAGAAAGAAGCGTCTGATTCATCTGCCTCCACCACAATAAAGTCACCCTGACCTAAGCGCGCATTAGCGCCTGCAGAATTTAACTTTCCACCAATCACAAAGGTAGGATCTAAGCCCCCCTCAGCCAAGACAGAAGCAACTAAACTGGTTGTCGTTGTTTTGCCATGAGTACCTGCAATTGCAATACCCTGCTTCAAACGCATGAGCTCGCCGAGCATGACGGCGCGCTGAATCACGGGCACTTTAGCTGCACGCGCAGCTAGCACTTCAGGGTTATTGCCTGCAACCGCAGTAGAAATCACTACCGCCTCTGCAGTACCGATATTTTTAGGGTCATGTCCAATATGAATTACTGCACCCAAATCTTTTAAGCGCTTAGTAGCAGCACCTTCAGCCAAGTCGGATCCAGATACCTGATAACCTAAATTCAGCAAGACTTCGGCAATGCCGCTCATGCCTGCACCGCCGATACCAACAAAATGTATTTGCTGAACGATATGTTTCATATACCTACTCCTGCACAGTCTGCACATACCTCAGCCACGCGTTGAGTTGCATGGGGCTTAGCTAAAGCATGAGCACGCTCTGCCATCACCTGTAAATCTTGGCGGCTAAAGTTTTGAATCATGGATGCCAGATCCTGTGGATTGAGATCTTGCTGCGGGAGCAGAATTGCTGCATCTGCATCCGATAAAAAGCGTGCATTCGCAGTCTGATGATCATCAATCGCATATGGAAATGGGATTAAGCAGGAGGCAACGCCACAGGCTGCAATTTCTGAAACGGTCATTGCACCAGAGCGGCAGATCACCAAATCTGCTTGGGCGTAAGCGGTTGGCATGTCTTCAATGAAAGGACGAATATCGGCAGAAACACCCAAGTCAGCGTAACGCTGCTGTAAATCTACGAGATGCTTATCACCTGCTTGATGAATCACATGTGGACGTGCGTTTTTATCCATCAATGCTAAGGCTGCTGGAATCGTTTCATTTAAAGCAGCGGCGCCCAAGCTGCCACCAACCACTAAGATCGATAAAGCCCCAGTACGTGCTTCATATCGTTTTGCTGGTACATCCACAACTTCGAATTCTTCACGAATTGGATTACCAACCCACTCAGCGTGAGCCATCGTATCTGGGAAACCAGTTAAGGTACGCATAGCAATTTTAGCTAGAGCGCGATTGGCACTTCCCGCTACAGAATTGGCCTCATGCAAAACCAATGGCTTCTTCAAAAACTTTGTCATCAAGCCGCCAGGAAACGTAATGTATCCGCCCATACCTAATACCACATTTGGCTTGATACGGCGCATGATCTTCCAACTCTGATAACTAGCTCTTGCAAGATTAAATGGCAACATCAATTTCGCTTGGATACCCTTGCCACGCAAGCCTCCAAAATCAACGGCTTCAAATGGGAAGTCACAAGCTTTGACCAAGCGATATTCCATGCCGCTTTGATTGCCAAGCCAAAAAACTTTCCAGCCACAAATACGTAGGTATTCGGCAACGGCTAGGCCCGGGAAAATATGTCCGCCAGTGCCACCGGCCATGATCAAGATAGATGGCTTAGTCATAACTTTCCACCTCGCATCAAAATACGGTTTTCATAATCGATACGAAGCAGCATGGCTACTGCAACTGCATTCATCAAGATTCCAGAGCCACCATAGCTGACCAAAGGAAGAGTCAGTCCTTTGGTAGGAAGCAAGCCTAAGTTCACGCCCATATTAATAAATGCTTGCCAACCAATCCATATCGCTACACCTTTAGCGGCAAGACCAGCAAAACTGCGATCCAATTGCAGGGCAGTACGACCGATGAGGAATGCGCGACGTACGATCCAATAAAACAAGAAGATCATCACCACCACACCAACAAATCCAAGCTCTTCACCAATCACAGCCATGATGAAATCGGTGTGCGCTTCAGGAAGGTAGTGCAACTTTTCGACACTGCCGCCTAAGCCCACGCCAAACCATTCACCGCGACCAAATGCCATTAATGAATGGGTTAGCTGATAACCTTTGTTTGCTGCATTGTCGACTTGCCATGGGTCCATGAACGCCAACATGCGACCACGACGAAATGGTGAGAGCGCAATCATGATGGCGCCGCTCATGAGGCCAACCAAAATCAAGCCGCCAAATAACTTGGCATTGATACCGCCTAAGAACAAAATTCCAAATGCAATCAGGGCAACTACAACAAATGCACCCATATCAGGTTCAGCCATGAGCAAGCCACCAACCAAGGCAACCGCAATACCCATCGGTAACATTCCCTTAACGAATGAATGTAGATATTCTTGGCGCTGAACTGTATAGCTCGCAGCAAAGATTACTGCTGCAAACTTCATTAATTCAGATGGCTGGAAGTTCATCAGACCCAATGGAATCCAACGCTTTGCACCATTTACGCCCTTGCCTAAACCAGGGATCAGAACAGCAATTAATAGCAAGACTGTGAAACCAAAAATAATGGGGGAATAGCGATCCCAAACTTTAGTTGGAATCTTGAATGCCCAAATACCAACCCCAATGGCTATTGCCAATGAAATGCAATGACGAATTAGGAAGAAGTTGCTACTGTAATTCGCATACTTAGGACCATCGGCCAAAGTAATGGATGCAGAGTAGACCATCACCAAACCAATTAAAGCCAAAGACAGCACTGCCCATACCAACAGCTGGTCATAATCCATCATGCGTGAGCGGGTTTGTTCAACGCCAGAGACTGCATCTCTCAGGCCGCTGCGGAAATTATCTATTCCGCCTCTGGAGAAATTCCAGAAGCGGCCAAGGCCCAATCGATTCTCAGGAAAAAGTTTTTCCTTCAAACTCATGCATGAACTCCTTCGAATTGCATTCCCAATTCTTGAACTTCAGCAACAAACACTTCAGCGCGCGCTACATAATCACTAAACTGATCAAAGCTTGCGCAAGCTGGGGATAGCAAAACGATATCGCCAGACTGAGCTTGTTTTGCAGCTTCAGATACTGCATTTTTTAGGGTCTCACTCATTACACATGGCACGGATTCAGCTAAAGCCTCGGCAATGATTGGCGCATCTTTACCAATCAGGAAGACGCCTTTTACAAAACGTAGGGCGGGATCACGTAAGGGGCTAAAGTCCTGACCCTTTCCCTCACCACCAGCAATCAACCAGATCCGCTTGCCAGATTCATTGGCACTTAAGCCATTCAATGCAGCAACTGTTGCCCCTACATTAGTGCCTTTGCTGTCATCTACATATTCAACATTCGAGACAATCGCAACACTTTGAACACGATGAGGCTCACCATGGTAGTCACGCAAACCATGTAAGAGCATATTCAGTGGTAAGCCAGCCGATCGGGCCAAGGCTAATGCGGCTAACGCATTTAATGCATTGTGGCGGCCGCGAATACGTAAAGCATCAGCAGGTATTAAACGCTTGAGTCTTAATGGCTCTTCTTCTACAAGAGCTACTTTTCGACGACGCTTCGGTTGAGGCTCAAGATCTTCATCTACCTCAGCCCAGACCAGCCAATCAATTCCACCAGCACGTAGATCATGTTCGATTCCAAAAGCACCCTGCTCATCAGGACGGCCAGCACCAAAAGTAATGAGCGCTTTATTGGCTTTTTGCTCGTCAGTTAGCAAATTTATTACTAATGCATCATCTCGATTCAAGACACAAATTGTGTTTTGTCCAAAAATATTTGCTTTTGCATCAACATAGGCTTGCATATCACCATGCCAGTCCAAATGATCTTGCGTAATATTTAATACGGTTGCCGCCGTCGGATTGAAAGTGCTTGTGTAAACCAATTGGAAACTGGAAAGTTCAAGCACCCAAATCTCAGGCATATCAGCAACTTGATCAGATTCATCAAGACAAGACATCAATTTATCTAAAGCCGCTGGGCTAATATTTCCAGCAACAGCAACCCGCTTACCAGCGCGCTCACACAACTGACCAGTCAGCGCAGTCGTTGTGGTCTTGCCATTTGTCCCAGTGATGGCTAATAACGCAGGCTTATATTGAGACTCCTCAGCTTGAGCCATGCGATCCAATGCAGCAATAGCTCTAGCAAAAAATTCTAGCTCTCCCCAGATATCAATACTGGCTTCCTGCGCTTTGAGCAAGAATGAAGCTACCGGCTCTTGCAGTGGCGATAAGCCAGGGCTAATTCCGATGACTTCAATATTCTTTAAATTCAGATCATCAAGAGGGCCAAAATACGCTTCTTCAAGTCCTGCAAATTCAAGATCAGCCAGCCAAGCTTTTTGTCGCTCATTTAGTTTTTCGCGATCACGCGTATCGGCCAGACTAACCTTCGCAGCGTTCCGTAAACACCACTTAGCCATTGCATAGCCAGACTCTCCCAATCCTAAGATTAAGAAATGCTGAGGTGCTTGATAGCCCTCATCGGCAATAAGAGCTGGGTTAGCGAAGGCTTGATCTAAGTTATGCATATTCTTTGGCTTACCGTAATTTCAGGCTGGAGAGGCCAATGAGGACTAATAAAATAGTGATGATCCAGAAGCGAACCACTACCTGTGTTTCGCGCCAGCCACCCAATTCAAAATGGTGATGCAGTGGTGCCATCCTAAAAATACGACGGCCTTCACCAAAACGCTTCTTAGTAAATTTGAACCAAAATACTTGCAACATTACTGAAACAGTTTCTGCTACAAAGATCCCGCCCATAACAAAGAGCACGATTTCTTGGCGAACAATTACGGCAATAGTTCCAAGTGCACCCCCCAATGCGAGAGCGCCCACATCACCCATGAATACTTGGGCAGGGTGGGTGTTGTACCAAAGGAATGCCAATCCAGCACCGCCCATGGCACCACAGAAAATCATGAGCTCACCTGCGCCAGGAATGTAAGGGAATAATAAATACTTTGCGTAAATTGCATTACCCATCACATAAGCAAAAGCACCCAAAGCAGCGCCAACCAATATCACCGGCATGATCACCAGACCATCGAGTCCATCTGTGAGATTCACGGCGTTGCTACTGCCAACAATCACCAGGTAACTCAAAATGATGAAGCCCATCACGCCCAATGGATAGCTCACCTCTTTCATGAAAGGAATGAGTAAGTTTGACTTGGCAGGCAAGTCCAAAGCGAAGCCGCTCTTGAGCCAATCAAAGAATAACTGCAAGACTTTGAGGTTATTTACCTCGGATACGGAGAAAGCCAGATAAATAGCAGCAAATAATCCAATCAAAGTCTGCCAAAAGAATTTTTCTCTGGAGGCCATTCCCTTGGGGTCTTTGCGCGCTACTTTGCGGTAATCATCAACCCAACCAACCAAGCCAAATCCAAAAGTGACAATCATCACAATCCAAATAAAACGATTGCTCAGATCGGCCCACAACATACAGGAGATAAAAATACCTAAAAGAATCAGTACACCGCCCATCGTAGGAGTGCCTGACTTCACTAAATGGGTTTGCGGACCATCCGTACGAACCGCTTGCCCCATCTTTAATGCAGTCAGTTTCCGAATAACCCACGGACCAGCCGCTAAACCAATCAGCAAGGCTGTCACAGTTGCCATCACCGCTCTAAAAGTGATGTAGTTAAAGACTCTGAAAAATCCAAAGTCATCTTGCAGCCATTGCGCCAATATTAAGAGCATGTTTTAGCCTCCTCTAATAAGGCTTGTACTACACGCTCCATACGCATAAATCGAGATCCCTTAACCAAAATATCCAAATGCACTTGCTTGCTCGAATCATCATCCTTCAACGCTAAGTTAAGCTCTGCGAGCAACTGATCCAAGGTTGTAAAATGAGTGGCCCTACTTGTTGCCGAGAGTTTCTCTACTTCGTTAAATCCCTGGACAGCAAATTTGCACTGCTCTCCGAGGGCAAATAACTTACTAACGCCCTGCTCGGCAGCATAGGCACCGACTTCCTCATGGAACGCAGGGCCTTGATCGCCGACCTCACCCATATCACCTAACACCAACCAGGAAGCATTTCCAGACTGCTTCAGTGCATCAATAGCAGCTCTGACAGAATCAGGATTCGCGTTGTAACTATCGTCAATCAAAGTGCGACCTACATTCAAAGGCTTTGATTGCATACGTCCATTTACAGGGGCAAAAGATTCCAGACCAACCTTAATTTGCTCCAGACTTAAACCAGCGCCTAAGGCAACTGCGCTAGCTGCTAAGGCATTACGCACATTGTGATTTCCTAAGGTATTCAGCTGCACCTCAATCTTGCCCAGCTCAGTTGCAATCTCAATTCTTCCGCTGGCCAATAACTTGCCCATCACAGAGGCCGGGGCTAACGTAGAGTTAGTAGATAAAGCAAAATCAATTACCTTACGGCCTGCAGCGGCTTGACGCCAAACAGCAGAGAACTCTGAATCTGCTGGAAATACTGCAACACCATCCGAAGGTAGCAGACTCAAAGCAGTTGCGTGTTCTTTTGCAACCGCTTCCACAGTCGCCATAAATTCTTGATGCTCACGCTGCGCATTATTGATAAGCGCAATAGTGGCCTGAGCAATGACAGCCAATTCTGCAGTTTCACCAGGATGATTCATGCCCAACTCAATCACCGCCAAGCGATTAGTTGAGCGCATACGTAGCAAGGTTAAAGGCAGGCCAATATCGTTATTGAGATTACCCTTAGTCACTAGCGTGCATTCTTCGCCTGCAGCCGCTTTGAAGATGGAGGCAATCATCTCTTTAACGGTAGTTTTGCCATTCGATCCAGTTACTAAAGCTACTGGAATAGAAAACTGTGCACGCCATGCCTTTGCTAGCTCGCCCAAGCTTTGCTTAACATCCTGGACACATACTGCAGGTAAGTTTGTAGGGCATTTTTCTTTATGGCTAATCAGTGCTGCACTTGCGCCTGCTATGGTCACATCGCCCAAAAAATCATGCGCATCGAAACGATCGCCTGATAATGCAATAAATAATTCTTCCGACTGAATCTGACGACTATCGCTACCCACGCGGGAAATTGAGATCGCTCCAGCAGACTTGGCGTCAACATGAATCAACTGACTGCCTGGCAACATGGCATGCACTTGGGCGAGAGTAGTCATAGTCGTACTCATACGCTACCCCCTGCAGCTAAACGAATATGTTCTTGATCAGAGAAATCAAATTTCTTACCACTGATTTCTTGAGTAGACTCATGTCCCTTTCCAGCAACCAGGACAATATCTTTTGTATCTGCATGGCGAACAGCAGCCATAATCGCAGCCGCTCTATCAGGCAGCACTTGAACATTTCTTAAGTCACCCGACATACCAGACTGAATCATGGCAATAATGGACATTGGGTCTTCAGATCTAGGGTTATCACTTGTAATCACAATATGATCAGCAAACTCTTGTGCCGCACGACCCATTTGTGGGCGCTTACCTGAATCTCGATCACCACCACAACCAAAGACACACCATACTTTTCCATTGCGTTGATTTGCAATGGGGCGTAAAGCATTCAATGCTTTAGTGAGAGCATCGGGTGTATGCGCATAGTCCACAACGATCAATGGGCCCTCAGTTCTTGGGGTCTTATTCAAACGAATTAATTCCATGCGACCAGGAACTGCACTCAGCTTGCTCATGCGCTTCGAGGCCTCACCTGGGCTCAATCCTTGAGCCAACAGGACCACCCAAACAGCAAGGCAATTACTGAGATTAAATTCGCCTAGTACCGCAAGCTTGTTAGAACTGGCACCTAGAGCATCACAGTTAAATTGAGACTCATAGCCCGAGCTTATAAATGAAGTGTTTTCTGCGTAGGCACGTTTCAAACGATCGCCAAATTTTTCGAATCCAGCAAACGCACTACTGCTTAATGCATAGCCCCATACTTGGGGGCCATCGACAGCAAGAAGCTTGATCGCTAATTCGCGCCCAAATGCATCATCGAAATTAATAATGGCATTTTCAATCTGGGGCAACTGAAACAGCTTGGCTTTCGCTTCAGCGTACTCCCCCATCGTACCGTGATAATCCAAGTGATCTTGAGTCAGATTAGTAAATACAGCAGTACGAACATCCAAGCCAACAATACGCTCTTGATCGAGAGCATGAGAGGAAATCTCTATAGCTACTTGCTGAGCACCTGCATCCAGCAATTCTTTCAATTGAGTTTGTAAACGTGGCGCATCAGGGGTGGTGTAACCAGTCTGAATTAGCGCACCCGGAAATCCAGCCCCCAAAGTACCCAATACTGCAGTTCGATGATTGGGTTCATCCAAAGCTTGCGTTAGCCACTGGGTGACACTTGTTTTGCCATTGGTGCCTGTTACACCGATGACATTGAGGTTTTTACTTGGGTATCCATACCACTCAGCACAGAGCTCCCCAACCAAGCTTGATAAATTCTCTACAGCAAAACATTCTGGGCGATCTAAGTATTCATTAGCAACGCCGTCTGTAGGATCAAATACAACTGCTGCGGCACCGTTTGCCAAAGCAGCTGCAATGTAATCACGACCATCACGCAGAGCATTGCCATGGCCAACTGGATATGCAAAGAAAATATCACCAGACTCAACTTGACGACTATCCGCAGTCAATTTTGCATCTACTGATGTGAGATCACGTAAATGCGAGATCAAGAGATGGGGTTCAATATTCACCATTGCCATCATCTTTTTAAAACCGTTGAATTTGTTTTTACTGCAGCACTCTGAATTTCCGTAGGATTTTTATCCTGCAGAGCCATCTGCTTGATATTGCTATCCGGCAAGACATTTAAAGTGCGTAAAGTCTCACTCACGATAGTAGAGAATACTGGCGCTGCAACATCACCACCGTAGTGACTACCACCAGTCGGCTCATCAATCATCACCGCAACCACAATGCGTGGCGCACTAATCGGTGCCAGTCCTGCAAAGTAAGCGCGATACTTATTACCGTAGCCCTTGCCCACTAATTTATGGGCTGTACCCGTTTTTCCACCAACCCGATAGCCTTCGGCCTGTGCTTTGATCGCAGTACCTCCAGGCTCGGTTACCGACTCCATCATGCTGCGCATTTCAATAGCCGTCTTAGCAGAAATAACATGTGTACCGGGTTTAAATTCTGGACTGCGCTCAATTGTGAGCGGCACCAATTCGCCATCACGAGCAAAGATGGTGTATGCACGAGCCACCTGGAAGAGTGAGCCTGAAATGCCGTAACCAAATGCAATTCGAGCTTGATCTGTTGGCATCCATTTTTTATAGGGATGGACTGTACCCGCTACAGCACCAGGGAAACCAATCTTTGGCGCCTGACCTAAGCCAACAGATGTATAGAAATTCCACATCTCTTCTGCGGATAAATTATTCATCGCAATTTTGGCCGTACCAATATTGCTTGATTTCTGAATAATTTGAGCAACAGTCAAGTTGCCATAAGGATGGGTATCTGTAATCGGCTTTGGACCAACCAAATATTTGGCGCCAATGACCATATTGGTATTAGGAGCAATAACCCCCTTCTCCAAAGCAATTGCCACTGTTAATGGCTTCATCGTTGAGCCAGGCTCAAAGGTGTCAGTTAAAACACGATTGCGCAACTGCTCACCCGTCAACTTCTTGCGATCGTTAGGGTTATAGCTTGGGTAATTTGCTAAAGCCAATATCTCACCAGTATGGGTATCGAGCACCACTGCACCACCGGCGCTTGCACGATGTTGCTCAACTGCATTCTTAACAGCGTTATAAGCTAAGAACTGAATCTTGCTATCAATAGAGAGTTGCAAATCTTTACCATTTTGGGGCAACTGCAAAATTGCAACATCCTCGACCACGCGGCCTAAGCGATCTACAACCACTCTACGCGCCCCTGGATGCCCAGCCAGGTCTTTTTCTCGAGAGAGCTCCATACCCTCTTGACCACGATCTTCTACATTAGTAAAGCCAACGACATGCGCCATCGCTTCACCTTCTGGATAAAAGCGACGGTATTCATTATTCAAACCAATACCTGGGATTTCTAATTGCTTAATCTGTTGCGCCACCTCAGGATCTACTTGTCGCTTCAAGAAAATCTGCTTACGCTCTTCTTTTAGCTTTTTGCGCAACTCTGATTCGCTGATCTGTAATAGGCTTGCTAACTTCTGAACCTTATCCGCAGCTAAGTCATCAGGCACAGTATCGTTATAGGCGATCACTGACTTTGCCTCTAAGCTGGTCGCAATCACTTGGCCATTGCGGTCTAATATTTTTCCACGGGAAGCAGGTAGCTCCAGCTCCCGCTGTGTACCGCGTACGCCCTTAGCTTCATAAAACGCATTTCCTGGACCCTGAATCCAGAAAGCACGGATTAGTAACAACATAAATACGAAGAACAACATGAACAGCATGAGGCGTGACCGCCACATCGGCAGACGCAATACTAAGTTGGGCGTAGTTGAAAAACCTACCGGCCTCATCTAGCCTCCTTCAAGTACAAAGTACGTTCTGGAGATATTGGGACCATGCGTAACTGGTTACGAGCAACATCACGAATTCGTGCAGACTTCGATAAGTTGCGCTGTTCATACTCTAAACGTAACCAGTCTTGGTTAAGCTTACGCTCTTCAATTTGTGCACGCTCTAACGAGATAAATAATTTGCGCGCACGCTGCTGAGCTGCTACCAAAGATAGTGCGCAGACTAATAGCAATACCAACAAGGTCAGGGTAGCGCGATTCAAGCTAGCACCCCCGCACGTTTTTCAGCAACGCGCATGATGGCTGAACGAGCACGAGGATTCTCTCGAACTTCCTCATCGCTTGGCTTAACGCGTCCAATAATCTCTAAGGCGCTTTGTGGCAAATCTCGATCGCGGACAGGCAAACCCCGCGGCACCTCAACCTTGGCATGCGCTTGCAAAAACTGCTTCACAATACGATCTTCCAGCGAATGAAAGCTAATCACTGCTAAGCGCGCGCCTGGCTTTAATAAATTGAGTGCCGCTTTTAAGCCCAGCTCTAAATCTTCTAGCTCACGATTAATGAAAATACGTAGTGCCTGGAAAGTTCTCGTGGCTGGGTCCTGCCCAAGCTCTCGTGTGCGAACGACGCTGGCTACTAAGCTTGCTAACTGCAAAGTTGTTTTTGGAGACAAGCCCTCTTCTCGCTTTGCCACAATAGCTTTAGCGATCTGAAATGCAAAACGTTCTTCACCATAAGTCTTAATCACGCGCGTGATGTCCTCTTGTGATGCTTTCTCTAACCATTCTGCCGCCGTCAAACCATGATCGGTATTCATACGCATATCGAGCGGACCATCCTTGCGAAAGGAAAATCCACGATGTGCTTCGTCCACTTGTGGAGAGCTGATTCCAAGATCCAAGAGAATGCCGTCCACGGACTCCGGCTCCGCATACTGATCCATCTGCGCAAAACTGTCGTGCACGATTCTCAAACGCGGGTCGTTGATTTTTTCCGCTACTGCGATTGCATCCAGATCCTTGTCGAATGAAATCATTCGCGCGCTTGGTGGCAATTGTGAGAGCAGTGCTTGTGTATGACCACCACGCCCGAAGGTTCCGTCGATCAAGAGTAGATTTTTTGAAGCTTCGGGAGAGGTGATGCGTGGGCCACTGATCAGCGCCGTCACCGCCTCGGCCAGTAGTACTGGGCGATGAGTTATGTTCATGGCACCCCGTCATCAAAAATTAAATTGCTTCAGGGCTTCAGGCATACCTTGTGCAATGGCAGCCTGTTCTTTTGCAGCGTAAGTAGCGGCGTCCCACAACTCTAGATGACTACCCATACCGAGTAGCATCACTTCCTTTTCAATACCAGCAGCTGATCGCAACTCTGGGCTCACCAAAATTCTTCCCGCGCTATCCAAGTCGACTTCTGCAGCATTACCAAGGAAGATTCGACGCCACCAATGGGCATCCATAGGTAATTGCGCGACACGTGAGCGGAAGGTTTCCCACTCAGGACGGGGGAACAGTAATAGGCATCCATCAGGGTGTTTTGTGAGCGTAATTCGACCCTCACCTTGAACTAACAAGGCGTCACGATGCTTTGCCGGCACAGACATGCGGCCTTTTGCATCTAAATTGAGAGCTGACGCACCTTGAAACACCATTTACCCCACTTTTTCACACTTCCTCCCACTTTAGAGGATCGCAATAAGAGGGTCAAGTGTTTTTGGGTAATTTTTTAGGAAATTTCCTAGTGATTACAAACACTTAGCGTCATGTCTTGATAAAATGGTGACTATAAAAATGCTACTTGAAACAACGGCTTGGAAAATATACTTAAGAATAGGTCTTAGCTATTAAGCGTAATAATGCCTAAATATACTGTATCAATAAACAGTATTCTAAATAAAAATACGCAAAATAATTAATTTAGAACTAGATTTTGTAAGCAGTTGTTGTCATGACTTTTGACATTACCTGCATTAACTTCTGAATCGGTTCCGGCAAAGTCGCACCCCCCGCAGAGATAGCGGCCTGCCCATGCTCAATTTCATCGATGCGCATTTGATCAACAATGGCGCGAGAGCGATCATCTTCTACAGGCAATTTTTCGAGATGACTCTCTAGGTGATCCTCAACCTGTTTTTCTGTTTCAGCAACGAATCCCAAGCTCCACTTATCACCCGCTAAGCCTGCAGCCAAGCCGATTGCAAAGGATCCCGCATACCAAATTGGGTTGAGATAGCTGGTGTGTGAACCCAACTCTTGAAGGCGCGTTTCGCACCAAGCTAAATGGTCCATTTCCTCTTGGCCTGAGTGATCCAGCATCTGCCGAATTTCAGGATTACGAGCCACTAATTTTTGCGATTGATAGAGGGCTTGGGCACAGACCTCACCCACATGATTCACGCGCATTAACCCAGCGGCATGCTCCCGCTCTTTGGCATCCAACAAAGTGGTGGATTGCTTATCCGAACCTGGAGTTGGGCGACGAGCATGAGCGCCCCCCACCACCGAGCGTAAGGCTGTATCAAATTCAATGATGAAGCGATCAATTAATGCCATGGGCTTTTAAAAACTAGACCAAAACCTCTGCTTTACAGCTTTGCTTGGTCTTTAAACCCAACTCGGCCAATAGCTCACGGTCTTGTTCTGCTTCGCGATTACCGGTAGTGAGCAGTTGCTCACCATAGAAAATCGAATTAGCGCCAGCCTGGAAACACATGGCCTGAACTGCCCTTCCGAGCTCTTGGCGACCAGCCGACAAACGCACTCGTGCACGCGGCATCGTAATGCGGGCTACCGCAATGGTTCTCACAAACTCCAGCGGATCTAGGGGCTTCTGATCTGCCAACGGGGTCCCTGCAACAGGGACCAGGTGGTTAATTGGCACTGACTCTGGATAAGGGCTTAAATTGGCCAAACGGGCTAAAAAGGCTGCTCGCTGCTCGCGGGACTCACCCATGCCCACAATACCGCCGCAGCAGACTGACATGCCTGCGGCACGTACATTAGAAATCGTATCCAAACGGTCTTGATATCCACGGGTGGAGATAACGGAGCGATAGAAGTCCTCACTGGTATCTAAATTGTGGTTGTAGAAGTCCAAGCCCGCTTCCTGCAGAGCTTGCGCTTGATTAGCCTCTAGCATCCCCAATGTGGCGCAGGTCTCCAGGCCCAAGGCCTTCACACCCTTAATCATGGCGGTGACTTTTTCAATATCACGGTCTTTGGGCTCCCGCCAAGCGGCGCCCATACAAAAACGGTTTGATCCAGCAGCTTTAGCAGCCTTGGCTGCCTCAAGCACCTCGTCTAAGTCCATCAGCTTATTGGCCTTCACGTCGGTGTCATAACGAGCTGCCTGGGGACAGTAGCCGCAATCCTCAGGGCAGCCACCCGTCTTGATTGACAAGAGCGTGGCCAACTCCACATCGCCATCAGGGAAGTTGGCACGATGAGTCTCTTGCGCCTTGAATATTAATTCGCTGAACGGGAGGGCAAATAGAGCCTCAATTTGAGCAACTGACCAAGCGCCCGATGCATCGACCTCTTTATGCAAATCCTTTTGAGATTTGACTTGGGTGAGGGGTTTTTCAGTAGTTTGGGTGGCCTGCATGGTCGAATTCCAGAAAATAGATCAATTCAAGGCATAAACATAACAGATACAGGCCTAAATTAGGAAAAACTAGTGGTCAAATACCAAACATGAAGCTTATTTCTGATCCAAATCAAACCTCCCTGGTTGATCGCAGCCTAGATGCCGTTTGGCATCCCTGCACTCAGATGAAGCACCACGAGTCATTGCCATTAATTGCCATTACCAAGGGTAAGGGCGCTTGGCTCTTTGATGACCAGGGAAATGCGCTACTCGATTGCATTAGTTCTTGGTGGACCAATCTTTTTGGCCACTCCAATCCACGCATCAACCAAGCCATTGCGAACCAACTTGAAAAAATTGAGCATGTCATGCTCGCTGGGTTCACCCACCCTCCTGTAGTAGAGCTATCCGAGAAGTTATCCGCCTTAACTCAAGGGCATTTGGGGCACGTATTTTTTGCATCTGATGGCGCATCTGCAGTAGAGATCGCTTTGAAGATGAGTCACCACTACTGGCGACTAAACAATCGCACTCAAAAGAAAAAATTTGTGTGCCTAGAAAATGGTTATCACGGAGAAACTTTAGGCGCATTAGCGGTCACTGATGTTGCAATCTTTCGTGAAGCCTATGGCGCGCTATTGCAAGATGTTTTCACTGTGCCCTCACCTGATGCACGCAAAGCCCAGTCTGGTGAAAGCGCTGATGATATCGCTAGACGGGCTGCCAAGATATTAGAGGAGTTACTCGAAGAAGAACATCGCAATATTGCCGCCATCATTGTGGAACCACTCGTTCAATGCGCGGGTCAGATGGCGATGCACTCTCCAGAATATTTGCGCTTAGTCAGATCACTCTGTGATCGTTACGACATTCACCTTATCGCCGATGAAATCGCAGTAGGCTGCGGTAGATCGGGGAAGTTTTTTGCTTGCGAGCATGCGGGAATTTGGCCAGATTTCTTAACGCTATCTAAAGGCATTAGTGGTGGCTACCTGCCGTTATCACTCTCCATGACGACTGACAAAATTTATCGTGCTTTTTATGGCGATCAAATGCAACAAGGTTTTTTGCACTCGCATTCCTATACCGGCAACCCACTGGCATGCGCAGCAGCCCTCGCCTGCTTAGAAATCTTTGAAACGGAATCGGTTCTTGAAAAAAATCTTGAACGCAGCAAAGATCTAGCCAATGCTTTTGCATGGGCAAAAGTAGACCCGCGTATTGAACATTGGCGTCAGCAAGGCATGATCCTGGCGTTTGATATCAAGACTGGATCACTAAAAAATTCAACGACGTTTTCACGTGACATGTTTTCAGCTAGCATGGCGGAGGGTATTCTCATCCGACCAATTGGCAATACGATTTATGTGATGCCACCGTATATCCTCACCACTGAGGAAGCCATGCAAATGGGCGCTTCTGTAAATAGAGCTCTTAATCAGGTGCTAGCATGAGTGCAAACTTTAAAGCTCGGGATATGGCAGAGCAACAGATTGCCAACCTAGATGAGCAGCTACTGAGACGTAAGCTGCGCATTGCCGAGTCACCCTGCGACACCAAGACTCGCGTTGGTCAGCGGGAACTGAAAGCATTTTGTAGTAATGACTACCTAGGCCTAGCGAATCATCCTGAACTGATTGCCTCGCTTGCGGAAGGTGCAAAGTTGTATGGAGTTGGCAGTGGAGCGTCGCACTTAATTAGCGGCCACAGTATCGCGCATGACTTGCTGGAAAAAAAATTAGCCGCCTGTGAGAGCAAGCATATTCCCGATGCAAGAGCGCTATTCTTTAGCACCGGCTATCTTGCTAATATCAATGCCATTACTGGACTGGCTAGACTTGCTGAACAAGGTGAGGCTAGTATTTATTCAGCCAAACTCAATCACGCTTCTTTGATTGATGGTGTGCGCCTAGCGAGTGCGCAAACTAAAGCTAAGGTGACTTTATTTGATCACCAAAATATCGATTCTCTAGAGGAATCATTCAAGCAAGATACCCACCCACTCAAATTGATTGTGGTCGACGGTGTTTTTAGTATGGATGGAGATATCGCGCCCGTAGAGAAACTACTCCATATTGCCGAACAATATGACGCTCTCTTGATGGTGGATGATGCTCATGGGTTTGGCGTCCTCGGCGAATATGGCCACGGCATTCTGGAACAAGCGGGTGTGCATTCAGAAAGAATTATTTATGTCGGCACACTTGGCAAAGCAGCAGGTGTCAGCGGCGCGTTTATTTGCGCAGCCGCACCCTTTATCGAATGGCTCATACAAAAAGGGCGCCCCTACATCTATAGCACAGCAACACCGCCTGCAATTGCACACACTCTACTTAAAAGTTTGGAACTGATCGAGGGCAAGGAAGGTATTTCACGTCGCAAACAATTAAATCAGCTTATTCAAATTTGGTGCGATGAAATGACTTTCCAAAATTGGGAAAAAACGCCTTCATCCACCCCAATTCAGCCCGTAATCCTAGGTAGCAATGCTAATGCATTGGCGGCAGCTAAGTTATTAGATGAAGCAGGCTATTGGATCCCAGCCATCCGGCCGCCTACCGTTCCCGTTGGTAGCTCTCGACTACGTATTACTTTTTCCGCCAACCACAGCGTTGATGATTTGCGTGAGCTCATTCAGACATTAAAAATGATTGAGAAAACCATAGAAAGTCAGGCATGACATCGAATACCTCTCGTGGATTTTTTGTCACGGGTACCGATACCGAGGTTGGCAAAACTTTGCTCAGTGGCGCGCTGATTGTCAAACTAAGAGAGGCTGGCATCCACGTAATCGGTTTTAAGCCAGTGGTTGCAGGCACCTATATTGATGCCAAGGGCCAAATACTCAATGAAGACTTAGAGACATTACGTATTGCTTCAGGAATAAATTCTCACGAACAAAGTCTTTGTCCATTTGTTCTAGATGAACCAGCGGCACCGCATCTGGTTGCCCAAAAAAATAAAGTGCATTTAGATGCCACCCTGATCTTGGATGAATTCAATGCATTAACTTCGGCATTTGATTCGGTAGTGGTTGAAGGTGCAGGTGGGTTTTTAGTGCCTTTGAACGACCAAGAAGATTTAGGGGATGTAGCGCAGGCAATGGATTTACCTGTCATCCTCGTAGTGGGCATGCGTTTGGGCTGCATTAATCACGCCCTGCTCACTTGCGAAGCAATTCAGTCACGTCAGTTGACGATTGCTGGCTGGGTTGCCAATACGCTTTCAGAAGAAATGCCTCTTCTAAATGAGAATATTCAAAGCTTAAAGGAGCGAATATTTGCACCATTTTTAGGCGTCATTCCCACTCTGCCTCAGCATCTTCAAAAATCAGAGAATGCCCCCTACTCCCTAGAGGCCTTAAGACTTGTTGCAGAGCACATAAAACTGCCTGAGTAAATTCAGATAAGATGAAGCTATGCGATTACTTCCAGAAATTATCGACTCCGCATCAGCCATTCAAGAGATTCGTCGCAACATCCATGCGCATCCAGAATTGCGTTTTGAAGAAAACCGTACTTCTGATCTCGTAGCTGAGGCACTATCGAGTTGGGGAATCACGGTATATCGCGGGCTTGGAAAAACTGGGGTTATTGGTAAGCTTGATGGCGACTTAGGCGCAGGCAAGATGATTGGTTTACGAGCCGACATGGATGCACTACCACTACAAGAACACAACACCTTTGAACACACTTCAAAGAATCCCGGCAAGATGCATGCCTGTGGCCATGACGGTCACACTGCCATGCTCTTAGGTGCAGCCCAGTATCTATCCAATCATCGCGAGTTCAAAGGCTCAGTCATTTTTATTTTTCAGCCTGCAGAAGAAGGTGGTGCTGGCGCGCAAGAAATGATTAACGATGGACTCTTTAAACAATTTCCTTGTGATGCTGTCTTTGGCCTGCACAACTGGCCAGGACTGGCTGAAGGCCATTTTGGTGTAACGTCTGGCCCAATGATGGCTTCCAGCAATACTTTTGAAATCACCATCCGAGGTAAAGGCGGACACGCCGCCTTGCCACATAACAGCGCCGATCCTGTGCTGGCAGGTGCTCAAGTTGTCCAAGCCCTACAAAGCATCATTACGCGCAATAAACGTCCCGTGGATGCAGCCGTCTTATCCGTCACACAGTTTCATGCGGGCGAGACAAGCAACGTTATTCCGGATAGCGCATTTATCGGCGGAACCGTTCGCACATTCACGATAGAAGTGTTAGATTTGATTGAGCAACGTTTACGAGAAATCTCTCATAACGTAGCCAGCGCATTTGACTGCCAAGCAGAAGTCAGCTTTGCTCGTAACTATCCTCCGCTCATTAATCATGACAAGGAAGTCAATTTTGCAAGTGAGGTGATGAGTGAGCTAGTTGGAGCGCAAAACGTCAATACCTCTATCGACCCAACGATGGGCGCAGAAGACTTTGCATTTATGCTGTTGGAGAAACCTGGTTGTTACGTGTTTTTAGGTAATGGTGATGGCGATCACCGCGCAGTAGGTCACGGCATGGGCCCATGCCATCTCCACAATCCTTCTTATGACTTCAATGACGCACTAATCCCAGTAGGCGTAAGCTACTGGGTCAAGCTAGCTCAACGATACCTAGAAGAATAGTTCACTCTGAGTAGAGCAGTTTTACGAGTTGGTAAATTTAGCTGGGCGCTTTTCTATAAAAGCCGCCATACCTTCTTTTTGATCGTTAGTCGCAAAGCAAGAATGGAACAAACGGCGCTCAAAATGAATACCCTCTGAGAGCGTAGTTTCATAAGCAGTATTGATTGCCTCTTTCACCATCATTGCTGTTAATAAGGGCATATCTGCAATCGTTTTGGCAATCGCTTTCACTTCTTTCAGCAAATCTGCTTGAGGGAAAATACGGGCAACGAGTCCAGAACGCTCAGCCTCAGCAGCATCCATCATGCGACCGGTTAAAGCCAAATCCATGGCTTTTGCTTTTGAAACTGCGCGCGGTAAACGCTGCGTTCCGCCAGCACCAGGAATGATTCCCAACTTCACTTCTGGTTGCGCAAACTTAGCACTGTCAGCGGCCATGATGGTGTCACACATCATCGCTAACTCACATCCGCCGCCAAGAGCATAACCAGATACCGCCGCAATGACTGGCTTACGCACTTTTTTTATCTCCTCCCAATTGCGAGAAATGAAGTCACCGCGATAAACATCAGCAAAACCATACTTAGCCATCGTTGCAATATCTGCACCAGCAGCAAATGCTTTTTCACTGCCCGTAACAATGATGCAGCCAATATTGTCATCAGCATCAAAGCTTAATAGTGCTGCGCCTAACTCATCCATTAACTCATCATTCAGGGCATTTAATACTTGAGGGCGATTGAGAGTAATGACAGCAACTTTGCCATCTACTTCAGTCAATATGGTGTTGTAAGTCATCGATTTCTTTCAAAAATATATTTATTTAGCGCGGCAACAATAACCACATCTTGCCATCTTGTTTCATGCGTCCGGCCAATTCACCTGCAGAATCCCCTGATCCCCAATAGTAATCCGCCCGCACCCCACCTACAATGGCTTTGCCAGTATCTTGTGCCATCACCAGCCTCTGTAATGCCTGGCTACTTAAGGGCTTAGTTGTACTCAAAAATACTGGGGCGCCTAAAGGCATGGCCTTCAGATCAATGGCAATGCTGCGCTCAGTAGTTAAGGGCACCCCTAAAGCGCCATTCGGACCTAGATCAGCACTGACATTGCTTGGTAGCTCTTTAAAAAATACAAAGCGAGGGTTGGCATTTAACATTTCCTCTACTCGGCCTGGATTACTTTTAGCCCACGCACTAATGCCTTGCATGGTCGCCTGACTGCGAGTAATTTCTTTACGGTCGAGCAGCCACTGTGCAAACGATTTAAATGGCTGATCATTGGTACCGGCATACCCGAGTCGCAATACGCGCCCATCTTCTAAACGAATTTTTCCAGAGCCTTGGATTTGCATAAAGGCAGCGGCCACAGGATCTTGCACCCAGGCAATTTCGGAGCCGCGCAGCACTCCAGAGCTCATGAGCTCTGCACGTGAGGGTGCCGGGCTTGGTTTGGCGCCTTTCCAAGCATTTGGCAGACCATACAAGGGAACCGTGTAATTCGCTGTACGGGTCTGGGAGCCATTCATGACCGGCTCGTAATAACCCGTGATCAACCCAGATTCATTGCCTGTAGCGCTATTACGCACCTCATACGCCTGAAAATTCCCCTCAAAATATTGGCGAATTGCACGGCCATCACGAGCTGAAACATGAGCAGCTTGAGCACATACTTGGCGCCAATTAATGTCACTATTCCGCTTGCGCAGAGCATCACAACTCTTGAGCCAAGCAGGCCAAGCCTGGCTTAAATCATCCTCCTGCCAACCCGGCAAGTCTTGCCATGAGACCGATCGAAAGCTGGCGATCGGGGAACCATAGGAAGATGGGGCGCTTCCGCCAGAGCGGTAACCGGAGCCGCGGGTGGAAGGTGTAGAGCAAGCAGCTAATAAGCTAGCAATGCTGATAGCGAATACACTGCAGACAAGAATCCGCGAAGCAGTCTCGCGACCTATTAATTTGGATATAGAAATCATGATTGCCAATTTACTCGATGAATACCCCATGATCTTGTTTGCCGTTGAGGGGGGTATTGCTTTAGCCCTTCTACTATTCATTGTCCTTTGGACCGGTAAGGGTAAAAAATAGCGCTTTGGGGACCTAGTGCAAGGTTCTAGGCATTACCAAGGCAAATTCAGGGATTGGGGCCTGGAAAAACTGAGCCTCCTCAGTAACGCAGAAGTACTCTCCACGCATGGTTCCTGCTGGCGTTGGTAAAGTAGCCCAGCTGGTGTACTCAAACTGCTCACCCGCCCTTAAAAGAGGCTGTTGCCCTACCACCCCCAGGCCACGCACTTCCTGGACATCATTGTCCCCATCAGTGATAAACCAATGGCGTGCAATCAACTGAATGCTAGCCGTACCAGTATTTCTAATGGTGACGGTATAGGCAAACGCAAACTGGCGGTTATCGGGGTCAGACTGGTCGGGCAAATACTGGGTTTTGACCGTAATGCTGATTTCATGAGGATTCATGCTCGAATTCTGCTCCATCCTAAGGCCAACTGCAAGCTAGAATC
>JACCED011082585.1_pt1 | contig 31353 bp, 39 predicted proteins | sample 7455021 | NCBI WGS metagenome assembly JACCED01 (sample SAMN15323456, study PRJNA562643) | freshwater metagenome | isolation source: river surface water | place: USA:Blue River Watershed | collected 2017-08-19 | reverse complement strand
TATTAGAAAAATTGATATTTAATTTATTTAACTAATAGAAACTAAATTGAAAGCATTATGACAACAATGTCAAATGAATCTATAATAAAAGAAATCAGTAATCAGGTTGAATTTGATAATTATGATGAAAATAATAATAATATTTTGCAATTAGATGTATCTGATGAAAATAAAGAAATGTATTATAAATTAAATATTATAATTGCATTAGTTGAAGATCATTATTTGAGTAAAAAAAAAAATATTTCATGGGTAATGAATTCAAAACTATCATTTGATGTATATACAAATAAAATCTTAGTAATTTCATATAAACCAGATGTTGATAAGAATTTATTACATTTACATTCATTATATTTTAATCTTTTGTCTATAAAGAAAAAATTTGATATTATGGAAAAAGCATTAGATTATATTTTCTCACCAAAATGTAAAAATACTAAACTTTTAAATCATCCAAATTATAAAAAAGGTCGTGGATATTGTTTTGCAGCAATGACTATTTCACAACATATGATTTCGCAATTAATTGAACAAATTATAGAAACAAAATTGATTAAAGAAAAAGCTATCAAAGCATTTGAAGATTTAAAAGACGTTTATACAATGGAATTAGTTCAATCTGCATTTCCTGATTTTGTTCAGATGTCATTGAAGAAAAAACAAGAAAAGCAAAAAAGTTTGAATAAAGATATATATTGTATTATATTAAATATATTAACTCCATGCAATTTCTTTCATCTGTATGTTAATTTTTACCATTATCATCATATGTATAATATTTGGTTATATATATATAATAATCTTAAACATCCTAACTTGGATTAATTTTTATGGGGATAAACACGATTGCGTAAGTTATAAAAATCAAAGATTTTTATAACTCACAATTAAATTTTATTGATTTTTTATTCTGGATATTTTAATTTTATTTTCCATACTTTCTATTATTTTATTAATATTTTCATCATTTTTATAATCATTCAAATATTTAATTTCTTTTATCCCACTTGCTATTAAAATTTTAAAACAATTAATACAAGGGTAATGTGTTATATAAGCAACTGCATCTTTGGTTGTTACACCTCTATTTGCACAATCTGCTATTGCATTTTGTTCCGCATGAACTGTCGCTTGTTCATGGTTTTCTTTAATAATACTAATATGAGATGCACCTGGAAGAAATCCATTATATCCAGCACTAATAATACGATTATTTTTAACTAATACACATCCAACATGTAATCTTTCGCATGGAGAACGACGAGAAATAAGACATGCTGTTTCCATAAAATATTCATCCCAATTCAGTCTGTTCATAAATAATATTAATTATTATTAAAATCTTATTTTAAATGGGTATATAACCCAAAACTGTTAGCGAATATTCAAATTTGCATACTGCAAATTTGAATAGCACATAACATAAATTAAAATAAATTTTTTAAATAATTATATTGTGCTAAAACAAATGCAATTATAAATGATAATATACCAATAGTTAAATGGATATTATGAGATGGACAAGTATCCATGATAGTATGTGCTAATTTACAATGAATTTCATGAGGGAATAAACTCCAGAATAAAGCATTTACAGCAAAAAAAATAACTAAAATATTTTTCCACATATATTATAATGGATATAAAAAAAATAATATTATCTATAGTTATTTTTATTGGTTTAGATTCAATTTATCTTAAATTATTATCATCACACTTTAATCAACAAATAGTAGATGTTCAAGGTTCTCCAATAGAATTTAGATTAATTCCTGCTATTGTTTGTTATATTGCATTAGTTTTTGGATTAAATTATTTTATTTTACAAAGAAACGGAAGTGTTTTAGATGCTGCATTATTAGGTTTAGTTATATATACTGTTTATGAAACAACAAATATGGCAATTATTAAAAACTGGAATATAAAGTCAGTTTTAATTGATTCTATTTGGGGAGGTATATTATTTGGTTTAACAACATTTATTATCAATACCATTAATATATAAATATGTTTGTATTAAATTTATTACCAATTGTTTTATTTAATAAGTATAAATATTTACTTAAAACCATAGGTTAAAACCATAGGTTAAAACCATAGGTTAAAACCTATAGTTATTATATAAATGAATAATAAAATTATAAAAATATTTTTAATATTTCTTATATCTGCATTATATTTTGCATCTGCATACAATAAGATAACTAATTTTAACTCTGTAGCTGATGGATTAAAAAATAAAATATCATCATCTGTTTTATTCAATTGGCTACCTGATATATCTAAATTAGCTTTATTATTTGCAATCTTTTTAATATTAGCTGGTCCAATTATGATGTTGTATGGAACTGCCATGAATAATCATTTAATAACTAAAATAGGTGCATTATTATTAATTGTTTTTCTTATTTTAGCAACTATTTTATATCATCCACCAAATGACCCAAATCAAATTAATAATTTTCTCAAGAATCTTTCACTGATGGGTGGTCTAGGAATCTGGATAATCTAAGGATTATCTAAAGTTAAATTATTAGAGCTAGAGTGTTGTAAATAATTATTAACTTTATTAGTTACATAATTTAATGGGTTTTTAATATTTTCATAAATATTTTCAATAAAATCTATATGTGTATCCATTTTATTTTGACTATTCTCTAGTTTTATTAAACGTTCTTCAATCCTATCTATTTTAATATTAATTTCATTTAATAAACTAATAATTTTATTGTTAATATCGGAATTTGCTTCCATATAATATTAATATTATATTAATATTATATAACGAACTATTATGTAAAAATTGATTTATCGTTGGACGCCCAAAACTAAATAAATATATTTATTTAGTTTTGATAGACGTCAACGCAAAAGCAAAGGTTATTCGCATAAGTTATAATTAAATGACCTTAAGGTCATTTAATTATAACTCACGAATAAAAATTGATTTATAATATTAAAGTCTATTAAGATTATATTAATAATAATGTCAAATGATGTTGATGCTATCACACAATCTTTTTCTTTGTTAGATATTAATAATAGAATTAAAAATGCAATTAAAATACAGAGTTGGTTTAGAGGATGTATTTATAGATTAAAACGGATGCCATTAGTTATGTATAAAATAAAGACATTCTTAAAATCCCAATCTTTTAAATTTTCAAATCAAAATGAAGACGGTAGAATAAATAGTAGTATTGATGAGGATGAGGTTATTAAATTACTTATTAAAAAATTTGGTAATAAGATTAAAAAACCAAAGATTAGAATGTGGTATGATATTTTGGCTTTCGATTATATTTATGGTTGGATACCTATTAATATTAAAACAACTACTACTCTTACAAGTGATAATACTGGTAATCTAGCAATGTGTGTATATTCTTATACGGATGAAATGCTGGATATTCACAGAAATAAATCTTATGATAATGGTAAAATGAGTAATATACTTTTTAATAAGTTAAAAAATAAACAATATAATAAAATTAATAAAAAAGATTATTATTTTATTGTATTAAATAAAACAGACCCAGCTGATGTAATTATTAATAGTGTAAAAGGTTTAACGATATTAACACCAAATGTTAATAATTTACCATTTCAAGTTGTATGGGATAAGAATAGAGTTTTTAAATATGAAAATATTAATAAAAAAATTAAATTATTTATTAAATGTTTGCAAAAACCAAATCCTAGTTGGAAAGAGACTTTTATGGCAAATATTAGAACATTAAAATTATAAATTAAAATTATAAATTTATAAGTATTCATTTGGAATAAAAGAATTTGATATTTGTCTATGTCCTATTTTAAAACGACCAGAAAACATAAAATTTTCTTTAAATGTATCACTATTTAAATAAGAAACTATATTATTCAAATTACATTTTTTCTTTGGTTGTAACATTATTAAGCACCCGCCAAAATATTTAACTTTATCTATAAAAGCAATATTTGCTTTTCTAGTTAGATTATAAATATAAATACAATCTTTACCTAGATTATTATTTATAGCAGTAATATTTCTAGGTGCTCCCCATTCAAACCAATTGTTTTCGTTAAATTTACGTATTCCTCTTTCAATTAATTCTGTTTTATATTTTAATAAATGTTTATTTATTTTTTTATTTTCACAAGGAAATGTTTCAATATAAATATATTTTTCTAATTTATTCTCTCCATTTAATACTTCTATATTACCTAACTCATCATTTTTATAAACTTCTTCTTTTCCACTTACAAGACCTACGTAAATATCAAAATAATCTTGAAATGTTACTGTATTATTGTTATTTTCTTCTTCAAAAGTTATTAATCCGTTACTATTTTTTATATAGAGTGATTTATCATTATATAATACTTTTTTTTCAATTGAATTATTCTTACAATATCTATATATAATTACATCAATTGATGCATTCTCAAATAATTTTTCATTATGAGGATGATATATGTGAGTAAATGTTCCTGTTGTCATCATTGTATTTAATAATTTTGATGCACTAGTTAATTTTAGAAAATCAGATGGAATAATGAATATTAACTCACCATCGTCATCTAGTAAATTATAACATTTTTCAGTAAAATCTATATATAAATTACCATGTTTAGTTCTAACATAAGGAGGATTTCCTACAATTGTTTTATAAGTTTTATCTATATTCTGTTCCATAAAATCTCCATAAATAACATTATTTTTATCTATGGATTTTTTTAATTTAATTTTTTTATCAATCTCATACATATCAAAAGTAATATTTGAATTCTTTTTAGAAATAAAATCAATTAAATCTCCTTGACCTATTGATGGTTCTAGAATATTAGAAGGATTATTTAATATAAATTCATAAACTTTTTCTTTAAGTTCAATATTTGTTGTAAAATATTGCCCTAAATCATGTTTTGTTGTCATTATATTAATTATATATTTATCTTTTAAACTCAATATATCAATTTTTCTAATAAATAACTTTCAAAGAAAGTTATTTATTAGAAAGTTAGATTTTTTATATTATCATTGTAACACGTTTCAAATAATCAGTCCATGTTTTATTTATCATTTTACGCTTATTATAACTAATTGCATTTATTTGGTCCACTAGATCTTGTTTGTATTCATTATTTCTGTATATTTTTAATTCTAAATCTTTTATTCTTTCACTAAATTCTTTTTTCTTTTTTTTATTTATTATTCTTTCAGTTAGCATATCTATATTATTTAATCCAAAATAGATAACTTTATCAAATAAATTTTTTTTGGTATCAACATCTATTTCATTTGTTTCAACATTTAATCTTGAAGCATATTTATTATTTAAGTTATTTGTGCAAAAAGAGTGATTTTGCGGACGTTCTTTATTGAAGTTTAATAATTCAATTAAAGTTATTAAACAATTAAGTCCATCATTAATTACTAATTCAATTTCATCTTGAGATAAGTCATAAATATCTTCTTTACCAATTTCATTAATGGTTATATTTATTGTTTGATTTTGGATATTTGTATTTTGTGAATTGTCATTAAATGTTGAATTAACATTTGCACTTTTATTATTTGAACCTGAATTATTAATATCATTTGTATTATTTTGTGTATTATTTAGTGTATTATTTAATTTACAATATTTTGTTTCATGACGCCATCTATTTCTATAATCACTAAATTCTTTATCACAATATTTACATATTCTATTTGGAGGAGTTACTACTTTGTTTAATATTTCTGAAGGTTTATGTCTCTTTTCTTTATGTTTCCATAAACCCATATAACTTGAATATTCTTTATCACACATTAAACAACTATATTGTTTTGATTCCATATATTATTAATATATATCTTTAATTTTTAAATGACTAAAAAAAATGATGATAAGATTTTTAAGTCATCGTCATAATAAACATATGTAAATTAGATAAAAATTAAATTTTATATAATATTTTATTATCATTTTTAGTCGTATTCCATATACCAATAAAAATGATGATACGTTTTTCTCGTTATCGTCACAAGATTTATATGCAAATTAGAATAATATTAATTTTTATATAATATTTTAATATCATTTTTAGTCGTATTCCATATAACAAAAAAATGGCATATACCATCGTCATAGAGGGAGTATAAAACCCATTTTCATGGATTTTTTCTGCACAAAAACTTTAATTAAAAAAACTATATGTTTTTTAAATAATTTTTTAAACTAAAAGTTTAATAGCTTTATAAACTGGTTTTCTAAAATGATGAGGGATATAGCGAAAGCTGATAATTTTCTTATTCTTTTCATATTGAATTCTTGCTTTTTCATTTTCTGATAAAAATTTTTTCATTTCCTCTTTGCTTTCTTTAACCTTTTGTTTTATTTTTGGGCTTATTTTATCATCTGAATTATTCTTCGACTGGCTTTGGAAAATAGAAGGAATATTATCAGAACAATCACCTGAAACAATCTTTTGTCTCAATGCTTCGCGTGCTTCTTCTCTTGATAGATGAATTAATTCTTTCTTTTTATAATCAGCAATATATAGATTCTTGTATCCTAATTGAAGAAAATCATTATCACCAGAAATAATATAAACTGTATGGTCTGGTCTTTTGTGTCTAATATAACGGGTTGCTAATGCGATTAAATCATCTGCTTCCATTTTTGGGACTTTCAAAGAATGAATATTTTTATTCTCTGCAACTAATTTAGGGATTAAAGTATCATAAGTATAAGCAAATGTTGGTTTAAAATTATGCTTTTCAGATAAATCTACGCGATTACCTTTGTAACATTCTGCAAATTCATGCCGCCATAATGATTCAGATGGTGCATCTTGACAGAATATTAATATACTATTATTATAAACACTTTTTGATACTAAATTGATAATTGATTCTAAATACATTTTAGTGTATTTTTCAATAAAAATTGGTTCAGTGCTCCAATCAAATTTGTTATCATCTTTATGTTCTTTATATAAGTCTTTATTGGCAAATGAAAACCATCTTAATGTTGCAAAAAATCTATGAAAGGTTGTATAACTAGTATCAACTAAAATAATATTATCTATTTTATTAGTCATTATATTAATTTGTATATTTATATTTATATATTAATCTTTGATTTATTATTATCAATATTTATAGGAGAGTCAGAATTTATAGACCTTCGGTCATTAAATTCTTACGCCCTATCAATATTTATAACCACAAATAAAAATTGATATTTTTTTAACTTATATCATATAATATTTTAATAATATTGATGAAAATTAAAATTAAAGTTAATAATGTTATTTATATTGATGATTATGAAAGTCTATATGAGATTGATGAAGAATTTTATAATAATGTTATTTATATTAATTGTCACAATCATAAATTAACAAATGTTGAATTTATTAATAGATTTCCAAACTTAAAAACATTAATTGCATCCAATAATTTATTAACATATGTTCCAGATCATGCAAATTTAGAAGTATTGGATGTAAATACAAATAAAATCAGACAATTAGGTTACTTTCCTAAATTATTAAAACTATATGCTTTTAATAATTTAATGACATCTTATAATGTTCCATTTAGTGTATTTCAATTAGATTTGAGTAATAATAAAATAACACATTTAAATTTTAATAGAAAACAAATATTTTCATTATTTAATATAAATTATAATAATATAAAATCAGATAAGAAATATAATAATCTAATTGATAGTTCTTTGCATATGCATAATGATTATTTATATACTATTTATGAATAATAAAATTCTTTTAGAAATTTCATTAAGACATAAAATTCTATCTTATATTAATATACAAAGTATTATGCAAAGCCTTTTGTTAAGTTCTTTTATTAGAATTAAAGATTTATTTGATTCTGCAAATATTGGTAAAATTGTTGAAGAGGAATCATCGACAACAGTTATGGATAGTTCATTAGATTATACAACAAGTGATATATATACATCAAGATTACGTAAGAGACAACATGACGACGACGTATCCAATATGGATATAGATAGTGTATTATTATTAGAAAAAAATGAACTATCTAAAAAAAAACCAAGATATGAAGAACAAGAAACAACTATAGTCGGTTTCTCCGAGTTATCACCTGATAGTAAAAATATTGTTATGTTAGAAAGCACTGCTAATAGACAAGCATTGGTTTATGATATTATTAAAGATAATAATAAAATCAATGAAGTAACTTCACAATTAGAAGCAATGGATGAAGATTTTTGTTATACTTTACCAACTGAAGTAGGTAATCATATGGAATTATGGGTATGTGTTAATATGAGATGTCCTGGATGTAGGGTAGGTGTATTATATAAATATATTTCGTCAAATATGCCTGTTATAGATGTTAAATGTTTTAATACTGAACATAATTTATTAGAACATGGGCCTATATTTTATCAAATAAAAGCAACTGAAAGAAATATGAATTTTTTAGGTAAAAAATATTTTACAAGACAACCAATTCAAGGTTATCCCAGTGGATATATTAAAGTTGGGTCAAAAAAAACTGGGGTTTATTCTCACAGTATTACAACTGCAGATACAATAGAATATAAATATATATCTATTGGTTATATTTGTATTACATATTATTATTTAACAAATAGAAGACGTATAAATATTGATTTACGTCAATCATTTGTTGTAATACCCAATCTTGCTTTTCAGTCTAGAACTAGAACAAATGATTATTATTATAGATACATTCCTAACTCATTAAATATGCCTATTATTACATTCAATCCAGATAGAAGAATTGTAAATGTTTTAACATTTGCCGAATTAATAATCAGAGATGGTTATTCAGAAGGAATTTTTAAAAATATTAATTTAGATAAAAAATATAGAACTATTACTCATCACATACAAACTCCTGCAACTAGAGAATTAACATATGATGATTATGAATCAAAATATCTTTATTATAAAAACAAATACTTGAAATTAAAATATAATATTATTTAATAAATCTATAGATTATTATATATAATGTATAAGTATATTACTATTGCTTATAATACTAGACAGGCTTGGGCTGTTCCTATGTATATTTATCAAAATGAAGGAAACAATAAATATTATATTAGTAGAACATATCCTAAATATTCAAAATTTAATGGGGATAATTTAAACGACCCCACTAAATATAGTGAAGTTGATTTTGCAAAAGAATTATCTGATAATGATATTAAGAATGGTCTTATTAATTATTGGAATCAAGAATGGAAATTCAAATGGGTATAAATAAGTTAGCAACTAACAAAAGAAAAATTGATATAAATATAATTTATTTAATTATAATTATATTAATGGATATTAAAACATTTATAAATCATATTATTACTTTTGATAATGTTTATTCTATATTAGATAGTTATGATTTACAATCGTCAAAAGGTTATGTTTTTGAAAGATTATTTGATATTGTTATTAAATTTGGTTTTTGCGATATTTTTAAAAATAGTGAATATTATCATTTAACTGGTAATTCAAATAATGGTAAAATAAAAATTATGACTACATTTAGTAAATATTTTACAGAATCAGTAAATAGTGGTAATTCAGGAGGTTGCTCAGATATTACTATGCAAAATAAGAATAATAATAAATATATTTTTATTAGTTCAAAATTTCCAAAAACAAATGATGATCTGAAAAAACAAAAATCAGTAGAATATTATGATATTCAAAAAATAACAGGAATGATACATCATAATAGTAGTATATATAAAGAATTTGATATATATTTAGTTGTACCAGACAAAAAAACTGTATTTAAAAAAGTAAAAGATGCGAATAAATCAAGTGAATATATTACAAAATATATGTCTGAAGATAAAATATTAGATTTGGATGATTTGAATAAGTATTTTTTGGCATTTAAGAATGATATTATTAAATATAATATTACTGAATGGGATGATATTTTTCTTTCAAATAAAGAAAAATTAAATTTAAGATTTCATCAAGAATTAATTACAAAAAAAACATCTGATTTAATTGAAGAAGGTAATAAATCATTTTTATGGGGCTGTAAATGCAGAAGTGGTAAAACTTATATGATTGGTGGTATTATTATTAAACAATTCAATATTAAAAAAAAATTAAATGTATTAATTATTACTCCTGCTCCTACAGAAACTGCTCCACAATTTACAAATGATTTGTTTCATAAATTTAAAGATTTTGATAATTTTAAGATTCATTATATAGAAGGTTCTAAAATTATTAATAAAATTGAAGTTGCAGAAAATAATATTTTTGTTATGTCTAAACAATTATTAGAAAATTATGTAAATGATAACACACTAATGGTTATTAAGAATTTAAAATTAGATATAATTGGATTTGACGAAAACCATCATAGTGGGACAACTAATTTATCTAAAAATATTTTAACATCATATTGTTCTAAAAATACAATTAAAATATATCTAACTGCAACTTATAATAAAACAGTAAAAGAATTTAATATTATTCCAGAATGTCAAATGTATTGGGATATAGAAGATGAACAGTTTTGTAAAAATATAGATATTAATAATAATTTAAGTAAATTAAAAGAAAAACATGGTGAAAAATATATAAATAATACAATTCAATATTATCAAAATTTAGGATTGTCATTGAATGATATATTTAAACCTTATGAAAAAATGCCAAATTTATATTTAATTACTAATATGTTTGATAGCCAAAGATATGAAATTTTAAAGGAAAAATTAAATAATGAAAATAAAATGGGATTTTGTTTTGATACTCTTTTTGGCTTAAGTAAAAATAAGAAATCTTTTTGTTTTGAAAATGAAATTAAAACATTTCTTAGATATATTTCAGGATCTTTTAAAGAAGAAGATGGCGAGAAAACTATTTTTACTAGAATTAATTATATATGTTCTGATAATAATACTAGATTACCTTTTACTCAAATATGGTTTCTTCCTTCTAATAATATTAATGAAATTTCTACATTTTTAAGTTTATTAATGAAAACTGATCCTATTCTTAAAAAATATGATATATTGTGTATTAATCGTAAGAATAAAGAATTAGCAAAAGATATTAAAGATGAAATTAATAAAAGAGAAATTATTGCAAAAGAAACTGGTAAATTAGGTTTAATTCTTCTTGCAGGTAATATGTTAAGTTTAGGTATTACTTTGAATTTATGTGATTTAGTAATTTTAATGAATAATTCTTTATCATCAGATAAGGTATTACAACAAATGTATAGATGTATGACAGAAGGAGATAATAAAAAAATTGGTTTTGTAGTTGATTTGAATATTAGTAGAGTATTAAATACTTGTATTAATTATTCTGTTTATCAAAATGATAAAAGTATTAATGATAAAATTAAGTATTTAATTCATAATCATTTAATTAATATTGATGTTGATATGTTAAATAATAAATCTATTAACTCTGATAAAATTGTTAAGAAATTAATGGATATATGGAAAGAAGATCCTATTAATAGTTTTAAGACATTATTAAGAAAATTAGATAATGATTATGAAGAATTTGATAATAATACACAAAAATTAATTAACTCTACATTTACTAAATCAATTAAGGAAAAAGTTGGTTTGAGTGTTATTGTTAAAGATAATAGTGAATTACAAGAATTACCATCTGGAAAAGAAAGAGTAAAGAACGATAGTGATTCTAGTGATGAATTTAATTCTGATACTATATCCAATTACAATTCTGAAAATGAAGAAGAATTTAATATATCATTTACAAAAGATGTATTACAATATGTTATACCATTAACATGTATATTAACTGTTAAAGATTCTAATATGGATTTTGTTAAAATGTTAAATGACATTAAAGAAAATCCAGAATTATTAGAAACATTTGACGACCAGTGTTTGATATGGTGGAATAGAAAAGATTTAATAGATTTAATTAAACATATTGTATCTAAATATTTTGATGTTAGTTCAAATACATATAATATCTCAATACAATTTAAGATGTCATTACAAAGCTTAATAGATAATCCTAAAGAATTATTAGAACTTATTAATGATTGTTTAGAACCTAAAGAAAAAGAAAAACAAGAGAATGGAGAAGTATTTACTCCGATGAGTATAATTAATGAAATGTTAGATAAATTACCAATTGATGTATGGAAAAATAAAAATCTCAAATGGTTTGACCCTGCAACTGGTATGGGTAATTTTCAGATAGCTGTATATTTAAGATTAATGGCAGGATTAAAAGATGAAATTCCAGATGATAAAGCCAGAAAAAAGCATATATTAGAAAATATGTTATATATGTGTGAAATTAATAAAAAAAATGTATTAGTTTGTAATCAAATTTTTAATATTAATAATGAATTTAATATGAATTTATATCAAGGAGATACATTAGAATTTGAACCATTTAATACATTTAAAGTAAGACAGTTTGATATTGTCTTAGGTAATCCTCCTTTTAATAAAGGTGGTATTTGGTCTCATACTAAAAAAATGCATAGTGAAAAAAGAGAAGTTATATGGATGGATTTTATTAAAAAGTCATTAAATTGGTTAAAGCCAAATGGATTTTTGGTTTTCATTAATCCATTATACTGGTTAAAAATTAATAATGAAGTTCATAATATTATGTTAGAACGTCATATATTATGGATGAAATTATGGGATAATTCTCAATCAAAAAAAATGATTAATGCTGATATTCCTATCTCATTATATATTTTGCAAAATAATATAAATACTTATAAAAATAAAACTAATATTATATCTATTTTGAAAAGGAGAAGTTTAACTACTGTATCTAATGAATATTTAAACAAAAACTATTCAATTCCATTAGCATATCATAGCATATTTAATAAATTAATCAATTTTATTGAAACAAAAGATTTAAAATTAGAATATTTTACTAAAACTATTTCATCAAGTGGGACAAAATATAAGATTCCATCTAATTATAAATTAGAGGATAAATTAGCGATTGATACCTTTACTATTAAAGAAGGTATTATGGTTAAAAAAGTTAATGAATTACATCCAGATGCAAATAAAAAAAAATTAATTATTGCAAATAAAGCAAGTCTTAATGGAGCTTTCATTGATAATGGTAAATTATCATTAACTGGTAGTAATAAATATTATATTTTAGGAGATAATTTAGAATTAATATTAAAGTTATTAAATTTTAAAATTATGGAGATTATTGCACACTTTACTAAATATACACAAGACTTTCTTGATAAAGAAGCATTTAAATATATTCCAGATATTCGTAAATTAGGAATTATTGATATTAATGAAATACAATTTTATAAATTAATAGGATTAACTAATGATGAAATTAAGCAATTTAATAATAAATTAATATTAAATAAAGAAGAATATGAATTTGTTACATACAAAGATAAAAAATATATTGTTGAAAATAATATATTGTATCATATTAAAAAAGACGGTATATCTAAAGGTAAAATATTAGGAACATGGAATAATGGTAAATTTAAAAAGATTAAGGAAGAAATAATTGATGTGTAAATGTGTTATGTGCCATTCAAATGTGTTGGGTTTTCAACTTACCCAAATTACTACTCAATAAAATCCATAAAAATTGATTTAATTATAAATTATAATTTAAATAAGATTATTAATGGACTATCAAATTAATCTCATTACGCGTTCTCAAATTCCACCTCATATTTATTTATGTGGTGAAGATGACGATCCTGACTTTAAATATATTCATCAATTTGAATTTAATAATGGTTTAGTATATATTATTGGTTCTAATTCACTTATTAAATCTGTTGATGAAATTATTGAAAATTTAGAGTTTGATTTTAGAACAGCGAATGAATACAATAATGATGCTGGTGAATTACAAGAATATTATAAAGATGAATTTGATATTTATTATAAATATTCTGTTTGTCTTAAAATTTGGAGTTATTATAATATTAATAAACAATTAATTCAAGAAGTAATTGATTATTATACTAATAGTGATAATGATTCTTTATCTGATTATGAATATAGTAATGAAGATGAAGGTATATATTCTGATGAATTAGTTGAATTTTAATATTAATTATCTAGTGCTTGTGATCGTTCTTCTTCTTCAAATCCTGTAAATTTACTTTGATGAATACGAGTCATAGCTGTTGAACAGACACGAGTTGCTTGATGAGAACCCTGTGGTGTAGCTTTATAATTAATACAATTTGTAGGTGCTATACCAATATTACCACCTGCTTTTAAACTATCATAATTCGTTCCTAAATATAAAAATTGCCAACTGTATACATTGGTATGTTCTTCAATTAATTTTTTTAAATTATCTTGTGCATTATTATTTTCATAAGGTTCATCATCAATTAAACGCCAGTTTTCACTAAAACAATTTTGTGTTTGTTCTCCATCTGATAGTAAAATAAAAATAACTTTACCTGGACGACGAGCTGTCATATCTGATAATTTCTTACCTGTATATTTAATCATACGTGCAAATGCAGGATATAAAACTGTCATTCCATCTGGTCTTATATGTTCTTTTGTTATAGTTATATCTTTCCCATTTACTCCATCAGCAAAAATATTAAATGTGTTATTAAAAGTTGCACCATAAAAAATTACTTCTTTATCGCATTGATCACGAATCATTTGAGTTAAACTGGCTGCTAAAGAAGGAGTATCTAAAGAAGCCATAGAACCAGAATTATCAATTAATGCAGAAATGCATACATAATTATCATCAAGTGGAACACTCATAATAATCTTCAATTAATAATATTAAAAATATCTGTTTATAATATTAATCGAAGATTATTATCTATGGTTATTATATGGATTATAAATCTAAATATTTAATTTATAAACAAAAATATCAAGAATTAAAAAACCTAATTAATGAACAAACAGGTGGGGTTATTTGCTCGGATTGCGGTAAAACAGTTGGTTCTTATGATGAATTAATACAACATAAAAGAAGAGTGCATAATGTTACTCCAGGGCTAGAATTAACACCAATCGAATATAGACGTAAGCAAAATGCAGAGGCTGCAAAAAGACGTAGAGATTCTGTTAGATTTGGAACTGCTGGAGTTAGATGTAATTATTGTGATTTAAGATTTTATGATAATGCTTATTTATCAACACATTTAATTAGAGACCATACAAATAAAATAAATACAGATGATTTAACATTTATTAAATCACATATTAAAAAGCCTATTCCTTCAATATATATTCAATATATTAAAGAACTTGAAGATAAATTTAGAAGACCAGTTATTAGACAACGTTTTGAATTACCATTACCACCATCACCATCGCCATTACCATTACCATTACCATTACCATTACCACCATATGTTAGACCGTCTCCTGTTAAACATTCTTCTCCAATTAAAAGAATAAGAACAACAGAATATAGACAATCGCCTGTTAAACAATTTCCTATAGTGCCATCACATATTAGAAAATCTCCAGTTAAACCACAATCTTCACTTTCATTACTTAATGAACCTGAATTTTCTTATGAAGATAGATTACAATTTCCAAATTTAGATAGTTTAATTTTTTATCCTATTAATTTTCAAAATGACCCTGTTAGATTAGAAGAAGAACTTAATTTATTTAATCAAGATAGAACCTTAGAAGAAGAATTGAAAGAACAAGATGAATTGTTATTCAAGAGTTAAATTTATTTATTATAATTATTAGTAATAATATTATAATAATTATTTCTAATAAATAATTTATTGGAAAATCTCTTTTATTATCTAATACTATAGCAGCTGGATTCATTGTTGCTGGATTAAATGTGCTCATTATTATATACTATATAATTATTATCATTATTATCATTATAATATTTTTTACTAAACTTATTTATATTAGTCGGTGCTTCTATTAATAAATATTTATAATTATTTTGACGGCTATAATTTATTATTCTTTGTAATAATTCATATCCTATTTGTGATAATAGTGGATATACTGTTAAATTAGTTACTAATAATTGTCTTCCTCCATCTGATGCTAATTTATTATAATCTCTTGTCAAAGCATAACCATATAAATTACCATTTATATCTATTCTCCAGGTTATACTATTTATATCATTAGGAGGTATTATATTTATAGGTAATACTGGAGTATTAACTGTTGCATAATCATTCATATTTGATAATAATCTTAAAATATTTTCTCTAGTTCCTCCAATTTGTTCCTTTAGTTCTAAATATTTTTGTTTATAATCTAAATATTTATTTTTATAGTCCATTATATAATATTATTTATATAATATTATTATTCATTAAGTTAGATAATAATAATCCAGCAATTATTCCAATAAATAACATTAAAATAAATGTAGATTGATTATTTCTTGTAATACAATTATAAAATCTCTCAATTGTTTCTATTTTAGATAAATCTTCTACATTTACTCTCACTGCTCTATTTCCCCATCTTTCTACTGATAAATCTGGAACATTTGATGTAAATTCTTTTGAATTAGATGGTTTACGTTCATCATATAATCTAATTCTCATATTTTTTGGAACTTTAATTGATACTATTTTTTTAACCCATTCTGATGGTAAATCATTAATACCAGTTTCAAGTTCTAGCATTTGATTTGTATAGTTTATACCACTAAATACAGTTACTGTTGGCATATATATTATATTATATATTATATTATTTGGATAAATAATATAATATTTATTCTTATTTTAATCTATAGAATTATTGGAAGAATTTATAATAAAATATTTATTATATAAAAAATTACCAATTTAGAGATCAACTTTTATATATATTTATATATAATAATGATATATATTTATATTTTAGAATTATGTAATAATAAATTTTATATTGGAAAATTATATAATATATATGATTTAGAAGATACTATATTAAGATTAGATGAAACTATTGAATGGTTATATTATAATAAAATTATTAAGATTGCCAGTATTGATTCTTTTGAAGACAATATTGATGTAGATATAAATCATTATGTTTATGAATTTATGGAATACTATGGAGTTAATAATGTTCGAAGTGATAATTATTATAAAATGAAATTGACTTTTGATTATGCATATCATTTATTTACTAAAATTAAAATACAATATAATAAATGTTATTTATGTGGATATTATGGACACAATGGACATCAATGTAAATTAAAAAATAAATATGGATATAATTCATTAGTGATTATTATAATATCTAATATAGTATGTTTTAATTGTAATCAAAAAGGTCATTATAAAGAAGAATGTAAATATACTATTAGTATATAAAAATTGATTGTGAGTTAGAATTTACAATATAAATTCTAGTTTACGCAATCAAAAGTTATTTGTGATAAATAAAAATTGATATTATATTATATTAATAATATTAATATAATATAATAATGCAATCAATCAACAATAACAATAATACTGATGAATCTAATGATAAAAGTGGTTTTACATTTGCTCAATCTGAACAAACCGTTCCCGTTACACAATCTAGTGCATTTAATAATCAACCAGTAGTAACAGCTGCTGGTCCTTTAAAATTTGGTGGCATGCAAATGGGAACAAATCAATCCTCATGTGGAGGATTAAAACCAACTAATACACAAAGTGGTGCTATTCCTGGTGTGTTTTCTGGTGCATTTGGTATTCCATCAACTCAGTCTGGTGGATTGTCTGGTTCATTAGGCACTGCTGCTCGAGGTTGTTGTAATCCATTTCCACAAAATACTCAACGTCATCCAGAAACTGGTCAGCCTATCCAACAACAAACATTTTCATTTGGATATCATAATCAAAATTTACCAATCAAGAAAGATAAACTAATTGAAGATTTATATTCTGAACTGCGCCGTCTGCAAGATCATGTTAATGAATCAAATAAACTTATTGGAAATATGTATGAAATTTTACGCAAGCTTTAATTATCAAATAATTTATTATTTATTAATTTCCAAAATCTTATAAAATTTTTTTTATTATATTTAATATCCCAATTATTTTCACACGAACTATTGATTTCAAGTTCTAAAGTAGTTTTTACTAAATCACCTAAAATTGTTATTAAATTATTAGATATAGTATCAAATACATTCATTTCAGTTTCATTACCTAATTCCATTAATATTATTAATTTAGAGAATGAAAAACCTTTATCACCAAATTCTGATAAATAATTATCAAGTGTATCCATAAATAATTCTTTGTCATATCCAGATACATTTTTAATCGTTTCATAAATTATATCAATACAGTCATCTCTCATAGTTATTATGTCTTTCTGTTTCATAGCTGTTGATTTATAATATACTGCTCGTTTTAATAAAGCTTTCTCTAATTCTTTTAATTCGTTTAATTTTCTATATCCATTTGGACGTTCATAAGGTGTTTTAATATACAATTGTTTTTGTTTATTCATAAATTAATCTTTATATTAATTTTTCTTTATATTAATATTACCCATATATTGGATCTGGTGGAATAGTAGGATTAATTATAACAATAGTTCTATCTACTTGAAAATAATTACGTTCTGGGAGCAATGGAATCCAAGGATCTAATATTTTTTGATTATTAATTGGAGCACTTAAAACGTTACCTAAAGATAATATAAGTATAAACATTTTAAAAGTAAAATTAATAATTATATTCATTATAGAATTAATATTTATAATTCTTTATATAATGAATAAACATATGGGTAACTTTCAATTCAAATATATATTTTATTTATAATATCAATTATATATAATGAGTTATATAATTGATATTGTTTCATTTATGGGACCTTGTTTATCAATTGGAAATATTATTCCACAAATTCATAAAACATATAAGACTAAAGATGTTAATGGTATTTCAATTGAATCATTGTATTTATCTTTATCCTTATATTTTATTTGGGGGGTATATGGGATAATTCTTGGTTTAATTCCTTTAATTTTAACAGATGCTGTATGTTTTGTTTTAACATTATATAGAATTCATTTATATTACAAATATTGTCCAGCATATATTAGTTAATATCTGTTTCTGCTAATTTATTATCAATATGATTATCAATATTATTATCATGATGATTATCATGATGATTATAATAAACCTCTATTTTTTTATCTAATTCTGATATTTCTTTCTTTAATTCTAACAACATTATTTCTTCTTGGGATTTTTGCGAACCATAAATTAAATAATAAGTTAAACAATATGAACCATATACTACATTTTTTATAACCCACCATGACATAGTTAATGGTGAATCTATTGATATACTTATTAATGATACCATTATTTATATTATTATATTATATAAAAATAAAGTTATATAATATATGTAATATATTATGACTTTATCATTAACTAAAAATGCTTTTTCTAAATATAATACTGTTATATTCGACTTATCTGGAGTATTAGTTGATTTTGGTGTTAGAATACCATACATTGCAATTAATGTTGCTTTACATAAGAATAATATTTGTGTTAATAATAGTTTAATTAATCATGGGATGGGAAGAAATGAAATTAAGCATATTAAAACATTATGTCAAATTAGTAATAAAAATCATAAATATAACAAAGTTATTAAGGATTATAATAGTCTTTTAGTTAATTTAAATAACAATCCTTATTATAATTATCCAATTAAAGGGTCTATTGAATTAACAAATAAATTTAAAAATATGGGATTTAATATTGGAATTATCACAAGTTATGATAATAATATTTCTAGTTTAATTTTCAATAAAATGCATAAATGGGGCTATAAATATGATTATACAATTAATAATAGTAATGTTGGAAATTCTAGACCTAATCCTGATATGGTTTGGAATGTAATGGAATATTTTAATACTAAACCTGAAGAATGTATTAAAATTGGAGAATCATATTTGAATTTATTTGAAAGTAATTGTGCTAATATTGATACTATTCATATTATTGATTCTTCTAGAGATATGGCATTAGAAGAAATTGAATTTGATGATTTATGTGAAAATATTAAATGTATGAGAAGATCTAGTATTATTAATCATTTATCTAAATATACTCAACCTACATATATGATTGATACAGTTAATACAATTAATAATATTCTAAAATAATAACTATAAATCTTTGTTTATAAACATCATATCTATTTGCATAGTATATCCATTAAAATAATGTTTATCATATATATCGTAAGGTATAAAATTTATTGAATCCATATACTGAATGTGTTCTAAAAAAGATGGAACACCTTCATTATATTTACCATATAGTGGTATTTCTAATAATATAAATTCTGTATTTTTGAGTAAATCTGTTGCACCTTTTAGTATTGGAATCTCTGCTCCTTGACAATCAATCTTTATTAAAATTTTATCATTTTCATTTATTATTATATTATTATTTTTCATATGAGTATTTAAATCAATTGTTTCTTTTTCTAATACTTCACAATCATTAAAATAATGTGTATTCTCTTTAAACATTGAATCACCTGTGTTCTTTTTTTGATACCATTTTACTGTATCTTTTTTTTCATTTAATATTACATTGTATTTTTTCATATTAAAATTTATATTTACAAAATTATTTAGCTCTGGATAATCAATTGCCTCATACAAATAATACTCACAATCTGTATATATATTTAACATATTTTTAGTCCATATTCCATGGTAAGCTCCTATATCAAATATTTTAGTTGGATGAAACCCTTTAGTTTTTAAATCTTTTAAATATTCAAACATTTATATCTATTATTATAATGAGCATTCAAATGTTTAAAGAGAATACTACCTATAATCACAGATTAAAAAAATCAAAATATTTATTAGAAAATTATTATGGAAGAGTTCCTGTTATTATTGAAAGAACTCCTAAAGATACTAGTTTAAAAAATATTGATAGAACTAAATATTTAATACCAGTTGAAATGACTATATCTAATATATTAATATTGATACGCCAAAAAATAATACTTAATGAGAATCAATCTATATATATAATTGCTAATTGTAATAATTCAACGATTGTTTTAAATCCTACACAATCATTAGAGTATGTATATAATACATATAAATCAAATGATGGATTTTTATATCTGGAATATTGTGGAGAAAACACCTTTGGGTAATAATATTAGTCTAATTTAAAAAAAATTGAAAATTTATCAATATATTAGATATTAAATAAAAAAGTGTAGTATGAGCATTTCAAATGTCTCTCACTTTCTAAATTTTTTCAGCAATCTGTTTCATATTGCTGGTGTCGAACAATCTAAATGGGTTTTAGGTGGTTCGTTCGCGATTGACACTTGGTGTTCTATTTTGAACATTCCCCTATTAGACCAGTCGCCCAACAACATTGATGTGGTGTATTCAAAATCGACACCCATTACACCTGAATACATTTCCAATTACAAGCGAGTGCAAACTTCGCCACACACTTCTGTTACCTATGAAAATCCTGGTTTTACTCCTCTCAATATGACAATGACCAGGAATAACATCAAATACTACGAGGTAGAAGGTCTCAAGATTATGTCGCCTTCTTCGTTGTTGTCTTGGTATGAAGATGAACCTGAATTCTACCAAGACAAAATTACCTTACTGCGGGATATTATTTCTCGAACATCTGGATTCGAATTCAAATATATCTACGCAAGAGAACCACTTAGAGTTGAGGTTGAAACTCCTGCAAAACGTAGGCTAGTTAATATCTTAATTTAATATGTTCGCTTTTATTTATTATTGGATTGTTTTTATACTCAGTTTTTATTTTAAAAATATTTATTTTATTTAATTCTAATTGAGTATTTAACAATAAACATTTTATTAAAAAATTAATTTCAGGTAATTTATTATTTGATTTTAATGTTTCTAATAATAATTGATATAATGGTTTTGATATTGATTTATTTAATGTATTAAATATTTTTTGCATATTTATTTCTCTATATTTCTTATCATTTATTAGTTCTTCTAATTGTGTTTTTAATAACATTATATTAGGTTCTTTTATATTTAATTTAGATAAATCATTTTTAATATTAAATATTTTAAATATTTTATTTAAAAAATTAATATACATTATTAAATGATTAGATGTTGATAATAAATATGTATAATCTTTTAATCCCGTTAATATATCTACATTATTGAATAATATTGGATATATATCTATTTTATGTTTATAAAAATATATTAAATGATATTTATTTATAAATATTTCATCTATTCCATAAGAATATTCATTTTCTAATCCACATTTATCTAATAATTCTTTATTACTTTTTAATATAAATATACTTTCTATAAAATCACTAAATAAACTATATGGTAAATTTACTGATTGATAAATAAAACTCGCTATTATTGGATAATTTTTTATTCCTGTGCATAATATTCTTTTTCTAATTCCATAACACCCACGAGTTCTATAAGCTAATTTTATTTTATTATTTATTAAATATTCTAAAATTATTTTATACCAAAAATGTAATTTATTGTCTATATCAAATATTATTGTTTTATCTGCTTTATGAATAGGATTTTCATATAATGGTAAAAATCTTAATAATGTTCCTATTTTACCACGATGATAACCATTCTCATTTTTAAGTTTTGGTATATCATATTTAAATAATTCTATATAATTATTTTCTTGTTCTTCTACTAGTTCATTAACTTCATTCTCAGATGAATTATCATAATAGATTCTTAATTTAAAATCACTTAATATTTTAGTAATATTTTTAATTATATATTTTAAACCATCATAATATTTATTCATTTTATTTGATCCTTTTTCTGGTAGAAAATATACAACTGATACTATATTCTTACTTGTTTTATTTTCAAATTGTTTTTTAATTTCCCAATTACATATTATTGATTTTGATAAATTTTCTGTTATTTTCATTATAAATAGGTAGAAAAGATTGATTTTTATAACTATTGGTTTATAATTAAATAATAATTTAATATAGTAATAATGATAATCTCTAATAAAGGTATTAAAATTAAAAAATTATATCATATATCGGATATTCATATTAGGCGTTATGATAGACATGTTGAATATGATATTGTTTTTAATAATCTTTATTCTTATTTAAATACTCAAGATACTTCATCTGGTTTAATTGTTGTTACTGGAGATGTTTTACATGCAAAAGATAATTTAACACCAGATTGTGTTATCAAATGTTATAAGTTTTTGAAATCATTATCTGAAATTATGCCTGTTGTATTGATTGCAGGTAATCATGATATGGTAGAATCTAATAAACATATCAAAGATTCATTAGATTCTATTTTAACTGAACGTAGTATTGATAATTTATATTATTTCAAGAATAGTGGCGTTTATAAATATGAAAATATTATTTTTGGGGTTTCATCATTACTTGATAATCAATTTATTAAAGCAGAAGATATAATTGACGACAAGCATCTTAATGATAATTCTAATCATAATGATTCTATTTTAGTTGGATTATATCATGGACCTGTTGGACAATGTGCAACAGCTGTTGGAGTTGTATTAAATGGTGATAAACAAATTGATGATTTTTTAGGTTATGATTATGTATTATTAGGAGATATTCATAAATTCCAATATTTAAATAATAAAATTATGTTACGTGATAGAATTGCATATGCTTCATCATTAATATCTCAAAACTTTGCTGAAACAGATATTTATCATGGGTGTTTAGTATGGGATTTAGTTAAAAAAAAATCAAAATATATTATTATTGATAATCCATATAGGCATATGGTGATGGATATCATTACTGGCGTAGTAGTTGTCGATAATAATGAAATAGATATTAATAATTTAGATGATAACTCTTTTCCTACTAATGCAAAGGTTAGACTTAATATTACTGATACTGATAAAGAATTAAGTGATAAAATTAAAAAGAAGATTAAAAAGAAATTTCCAAATATTACTTTCTATGAAACTTTTATTAGTAAGAATGAAATTATTAATCCTACTCAATATACTATTAATTATAATGATTTATTAGAAGGATTTCTTAATAAATTGTCTGATGAAGAAATTATTGAATGCAAACAATTATTTAATAAAAAATTAGAAGAAATTAATATTGAGAATGATAAACAGTTATGTTCTTGGAGTTTAATTGATATAGAGTTTAGTAATTTATTTGCTTATGGTGAAAATAATAAATTAGATTTTACTAAATTACCTATGAATGATATTGTTGGATTATTTGCTCCTAATTCTCATGGTAAATCATCTTTAATTGATATCATATTATTTAGTTTGTATGATAATTTTAGTAGAAATGTTTATTCAAAACATAGAACTATTCCATCATATATTGTTAATAATAAAAAGAAGAATTTTGAAACAAAGATTAGATTTAAATTAGGAGGGGATATTTATACTGTTCATAAAAAAGGAATTCTTAAAGGTAAAAATAATAGTAAAACTGGAATGGCTATTTCATTTGTATCTTATGATTTGATTAAACAAACAAATGAAGATGTATTGTTTATTACTAGAAAAGACCGTTTTGAAACTCAAGAAGAAATTAATAAAATCATAGGTTCTTATGATGATTTCTGTTTAACTACATTATTTTTACAAAATAAAGAAAAGAATTTTTATGATATGAGTTCTAGTGATAGAAAATTATTTTTATATAATATGTTTAATCTTGACAAATTTGAGAAGATTTATGATATATTTAAGAATGAAGAAAAAACAAGTAAAGTTAAAAAAGAAGATAATGAAGATAAAATAAAATTAATTGATATTGATAATATTATAGAAGAAAAAGACAACAGGATTAAGATTAAAAAGAAATTAAATAAGAAGCTTGATTATATTAATTCAATTAAACAGACTATTATTAAGAAAAAAAATAAATATATTAAACTGTTGAATAATGTAGAATACTCAAATATTAATATTGATTACAGTTATAATTATAATGATTTATGGTGGCTTAAGAGGAACCTAGATTTATGTTATTTAATTATTGAGAACCAAATTGATTATAAATATAATAGTATTCCACAAAAAGATATCATTTTAAATTTTACAGAATTACGAGCTTCATTAAATTCTTATAGTGATATTAATCATAGTAATGATATTAATCATTATATTAATAAATTATTAACTAAATCTGGATGTTATAAGAATATGTCAAAAGATTATATTTACACAAAATATGAAAAATATAAGAATGATAGTAATATTTATAATCAATTAAAATATAAATTAGAAATAGTTAATAAACAATTAGAAATTAATCAAATTAATAATAAATGTTCTATATGTTTGAAACGTAAAGATATATATGATAGTTATGTTAAAGAAAAAGAACAATTAGAGGGAGAAATATATAATCTTGAAACAGATAATTTAAATATTAATTGGGAAGATATTTATAAGGATTATAATTATTGTATTAATGTTTATGATTTATATAGAAAAGATTTATGTAATAGTATTATTAGTCATTATAATTATATGAATGAATTTCATTCAAGACCAATAAATAAAAATGAAGAAATTATTAACTATATTGAATATTTAAAAAATAATATAAAATTTATTAATAATAGTGAAACAATTAAACAAATTAAAAAATTAGATACAAAATTAGAAAAACTTGATAATAAATTAACCATTTATAATAAAGAATTAAATGAAACATTATACGAATTAGCAATATATGAAACTAAATTTAATACATATATAGAATTAAAAGAAGAGATAAAAAAGAATACTAAATTATTTAATGTTCATAGCACATTAAAAAAAGCATGTCATATTAATGGTATTCCCAGTAAAATTATTTCTACTAGATTAATTGATATTGAAGAAAGAGTTAATGAATTAATATCGCCATTTATTAATAAAAAAATTAACGTTTTATTGGATGGTAATAATATAGCAGTTCATATTATTGCATTAGGAAGAACTGGAGAAATTGGAAATAATATGATTGTTAATATTTTAGGTGGTATGGAAATGTTTATTATTAATATTGCATTTAAAATTGCCTTAGCAAATGTTAGTATTATTCCTAAAAATAAAATGCTTATTATTGATGAAGGTGTATCTGTATTAGATAAGAATCATATTGAAAAGTTTGATAAAATTGCACAATTCTTAAATAGTAATTATAATAATGTTATATTAATTTCACATATTGATTCTTTGAAGGACTTTATTAGTGAGTATATTAATATTCATAAAGACTCCAATGGTTTTAGTCGTATTAATTATATATAATAGTTAATTTTTGTTTATGAGAAAAAATGAAAACACTACATGATAAAAATTGAAATATTATTTTTATATTATGCCTTTTATTAAAGACTATTGAATCATGTCATCGCCTAATGGTAATGATGATAACATTGGTCTTGTCACTCCAGACCGCCCTACTCAAGCTTACCTGCAATTGGCCCCACTACGTGTTGGACCTGTTAGGCAGTCACACAGTGCATATACATATGCAAATGAGTCTTCTTACGAAACAGATACAGACGAAGACTTGTATGATACTACACCATCCCGTCAAACAGTTCCAGTTGGAACTGATGCACCGAACCGTCCAGTTGAGCAGGAGGAACCACATACACCTAACCGTCCGACTGTTCTTACAAGCGTTGATGCACCTCCGCCAAAACGCCGTTGCTTGCAACCAGAGATGGAAGAACCAGATGTAGTTCCTTCATCACAGGCTATCCCTATTACTCCGGAAAGACCGACCGTGCGTGCAGCTACAGATGCACCTCTGAGGCCAGTTGAACCACATAGGACTGCTTTGTTTCTTATTAGAATGTTGCAAGCGCTGTTTCCGGAAGAGTTCAATCAACTGCGCCGCGAGAATGATTTTAATATTGGGCGTATAATGTCACAGGATTTCTTTAATCGTGATATTTAGATAATATGTGTTATGTGTTATTTTAGATTCAAATTAAATATTTAATTTAAATCAAAATATAATATAATTTTATAAATTATATTATAATGTCAGAAGATTCTTTAAAAAATACAGCTAATTATTTTAATGAAAAACCTATATCTATATACATGTCTATATTTCCTTCATTAATATTCTTTTTAGTTTTTATTATATTTACAGCTTTAATATATGTATATAGAAAAAATAGTTTAGTTTATGTTAGAACCATAGTTTTACCATTATTATTTATTGCATCATTATTATCATTAGCATTTAATATAGCAATATTTAATTTAAAATATATTAATAATCACAATAAAAATATATCTAAAATTAATTTAATCATATTATCTATAGTTACCTTAGGGTCTCTATTATATTTAATTTTATCTCATACTTTTGGATGTTTATAATTATAATAATAATATAATATATATTATATTATTATAATGTCAGATTCAGATTCAGATTTAGTTTTTGGTATAATTGGTAAGGATGTTGAACACGAAGCTCGAACCAAAGTTATACTTAGACATATGTTGTTTGGTTTTACGACTGCTTTATTTTTATTATTAATTGTATTTACAATTCAAGATTTATTGACAAAAAAAGTTCAAAGTAATTTATTATTTTTTACATTATTTATGGTTGTAATAAGCGGGTGTGTTGCTAATATTATTATAAATTTAACTAGATATAAAGAAATTTTAGATAGAATTAAAATATTAGATGAAACTAGTAAAATGTTTAATAACCCACCAGAAAAATATATTTATACTAAAACATTATTTATATATCCTATAATTTCATTTATTTTTATCTTACTATTAATTATTATTTTAATTATTTTTAATCATAGATGTGCTATCAAATTGAATAATATACATTCATCTTATGCATCGTATTATAGATTATAATATGGGTATAAACATCACATGCATTTTAATATAATTATTTAACTTTAATTTTTTTAATATTTTATTAAATATTAAAAAGTGTTGTTATTATAATAATTCTAATTCGCTAACATTTTTGGGATTGTAATTCAAATACGCAGTATTATAATCTACGATTTATTGCAATATACCCATATAATAGTTATTTATACCAATTCGAACATATGTAATACCATTTTATTTAATAACATTAAAAAAACTGATATCATAATTATTGATGATAATGATCCCATATATAAAACACTAAAATATCTTAGTTCAAGGTTACACATTTTATTATTATCATCATCACATGTAGGATCTTGTTTTGCTAAATTAAGGTAATGTATTATTAATAATATCGTTACTACTATATAACCTATTAATATCATACCATGTGGAATTAATAAAAGTTTTATTCCTAATTTCATCTCTAAAATAAATAATAATAAATATACTAATCCTAATACAATCATCGCGATTGATAATTTTGTGCTTTTTGCATCAACTCCTAAGCCCATATATATTATTCTAGAATTTAATTAGATTTTTTATATTATTTAAATAAAATTTTAATTATTATTCTAAAATAATTCTAGAATAATATATATGGTTAATAAAATATCATGCGGAACTAATTATTGTTTTTTAATTTATGAAGATATTTTATATAAAATTGATTTTTTACAAGATAAGAATAATAATACAACTATTATAAATCATCCATCTACTACAGTTAAATGGGTTGATATTATATGCCAGTATTCAGATATATTATTATTAGATAGTAATGGTGATATGTATTATTTTAGTAATGATATTGATATGACTAATTTTTATGATGTGTTATTTTTAATTCCAAAACAAAATAATTTTGATTGGGTTAAAATGTCACTCGGTTCTAAATATGGTTTATCAGGTGCTATTAATTCAAATGGAGATGCATATACATGGACTGATATAAATAGTTTGACGTTAGTAAATAAAATAAATAATTATAAATGGATAGTTATTTCATGTGGTTTTCAACATTGTGCACTTTTAAATGAAAAAAATGATATATATGTATTAGGAACATTTAATCAAGATTATCCAGGTAAAATTATAGAAAATGCAACTGAACCTGTTCTTATTTTACAAAGTTTTGCATATAAATGGATAAATATTATTTCAGGCGATAGTGTGATTTATATAATAGAACAAAACAATAAGTTATATGTCGTTGGTTCAAATATATATCTAAGCAAGGGATCGTATATTCAATTGCCAAATAATAGTTCAGTTGTAAATGTAGTATCTAACAATAATTTTACAGCATTATGTATTACAGATGATAATAAATTATATGGATTAGGTTTTAATTATAATAATCTTTTATTAAAAGGGTCTCTTCCTTCTACTTTATTAACTCCTACATTAATAGATTTTAAATTTAAAAATGGTTTATTTTCATTAAGTGATAATATTGGAGTTTTTATGGATACAGATAATAATACATTATACACATGGGGTATGTTAGAGACTATTACTAAAAATATAATTAATTATTTTTCATTAGATTTTATGAAGACAAATGCAACTGCTTTATCTCAAACAAAAACATCATTAAATAATTTATTAGTATTAGTTCCTAATAATCAAAATAATAATGTAAAAAAACCAATTGTTACTACTCAAAATAAATCTGTTTTATCAAATAATGTATCATATTTTGGTTTTACAAAAATACAATTTTATATATTAATAATTATGATAATAATTTTTTATTTATTATATAATTGTGTAAAAAAATAAAAATTATATTTGTGTTATATGAGATTCATAACCTTCGCTAAATCTATTGGGTTCATTTATTGATATAAAATTGTATTTTGATTGTTTTTTAATCCTAAATAATAAGATAAAGGAAAATGACATCCCTGTAATGATGGAGCAATATAATTAAACATGACTGCTGGGTATACTTGTGAAAATTGAGGTGGTGTATTTGGTGAAATTAAATTTGGCATATAAGTCCAAGGAATAGTTGGAACTATATCAGATGTATTTATTATTGACATTATATAATTACAATTAGTTGTTAGTTCATTAACAAATTCTTGATTTCCAGTTCTTGGTGGTGCGACTCCAATAACGTTTACTTTATATTTATTACCTTTAGTTGTTTTAGATATATCATTCGCAAATATATATCCAAGAGCTGCGCCCATACTTATACCAAATATATAAATATTAGTAACAGTATCAGTAATATTTAATAATTCATTTTTTATTTCATTATAAATTTCATTATATTTTAGATGAATATTTATTTTATTGTTATAATTTTCTTCAACACTATAATAATTATATTTTGTATCATTTATTAAATCATCAAATGTCAATGTTCCTCTAAATATAAAATAAATAGAAGTCTTATCGCTACTAGTATAATATAAAGTCATTGGCAATGTATCAGAAGCTAATGTTAAAGTTTTATAATCAGTTATACCTGGAATATTAATATTAGATTTACTTTTTATAGATTTTATAAAATGTTGTAATAATTTTATAACATATAATGAATCTTCTTTATTGAATTCATTTTTAACTAAATTAAATTTATATTCAGTTAATCCTAAATCATTTATTTCATTACATTCACTTGATTCTTCTGTGGCACAATTAACCATATTTAATTCTCCAAATTTTTTTAATCCTTTTAGTTTTTTAATTTGGTTTATTATAAAATAAACTGTTATTAAAATAAAGATTATAAAACATAATAAAATTATATATATAATCATTATTATTTATATAAATTGTTTGATATTTAATTATACTTTATATTCCATTTTATTGTTATCTCAAATTTTAGTTTATTTAATAATAAATATAAACCTATTATATTTATTATTACAAATATAGTCATATAATTGTTGCCTAACAATGTTATGAAATCTTTACATTTAATTATTATAGTATCATAATTTGTATTAAAAACATTAAATAATAAAACTAAAATGCTTAAATACCAAGTGTTAATAATATAGTTTAATTCTGGCATATTGAAATAATTATTTAGTTATTTATATTGTTTTATTATCAATATTTATTATTAAATTTTATCTTTACTATCTGCTATGTTATTTTTTACCAAGTTGCAAATTATTTATTACTTCCGAACGCTAGGAACTTTATATCAAGACCAAATAACTTTTACCATCTAAATTAATTTTATAAATATTTTTTAAATTGTTTTAATTTACGTGTTCTTCTATTTTATTTTGCGGCAACTGCCGCCGAAGAAAAAATTTTATCCTTTGGTTTTACTTTCAGCTATTTAGAATAGTTTTACTTTTTGTATTATTTTTATGACCAAATTTCTATATTTTTAAGTTAAAATCTAAAATGAATTTAAAACCGAAGGTTATAAATACTTTTTT
>JACCED010082815.1_pt1 | contig 31376 bp, 25 predicted proteins | sample 7455021 | NCBI WGS metagenome assembly JACCED01 (sample SAMN15323456, study PRJNA562643) | freshwater metagenome | isolation source: river surface water | place: USA:Blue River Watershed | collected 2017-08-19 | reverse complement strand
TTTCGGTGCGAGAATCCCAGCCCATGAGCCCGCAAGACTACGTCCAGCAAAAAGCCGCCGCCTCGGGCAGCAGTTTCTATTACGCCTTCCTGTTTTTGCCGCCCGAGCGCCGTGCGGCCATCACCGCCTTTTATGCGTTTTGCCGCGAAGTGGACGATGTGGTCGACGAGATCAAAGACCCCAGCGTGGCAGCCACCAAACTCGCCTGGTGGCACAAAGAAGTGCTGCAATCCTACGCAGGCCAGCCCAGCCACCCGGTCATGCATGCCCTGATGCCCCTGGCCCCGACCTTCGGCATCGAAAGTCGCCACATGATGGCCGTGATTGATGGCTGCCAGATGGACCTGAACCAGACCCGCTACCTGGACTTTGCGGGCCTGACCCAATACTGCCACTTGGTGGCGGGCGTGGTGGGCGAAGGCGCGGCCCGCATTTTTGGCCAGACCGACGAGGCCACCACCGCTTACGCCCACAAGCTGGGCCTGGCCTTTCAGATGACCAATATCATCCGCGACGTGGGCGAAGACGCCATGCGCGGGCGCATCTATTTGCCGCTGGACGAGCAGCAACGCTTTGGCGTCAAAGCCAACGCGCTGATGCAACGTAACTATTCAGACAACTTCAAAGCGCTGATGAAGTTCCAGACCGACCGTGCACACGCCCTGTACGACGAAGCCCTGGCCCTGCTGCCTGCGGCCGACCGCCGCGCCCAAAAACCCGGCCTCATGATGGCCAGCATCTACCGCACCCTGTTGCGCGAAATCGAAGCCTCGGGCTTTCAGGTGCTGCACCAGCGCATCGCGCTCACGCCACTGCGCAAGCTGTGGCTGGCCTGGAAAATGCAGGCGCTGGGGCGGTTTTAAAAGGCCGACTCAAATACGCGCCATGTTGGTGGGGTTCTACCCACCCCGCCTGCGCATCATGTCCCGCGACATCACGCTCAGCTGATCGGCATCCAGTGCCCGCCGGGCCTCGGGGTACACCAGGTCTTCTTCGGCGCGGATGTGGTCTTTGTAGATGGCCACAAAAGCGTCCATGCTGGCTTGGTCGGCATCGCTGAAAGGCGTTTTGTTTTGCCCCTCCGAGTCCGCCACACGCGCCAGCGCCTGGCGCGCCTGGCCCCAGAGCTTTTCCATCTCCAAGTGCTCCTGTCGCAGACGACAAACCAGCAGGTCCAGACGGTCACCCTGCATCTTGAGCACCGCCGGAAACACATGCAGCTCTTCGTCCTGGTGGTGCAAAGGCGCGGCCAGATCGAAGTAGCGCATCACGTCCACTGCGGCGGCAGTCGCTTGGGTGTCGCAGCCGTTTGTGGCCACATGGACCCTGAGCCGGGTCAGCAGGTCCAGCATGCGCTCGACCCGCTCGTGGCAGGCCTCGAGCATCTCGAACGGGGCTTCAAAGCCCACGCCCGGGGAGCGCAGGCCCGGCAAGCTGACGCCCACGCCCGCTTTGGCCGGGCGGCTCATGCGTCCTCACCCCAGATGCGGGTGAACTGCTGCACCTCGGGGCGCGGCTTGAAGGGTTTGCGTGAACTCACGGTGCCCACACTCACACAGCAAATCGCGTGCTCCGAAGTACCCAGCCCCAGACCGGCACGAAAACAAGAAGCTTTGAGCGCCTTGCCGCTCGTCAGGCCCGAGCCGTAGCCCATGGCGTTGGCCAGCAGCATGAGGTTTTGCACCGCGCAACCCGCGCTCAGCACGCGCTCGTTCAGGTCAATGTCGGCAGTGCTCTTGGCCTCGTCCACGATCAGCAGCATCAGCAAAGGGGCGCGCAAGGCCTTGTCGCGGGCTTGCTCAAGCTGCTCGTCCGAGGCGCTCGGGTCACGCTCCAGCAAGGCGGCGGCAAACAGCTCACCCAGATCGGCCCGTTTGTGCTCGGGGATGATCAGGAACCGCCAGGGGTTGATGAGGTCATGGTCGGGCGCGGCCGCTGCGGCCTGAAACAGTTGCGCCAGTTCGGCCGCGTCAGGCCCGGGCGCCACCAGGCGCTTAGGTAAAACCGTCTGGCGTGAAGCCATCAGATGGCTGGCCAGGCGACTGGCGGTGTCTTTATCGGTCTCGCTCATTCAAGTATTCTCCGCGGCCCTGTGGATCTGGTCTTGTGAAGGGTTCTTTTGCAGGTCGGCAGCATCAACACGGCATTCAATCCGCAATGATCTGGCCATCATGCTCCACATAAGGCGCAAAAGGCCCGGTGCCGCTGTGCGAGGACTGCGAAGCGGGCACAAAATCGCCCCGCTGCACATCGAACACATGCACCTCGCCGTCTTCGATCACATAGTGCCAGCCATGCAGGGTCAGGTGGCCTGCTTCGACTTCGCGCCGCACCATGGGGTAGTCCATCAAACGTTCGAGCTGCAAGACCACCGAACGCTGCTCGGTGCGCAGCAGAGCCTCAGGGCTGGGCCGCACCGGCAGCAGCGCCTCGTCGGCCAGTTTGAGCCAGCTTTGCAGCGCCCGGGCTTCTGCCGGTGCGCCTTCATAAGCGGTGCGGATCGCGCCGCAGTGGCTGTGACCGCACACGATGATGCGCTGCACATGCAGCTGCAGCACCGCAAACTCGATGCCCGCCATGGTGCCGTGCAGCCCGTGCGAGCCATCGTAGGGCGGCACCAGTGCGCCCACATTGCGCACGATGAACAACTCCCCCGGACCGGTGCCGGTCAACAGATAAGGTACCAGGCGCGAATCCGAGCAGCCGATGAACAAGGTTTTGGGGTGCTGCCCCTGCGCCACCAGATCCTGAAAACGCTGCTGGTGCAGCGGAAAATAATCCGCGTGAAAGCGCTGCAAACGCTGCAGCAGTTCATCGGCCGAATCCGGCAACACATGCTCGTTCATGGCGGTGAGTTCACTGCACCAGGGGCGAGGCGTCTCCCTCCAACGCCAAGCCTTGCACCTGTGCCAGGCCCACCAGTCGGCGCATGTACTGCCCCAAGGCGGTGGCGCGTGACTGCCACTGCAAGCGCGATGCGATCTGGGTTTTCAACTGCGCAAACTCAGGCAAGTGCCCGGGGTTCACTTCGAGCACATCGACGATGTGAAAACCAAAGCGCGTGTGCACCAGACGCGGACGCAAACCCAGGCTCAGGCTGGACTCGGCCATGAAAAACAATTCCTTGGCGAACTCAGGCGCGCAGTCTTGGGGCGTGAGCCAGCCCAAATCACCGCCTTGCCCACCCGATGGGCAGTTGGACAACTCGGCCGCCAGCTGCGCAAAGCGCTCGGGCACGACCGACTTGTTGCTCAACTCCAGCAAAGCCGCTTCGGCGCGTTGCGCCAACGCGGGCACGTTCACGCCAGGCGTGACGGCAAACAGGATGTGGCGCACACGGCGGGCTTGCCCCAACGTGAACTGCGCCTTGTGCGCGTCGTAATAGCGCAGCGCCTCTTCGGGTGTGAGCTGGGGTGAGGCGACTTCCTGGTCCAGCATGCGGTCGATCACGGCCTGCTCGTCGGCACTCAGCTCAGGCGCGGTCAGGCCCGCATGGGCAGGCAACAGGCCCAGCCGCACGGCCTCTTGACGCAGCAACTCGGCGTGCGCTCGCTCCAGCAGGTCCTCTGCCGACAAAGCCTCGCCGGGGGCCAGCAAGGCGATGCCATTTATGGCAGGTGGCATGGCGGGCGTCTCGGCCAGCGCAACACCGTTGGCCGCTTCGGCCTGCGCGGCAAGCACCGCCGCTGGCATGGACGCGGCCGTGCGCTCATAGGCGGAAGAGGAGGACGAAGAGGAAAGCGAAGACGCGCTGCCGCAGCCGCACGAACCGCTGCCGCACGAACCGGATGCGCCCGCTGTGGCCAGCGGGTTTTCTGTCAAGGTGTCAAAAGTCATGTGAAGCCCCCAATGCATGGTTTCAAAAATGTGGATGTCCGATCAGCCACGGCCAAACGGGGGCCGTGGCGTCATGCCCACGCGGCGGCTGCGCACCACCTGGTAGGGGCGCACCACATAGGCCAGCGTGCCAAAACCGCTCCAGACGTGCACCAGGCGGGTGAACGGAAAGATGAAGAAGATGCTCATGCCCAGGAACATGTGGGCCTTGAACACCCAGCTGGCTTCGGCCAGCAACTCGACCGCGCCGCCACGGAAGGTGACGATGCGCTGAGCCCACTCGGCCAGCTTGAGCATCATGCTGCCGTCCAGGTGCTGTGCCGACAGCGGGATGGTGGCCAGGCCCAGCGCAAACTGCGCCCACAGCAAGACCAACAGCACAATGTCACTCGTTTTGCTGTTGACGCGGATGCGCACGTCCAACAAGCGGCGGTGCAAGAGCAGCGTGACGCCCACAAAACCCAGCACGCCAAACACACCGCCAGAGACCATGGCCAGCAACTGCTTGTCACCTGCACTCATGAAAGACTCGTACACAAAGTGCGGCGTGAGCATGCCCACGCTGTGGCCGCCAAACAAGAACAGCACTCCCACATGGAACAGGTTGCTGCCCCAGCGCAACTGACCTTTGCGCAGCAGCTGCGAAGAATCGCTCTTCCAGCTGTACTGGTCACGGTCAAAACGGATCAGGCTGCCGAGCAAAAACACGCTCAGCGCGATGTAGGGATAAACGCCAAAGATGAAGTGGTCCAAGTAGCTCATGCTGCAACTCCCCGGGTCTGGATGGATGTTTTTCTGACAATGTGAATGGGCTGCGCCTCACCCGGCCGCGCCTGGCCGCGTGTGCTGCAGCCGTCAAAGGCTTCGGGCTCGCGCCAGCTCTCGTCCAGCGGCTCGTCGGCCATGATCTGCACCGCCTGGGCTTTGTGCCCGGCCAGCTCCAGCACCGCCGCCAGCACCACCGCATAAGGGCTTTCGCGTTTGAGCAAGGCGCTGAAGATGGCGTTCAGGATGTGCGCCATTTCGCCCAAAAAGGCCTTGGCCACCTCGGGCGTCTGGGTCGATGCGAACTCCAGCACCACGCACAAGTGGTCGGGCAGCTCGTCGGGCGACAGGAACAAGCCCGACTGTTCATAGGTCTTGGTCAGGTCGATCATGGCCGGGCCCCGGTCACGCGAATCGCCATGCACATGCTCAAACAGGTGCAGGCAGGTGGCGCGGCCCCGGTCAAAGGTCTCCACATAGCGCGACTCGGCGTCCATGCTGTCCAGGCGCTGCAAGTGAGCAGCCAAGGTCTGCAGTTCTGCCTGACGGCCCGCGCTCAAAGCGCCCTCTTCCTGCAGCACCGGCATCAGCTGGGGCAGCTGTGCGCGCAGCGCCGCGTCCGGGTAGGACAAGAGCTGCGACAGCACGCGCAAGGTGTATCGGTTGTTTTTCATGGGGAACCTCGCTTCAGACCACAGGCTGGATAGGGATGGTGCGGCGCTTGTCGCCGCCGAACAGGCTGGCCTCGGACTGGCCGTCCGAGCAACCGTTGCCAAACGAAAAGCCGCAGCCGCCGCGCATGTCAAAGGTGTTCTCGGCGTATTCGCGGTGCGAGCTGGGGATCACAAAGCGGTCTTCGTAATTGGCAATCGCCATGACGTGGTACATCTCTTCGACCTGGGCCACCGTCAGGCCGGTTTGCTCCAGCACCGCCAGGTTGTCCACGCCGTCCACGTGTTTGCTGCGCTGGTAAGTGCGCATGGCCAGCATGCGCTCCAGGGCGCGGGTCACGGGCGCGGTGTCTCCGGCGGTGAGCAAGTTGGCCAGGTACTGCACCGGAATGCGCATCTGCGACACATCGGGCAGCTCACCGTTCATGCCCACATGGCCCGCGTTGGCGGCCGCCGTGATGGGCGACAGCGGCGGCACGTACCAAACCATGGGCAGCGTGCGGTACTCGGGGTGCAGTGGCAGCGCCACTTTCCAGTCGATGGCCATTTTGTAGACCGGGCTGTTGCGTGCGCCTTCCAGCCAGGCCTCGGGAATGCCGTCCAGCCGGGCCTGCTCGATCACTTGGGGGTCGTGCGGGTTCAGGAAGATGTCCAGCTGCGCCTGGTACAGGTCTTTTTCGTTTTCGGTGCTGGCCGCTTCGGCGATGCGGTCGGCGTCGTACAGCACCACACCCAGATAGCGGATGCGGCCCACACAGGTTTCCGAGCACACCGTGGGCTGGCCGGCCTCAATGCGGGGGTAGCAAAAGATGCATTTCTCGGCCTTGCCGCTTTGCCAGTTGTAGTAAATCTTTTTGTAGGGGCAGCCGCTCACGCACATGCGCCAGCCGCGGCATTTGTCCTGGTCGATCAGCACGATGCCGTCGTCCTCGCGCTTGTAGATCGAGCCCGAGGGGCACGAGGCCACGCAAGCCGGGTTCAGGCAGTGCTCGCACAGGCGCGGCAAATACATCATGAAGGTGTTTTCAAACTGGCCCACCATGTCTTTTTGCACCTGGTCGAAGTTGGCCAGGTTGGCGTCCTTGCTGCGCTTGCTGAACTCACCGCCCAGGATTTCTTCCCAGTTGGGGCCCCACTCGATCTTTTGCATGCGCTGACCGGTGATCAGGCTGCGCGGACGGGCTGTGGGCGTGGCCTTGGACTCGGGGGCACCCTGCAGGTGCTCGTAGTCGTAGGTGAAGGGCTCGTAGTAGTCGTCAATCTGCAGCATGTTGGGATTTGAAAAAATCCGCATCAGCAGTTTCCATTTGCCACCCTGCTTGGGCTCGATCGAACCGTCGGCCTTGCGGGTCCAGCCGCCGTTCCAGCGGTCCTGGTTTTCCCAGTCTTTGGGGTAGCCAATGCCGGGCTTGGTTTCCACGTTGTTGAACCAGGCGTATTCCACGCCGGGTCGGCTGGTCCAGACGTTTTTGCAGGTGACCGAGCAGGTGTGGCAGCCGATGCATTTGTCCAGGTTCAGCACCATCGCAATTTGTGCACGAATTTTCATGTGTTTTCTCCTTCAAGCCTGCACGGTGGCAGGGGCTTCACCGTCGAGCCAATCGATCTTGCGCATCTTGCGCACCACGACAAATTCATCGCGGTTGGTGCCAATGGTTCCGTAGTAGTTGAAGCCATAGCTGAACTGGGCGTAGCCGCCGATCATGTGGGTCGGCTTGGTCACGATGCGGGTGACCGAGTTGTGGATGCCGCCACGGATGCCGGTGATTTCCGAGCCGGGCGTGTTGATGGTTTTTTCCTGCGCGTGGTACATCATGACCATGCCCGGATTGACCCGCTGGCTGACCACGGCGCGGGCCGCGATCGCGCCGTTGCTGTTGAACAGCTCGACCCAGTCGTTGTCCACGATGCCTGCGTTTTTCGCATCGTCCTCGCTCAGCCAGATCACCGGGCCGCCCCGATTGAGCGTGAGCATGTGCAGGTTGTCGCTGTAGGTGCTGTGGATGCCCCACTTCTGGTGCGGCGTGATGAAGTTGAGCGAGATCTCCTTGTGGCCATTGGGCTTGCGGTCGATCATCTCGTCGACCGTCTTCAGGTCCACGGGTGGGCGGTAGCTGGTCATGCCTTCGCCAAACGCCAGCATCCAGGGGTGGTCCAGATAGAACTGCTGACGCCCGGTGAGCGTGCGCCACGGGATGTACTCGTGCACATTGGTGTAGCCCGCGTTGTACGAGACCTTTTCGCTCTCCAGACCCGACCAGGTGGGCGAGCTGATGATCTTGCGCGGCTGGGCCTGGATGTCGCGGAAACGGATTTTTTCGTCCTCGCGGTGCAAGGCCAGGTGCGTGTGGTCGCGCCCGGTGATTTTGCTCAGCGCCTCCCAGGCCTTGACGGCCACGTGGCCGTTGGTCTCGGGGGCCAGCTGCAGCACCACCTCGCAGGCGTCAATATCGCTGCTGATGCTGGGCATGCCCTGGGTCACGCCTTCGGCGCGCACCTTACCATTGAGCTCGCCCAACTGGTGCACTTCGTCGGCGGTGTTCCAGCCAATGCCCTTGCCACCGTTGCCCACTTTTTCCATCAAAGGGCCCAGCGCCGTGAAGCGTTTGTAGGTGTTGGGGTAATCGCGCTCGATCACCGAGATTTGCGGTGCGGTCTTGCCGGGGATCAGCTCGCACTCGCCTTTGCGCCACTCTTTCACATCAAAGGCCTGAGCCAACTCGGCGGGCGTGTCGTGCATCAAGGGCGTGAGCATCAGCTCTTTTTCAACGCCCAAATGGCCCACACAGACCTCGCTGAAGGCTTTGGCAAAACCTTTGTAAATCTCCCAGTCGCTCTTGCTTTGCCAGGCCGGGTCCACGGCGGTGGACAGCGGGTGGATGAAGGGGTGCATGTCGCTGGTGTTGAGGTCGTTCTTCTCGTACCAGGTGGCGGTGGGCAGCACGATGTCCGAATACAGACAGGTCGTGCTCATGCGAAAGTCCAGTGTCACCAAAAGGTCCAGCTTGCCCTCGGGGGCCTGGTCGTGCCAGGTCACTTCGGTAGGTTTGGCGTCTTCAGCCCCCAGGTCTTTGCCTTGCACGCCGTGCGAGGTGCCCAGCAGGTGCTTGAGGAAATACTCGTGCCCCTTGCCCGAAGAGCCCAGAATATTGGAGCGCCAGACAAACATGTTGCGTGGCCAGTTCAGCGGGTGGTCCGGGTCTTCGCAGCTCATCTTGAGGCTGCCGTCCTTCAAGGCCTTGACCGCGTAGTCTTTCGGGTCCATGCCCTGGGCCTGCGCGTCTTTCACGACCTGCATCGGGTTGGTCTGCAACTGCGGTGCGCTGGGCAGCCAGCCCATGCGCTCGGCACGCACGTTGTAGTCGATCATGCTGCCGCCAAACTTCGACTTGTCGGCCAGCGGCGAAAGGATTTCCTCCACACCCAGGCGTTCGTAGCGCCACTGGTCGGTGTGCGCGTAAAAGAAGCTGGTGCTGTTCATCTGGCGCGGTGGGCGCACCCAGTCCAGGGCAAAAGCCAGCGCGGTCCAGCCGGTCTGGGGACGCAGCTTTTCCTGGCCCACATAGTGGGCCCAGCCGCCACCGCTTTGGCCAATGCAACCACACATCATCAGCATGTTGATGATGCCCCGGTAGTTCATGTCGCTGTGGTACCAGTGGTTCATGGCCGCGCCAATGATGACCATGGACTTGCCCCGGGTCTTGTCGGCGTTGTCGGCAAACTGGCGGGCCACGGCGATCACCTGGTCACGCTTCACGCCGGTGATTTTTTCCTGCCAGGCGGGCGTGTAGGGGGTGTCGTGGTCGTAGCTGGTGGCGGCGTTTTCGCCGGGCAGGCCACGGGCCACGCCGTAGTTGGCCGCCGTCAGGTCAAACACCGTGGCCACCAGGGCGTAGCGTTCCTCACCGGCCTTACCCAGCTTGATGCGGCGCACCGGCACATGGCGCACCAGCACATCGTCCACCGCGCTGGCTTGCTTGTTGGCACTGAAGTTGGGGGTGTCGATGCCGCCGAAATACGGGAAAGCCACTTCGCCCACTTCGTAGTCGCTGCCCCCTCCTTCTCCATGTCCTTCCATCAGGCTCAGCTTGAGCTTGACTTCGTTGTCTCCTCGCGCCTCTTTGCTTTCCAGATTCCATTTGCCTGCGTCACTGCGGCCCTCAGCGCCCCAGCGGAAACCGATCGAGCCATTGGGCAAGACCACGCGGTCGTTCTGGTCCAGCGCCACGGTTTTCCACTCGGGATTGTTGTCCTGGCCCAGCTTGCCATTGAAGTCGCTGGCGCGCAGGTAGCGGCCGGGCACGGTGACCTTGCGGCCATCAGGCAAAGTGCGCTCTTCGAGCTGCACCAGGTTGGGCATGTCGGTGTAGCGGCGCACATAGTCGTCAAAGTAGGCGCTGCGCTTGTCGAAGTAAAACTCTTTCAGGATCACATGGCCCATGGCCATGGCAATGGCTGCGTCGGTGCCCTGCTTGGGGTGCATCCACAAATCGGCCAGCTTGCTGATCTCGGCATAGTCGGGCGTTATGGCCACAGTCTTGGCCCCCTTGTAGCGCACCTCGGTGAAGAAGTGCGCATCGGGCGTGCGCGTCTGCGGCACGTTGGAGCCCCAGGCGATGATGTAGGTCGAGTTGTACCAATCGGCCGACTCGGGCACATCGGTCTGCTCGCCCCAGATTTGGGGGCTTGCGGGGGGCAAGTCGCAATACCAGTCGTAAAAGCTCATGCAGACGCCGCCAATGAGCGACAGGTAACGGCTGCCTGCGGCGTAGCTGACCATGGACATGGCCGGAATGGGCGAAAAACCGATGATGCGGTCCGGGCCGTATTGCTTGGCGGTGTAGACGTTGGCACTGGCAATGAGCTGGTTGACCTCGTCCCAGGTACTGCGCACAAAGCCGCCCAGGCCGCGCTGCTGCTGCCACTCGCGGCGGGCGTCTGCGTTTTGCACAATGCTGGCCCAGGCATCCACCGGGCTCTTGGCCACAGCCAGCGCAGCGCGCCAGTGCTGCAGCAAACGGGTGCGGATCATGGGGTACTTGACGCGGTTGGCACTGTACAGATACCAGGAATACGAAGCACCACGGGCACAGCCACGCGGCTCGTGGTTGGGCAAGTCGGCGCGGGTGCGCGGGTAATCGGTCTGCTGGGTTTCCCAGGTGACGATGCCGCCCTTGACGTAGATCTTCCACGAGCACGAGCCGGTGCAGTTCACGCCGTGCGTGCTGCGCACGATCTTGTCGTGCGCCCAGCGGTCGCGGTAGGCGTCTTCCCAGGTGCGGTCTTCGCCGGTGGTGACACCGTGCCCGCCCGAGAAGGACTCTTTGGGGTTTGAAAAGTAATTCAGTCGGTCCAGAAAATGGCTCATCTTTTTCTCCAATTCAGCGGGGCGGCTTGCGTCCCTTTTCAACAACTTTCAGACAGGGCTCAGGGGTTGCGGATCTCGGCCCCGGCGCGCAGGTAAAACCACCAGTTGAGCAAGAGGCACAGCGCGTAAAACACGGCAAAGCCGTACATCGCCACCTCGGGCGAGCCCGCCTTGATTTGCTGGCCAATCACCACCGGTGCGATGAAAGCGCCGTAGGCAGCCACCGCCGATGTCCAGCCCAGCACGGGGCCGGCCTGCTGGCGGTCAAAAATCACGGCAATGCTGCGGAAGGTCGAGCCGTTGCCAATGCCGCTGGCGGTGAACAGCAAGACAAACAGCAGCATGAACATCAAGAAGTACTGCTCGGGCGTGGCCGAGTGGTAGGCCAGCCACATGACATAACCCACCGCGCCCGAGGCCACCACCATCACCGCCGAGATGCACTGCGTGACGATGGAGCCGCCGGTCTTGTCCGACAGCCAGCCGCCAATGGGCCGCACCAGCGCGCCCACAAAGGGGCCAATCCAGGCGTAGGTCAGGGCCGAAGGCGCGTTGGGGTTTTTCAGCGTGTGCTGCAGCACACCGCTGGCATCGGGCACATGGCTGATGCCGAAGATCACCGTGATCGACAGCGGCAAGGCCATCGAAAAACCGATGAAGCTGCCGAAGGTGACGATGTAGAGCACCGTCATGGCCCAGGTGTGCTTGTTCTTGAAGATCGAGAACTGGGCCGCGATGTTGTCCTTCATGGTGCCAAAGGCGGTGAGCTTCATCACCATCAAGGTGCTCACGATGATGAGCGGCATGGCCAGCCACATGTTGAGCACGCCCAAACCGCTGGGTGCGGGCAGGTACAAATACAAGCCAATCCCGGCCGGAACAAACGACAAGGTGTACAGCCAGATGATCTTGAAAAAGGCGGGAATGGTGCCGCCAATGTGGGGCGAGACGGTGGTCAGGTTGTTCATCCCGAAAAAGCAGATCACCGACAAAGGCACCAGCGACAGCAGCCAGGCAAAGCCCGCGTTTTGCACCCAGGTGGGCGTGCCGGCGGCGATCTTGCCGAAAATCCAGCCGCTGTCTTTCACCAGCGTCATGGGCTCTCCGCCCAGGCCACCAAACAGGCTCACGGTCATGACCAGCGGAATGACGATCTGCATGGTCGTCACGCCAAAGTTGCCCAGGCCCGCATTCAGGCCCAGCGCCGTGCCCTGCAGCCGCTTGGGGAAAAAAGTGCCAATGTTGGACATGGAGCTGGCGAAGTTGCCACCGCCCACGCCCGACCACAAGGCCATGAGCTGGAACACCCACAAAGGCCACTCGGGGTGCTGCAAGGCGATGCCCGTGCCCATGGCCGGGGCCAGCAGCATGGCGGTCGTCAGGAAAATCGTGTTGCGCCCGCCGGACAGGCGGATCAGGAACGAGGCGGGGATGCGCATGGTCGCGCCCGCCAGGCCCGAGATGGCGGTGAGGCTGAACAGCTCGGCCTGGCTGAACGGGAAGCCCAGGTTGAGCATCTGCACGGTGATGATGCCCCACATGCCCCAGATGGCGAAGCCGCACAAAAGCGCAGGCACCGAGATCAAGAGGTTGCGGTAGGCGATGCGCTTGCCGGTGCTTTCCCAGAATTGTTCGTCTTCAGGACGCCAGTCGCTGATGTCGGCGGAGCCGCCTGCGGTTTGCTTGGAAGTGTTGTTCATGTTCTTTTTCCTTGTGAAAGGTTCAGGCGCGCTGAGGAGCTGTCGCGGCAGCCGCTGCGGCTTGCCCCATGACATCGGTCTGACGCACTTCGGTCCAGTACATCCAGATCAGCGAGACCCAGACCACGCCGTACATCAGCATGAAAGCGCTGCTGCGCACGCCGGTCAGGTCCACCAACGCACCAAACAGGATGGGCAACACAAATCCCCCCAGGCCACCGGCCAGGCCCACGATGCCGCTGATGGCGCCGATGTTGCCTGGGTAGTCGTTGGCGATGTACTTGAAAACGCTGGCCTTGCCGAATGCCCAGGCGATGCCCAGGATGAACATCAGACCGGTGAACGCGTACACGTTCAGCCCGATCACAAAGGTTTTGGGGCCGCTCACGGTGGCGATGGTGAATTCGGTTTGGGGGTAAGACAGCAGGAACAGGCTGATCCAGCTGACCCACATCACCCACCAGGTGACGTTGTGTGCGCCGTACTTGTCGCTGAGCACCCCGCCCACGGCACGCAACACGCCACCGGGCAGCGAGAAGCAAGCCGCCAGCAAAGCGGCCACGCGGATGTCCAGGCCGTATTCACCGATGTAGTACTGCACCATCCACAAAGCCAGCGCCACATAGCCGCCAAACACGATGCTGTAGTACTGGCAGTACTTGAGCACGCGGGGGTCTTTGAGCGCCTTGAGCTGGTCGGTGAACGAGACCTGGCTGGGCACCAGGTGCGCCGGGTCGCTGTGGCTGAACAGCCAAAAAAGCACCACCGTAGCCGCCATGATGGCCGCATAAGCCTGCGGCACGGCGGCCCAGCCAAAGGCCACCAAAATCACCGGGGCGACAAATTTGTTGACGGCCGAGCCCGAGTTGCCCGCGCCATACACGCCCATGGCCATGCCCTGTTTGTTTTTGGGAAACCAGCGGGCCACATAGGGCGTGCCCACCGAAAACGAGCCGCCCGCCAAACCCACAAACAGGCCGATGGCCAAAAAATGCCAATAAGCCGTGGCGTACGACATGAGCCAGATGGCCGGCACCGTGAGCGCCATGAGCACCGTCATCACGATGCGCCCGCCGTAGCGGTCGGTCCAGATGCCCAGCGGCACCCGCACCAGCGAGCCGGTCAGCACCGGCATGGCCATCAACAGGCCAAACTGCGTGGCGTTGAGGTTCAGCATTTTCTTGATCGGCACGCCGATCACGCCAAACATCATCCACACCATGAAGCACACCGTGAACGCCAGGGTGCTGACGATCAGCACCGACCAGGCCTTGCGCTGTTGGACCAAATCACTTGCCATTTGTACTCTCCAAACTCATGCACCGAGTGTGGTTTTTTGGGCAAGCTTTGGGTATCCACCTGAAGGTCATCTACCCCCCAAGCAAAAGGAGGATGAAGACCGGGCCTTCATCCTCCTTTAGAACTATCAAAACTGATAAATATCAAACAATCCCGTTTGCAGCCGCAAAAACAGCGATTTGTACCCGGGAGGTCAGGTCCATCTTTTTGAAGATGTGCTGGATGTGGATCTTCACCGTGGTCTCGGCAATGTCCAGGTCGCGGGCGATTTGTTTGTTGCTCAGGCTCTGCGCCACCAGCAAGAAAATGTCTTTTTCTCGCGGCGAGAGCTTGTCCATCTCCTGCGCAGCCTGTGCCCGGCTGGGCGTCTCGACGGCGGCAGCCCCTGCCGACCCGTGCGCGGCAGGCAGCGGCTGGCGCAAGCCCGACACCAGCTTGTTCAGCATGGCCGGGCTGATGACCGAATGGCCTTCGTGCACCTTGACCAGCGCCTCGCACAGCTGATCCGACTCGGCGGTTTTGAGCAAATAACCATCGGCCCCGTTGTGCAGGGCCCGTGACAAATCGTCCTCGTCCTCGCTCACGGTGAGCATCAGGATGCGCAGATCAGGGACGGCTTCTCTGAGCGAGCCAATGGCATCCACCCCCTTGACGCCCGGCAGGTGGTTATCGAGCAGCAGCAAATGCGGGCGGGTCTTGGCCAGCACGCGCAGGGCTTCGCCCACATCACCGGCCTCGCCCACCACGCGAAAGCGCTCGTCCTGCGACAACAGGGCCATCAGCCCACGGCGAAACAAGGTGTGGTCATCGACCACCAAAAGCTCAATGGGTTCGGTCATTCGAAAGAGGACAGGAATGCTGCCGGGTTGGTTTTGGATGGGGGCGACTGCAACGTGGGCACCCGCAAGGTCACTGTGGTGCCCTGCCCGATGGCCGAGTCCACGGTCACCGTGGCGCCAATTTGCTGGGCGCGCTCGCGCATGATTTTCAGGCCCACCTGCAGTTCGTTGCGCTGGCCGCCTTCGTCAAAACCGGCGCCGTCGTCGCGCACCACAAAGCGCCAGGGCTCGCCTTTGTGGACTTCAATCTCGACGCCTCGCGCCCCCGCATGTTTGCGGACATTGGACAGCGCCTCCTGCAAAACATGCAGCACATGGATCTGCACATCCTGCGGCAAAGGCAGACCCTCGCCGATCACCTTGCGGTTGACCTGCAGGCCGGTCTGGTGCTGGAATTTTTGCAAAGTCTCCTGCACCGCCCGGTCAATGTCGTCGGCCTGGGCGCGGGTGCGGAAATGCACCAGCAACTCCCGCACATCGGCAATGCTGTCTTTCAGGCCGCTGTCCAGCTCACCCAGGGCCAGCGCTGTTTTGTCGGCATCGTTTTTGGCCATGGCGGTGCGCAGCAGCTGCACCTGAATCTTGAGAAACGCCAGCGACTGCGCAATCGAGTCGTGCAACTCGCGGGCCAGCAAAGCACGCTCGCCCGAGATGGCCGCCTCCCGGTCCAGCACCACCGTGCGCAAGCCCTCGACCGCCGTGGCCAGGTGGCTGGCCAGGGTGTCCATCAGTTCCAGCTCTTCGGCAGGCAGGCTGACCTGGCTTTTGTAGAACAGGTTGATCTCTCCCATCACCTTGTTGTGCATGCGCACAGGCACCGAGATCATGCCCACATAGCCCATGCGCGAGCAGTGCTGCAAAGGGGCCACATCGCTGCTCACGATCGGGATCACCCGCGTGCGGGCATCGGGCTGGGGTTGGCCACAAGCGCAGGCCCCCGCCATCAGGCATTTTTCTTCTTCCCGCATGAGCTCTGGAAACTCGTCCGACGCCAGCAGCAGCAATTTGCTGGGGTCTTCGCCCGACCAGCGCAGGGCCATCGCATCGGCCCGCATCATCCGCCGCACCCTTTGCACAAAGCCCTGGGTCAAGGCCGTCAGGTCGTTGGTTTGCGCCAAAAACACGCTCACGCCATACAGCGCTTCGAGCCGTTCCTTTTGCGCCGCGATGCGCTGTGTCTTGGTGGCCACCTGGGTTTCCAGGTTGCCATAGAGCGACTGCAAGGTCGCCGCCATGCGGTTGAAACTGGAGGCCACCTGGCCAAATTCGTCGTTCGAGCTCACATCGACCCGCACCGAAAACTGGGCCGACTCGATCTTGCGCAAACCATCGCGCAAATGGCTCAGCGGGTTGATCACATACATGTAGCCCGTGTAGAGCATGATGACCGCGCCACCAATGGCCAGCGCCATCATCACGAACTGGAACAGGTTGAGGATCGCCGTCAGACCGGCCATCTGGTCTTCAATAGACAAGACGAAGCGGTCAATCGCCACCAAAAAAGTGTCCGCGTGCCGCACCAGACTGGCATGGTCCAGCGAGGGGCTGAGCATGAAACGGCTTTTCTGGTTGTGCCACAGGCGCTCCACCTCGCTGTAGCGCTGGCGCACTTCATCGTCCCAGGGCACAAAAAGCGGCCGCGACGCATCGCCGTTTTTGAGCACCTGCATGCTGCGGTCAAATTCGCGGGTCAGCGCGTCGATTTGCTCGGCGGGCAACTGAGCCTGCACCTCGCTGGTCAAGCGCCAGGTTTGCATGCGCATGCGCCCCGCCTCGTTCAGCGCGGCGGCACCGCCGCTGAGCTTCCAGGTCACCCACAGGGTCAGGCCAATCGAGATCAAGGCCACCACCAGCAGGCCCGCGCCAATGCACACCAGCTTGGCCGACAGGGATGCGGTGTTCCTCATGCTGCGGGCGCGGTGGATGCGGTGAGGGGCTTGGCCGCACCGGGCTGAAACGTCAGCGCCTGCAAACCCTGCAAACGCGCTTGTGTGGTGTTCATCAAATCGGCCAAAGTGACCCCGTCGAGTTTGGCAAAAAACGCCTCCAGCGCTTCGGCCAGCACCTGCTTCAAATGGCAAGCCGGCATCAAGGCGCAAGTGCTGGACACATCGCCAAAGCACTCGACCATCTGAAAATCGGTCTCGGTCTTGCGCACCACCTCACCCAGCACAATCTGCGCCGCCGGCCGCCCCAGGCGAATGCCCCCGCCCCGCCCCCGGCTGGTCAGCAAATAACCATCGGCCGCCAGCGTCATGACAATTTTGGTCAAGTGGCTTTTGGAGATGCCGTGCTGGTCTGCAATCGCCTGAATGGTCGCCACCGTCTGCTGCGACTCGCATTGCGCGCAGTACATCAGCACCCGCAAGCTGTAGTCGGTCCAATGGGTCAGTCGCATGGTGATGAAGTCCTGGTTGGGGCGGCGGATGCCTTAAATGTGCATAACGGGTGCATTTTATGAGGAACATCGAACCCATGTTGGGGCTCATGCGGTCTGTGTGAGCTTGCTCTTTGTCTTGTCGCCCACCATTGAAGCCTCTGCCCCGCAATCCACTCAAGCTATTGGCACCGCTACAGCAGGCCCATCCTTTCCCGCCAGTTCAGCGAAGAAGAACAATGTCGCGTTCCCGGGTTCGCCAAAAAATGAGCCACGAGGAAAAGTGGAAACTGCACAACGGTTGCTGAACGACCCCTTGGGGTCAGGTTGAAACGGTGGCCTTTCTGCGACTCGGTTCGGACAGAAGTTGTCTTCGGTAAATTCGCCATAGAGGTCAGGTCTAGGCTGGACCCCGTCGTTTGATGTGCTGCTGGAAAGCATCGGCTGTCGACCCAAAGCCGTCAGCGGGGCTGTGACACAGCAGTCAATCGCGCGGTCCTTTTCTTTGAAGGCATATCAAGCTCCGCTGCAATTTGATTTGCTAGTGTGCTTGTAGGCTAATTTTCCTAGGCTCGCAAATTATGTTAAAGTAATTCATCAATTACTTATTTATGACCGTTAACACAAGAGTCAAGCTCAAAACCGAAGACCGCCAGGCAGAACTGATCCAGGCGGCCTTGGAGTTGGCTGCTGAGCGCAGCCCGATCGAAATCACCACGGGTGATCTGGCTAATGCCATCGGCATCACCCAAGGGGGAGTTTTCAGGCATTTCGACAGCAAAGAGACCATCTGGCTGGCTGTTGTCGATTGGGCGCACGAGACCTTGATGGAGCGGCTACAGCAAGCAGCTCAAACTCGGCAAGCCAACGCTTTGCAGGCTCTGCGGGCCGCGTTCATGGCCCACATCAATTTTGTGGAGCAGTACCCGGGCGTTCCACGTCTTGTTTTTCAGGAGCTGCAGCATGCCAAAACCACCCCGCTCAAGACAAGGGTGCAGCACCTTATGGCCGACTACCGGACTTTGATCGCCCAATTGCTGACCCGAGCCCGTGAAGAGGGTCTACTGGCATCCGAGGTGGACCCCGCGTCAGCTGTGATCCTCTTCATGGGAGCAGTTCAGGGACTCGTCATTCAGTCTCTGGTTACTGGCAAGCTGCGCGACTTAGCGAGCCAGGGGAAAGCTGTATTCAACCTCTATGAGGCAGGTCTCTTGCCCAAACAAAGAAACTGACGAAAGTAGCACCGATGACATTCAGAAAAATCAATAAGCGGCAAGTCTTGGTCGCGACCGGTGTAGTGATGGTGCTCATGGCTGTAGGATTTATTGCGAGTAATGTGGGGCCACTCGCCCCCATCAATGTCACAGTAATACAAGTCAAGAGTGAAAGCTTGAGACCCTCAATTTTCGGTGTTGGCACTGTCGAAGCTCGTCAGAGCTGGTTGATGGGACCCACGATGGCTGGGCGTGTCTTGCGCGTGCATGTCGATGTGGGGCAATCGGTCAAAGCAGGTCAGCTTCTTGCCGAGATGGATCCGGTGGACCTGGACCAGCGCCTGCAGGCGCAAGAAGCTGCCTTGTCCAAGGCCAGCAGTGTGCAGACAGCAGCTCAGGCACAACTGGCCGATGCCAGAGCACGGCGCGATCTGGCCACCACCAATCTGAACCGGCAAAAGGAACTGGCCCGTCAGAACTTCATCAGCCCGTCTGCGCTAGAGGGGCGCGAGCAGGAACTCAAGTCTGCTCAGGCTGCCTTCGAAGCAGCCCAGGCCAACTTGCAAGCAAGCCGACAGGACGCCCAGCGCTTGCAGGCCGAGCGCGCTGCTGCCGTGCAGCAAAAACAGAACACCCGCTTGATCGCCCCCGCCGATGCGGTGGTGCTAAGCCGCGATGCCGAAGCAGGCAGCACGGTGGTTGCGGGCCAGGCCGTGGTCCGGTTGGCCAATCCCGCCAGCCTCTGGGTGAAGCTGCGTGTGGACCAGGCGCGCTCAAGCGGTCTCGCAGTGGATTTGCCGGCCCAGATCACCTTACGCTCGCGGATGCAGCAGGTGCTGGCCGGCCGGGTGGAGCGGGTGGAGCTGCAGGCCGATGCAGTGACCGAGGAGCGCATCGCACAAGTGATGTTCGACCAGATCCCGGCAGCGCTGACGATCGGTGAGATGGCCGAAGTCACGCTTCAGTTACAAGAGACAGACTCAGCTTTGGTCGTGCCGCAGGCCAGTGTGCAGACGCACCAAGGCCGTACAGGCGCGTGGCGGCTTAAAGACGGCGCGCTGGACTTTGTGTCCGTGCAGTGGGGCGCGTCCAGCCCGGACGGTCGCGTGCAAGCCCTGAGCGGCCTGGCCTCGGGCGACACGGTAGTGGTCTACAGCGACAGGCCCTTGTCGGGTGGGACCCGCTTCAAGGTGGTGGACGCGCTGGTTAAAAAGGCACAGCCATGATCAGCTTGGCTGCGCGCGACATTCAGCACAGCTGGGCCAAGTTCGTGCTCACCGGGCTGGGGCTGGGTTTGCTCATTGGCGTGACGCTGACCATGGCCGGGGTGTTTCGCGGCATGGTTGACGATGCGCAGGCCCTGCTCAACAACAGCGGTGCCGACCTCTGGGTGGTTCAAAAGGACACGCAGGGGCCGTACGCAGAATCGTCCAGCTTGAAGGACGATGTGGTACGCAGCATTGCGGGCATGCCAGGGGTGGCCATGGCGGCCAACATCACTTACTTCACCATGCAGGTCAAGGCCGTGGGGGGTAAGGAAGCCCGGGCCATGGTTGTAGGGATCGCGCCTGGAATCGCCGGTATGCCTGGGCAACCGGGCCATTTGTTGGCAGGCCGGCATCTCACACGCAGCCACTACGAGGCAGTTGTGGACATCAAGACCGGACTGACGCTGGGCGACAAGGTGCAAATCCGGCGTCACACCTACGAGGTGGTAGGCCTGACGCGCCGCATGGTCTCATCCGGTGGGGATCCGATGGTGTTTATCCCCATCAAGGACGCGCAGGAAGCGCAGTTCCTCAAGGACAACGACGCGATCGTGAACGACCGGGTGCGCACAGCCGCCAACCCCGCCTTCAATCGGCCGGCAGTGCCGGGCCTGCTTGATGCAGTACAAAACCTGCAGACCAGCAGCCGCAACGTCAATGCCGTGCTGGTGCGAGTGGCCGATGGCTGGAGTGCAGAGCGTGTGGCCGAGCCGATCCAGCACTGGAAGCACCTGACCGTGTTCACTCGTGCAGACATGGAAGACATCCTGGTGGACAAACTAATTGCCACCTCGGCCAAACAGATCGGCATGTTCCTGGCCATCCTGACGGTGGTGAGTGCGGCGATTGTGGCGTTCATCATCTACACCATGACGCTGGGCAAGATCCGCGAGATCGCAGTGCTCAAGCTGATCGGCACCCGCAACCTCACCATCGCGGCCATGATCTTGCAGCAAGCGCTGGGCCTAGGGGTGATCGGCTTTGTGGTCGGTAAGGTGGCGGCCACGATTTGGGCACCAGTGTTCCCTAAGTTTGTTTTGCTCTTGACGCAAGATGCGATTGTTGGTTTTGGGGCAACGATGCTCATCTGTGCACTGGCCAGTACGATGGCTATTCGAGTTGCCTTGCGTGTTGATCCGGCGCAGGCCATCAGTTGAGGTGTACGACATGACATACCAAACAGGTGGCATCCGTATCGAGAATTTGCGCAAAGTCTATGGACATGGAGACACGGCGGTCGAGGCTTTGAAAAGCGTCAATATGCAAGTTTCTCCAGGTGAGGTGGTTGGACTTGTTGGACCTTCTGGCTCAGGTAAAAGTACGCTACTCAAATGTTTAGGTGCCATCATCGAGCCTACGTCAGGCCGAATGACTTTAGGCAATGAAGTGATTTTCGAAGATGGCTGGAAGATCCCAGACTTACGAACCTTACGCCGTGATCGGATTGGGTTTGTGTTCCAAGCGCCGTACCTCATTCCTTTTTTGAACGTCACTGATAACGTTGCATTGCTGCCTATGCTGGCTGGCGTCCCCAATGAAATTGCTAGAAAACGAGCACTTGAATTGTTGTCCTCTTTGGATGTGTTGCATCGCGCAAAGGCTGAACCTTCTCAGCTATCTGGTGGTGAGCAGCAACGAGTGTCAATCGCCCGTGCATTGGCAAACAAGCCGCCAGTGATTTTGGCTGATGAGCCAACCGCACCGCTTGACAGTGAGCGGGCGCTGTCTGTCATTCGAATTCTCAACGACATGGCCCGTCTTGCACAGACGGCCATCATCGTGGTGACACATGACGAAAAGATCATCCCAACCTTCAAGCGCATATATCACATTCGTGATGGACAGACGGTGGAGGAAAAAGGTGAGGGACGCTCTCTTGATTAACGTTAGGAGAGCTACGTTTTATTTTTTTATTAGGAGTGAAAAATGACTGTCAATAAACTAATCAACATCATGGCTGGCTTCATGGTGACCCTGGGCTTAGCCCTAGCTCATTTCAATGGGCAAGTAGATTTGAGCTCGCCTAGCTGGCTATGGCTTTGTGCATTTGTTGGGTTGAATCTATTCCAGTCAAGCTTTACAGGTTTTTGTCCAGCTGGAAAGATATTTAAGGCATTGGGCGTTAAGCAGGATGGGAATTCCTGCTGCGTTTAATATGTAAAAAAATTAGCGACCAGTTTTGCTGCTACCCCATTGATCCATAATGCGCTGGTCGCGCGCTGTTTCCGCCTCAATCGAGTCTTGGGGAAGTTGCCTAAGACATTCCTCCAGAGCTTGTGGGTCCAGCTTTTCAGTCTTTGGAGGTTCTGCTCTTACTTGAGGAGATTTGCCATTCCACGCAAATGGGTTACGGAATACAGGCGGGTCTGGCAGGCAGTCGTCCCTGTAGCTTGGAGGACCGTCTGATGCGAAGGGTGTAAACGAAATCGTCTTTTCAAATATCAAGGGCTGACCGGTAGGAGTAGGAGGCAAGGCTGGCATGGATTCGACTGCCTGTCGGGCCAATCGCTCGGCTACTTCAGAAGTCGTCCACAGCGTTTCCAGTTTGGCGAGGGTGCCATCAGGAGCAATCTCTATTCTGAAACGCACGAAGCCCTGGTCAGGGCCTTCCACCGCTGTCCCCATCATGCTTCGAACCTGTTGCCCCCAGCTGTAGCGGTAACCCTTGCTGTTTTTGTTGGTGTATTTGCCTGCAAAGGCCCATTCGTCAGCCGTGGGTGCAGGTGGAGCAGCCATGCGGGCTGGTTCTTTGGTTGGCGGTGTCTTTTCTCGCGAGTCAGTTGCTTCAGTAATCGCTGGTGTTTTCTCGGGCAACGGCTCCACTACTGGCGAAAGTTCTTGATCCTTGGAAGGCACTTGCTCTTGCTGCTGCGGCAAGACTTGCATGAAGACGATTTGGCTTTTAGGCGGCGCTTTCTGTGTGGTGCGAAAGCCAAATTGATAACCACTAACCAGAGCGAAAACCGCCGCATGAAGTCCCAAACTGAAGGCTATAGCCAAGACATGAGAGCGATCAGATGCACGCATGCGCGTCAACAATTGTGAATCGTGAGCGATCAAGTCAGTGCTTGGGCGCAGCACCACTGGCTCGTGCGTTGGCGTCAAGACCACCTTTGGTTTTCCACTCGGCGTATCCACCCTGGAGAATTTTGACGTTTTCCCAGCCCGACACGCGCAGTGCAAAGCCAGCCTGTGCAGACAGACTGCCTGTGTTGCAATAAATCAGCACAGCTTTGTCCTTGGGGATGCTTGAACTCTTGGCCAGCACCTGGCGCCACTCGATGTTGACCGCCCCGGGAATGTGCTCTTTGGCAAATTGCGCAGAGTCCCGTGCATCGATGATCATCATCTTGCTGTACTCACTCTTGGGAATTTGCTCTGCAAAAATGGTGCCGCCACCGTAATCCACAAACTCTAAGTAGCCTGACAACTCGTCCATCAGCTTGGCTTTGTCATTGGCGACAGCAGGCGCGGCTGCCAGCAGGATGACCATTGCGGTGCAGAGCAGTTTTTTCATGGTTGTTGCATACTCCATAAGCGATGTCTAATATTATTGCTCAAGCAACACATCTACAGATAGGTGCTCCATGATTCATTCAGCCGACCATTGGGAAAACGTCTACCGCAGTAAAAATTTTAATGCGGTGAGTTGGTATGCTCCTCATCTGGGCGAGTCTCTGCGCTTGATTGAGCAACTGTGCCCAGACAAGACTGCGGCCATCGTCGATGTAGGCGGAGGGGAGTCCACCTTGGTGGATGATCTTTTGCACCGCCACCACCTTGACTTGTCTGTGCTCGACATTTCCGCAGCTGCCATCGATTTCACCAAGCGCCGCCTAGGCGCGAAGGCTCAGCAAGTGAACTGGCATGTTGGGGACATCACGCGCTACAACTTCGGAGGCAAGAAGTTTGACCTTTGGCACGACCGTGCGGTGTTTCATTTCTTGACCGATCCAGCCGCCCGGAAGGCATATGTTGATCTGGTACGAAGCTCAGTCAAGCCCAGCGGATACGTGCTCATGGCTACTTTCGGCCCGAACGGACCTTTGCAGTGCAGCGGGCTGGATGTGGTCCGATATGACGAAGCGAAACTTCATCATGAATTTGGCGAAGGCTTTCAGTTGATGGGAAGCGAATTGAGCGATCACCACACCCCCATGGACACGGACCAGCAATTCTTGTACTGCTGGTGTCGTGTAAATCATTGAAATCGACTTTACTGGTTCGTTTGGCTGGCAGCCACGGTAGCCCGTAAACCTTGAGCGACCGCTATTTGGAAACTTCCACGACTGACGGCTTATGGCCAATTCTGTTGAAAAACTCGGCAAGGTCCTTTGCAACCATGTCAGCTGAAAAATCGACCTCTCAGAACGCTCCAGAATCGACGATCGTAGATACGGGCATGGGTGAAGTACCCCTGAAAACATGGTCTGAGACGAAGGCTGAGAGTTTTTCAACAGAATTGGCCGACAGGAGACTGCCAGCTGACCTTAGCTGATGACTGCTCTCGCTGCCAACCGGACAGTGAGCGAGGCTGAACCGTTGTCTGCTTTCGGTCGGCGAGACTAACCGTTCAGCTTCACCCGCAAGCCCCCACAAACCCGCACTGCGTGCAGTATTCGCAGCCGTCTTTCTTGATGACGGCATACGCGCCACAGTCGGGGCATTTCTTGCCAGCCATCACGCCGCTGGCCGGGGCGGCGGTGGCGGGTGCTTCCACTTCGGGCAGGGGCAGCGTCATCTGGCCCGCTGTGCCTTGGCGCTGTGTGCGCAGTTCCAGAATGTTCTGGATCGCCCAGGCGATGGCTGCCACTTCGGAGTCGTGCCACAGGGGTACGCGGGTGCCGTCTTCGCGCACCTTGTGGCCACAGCGCACGGGGCCGCGGTCCCAGGCCACTTTGCGCATGTCCGACAGGGCACGCTCCAGAAAGCCGCCACGCGCCGCCAATGACAGCAAGCGCATGCTGGCCGTGATCCACTGCTGCGATTCGCCGCTCTGGCCCACGGGCATGAAAAATTCAATCGCCCTGTCCACCGTGCCTTGGCCTTCGCCGCGTGAAATCGGCAAGAAAGACACGATCAGGTACAACGACTTGACACCCTCGCTGGTCCAGTATTCGATTTTTTCGGCCACGGCATCCAGCGCGCCCAAGGGGCGGCTTTCGATGACGGTGCGCATCGGGTCCACCACGGCGGCAATGGGCGCAACTGTGGTCGCATTCACAACCGATGCTGCAACCGGTGCTGCAGCGGGCTCGGTGGGTTTGACTTCGAGCACCGCACCCAGAATGCTGTTGGGCCGGTAGGTGGCCAGGCCCTTGAGGCGCGCCGTCCAGGCCTGCAAATACAGCTGCTTGAAGTCCTCGTAGGGGTAGTCAGCCGCCACGTTCACCGTCTTGGAGATCGAGGTGTCGATGTAGGGCTGCACCGCCTGCATCATGGCGATGTGGTCCTCGGCGCTCATCTCCAGCGCGCCCACAAAAGCAGGCGGCAACTGCGCCGTGTCACCGCCCAGCGCCTTGTACAGGCGGTAGGCGTGGTCCTGCACCTCGTATTCGCTGCGCGTGCCGTCGGCCTCGCGCTTTTTGCGGGTGTAGGTCCAGCTGAAGGCAGGCTCGATGCCGTTGGAGGCGTTGTCGGCAAAGGCCAGGCTCACCGTGCCGGTGGGCGCGATCGACAGCAGGTGGCTGTTGCGCAGGCCGTGCTTCTTGATCTGCTTTTTGATCTCGTCGGGCAGGCGGCTGGCAAACGTACCTTCGGCCAGGTAGGTCTTGGCGTCGAACAGCGGGAAGGCGCCCTTTTCCACCGCCAGCTCGACCGAGGCCAGATACGCCGAGTCGCGCATGCACTCGGCAATGCGGCGCGCCATCTCGCGGCCTTCGGGCGCGTTGTAGGGCAGGCCCAGCATGACCAGGGTGTCGCCCAGGCCGGTAAAGCCCACGCCGATGCGGCGCTTGGCCTGCGCCTCGCGCTCCTGCTGCGGCAAGGGCCAGTGGGTGAGTTCGAGCACGTTGTCCAACGCGCGCACCTGCAAGGCCACACTTTGCGCAAAGGCCTCGAAGTCGAAACTGGCCTGGCCGCCATGGCCAAAGGCATGGCGCACGAACTTGGGCAGGATGATGGGGCCGAGGTCGCAGCAGCCATAAGGCGGCAGCGGTTGCTCGCCGCAGTTGTGCACCACCAGACCGTTGGCATCAAAGGCGTGCACGTCGTTCACGGTCACGTCGTAGACCGGCTCTTCGCCGCAGGGCACCAGGGCCGAGACGGTGACGGTGAAGCGCTCGCGGTTCAGGTCGCGCTTGTAACCGGCCAGCGCCTTCTGCAGACGCTCGGCCTTGTCGGTGTCGGCAAAGCCCACGCGCTCGGCAAAGGTGCGCAGGTTTTCGCCGCTGATGACCAGCTCGTGCTGGGCTTGGGTTTCGTAGGCTTGCTGCTCGCCTTTGCCGTCCGGCAAGAGGCGCAGGCCGGCGGGGCGGCGCCCGATGTAGAGCGTGCTCACAATGCCCAGGCGCTGCAGCATGCGCTGGGCGCTGCGCAGCAGGGCGTCGTCGCTTTGCGACAGACGCACGCTCACGCCTTTGCTCTGGCTGCCTTGCACGCTGCCATCGGCATCAAACAGGCCACGCAGAAGGCCGGCATAAAAGTCGGACGACTGGCGCTCGATGTCGGGCGTGAGGGTCTTGGCGCCGGGTTTGAGGCCCAGGCTCAGAGCCAGATAGCGCAGGCTGGCGCTGGCCATGCGGCGCCCGCCGCGGCCGGCCACCGGGCGCTGAAAACCCGAAAAGTCGGCACGGTGCGGCAGGCTGGCCATGGCGGCCTCGGCCGCTTCGATCACGCCGTCGGCGCCGCTTCGGGCCACCACGGCCCCGCCCTGCCCCACGGCGCGCAGTTCGGGCGCCCAGACCGAGATCACGGCCTTGTCGGCCTTGAGCGTGCCGGCGCCAATCAGCAGGCCCATCAGATAACCCTGCGCTTCGGTGCCCGGGCCGTCCCAGCCGAAGGCAGCCCGGTGGTCGTTCAGCACGATCTGGTCGCCCGGCTGCAGGCGCTCGGCCGGGGTCCAGTCCAGTGTCTGGGTGTAGCGGGTTTGCTGCGCCACGCGGCGCACGCGGTGGTTGGCCGTCAGGCGCAGGCGCTGGCCTTCGCGGGTCTGCAGCTCGAACACCGGCTTGGTGCCGGTGGCAAAAAAGCCGGCACTCTCCACCGGGTAAGCCTGGCCATTGACCAGGGCCTTGAAGGGCTGGCCGATCAGCTCGTGCACCTGACGGGCACCCGCATCGGTCATGACCCAGGTGTCGGCCGTCACGCAAGGGTTGGTGGCATTGATCGACTCCAGCGCCCGCAGGTTGTTGTCGGTCTGGATGCGGTCCAGGAACAGGATGCCGGGCTCGGCAAAGTCGTAGGCCGACTTCATGATGGTGTCCCACAGTTCCTGCGCGGGCAGCGTGCGGTAGATCCACTGGCCGTCGGCGCGCTGACAGGCGCCCTGTTTGACCTGATCAGCACCGGGCTCGGCCGGATGCACCAGCGCCCAGTCGGAGTCTTGCTGCACAGCGGTGATGAAAGCATCGGTCACGCCCACCGAGACGTTGAAGTTGTTCCAGCGGCCCGGCGTGCGCTTGGCGGTGATGAACTCCAGCACATCGGGGTGGTCGATGCGCAGCACGCCCATCTGCGCGCCGCGCCGCGCACCGGCGCTCTCGACCGTGGCACAGGAGTGGTCAAACACATTGATGTAGCTGCAAGGGCCCGACGCGGTGGATGCCGTGCCCTTGACGCACGCCCCCTTGGGGCGGATGCGCGAGAAGTCATAGCCCACGCCACCGCCACGGCGCATGGTCTCGGCGGCTTCGCGCAGCGCTTCATAGATACCTGGGTAGCCGTCGTCATCGGTGCCCTGGATGCAGTCGCCCACGGGCTGCACAAAGCAGTTGATCAACGTGGCCTGGATGCCGGTGCCTGCCGCGCTCATGATGCGGCCAGCACCAATGGCACCCGCGTCGAGGTTGCGGCGGAATTGGGCTTCGTATTGCGCACGCAGCTCGGGTTTTTCCACACTGGCGAGCGCTCTGGCCACGCGGTCGTAGAGCTGCTCGATGGTGGTTTCACCGTCCTTGAGGTACTTTTCGCGGAGCACGTCGGTGCTGATGGGCTGGGGTGGCAAGGTGGGCAGGGTGTCCGTCAAACGGGGATCTTCAGCAAGGCGGTTCATGAGGTGTTTCCTTCAAAAAAGGTTTTGTATCCGTGCATCAAGCCGACAGGTGCGGCGGTGCACGCATTTGCTCGGGCGTGGTGAAGTAGGCGGCGGTTTGCCCCATGCGCTCACGCGCTTTGTGCAGCTCGTGCCGGGCCAGGGTGCGCAAATGGACTTCATCGGGGCCATCCATGAGGTGCATGGCGCGGCCCCAGGTCCAAAAGTACGCCAGGGGCGTGTCGGGCGACAGGCCCATGGCCCCAAAGACCTGCATGGCGCGGTCAACCACGCGGGTTTGCAGCCGCGCCGCCACGACCTTGATGGCCGAGACCTGGGCGCGCAACTCAGCGGCAGGCGCCTGGCCCACATCGAGCATCCAGGCGGTCTTGAGCACCAACAGCCGGGCCTGATCGATCTCCAGCCGGGACTCGGCCAGCCAATCCTGCACATTGGACTGGTCAGACAAATGCTTGCCAAAAGCGCTGCGCTCCAGCGCCCGTTCGGTGGCCATCTCCAGCGCCAGCTCGCACTGGCCAATGGTGCGCATGCAGTGGTGCACCCGCCCCGGCCCCAGCCGCGCTTGCGCCATGGCAAAGCCCTGCCCCCATGCGCCCAGCAAATGGTCTTTGGGCACGCGCACCTGACGGAACACGATTTCGCAATGGCCTTCGGGTGCCAGGTGGTGCACCACCGGGATGTTGCGCACCACCTCAACGCCCGGTGTGTTCAAAGGCACCAGCACCATGCTGTGCTGCTGGTGTGCGGCCTGCTCAGGCGCATCCGCGTTTCGGCACATCACGATCAGCACTTGGCAACGCGGGTGCGCCGCGCCGGTGATGAACCATTTGCGGCCATTCAAAACCCAGTCATCGCCGTCCGCACGCAGGGTGGTTTGCAGATTGGTGGGGTCAGACGAAGCCACATCGGGCTCGGACATGGCAAAGGCCGATCGGATCTCGCCGCGCAGCAAGGGGGCGAGCCAAGTCTGCTTTTGGGCATCGCTGGCAAAGCGGTGCAGCAGTTCCATGTTGCCGCTGTCGGGTGCGTTGCAATTGAAGACCTCGGCCGCCCAAGGCAAACGGCCCATGGTTTCGGCCAGCGGGGCGTAGTCCAGGTGGCCAAGGCCCGTGCCCGGCTCGTTCGCCTGCAAGCCCGGCAAGAACAGGTTCCACAAACCTTCTTCCTGCGCCAGCGCTTTCAGGTCGTCCATGAACGGGGGCGGAAACACGCCGTCTTTCACGCACTGGTGCCAAGCCGCGTTGTACGGCAAGAGGTAGCGGTCCATGAAGGCCTGCAGGCGTTCGTGCCACTGGCGTGCTTGGGGCGACGGCGAGAAATCCATGTCTCATCTCCAGACAAAATCCACCACAGCGTGCCTCATTTGGCGTCCGGACGCCAGCACATGGCGCGGCAAAGACCTGAAGCGCAGCATGGTAAATATTCACAACGAATGAATCTTATATCATAATAGATTCACGTCCAATGAATATTTAAAGGAAATGCCATGACTTCAACCATCCAATCCCAACAAAGCATCGGCTCCATCGCCGTCCAGATTCCCGGCGCGACCGCCATCTTTCGCAAGCTCAAACTCGACTTTTGCTGCGGTGGACAACAGCCCTTGGCCAAAGCCTGTGCCGACAAAGGGCTGGACACCGAGCAGGTGCTTCAAGCCATCCAGGCGCTGGAACATCAAGCCGATCTGCCTGCAGCGCCCTCGCCGACAGCGCTGATTGACCACATCCTGCAGCGCTACCACGAGGTGCACCGCCAGCAACTGCCCGAGCTGATCCGCATGGCACGCCGCGTGGAAGCCGTGCACCGCGACCACCCGCAGGTGCCACGCGGCCTGGCCGACCACCTGGAAACCATGGAGCAGGAACTGCTCGAGCACATGGCCAAGGAAGAACAGATCCTGTTCCCCTTGCTCAAGCAAGGCGGCCACCCGATGGTGGTGCATCCGATTGGCATGATGCGCCACGAGCATGTGAGCCACGGCGCGCAGATTGAACGCCTGGCCGAGCTGACCCAGCAGCACCAGCCCCCCGCAGGCGCCTGCAACACTTGGCAAGCGCTGTACGCGGGCACAGCACGCCTGACCGAAGACCTGATCGAGCACATCCACACCGAAAACAACCTGCTGTTCCCGGTGTTTGAAGGCCAGGCGCAGCACTGAGATGGACAACACCGCGCACAACGCCACGCCAGCCGACTGGCTGGCCCGGGCCAAAGCGGCGGGCCTGCGCCCACTGCACATCAAAGGCAAGGCCCTGCTGCCCATCGTGCAAGGCGGCATGGGCGTGGGCGTGTCGGCCTCCAGGCTGGCTTCGGCTGTGGCCCGGCTGGGTGGCATGGGCACCATTTCGTCGGTCGATCTGCGCCGCCGCCATCCGGACCTGATGGCGCAGACCGCGCACCTCGACAAGGAACCCGATGCGCGCGAACGGATCGACAGCGCCAACCTGATCGCGCTGGACCGCGAAATCCGCAGCGCCCGAGCAGCCGCGCAAGGGCAAGGCGCGATCGCGGTCAACGTGATGAAAGCCCTGAGCGCCTACGAAGCCTATGTGAAGCAGGCACTGCGCAGCGGGGCCGACGCGCTGGTGGTGGGCGCTGGCCTGCCGCTGGACCTGCCCGAACTGGCACGCGAACACCCAGAGGTGGCACTGATCCCCATCCTGTCGGACGCACGCGGCGTGCAGCTGCTGGTGCGCAAATGGGAAAAGAAAGGCCGCCTGCCCGACGCCATCGTGATCGAGAACCCACGCCTGGCGGGTGGTCACCTGGGTGCAGCCAAAGTGGCCGACCTGGGCGATGCGCGCTTTGACTTTGACGTGGTGCTCCCGCAGGTGCGCGAGTTCTTCAAACAGGCGGGTTATGAGCAGGACATCCCGCTGATCGCTGCAGGGGGCATCGACAGCCACGCCGACATCGTGCGGCTGCAAGGCCTCGGTGCGGCCGGTGTCCAGCTGGGCACCGCCTTTGCCGTCACCGAAGAATGCGATGCGTCTGATGTGTTCAAACGCATCCTGGCGCAAGCACAGCCGCAAGACATTGTGGAATTCACCAGCGTGGCCGGACTGCCCGCCCGCGCCGTGCGCACGCCCTGGCTGGACAAATACCTGCGCATCCTGCCCATCCTGCAGGAACGCGCCCACCCCAAGGCCAAATGCAATATGTCGTTTGACTGTCTGCAAACCTGCGGCCTGCGCGATGGCATTTCGGGCATCGGCCAGTTCTGCATCGACCAGCAACTAGGGCATGCGATGGACGGCGATGCCGAGCGCGGCCTGTTCTTCAGGGGCGCCGGGCGCCTGCCCTTTGGCGAGCAGATCCGCGGTGTGGCCGATCTGGTGCGGCACCTGCTCACGCCTTTAGCGGTGACCTGAGGCAACCGTGCGCCTGCGCAACAGCATCACCTTACTTCATGCCCCGCGCCTGCTTTTGCGCAGGCCGCTCCACACAAGCATGCAGCCAGCTTGAGACCGCCGGGTATTGCGCCAACAGCGCACCCGCCGGACGTATCCAGCTGGCCACACTGGCCACGCACACGTCAGCCACGGTGAAACGGTCGGCGGCCAGAAAGTGCTGCCCTTGGGCGTTTTGGGTTTGCAGGTGTTTTTCCAAAACAGCCAGCGGCACTTTCAGGCGATTTTCCGCTTGTTCAGCCAGCTCGGGCTTGCGCTGGTCTGCCGGCATGGCCATGCGGTGCATCAGCACGGTGAGCGCGTCTTTTTCCAGCTCGGTGACGGTCCAGAAACTCCAGCGCAGTGCTTCGGCTTCTTCCCGAGGTGTGGCGGGCGTGATCGACTGACCATCAGCCTGGCCATGCACGCGGGCGATG
>JACCED012347884.1_pt1 | contig 31393 bp, 28 predicted proteins | sample 7455021 | NCBI WGS metagenome assembly JACCED01 (sample SAMN15323456, study PRJNA562643) | freshwater metagenome | isolation source: river surface water | place: USA:Blue River Watershed | collected 2017-08-19 | reverse complement strand
TTGATTGTTGGCATTCCGTGGTCATCAGTTCCAATATCTTTAACGGTAGTTTTTTTGTTTTTAAACTTACCCATTAAAACAGTATCACCTTTATTCACATCTATATTGATATCTTCATTATAGATTTGTTTATTGATTCTACCATATTCTCTCATTAGGATTCCAGCTACCGCATGTGCATTATTTTCAATAGGAGAACCATCTGCTCCATCTTTTACTGAATCGCTAATCAATCCCATTTCATCTTGCTTTCTATGAACCATTTCATGTGCAATAGTTCTTAAAATATCAGCAGTTAATCTTCCTTCAGTTGCAACATATATTGTTTTACTGATTGGGTCATATCCACCTAAAGATGATTTTACATTACCATATTCGTTTCCACCAACTAATGTTACATTTGGAGTTTCTGCTAATTTTAATCTTTTAGTTGCATATTCTACAAAATGTTGTATATTTTGTTTTTTAGAATCTGATAAATCTTCTTTTAATAAATTTGCTAAATCTTTTGCTTGTTGTTCTTTTTCTCTATTTCCCTTTGATAATCTATATGATTTTAAACTTTCTAATTTTTGTTCAGGAGTCATTTTGAAAGTTTTCATTTTTTCTAAAAGAGCTCTCATTAATTTTACCATAAACTTTTTATCAGCTTCTGGGTCTTGATTTTCCAATAGCATATTTCTATCTCTAATCAATAATTCCAATATACCACCGGTTGCTGCACTCATTGCTAATCCACCTCCTGCTGCAGTTGGAGCATTGGATACTCCTAACATTTCAAGTGCGGCGTGTTTAACGGCATCCTTTGCAATATGTTTAACCAATTCTCCCGCTCCATGCGATGCCGCTTCAGCTGCAGCGTGTCCTGCGGTTGTTGTAGTCGTGTGAGCTCCTACTGTTGTACCAACTGTACCAGCCGCCTGTCCTAATCCCATTTTAGCCAATATTGCTGGTCCGTATACTGCCCCACCAACTATCAATGCCGCTTCCATACCAGTATGCATCATTGCATGTTTTTCTTCGTGAGATGCGTGATGTGAGTGATGTGCTGCATGTGATTGTTCTGGTGTTAAATTATCTTCATATACGGGTACTTTTACTTTTTGTGTTTTTGGTCTACCAAACAAACTTTTCTTTTGTTGTGGTTTACCGTCTGCTCCTAATACATTACCATCTTTATCAACTTCCTTTTCATCGGCATCAAAATATTTACCATCTTTTTTATAAAATCCGGTTTCAGAATCAATATCTTTTTGAGTAAATTTAGCTCTATCAGCACGATGTCCGGTATATGATTTGGCTGGGTCTGGCATTTTTCCTTTTTTGTAAACAGGAACTTCTTTTTCTTCAAACACAGGGTCGCCATTTTCATCACGCTTTTGATAATCGGAATAATGAACATCTTTACATTTAGATTTATCAACTGGTTCACTTTGTTTAGGTTTACCATCACTACCTAAACTTTTAAGATAAGCTTGTCTATCACTCGCCGCTTCATTAAGATTGCCAGATTTTGGAGCATGTGGTCCAGCTGGAGCTCCTGAACAATCTTTGGTTACACCTGCGGATGGTCCTCTTCCTGAAGCAACTCCTTTTACGAAAGATGATATACCTTTTGCCGTATTTTTAATTTGCTTTCCTTTTTTTGAAATAAATGAACCCAACATTGTATCCTGTGTGAATTTCTCCCAAATACTTCTGTTTTCTAATGCTTCATCGATAGCTGCTGCTTTATCTTCATCAGGCATACCATCTAAAAATTCATAAGCTTGATTTTCTTCATGTGATAAATGCTCTTTCTCTTTATGAATTTCCTTATCTAATTCAGCTTTAAGTTGTTCTTTCTTTTTATCTTCAGGCGATTTATCATCTTTTGCTCTTTTTTCAGCATCGGATTCTAATTCAGCACCACTTAACTTCTGTTCAGGCGGAGGTGGTGCTTTTTCACCACCAGCTTCACCACCTTTTTTATCGGCGGTTGGTTCTTCTTTTTTCTTATCAACTTTACCTTGAGCAGTTGCATCTTTATTTACAGGTTGACCTGGTTGAGATGGTTTGGGTTGGTTAGCAGGTGCATCGGATGGTCCTTTAGCCATTGATTTTTTCTGAACCGCATCTATTTCATCGGGTGTTAATGTACGAATCTTACCATTATCTGATTTATGCGTTGCTGGCCCTTTTTCATCTTTACCATAATATCCACCACCCAAATGTTTTAATCCCATTTTTTCTGCTTCGGATTCTTCTTCAAGATATTCTCTTAAAAAATTCTGAAACATTTCTTCCGTTTCATTTACTCCCAATAATTCTTCAACGGCATTATATGGGTTTTCTCTTTTATGCCAATCCGGCTCATCCGATGGATGTTCTATTTGATGACGAGTTGGTTTTGGTTCAGGTCTTAATGCTGAAGATGGGTTTGTATTATTACTTTCATCTATTGAACCAGTTGGTGCACCATTGATGTATCCTCCTGGTAAATTTAATCCAACACCTATTCCGCCCGGTAAACCTTCTTCGTTTAGTTTGCCTGTTATCATTTTATATATTTCTTTATCAAATTTGGGATATGCTTTTAAAAAGTTTTTTTCTTTGTCTTTACCATCTTTTCCTAACCAATTGCGAACATCAGTTCCACTAATTGGGTTTGATTCAGCAGGAACGGCGTAAACATATCCAATTTCATCATATCCGTATCCAGCTTTACCATTATATGGTTTAAAATATTTTCCTTTTAATCTATCCGCATCTTTTTCTCCAACTGCCGCAATATATTGAGTTGTTTTACCATCGAATTGAGATAGTATTTCTTTTGGAGCGTATGGATTACGAACTTGAACTATTTTGTTTGATGGAATATCAAACATAGTAGTCATTATTTTTACCTTTTCGTTGAAATCGAATGGAGATTTTGGACCTGAAGTATCATTAGACGTACCAATGTAAACATTACCCATACCAAACTTTTTAGCAAGTTTTAAGTAAGTTAGATAGTGTCCTTTATGGAATGGTTGAAAACGACCCGAATATATTACTACGGTCTTTTTTACTTTTGGTTTATCTACTTCGTTCAAATTCATACATATAAATATTTCAAATAAATAGTTTAGAAACTTTTATATACAAATGGGTCTCTTTTTTTAAGTTCTTCTAACTTTTTTTTGAAATTTTTCTTTCTTTTGTATTCGGTATACATTTTTACAAAGAATGAAATGATAGGCCAATTTTTCATAGTATTATTATTTTATCTTATTATATATATAATTATAAATAGGTATTTTAAAAATGAAAATATTAGTTACAGGTGGAGCCGGATATTTAGGCTCTGTATTAGTCGGTAGACTATTAAGTTTAAGTTACGAGGTTATAGTATTAGATAAATTGATATTTAATCAAACATCTTTACTACAATACACTTCAAATTCAAAATTCAAATTCATTCATGGGGATGTTCGTAATGAACAATTATTAGAAAAACTTTGTAACGAAGCAGATGTAATAATTCCATTAGCCGCTATTGTAGGATTTCCAGCATGCGACGCCGAACCTCAATTAGCAAAAGAAATAAATTTTCAACAAATTGTAAATATTGTTAAATTTACAAATGGTAAAGGTAAAAAGATTTTGTATCCAAACACAAACAGTGGATATGGAGTTGCCAAAGGTGAAACTTATTGTACAGAAGAATCTCCACTAAATCCTATATCAATCTATGGTTCTACTAAATGTGAAGCTGAAAACTTTTTAAGAACATCAACCGATGCTATCATATTTAGATTAGCTACTGTGTTTGGGGTTTCACCAAGAATGAGAACGGATTTGTTAGTTAATGATTTTACTTATAAAGCTATTACCGATAAATACATTGTTGTATTTGAAAAGAATTTTAAAAGAAACTTCATTCATATTCAAGATGTTGCTTATACATTTTGTTTTATGATTCAGCATTATGAAAAATATAAAGGTGAAGTTTTCAATGTAGGATTATCGAATGCAAATCTTTCAAAGCAAGAATTATTAGAAAAAATTCAAACACACGTTAAAGATTTTGCTGTTACATATAATGATTATTATCAAGACCCAGATAAAAGAGATTACATAGTTTCTAATGAAAAAATTGAAGCTACAGGTTGGATGCCACAATGGGGATTAGATAGAGGAATTAAGGAATTAATAATGGCATATCAAATGATAGTTCCAAAAATGGGAGCAGAATTTAGAAACGGATTTCCTTTGGGTTACGCAAATCAAACATAGTATGAGTAATAAATGGGATGAGTTTAAAGTTACTCCATCAAAAACTTTTGGTATAGAAGTTCCTGAATTTCAACCATCCGTATTTAGAGAATATAGAGGTGAAATATTTACAACCTTTCATTCGAAAGAACATCCCGTAATGAATTATGTGAGCGATGGATGTGAAATACATGGTAGATTTTCTCGTTCATACAAAGGTGTGTTGAGAGGATTACATTGGGATAATAAGACTTGGAAATTGGTTCAAGCGGCAGTTGGTGATATCTATTTAATTGTTTTAGATATGAGAAAAGATTCACCAACATATGGTGATTGGGAATCATACATTATTTCCGAAAGATTAAGAAATCAAGTATTAGTTCCGCCAGGATTTGCAAACGGACATTATGCATTAACCGATTGTATGTTTCATTATAATTTATTTTATAAAGATGGTTATGTAGATGCAGAAGAGCAAGGTGTGGTTAAATGGAATGACCCGGAATACCAAATGGAATGGCCTACAAATAATCCAATATTACAAAAAAGAGATAGATAATGATACAAAATTTAGAAAAATATCCAATAGTATCGGATGTGCGTTACACAAAAGATGATTTAATTAAATACGAACGAATGATTGCTGACCATTGGGAATCGGGTAAAATAAAAGGACCTGTACATTTGAGTGGTGGTAATGAAGAACAACTTATTGAAATAGGTAAAAGAATTAAAGAAACTGATTGGGTGTTTTCTACATGGCGTTCACATTATCATGCATTAATCAAAGGAGTTTGTCCGGTTTGGTTAGAAGAAGAAATTCTTGCAGGTAGAAGTATTACAATCGTAAGTAAAGAAGATAGATTCTATTCATCAGCTATCGTAGGTGCAATTATACCAATAGCAACAGGTGTAGCTATGGCTAATAAAAAAAATGGTAAAGATGATAAAGTATTTTGCTTTATAGGAGATATGGCATTTGAAACAGGCGGATTTTATGAAATGCACAAATATGCAGAAAGATATAATTTACCAATTATATTTGTAGTAGAAGATAATGGTGTTTCTACAAATACTCCAACAGACGCAACTTGGAATGGTACAAAAAGAGATATACCATCTAATGTAATTTCATATTCTTATGAAAAACAATGGCCGCATTACGGAACTGGCAAATGGGTAATATTTTAAATTTAGTATTTGAACATTGGGATGGTGATACGGAATTACCTAATTTACAATATCTAAACAAAGATATTGGAGGGGATTATATTGTAAATTTGCATCTACTATTGAATTTACCAAATCCATTAATTGAAATAAATAAATGTAAACTATCCGATGTAACTGATAATTCAAATTATTATTTTATGATATCGCATAGATGTTCATTCGAAAGTATGTTTAATTCAGAAGGATGGGCTATTAGTGAAGATGTTGAAAATTGTATTAGAAATAAAAATTTAAAAGTTGTATTTTTAAGTGAGCATGAAAGTTATAGGGATTTAAAAGTAACATTACAAACTCTTATAGAATTAATAAATAAAAAAGGATTAAATTCAAATCAATTCTATATTATAAATAATAATTCTTTATTATATGATTTAAAAAAAGAATTAAATACTGATTTAAATGTTTACAAAATAAATTTTTTATTGGAATCGGTTAGTGATTCAATTACAATCAAAACAGGTCAATCGCTTATAAATACAGACAAAAAATTTCTATTTTTATGTCAAAACAGAAGACCTAAAAATCATAGACTTGCATTATTAACATTATTAGAAAATAAAAATCTATTAAGAGATGATATAATGGATTGGTCATTAACATATGGTTCAATGAATCAATCTATGCCAGAACTTACAAAATATCAATTTTATATTGATTTTGACAATTTAGAATTATTCAATGATTATAAGAAAATTTGTTCAAATCAAAAATTGAGCTTTTATGAAAAAAATGTAGATTGGTGGGATTCGGTTGATAATTATCATCCTTGGAATCATTTAGATTTGGAAACATTTAATCAAAGTTACATTAATATTATAACAGAATCTCACTTTGATATAATGGATATTCATATAACTGAAAAATCTTTCAAACCTTTTTATTATTTTCAATTTCCATTATTTTTAGCATCATACAATCATATCAAAAAATTAAAAGAAGAACATAATTTATATTTGTTTGAAGATTTGATAGACCACTCATATGATAATGAACCAAATGATAGAAAAAGAATGAGTATGGTTATAGAGGAGATAAGCAGATTATCATTGATGAGAAATGATATTCAAAATTATTATAAATCAAATATAAAAAAATTAACGCATAATCACAAATATATTAGAGATTTTTATTTAAAAAATGAAACTAATAATTACTTTTATTCATTAACTCAAAATAATAAAAAATCATATGAAGTTTTATTATGAAAATATAAATTATAAGGAAATACCAAATGGTGGAACTGATTTATGTAGAGTTTCTGAATTAGATGTTATATTTGGCTTTAAAAATCCTATATTTGAACTATCCGATTATAAAGAAATATTTTGGAACTTTACACCAAATAATAGAGAATTAGATGGAAATTTTATTATAAATAACATAGATTATTTTAGAAGCGTATTTTCAAAAATAGAAAATAAACCAAATGTTAAATTAATATTTTCAAGTCTACATGAAGGTGCTAATATTTCAAAATTCATAGAATCTTTAATAGATTTGAAAAATGAATTTGGATTAACAATTCATCAAATAATAGTTGTTACTATAAATTATATAGCACAATCATATAATAAAGAAATAACAATAATATGTAAACCTTTTTTATTAGATGATTTATCAACAAAATATAAAAAAGTATTTGATAATCCAATACCAAAATATGGAGTAGGTATACTATCTACGGAAGAATATTTGCAATCACCAAAAGATAAATTCTTTTTATCATATAATAAAAATGTAACAAGAATTCATAGATTAAAATTTATGCTATGGTTAGTTAAAAATAATTTAATTAACGATACTATGTATTCATTATTAATTAAAAATAATAAAGCAGATTATAGTATCTTTACATTTTTATCAAACATAGAATATGCTGAATTAAAAGGTTTATGGGGATATTTCGATAAATTAGATGAGCTTGGAGAAAATATATTAGATTGGAATTATGATGAATCAATAAAAGATTCAATGTATTCAGATGTAATGTATACTACAAAATCGCATTATGCAAACACTCTATTTAATATAGTTACAGAAACAACATTATCCGATAATAGTTGTTCATTGACTGAAAAATCATTTAAACCATTAGCTAATTGTCATCCATTTATAATCATAGGGGATGGATTTGTTCATTCAAAATTGAGAGAATTAGGATTTGATTTATATGATGATTTAATAGATTATTCATTTGATATGGTAGAGGATTCCAATCAAAGATTTAATTTAGTATTAAAAGAAATAAAACGAATATATAATTTAGGAGATACTTATATTTTAGAGTGGTATAAGAAAAATATTGATAAAATAAAAAAGAATCAAAAAACATTTTTCTCATATTCAGACTCAAATATGATAAAATCAGTTATAAAAGAATTAAAAATGAAAAAAGTATTAATAACAGGTGCTAACGGATTAGTTGGTACTCATTTGGTTAGAAAATGTATTGATGCCGGTTATGATGTTATTGGTGTTGATAAAACGCAACAAACAGTTGAATTTGATTCATACAATTATAAGTTTTATGAAATGGATTTAACTAACGAAGAGAATATAAAAAATATATTTGAATTCGAAAAACCAGATGCAGTATTCAATTGTTTTGGTATAAAAGGTTCTCCTATAAAAGCAAAAGAAAGACCAATCGATTTTCTTTATCCATCATTTAAAATAAACACAGAAATAATTAAACAATGTGCTGAACGAGGTATTTACTTATGCTTTGTTTCATCAGTTGGTGTTTATGCTCCAGCTGAAAAATTTGTTGAAGATAGTGTATGGAAAACTTTACCATCAGAGTCCGATTGGTTTCCAAGTTGGAGTAAACGAATGGGTGAAATTTTATTAGAAGGTTACAAAGTACAAAGTGGTTATAAAAGTTGGTCAATAATCAGACCTGCTAATATATTTGGTGAATACGATGATTTTAGTGGTAATGGTACAGTAATAGCATCAACTATTAAAAAAATAATAGATGCAACCGATAAAATTGAAGCTTGGGGAGATGGTTCACCTATTAGGGATTTCGTATATGCAGGAGATGTTGCGGATGCTATTTTAGAATTATATAAAAGAGAAGCACATACTACTATAAATTTCGGTGCAGGTGAAGAGATTACAATTAAATCTATGATTGAAAGTTTGATAGAAATTAGTGGAAAGGATTTGAAAATAGAATGGGATACTTCTAAACCTAATGGTGATTTGCGTAGACAAATGGATATAACAAAGCAATCGGAAATTGGATTACTTCCAAAATTAGGATTTAAGAAAGCATTAGAATTAACATATAATTATTACAAAAATTTAGAGGTATGATATTGCACGCATACGGATGTAGTTGGACTGCCGGTGAAGGTTGTGATAGAATCATAGAAGATACTTTAACCGGTGATGAAAAATTAAAATTCCAAAATCAAAATAGTTGGGTTAAATTTCTTGCAGAAAAATTAGATATACCACATATCAATAATGGAATATGTGGCAATTCCAATAATAGAATATTCAACAAATTGGTTGAAGATATTAGAAATGAAACAATAAAAAAAGATGATTTCGTAATAATAATGTGGAGTTCATCTTTAAGAGATGTAGTTCCGTTTTTACCAAGCGGAGAATGGGTAACTTGGTCAATTAAACATCTTATAGAAGAACCTCATAAATTTATAAATGCACATAATACTGAAAATTTAGATTATGATTCATTTTTTACAAAGTATAAAGAATTTTTTATAGGAGAATTATTTAATCAAAATTATTATAACATTGTTAGTCAAAATTACATAATATTTGTTCAAAAATTATTGCAACATTATGGAATAAAATACATAATGTGTGATTCATTCGAAAGTATGATTATGGATTTAGATAAAAAAGATGATGTAAGGCATAATATAGATAAAAGATATTATTGGAATTTTGATAAAAAAACATTTAGAGATTTTTTAAATGAAACAAATGAATTAGATATTTGGGAATATCAAACTGCAACATTTAAAACAAAAGCAAGTCAACATCCTAATACAAAGGGATATGAACTAATTAGTAAAGAATTATATAATTATATTAAAGGAAATAAAGTGTTATGATAAACAAAGATTCAAAAATCCTAATTACAGGTGGTTCTGGTTTAGTTGGACAAAATTTAACCAACAGATTAGTAAAAGAAGGTTATACAAATATTAGAGTCAATCTACATAAAAGAGGCGTAAGAACACCTATCGATTCGATTGATTATACTTATTTTGATTTACAAACATATGATGGTTGTTTACAAGCTACAAAAGATGTAGATGCAGTTTTTCATTGTGCAGCACAAACATCAAATGCAGTTGATACAGTAGATGACCCATTAGCGCATGTTACACCAAATGTATCTATGAATAATTTTTTAATAGATTCAGCTTGGAGAAATGGTACTAAACATTATATTTTTATTTCATCAAACACAGTATATCCACCAAAAGGTGATGAACCGGTTGTTGAAACGGATTTCTTATTTAATGAACCATATCCTGTTTATTTTCCTGTCGGTTGGATGAAACGATACGCAGAAGTTCAATGTGAGTTATATGCAAAATATTTACCACGCAAAATGAAATGTACAGTCATCAGACCTGCTAATTTGTTTGGTCCACATGATAAGTATGATTTTAATAAATGCCATGTTACACCTGCAACAATTCGTAAAGTTGCTGATAAAATGAATCCAATACCTGTTTGGGGTGATGGTACTGAATTAAGAGATTTACTTTATATCGAAGATTTTGTTGAGGCATTGCAAGTTGTTTTAGAGAAAGAAGTTAAGGAGGGGTTTGAAGTATACAATGTTGGTTCTAATAATGTTTATTCAGTTTTAGATGTATTAGAAATTATGAAAAAAGTTGCTAACTACGAAGCTCCAATAGAATTTATAAAAGGTAAACCATCTATGATTCCTACACGCCGAATCGATTCAAATAAGATTTATGATAATTTAGGTTGGAAAGCAACAACATCTTTAGAAGATGGTTTAAAATTGGGATACGAATGGTATTTACAAAATAAAGAAGAATTTAACAAATAGTTATGAGTTCACCACAATATACTCCATATAAAGATGCATTAACAAATGCTATGACAAATATTGCAGAATTATCTAATTCAGTATTCATTGGTCAGCAAATTGTATATCAAGGAAATCCTATGAGTACAACTTTGGGAGGAGTTCCAAAAGAAAAAATGATTGAATTGCCAGTTATGGAAGAGTCTCAAATGGGAATGAGTTTGGGTATGGCAATGGCGGGTGATTTTGTTGTTACATTCTATCCACGATGGGATTTTTTAATTTGTGCAACAAATCAATTAGTAAACCATGTTGATAAAATTGGATTAATGAGTGGTGGTAAATGGAAACCAAATATGATTATTAGATTGGGTAAAGGTAGTGATAAACCTCTTGACCCTGGTCATCAACATAGGGGTAATTACTTTGAAGAGTTTAAATCTATGTGTCCTAATATAGAATTTCACAATTTGAAAACACCATCGGATATCGAATTATCGTATAAATATGCAACTAAAGAAGGCGGTATTCATTGTTTAGTAGAATATCCTGAATTATACTACATATAAAAACTTCTATTTAATTTTTTAAATACATTTGTAATAAATTCAATATCATGCACTTTATCATCATTAATGATAGATTGTATTGAATTGTAAATTGTTGGAATATTATCATGTGATGCATTAGATAATAGTGTAAATTTCAAATATTCTAATTTAAATATACGATTTAATTGGTCTTCTATATAAAAATGCATAGGTCCTTTTTCAACTATACCATTTTCAGCAAACCACTTTTTTAATACTTGTAAATAAAATACATAATAAGCTTCACTACTTGGATGAGGGTCAAATGGCATAGTGTATCTATGACCAATATCCAATCTATCTCTAGTATATTCAGTTAATCCACCGAAGTCATCACCTAACGATAGAAATAATTTATTTTTTCCAAAAGTAAAAAAATCTTTTAATGATGCCGGCTTTCTACCAGAACAATACGATTCAATTTCATCATATGCATCTTTATATTTATAAAAATTTACTATATTTTTAATACGATTGAATTGTTTTTCCAATTGTAATCTTTCTATATCATTCGTAAATATATTAGCCCATCCAAAGTACATATAATGTTTTACATTATTATTTATACAAAATTCATTTAAATTTTCAATATTTTCAAAATGTTTTTCAAATATTTTTTTTTCCAAATTAGATTCAATTATTCCTTCATTTTTTAAATAATCGTATGGATATTCATCTATATTAATATCAACACCGGATGGTTGAAATCCTTGTCTCACAAATGCACTAAATTGAATAACCGCATATATTTGTTCATTTGGATACTTCTCCTTTATTTCTAATACTTTCTTTTTAAATTTATCGGATATTACATGATTACCATAAGAACCCCTTGCTAATGTATGTATTGTTACATTGTATCTACCATCTCTGATTAAATCATAAATAAGCAGTTGATGTGGTTTAATTGTATTCGGAATTGGCATATTCTTATACTCAAGTTTATCCAATTCAATTGGTGTGTACTCACATACATCCAATCGTGTACCATCATCTGAAAACGAATCGCCTGAAAATATTATATGAATTTTACTTCTTTCCATTCGTTTACTTTATTTCCATTAAAAATATCCAATATTAATTCTCTATGTTTTACAAAATATTCAAAGAATATATCACAATTTTTTCTATATTCATTTGCGTATTTAAAATAAATATCATGCAATTCATCAATACTTTTTATAGATTGAAGTGTTACATGCGATAATCCTCTTTGTATATCATGCTCATCGGATGTATCATAGAATCCATACAATGGAGATTCAAATGTCATTCCAATTAATTCTAAACACTTTTTTGTATTTCCTGCACCAAAAAATATAAATGGTAAACACGATGCAATTGGTCTAACTATTTTTTCGGTTATAGGACAATGGTTTTGAACATTTTTTATATCTTTAAAAAAATAAGATTCAGTAACTATTTCAAAATATGCCAAAAATTGAGAAAAATATGTATGCTTTAAATTTATAGTTTTATCCGAATACCTATCATATGAATGTGGTATCAATCCTTCGTTATCTTTTAAGAAAGAACTAATATTGTGTTTATCCGCAGAATAATGTTGTATATTTACAGCAAAAGACCATATGTTATCTTTTAAATTATTGGTAGCTTTTAATATGTTAAAAATATCAATTCTTATTGGACTAATATGATTTGAATAATATACCAATTTATGTGGTTTTCTTAATTCTTCATATTGATAATTCATATTTTGTAAAAATTTTTTACCATTCATAAAATCTTCATTAATAAGATAATCTACCTGTGTGTATAATGATAATGGTAAAAATAATTTTCTAGGGTCATCAGATGGTTGCATATCATATGTTGCATATACACATGGTAATCCAACCATTTTTTCAAACTCATCTATACCCTTTGGTTCGACTACTATTTCATTAAAAATTAATACTATATGTTTTGCTTGTCCATTTTTAATTTGATATTCTTCTATAACTTTACATAATTTTTCAGAATTATGCATTTCATAAAAGTTATATCCAAATGAATTTTGAAATTGAACAAAAATAGTATGTTGTAATTTAAAATTTGGGTCATTTACAAAATGATATAAATTAACATCCGGTACTATTTCAATATTTTCCCCATCATTATCATATCTTATTCCTAACATATTATATTATTTTTTTATTTTCTATTTTAATTTTTTTACTTATGTGTTTTATAACAATTTCGGATAATATAGAATGACCAGAAATGCCTGGGTGAGTATCTTCTTTACCATCATTTAACTCATGTCCTATACTTAATTTTTCATTTTTGCAAAAGTCTTGTATCAATTGATAACTTTCCTGCGAAAATGTTTTATGTTCCAATTTTATTATATCTTCATCTAATATTACATCGGAAAATATACCATTGTATCTTCCCATTCTGTATATAAAATCAGCTGGTTGTAATAAATAAACTTGCCCTCCATTACTTTTTATGTAAGAAATTAAAGACATTAAATTTATAGATTCCTTTTTATCAAAAATTTCAAAATTATGAAAATTATAGTAGTTATTAACTACATCTTTTTTAATATCATACCATTCAGAACCCTGCTCCGTCTTATCCTCTGGATTTGATAATAATCCACCTGTTATGTTAAAATGTTTTTTATATTTTGAAGAATATATTTCATCTCTAAATCCATTTGGAATTTCAAAAATAAAAATGGTAGTATTAATAAAATTATGTTCTTTAATAATATAATCCCAAGCCATTCTGATTATTCTATTTATAGAACCACCATATCTAGATTCATCTACTAATTGTAAATTAAGTTTTTTGGAAACCAATGTTGGGTATGAATAATCACGTCCTTTGCCAGTTAAACCTAAATGTTCTAACAAACCTTTATGGTCTAACACATCACCATCAGTCCAACTACAACCATTAACATAAAGTCTTTTACGCATTATTGAAACATCTCCCATTTAAAAATTACTTCTTCTGTAAACTTTTTATAATTCTCACTACCAACATGCCCCCAAGCACTAGCATTTCCTTCTATTATCGCTTTTTCGGTTGCAGTTTGAGAACCATATTGAAAATATTCTTGATATAATGGATTAAAATTATCATCAGTACTAGGTAATTGATTTCTCAATGCCCATTCCAATACACCACCATTTCTATGTAATCTTTGCTCCTCAAAAAACCAACAATATTTTTTCCAATCTATACTTCTATATAAATGTTCTGCCCAAGGAAATCTTTCAATTATATCATCTTCAGTTTCATACCAAGTATTGTGAATTTTTTTATCTATAAATAATCCCTTTATCATTTCGTATCCATCTCTATAATTACTAGGAAGCATTCCATAATGATAAGCCGCTGAGAATGGATTATGCATAAAGAATGATTTTAATTGAATATTATTTACCTTACAAAATTGAATAAGATAATCAAAATATTCTAACCATTCTATAAACCTCTCTTCATCGTTGTATAATGATTCTAAATAAGTTTGATTAAATTTGTATATTTTAGGATTTAAATCTACAAAAGATGATTCTGACATATCTGGACAAGCCATTGTCATCCAATATCCTTTTTGTCCATTATATTCTTTTTGATTTATAAAATCGTTTGCATAATTTTCATGCACATCAATTGGTGCTCTATCTTTTATATCGTTTGATATGAAATAACTTTTTCTATGAAAATTAGACCATTCTATTATTATACCAATATCTTCACCTTTTACACCTTGAGAAAGTAATTGTTTAGCTTTATATATAGCAGAGCGAGCAATCAACAAATTACCATTGCCCGGACTGCCCATATTATACACTTCTATTGATGGCATTAACTTTTGTATCCAATGTGCATAATACCAAAATTGAGGATGGTCATTTAAAAAATCTCGTTCACCTCTTTGTAAATTAACTCGTTCATGTGATGTAAATGAACATCCAGATGCTATCAAATATTTCATATTAATCTTTATTATCGTTTATACCTTCGCCGGAACATCTATTACATATTAATTTACAAACATTCATAGGAGTTCCATTTTCTAAATCATCGTATACGAAATCATGCATAATTCCTGAATTAAATAATTCTCTCAATGTTGTATTTTTTAAACTGAATTTATTAAATCCAATTTTAGACATTTTATTTAGTATCTCCTTTTGATATGAACTTTCTTTACCATTTGAATGAGTCATTCTGTTCGATACATATGGAGGAATATAACAACATGGCATTAATAATCCATTATGAGTTATATAAATATTGTGCGCGTTTCCATTTAAATCCGATGGATTTATTGTATTTTTAGATGAACAAGTTTGTTCATTTCTATCTTTTAATTTATTTACTAATTTTTCTTCAAATTCAAAATCAGCATATTCGTATATTTTTTTTGGATAAATTTCTTTTTCATATGCTCTCAAACTACCTTTTTGTAAAATGCCAGATTTTACATTTAAAGATTTTATATCATTTTTGATTGATTCCAATTCTTCAAATTCCCAAGTTGTATCCAAATACTTATGTAATCTTTTATCAACAACTTCTGTTAAATAATGAGTAGAAATTCCTTTCATATCATACACTTCCGTTCTAACTCCCGTTGTAAAAGGTTTTCTTAAAAATAGTTTACCAAATCCAATGGATTGAATAAACTCAATCATTGGTATTATTTGGTCTATTGTTTCATTCCACATTATAAATTGTATTTCAAATTGATGTGGCTTACAATATGAAGTAAATGCATTTACATTTTTTAAAACATTTTCCCATTTAACATTTACTCTATGTAATTCATTCGATTTACCTACACCATCTAATCCAAATGTGAAAATAGCACCCATTTTTGCCATCGATGCATAATCGGATGGATTTCCAATTCCTCCATTTGTTTTAACATGGATAGACATTCTTTCATTATGTTTTCTAAAATATTTTGTAATATCTGCTACATCTGGATTACCCATAGCATCTCCAAAGTTACCACAAAATAAAATACCATATAAGTTTTTAATAATTGCCGTATCAACAACACGTTCTACCGCATCTTTAGACCAATATGTTTGTGTAAATTCACTATAATGTCCATTGTGTCTTCTTGGGCAAACAGGGCATCCTGCATTACATAATGAAGAAATTTCAAAATCAATATATCTTATGTAATCGCTTTTTTGTATTTGCATTTTTAATTATTTCCAAGTGTCCATTATAGCATAAATTTTATCAAAGTAAGATTGACTATCATGCCTATAATCATAATATTTTTCCTGTCCGTTATCTAATCTAATACCATAAAAATCATCATACTCTTCTAATAATGATTGACATGCACCATAGTGTTTAATTGGTATTCCATCTACCGATTCTATTTGTCCTATCGGGCAATATCCAATTGCTAAACTTGGGTCATTCCAATCAAATCCTCTATCAGTTATAAATTTTTTAAATCCTTCATCCATATTAAACTCAAATTCGGGCCCAATATGAACACTAAATTCTCCACTCATTAATCTATGTTCTGTGATATTTTCTAAATGTACAATTTCATCTCTATCACAATATGCTTCATACCAAGTTTTACCTGTTTGAGCATAATGTAAATAAATCATACCATTACTCACTGTTCTACTAAATTGAGCTTTATCTTCCAATGTAATTTCCTCCCACTTTGGAGTTCCATAAATCGAATAGTAGAAATAAGTGTGATGTCCTTTGTTATTTTTTTGTTGTTCTACTGAATCATAATATGCTTCTAACTCGTGACAACATAAATTTAGTTTTGATATTGCAAATCTTTCTCTACCATTTGCTTTTCCTAAATATGATGCAGGACTCCATATTTGTCCTTGTAGTAATTCAAAATGATGATGTAATTTATTCAATAAATCTCTATCAAATGTATGCTGTAATGATTCAAATGGTTCGGTAATTAAATTATATTCCGGATACCAACTTGCATTTTTGATAACTTGAATTCCATCAATAAGTTGTTGCGTAATTATTTCAGGTGTGCGGTTTTTATTAAAGTTTCCAACTAATGAAAATGTTTTAACATATTCGGTTACATTACTTTTTAATACATTTTGTAGTAAAGCAAACCATTTTTCTTTTACACTACTTTCAAATAAAGTAGTTTTAACTTCGATAACATCTCCATTGATGTTTCTAAAAAATAAAACCATAAAATTAACTTTTTAAATATTAACCCACCAATTTATTAAATCGGTATTTTTAGAAAATATATTATCTAATACACCATTATTATTTCTTAATTCATCTATAAATATCATTCTTTTTTTTCCTTGCTTAATTCCTTCCAAATAATTATCATAAAGTTCTTCGAATGTTTTTGTTACTCTCAAATCTTCCAAAGATTCTATATAAATTTTAGTCTTTGGAGTTACTTTAGTTTTCATATAATTAATGTTATCATCAATTATTTGATTTAAAATATTTTTAGGTATCATAGATGGCGACATTATGATGGATGAATCAAATGCAAATGTTTTTTTAATATAAGATTTAACATTTAATTCCAATGCTAAATCAAATAAATTTTTCATACTAAATAATCCTGGACTAGTAATTGTAATATCCAATACCATGCCATCATCTCCGTATAAATCATTTAAAAATAATCCCTTTTTAAAATTATCTAACCATTGATTCCATTTAATTCCATGTCTAACATATTCAACAATTTCATCAGTACCATCTATACTAGCGGATACATTAACCTTTTTGAAATGTGGCAACAAATCGTACAGGTTAATACCTTTAAACGATGTTCTACTTAAATTAGTGTTATACCTTACCGTAACATTTTTAGAATGACCTGACTGAACTAAATACTGCATTACATCCCAATGAATTTCAAACATCAATGGTTCTCCACCTACCCAATAAATTTCTTCTATTCTACCTTCCTTCACCGCATCCCATAATTCTTTTTCAGCTACTTCTTTTTGGAATTTTTCAATTATTGGTTTGTATTCTTTTGTAGCCCAAGCTTCTGCACCATTATCATAATATCCCAACATTCTATTTTCAGCTTCCCATTGAGATGATAATTGGTCACCACACATTCTACATTTAAAATTACACAAATTACTGATTCTATAATCAAATGAAATTGGGTTCATTTCGGTATACCCATCATCATTTGTTTTTTCAAATGCTTCATTGATTTTATCTACAAATAAATTTTTTGTAAAATAATCTCTATATGTGTATATGTTTAATAATTTGTGATTACAAACTTGGCATTGAGATATTTCTTCTCCTGCCATCAATGATTTACGAATTCCTTTCATATAATCAGAATTCCAATGTTCATCTAATGTGATTGGTTTATAATCTGAATTTTTATCAGCTTTTTCCGAATCAATATATTGGTTTGTCCAGCTTGCCTTTTCTCTACTAGCACAACATAATCTTCTCTCACTTTGTGGGGAAAGATATGTATGTGTCCAAGGTGCCATACAAAATGTTTTATTACCTTCGGATGGTTTTATTTTCATATTATGAAATATTTAAATTCATACAAGATATAAGTGCATATCTGTTTGTAAAGCTATCGTTTTTATAAGAGTGATATGTATTTTCATAATTCACAAAAAATACACCTGTTCCTTTTTTGTATGGAGCTTCATATATCAATCTATCATTTCTCGTATAATCATAAAATTTAGTACTAACTGGATTATCTATCAAATTTAATATAAAATTACCAAATACAAGTCTATTATCAAAATGCTTTATTAATTCAAAACCAGGAGTATCCATAAAAATAGAAGTAGTTATATTAACTTGCTCTTTTAAAAAATTAGTAAATACCCCATATCTATCTGTATTTAATGGCCATATTCTTTCCATTGTATATGGGTTTTCGTTATATATTTTATTTACTATATCATACAAAAAATCATCACTAAATGCTTCCATCAATGGTTTCAATTCAGTAGAATGCATTTTTTCATAATCAAAAGTATTTCTAGAATTTTCTTTTACATAATAATATTTTGAATCATCCATTATAATTTCATCGGATGGCATATTATCTACTTCAAATTCAAATATTAAAAAATCACCATCAATTGCTTTTTCGTTACTTATGTGTATCATATAATTTATTTTAATTTTATAAAATGCGTATCATGTATATCTGATATCCCATCATTAAATGGATAATATTCAAATCCATTTTCACATTTATCAATGTTTTGTGTTATATCAAATAATAATTTTGCTTGTGATTCATACTGTTCTTCTGTTTCCATATGAGATGGATTGAATATAATAAGTTTTAAATTATCATAAATTTTATTTTTATTTACAGAATATTCTTCTATTACAAAATTGGATATAGTTTTTACTAATTTGTATCCAAAATGGTCACCATATGGTCTTTTTTTATAAGTAGCACCACTAGATATGTTTATTGCAAATTTTATATTATCTTTATACAAATTTATTAATTGTTGATTTCCAATTGCTACTAATTTAAATGATTCTATAAAATCATCAATAATATTTTGATTAAAATAATCATCAAAATTATAAAAATTAGATGGATATCGTGTTGCATTTAGTAATATACCATCTATATCTTTATTATTATTGTAATAATTTATAATACTATTTGTATCTAATAAATTCAATTCTGTTTTAGATGGATTCAATACAACATCTCCATATATTTCTTTAAACTTTTTAGCTAATTTGCCATTACCACCTGTTATTAATAGTTTCATAAGTTTTAATTCATTATTATTTGATATAAATCTCTAAATAAATTTAAATTTCCCCATTTATTCAAATGTGGGTCTCCATTTGCATGAGTTGGATATTTACCAACATTCATAAACCCATTTATAGAAATCATATCAAACAAATGTTTATCATCTTTAAATTTTTCTTCTAATACCTCTCCCGCAGTTATAACTAAAAATTTACAATTATTTGATTTCCTTTTTTTATTTTCTATTATTTGAAATGTGTTATGCAAATCATTAAAGCATAATATATCATAAAATGCATCAACAAAATTTACATAAGTATCAATGTGTTTATTATTTATATTTAAATCATTTTTAAAATGTGTTATCGTTGCTGATGTAAATGGTCCCAAAGCAGGTTTTGAATATCTCAAAATATTAGGATTTTCATGCTTAACTAACAACTCTATTCTAGTAAACAAAGTTAATTGAATTATTACAATTGAATCATCTTCAAAATCGGTTAATGCAAAATCTAACAACATTGTGTTATTACCACGACCAGGTCTTGCATTATACACCAATTCTAAATTTAATCTTTTCGATAATAATTCCGTATATAACTTGTGTTCTTTATAATTGTGTAATTTTACTTCATTATTTTTAAATAATACATCACTAAAAGAACATCCAAAAGAATATAGTTTAGCCATTTTTAATATAATCTAACATTTCATCTTGTTGGTCTAATTCAATGTAATCTTGTGCTCCAGGATTAGGTCCTTGCGGGTTCAATATCCATCCTTCTTTTTTAGCAGTATTCATTACTTCATCAACATATCTATTTGATTTAGCATCATCACCATCTTTCAATGATGTAATAGGTGCTACTATCGTTTCAGGAATAGAATCCCACCAATCCTTTAATTGAGGAAATGTTTCTATAAAATTTTTATTTCTACGAATATCATACTGCATATAGAATGATTTGAAATCTCTTTCTCTAGTTTGTAAAGATGAAGTATGCGCATGGCCTGTTTCTATCTCTCTGATATATGTTACCATTCTAACCATACTATCCTTTTCCCACTCAATAAATCCATTCTCACCACCATTCCAATTTTTATTAATCCAAGCTTCAATTGCATCTGCTCTTTCTAAACGAATTTCTTTTGGTAAAGTTACGATTGATTGAAACGATGGGAATCTTAAAATATTAAATGAACAAACAGGCGATTGAGTTTTGTATTTCATTTTTAATCTTAACATTTCATCCATAAATTCAGGCAATGTAAATAAACATAATGCGTTTATTGTCATCATACAATTTATAGATTGTACATTACCTTCGGATAACATTCGTTCTATATTTTTTAACCAACCTTCCCAAACTAATCCATCTCTAATATATTCGGCATCTTTACCAGTAGCCTCACAAGATGTATACAAATGAAAGCTCTTAATATTATGACTTGCTCTTAACAATTCTTCAAACAATTCTTGCTTTTGTCCTAAATTTGAATTTACTGCAAATTCAACATTACAATCTTTATTTGATTCCCACCATTTCATCAATTTCCAAAAATCTTGTGACATAGTTGGTTCTCCTCCTGTAACTCTTAATTCTCTTAAAGAGTATTGTAATTCTCCTTCCCACCATTTCCAAAATGCTTCAACATATGGATTGCCTACATTCTTTTTACCATATGGCATTGAATGTACACCATCATGTTGAAATGCACCAGCACCATCGCTCACTAAATTTTGATAAGCACCATTTTTCTTAATATCATTTTGCCAGCTAGTACTGAAAGATGCATTACAATAGGAACAAGCAAAGTTACAATTTGGGTCAAATGCTATTTCTAATGTTTTTAAATCCACATCCTTTTCCCAACCATACAAAGCTTTACATTGTTCTAATTCTTCATCAGTATAAATTACCGATTTAAATACTCTATCTGAAACTTTATCTTGTCCTAAATCTTCAATTTTCCAACAATACTCACACTCTTTAGGTCTGATACCTTCAAGCATTTGCTTTCTAATCAATTTTTTATATTGAGTATTGTGAATTGCTTTGTAACTTTTTGCAACTTCATTCAAAGGTATTTTATGCGCAGGTGGGTGATGACAACTTGCCGTTGTACCATTTCCTAACCATATTGTTGCATTATACCATTTAGCTCCACAAAATGAAGGCGAAATGGGATTGATGATTCTATCTCTATATTCTTGATAAGATTCATCGTGCTTTTTTGCTATTATTCCCATATTATAATTTTATATTTTTACATTCGTTGTAAAATTCCGTATATTCTGGAAAAGTTTCTAAAAAATTAGTACCTCTTCTTATATCATGTTCATTAAAGAATTTATAAAAATTAAAACGATTTCTTTTTAAAGTTTCTTCATCTTGTTCCGAAATCATCCAATCATATATTCTTTTTATTTTTGTTATCTCAATTTCAGAAAACCCATAAGTTACACCAAATTCATTATGAACAGTGTGATATATTTCTTCCAAACTCTTTGCAAGTTCTGCGGATTGTCTTACATTCTCTGAAAATTGTTTTGGTAATATTTGTACAGTCTGATGTGATGGGTATCTTAAAAAAGATGTATCTAATGATACTGCCGTATTCCAAGCTCTATCCATAGAAGAATATTTCTTTTTGTATTCATATACACCTTTTATTAATTCATCAAAACTCAATACCGAAAATGCGTTATAAGTACACATTATACCAATGGTAACAGTTGGACATTTTGATAAAATTTTATCTATATTTTGCCAAAATTTATTAAAATCTAAACCATGTCTACCATATTCAGCTTGCTTTCCCCAACCATCTACCGATGTAAATATTACAAAATCACTAACTCTTCCTTCACTCTCTATCTTATTTATTTTTTCAATAAATCTATCGATTAAATTATCAGGTACACCTAAATTTGAATTAATAGCCAAATGTAAATTTTTATTTGGATTTTCTTGCTCAATTATATAATCCAATACCTTCCAAGTATCTTTAGCTAAAAGAGGTTCACCGCCGGTGATTCTAAATGTGTGTAAATCTCTATATAAATCAGGCCACCATTCCCAAAATGCATCTACATATGGGTTTACATCGGAATGTTTATATGGTAATTTACCTTCTGCTTTTATTTGTTCCAATCCATTGAATGAATCGGTAGTAGGATACCCACCAAATTTTTCAACTTCTTCAATCCACTTTGAAGAAAACATAGGTCCACAATATGAACATTTAAAATTACAAGCATTACTAAATGCAACTTCTACATATTTCGGATTATAATTTTCTCTCCAATTTAAATGAGATATTTCTTCTAAAAAGGGTTGTGACCAAGGTTCTTCAGATTTAAATACTCTATCTGAAAATGATTTAGAATTATCTTCTACTTTCCAACAATATTCACATTCTGCCGGTCGTTTACCTTCCAGCATTTCTTTTCTTTTATACTTTTTATGTTTAGTATTATGTAGAGCAGATGGATTATTTTTAATCTCAACTAATGGAATTTTATGTGGTGTTGGGTGGTGACAAGAATGTGTTAATCCATTATGTAAGTGCATAGTAACTTGTGTCCATTTTGCTAAACAAAATCCACAACCAACATTATCTAACTTATCTTTTACACTCTGAAACCTATTATCTTCTTGCATTTTATAATTTTACATTTATCATATATGAATTATCGGTAATACTTTGTATACTTAATAATTCATATTTTACATTATTAATTCCATCATTTTTATAATCAATCTTATCTTGCTGCATTTCTAAAACATATCTTCTCTCATTTTTTGCAGTAGTTTCTCCTTTTGCCCATTTATCAATTCCACCAACATTAATCAATCCTTCAGTTTGATGTGGTAAACATTCAAATCTTCCGTTTCTTCTATGAGGCAAAACTACATATGGAATTTGTACATGCTCATCTACAAACTCTACATTTGAAAATGTTCCATCATTTCCATTAACATTATCTATTACTTTTTTATTTTCGTAATCAACATTTTCAAAATCATAATGTAATATTAAATTATCAGGAACATGCATTAAAAAATTAGAATGTAATGTTGCTACTTCTTCCGAAGTAAGTGCTCTATTCCAAAATTTTATATCGGAAATTTCTCCTTTAAAAAAGGCGTTTGGTTCATATGATAATACTGATGGTGTTTTACCAACATAGTATGGTTCTGAACCATAATGTTTTAATGGTACACTAAAATGAATTGGGGATTCAGTACCACTACCATTTCTTGCAGAACTTTCTCTACCATTTAGATATAAGTGCATTGTGTTTGTAGAAGTATTTGTTACCATTGTTACCCAACTCCATTCATTTTCATATCTCTTAAACCATTGATATATTTGTTCTTTATTTGCACCCCATAACATTGCAGTAAATGCTCTACTATTATTGAATGATAACCCCCAATCAAATCCAGGTTTTCTAAATATTGGATATTCTACAAATTTACGATTACCATCACCAATTAACCAAATTGCTGCTTTTTCCAATTGTTGGTCAGCTTTTACTAATACGGAAATTGTATGTGAATTATTTAATATATTACCATATCGATTTGGAATTTTTATAAAAGAAGATGTACCATCAAATTTAGCAACTTTTTTAAATTTACTATAATCTAATGTAGTTTTATTAACCATATTTTCTTTTACACATCTCCAAAATAAATCATCATCTTCCATTCCCCAATCCCAATAATCATTTGAATATCCGTTTGTTTTATAAACTTGTTCTTGTGTAAATAAAACTGCTCCACCAAAGTATTGTTCATATTTCAATTGATAATCTGATTGAGATATATTAACTGCTATGTGTTGTGGATTTTCAGTAGGATAAGAATAATCACAAGTATCATCTTCTGGTACCATATCAATATCATGCCAAACTATATAATCACATCCATCTTCAAATGCCTGTTTAGCTGCAATATTTTTCATTGCACCTCTATTAAATAATTTATCATCACATTGATGTGCAAAATATATTGCATAATCAATACCCTTATCTTCTAAAAATTTAGAAACTCTGGGTATAAATTGTTTTAAATGCTCTTCTCTATTTCGGTATGGTACACATACTCCTAATTTATGTTTTGTCATATTCCTACTAATACGTGTGTTTGATTTCCTGATTTAGCGTAAGTATGTTCTTTAAATTCACAATTTGTTAATCCATCCCAATCTGATAATTTATATCCCCTTTCTACTTCGTTGTGATATCTTATCTGATTGTATCTAGTTGTAATATTTTTCCAAGCTCCGTTCTTAAAACCATTTTCTTCGTGTGGTAATAATTTAAAAGTACAATTTCTTCTAAAAGGTATTTCAATTATTTTAACATCATCAAATGAATAACCTACAATATCACAATTTATAATTTTAGCATCATTACCATTACCCGTTAAATCCATTAACTTATATCCTTTAATGCATTTTGCATCATAGTATACTTTTAAAAATTTAGAGGATTTGTAATTACCAAAATCATCGGTTAATCCAAAGAATATATTTTTAGATATCTCTTCTATCTCTTCTTTTTCTAATACTTTTGAATAAGCCGCAAATGAATTAATTAATCCTCTATAATATTTTTTGTTTTCATCTCTATTGGGATTTCCTACACCTAAATAAAAATTATCGGATTGTTTATAATTGTATAATCTATTTTCATAAATCGTAGAACCAACCAATACACCATCTTGGTACATAGTTATTGTTTTTGTTTTTGGTTCAATTGTAACGCAAATATTCGTTTTATAATTTGTTTTTATATTTGAATTTATATATAAAATATTTTCATCGGAATCATATGCTTCAAAGTTATATCTACTATATGAATTGAAATTAATACACATATCCAAACCAGGTATTCCAAATACAACAAATGTATCATCGTATTTTTCAGGATTACAGTTTAAATCTTCAGGATAAAATGATGCAAAAAATGTAAGTTGACCTGATGTGTTAATTGTATTTTTAGCTTCTACATACGAATCAACTCCATTAAATTTTAAAGCGGCTGTATTACCACTCATCATTGGTATTTCTTTTTTATCCAAATCTATTTTATGAAATTTACATCTGTAAAGTAAATCATTATCCTCATATCCCCACCCCCAATACTCATTGGAGTATCCGTTTATTTTTTCAAATACATCCATAGGAAATATAGTAACTCCACCAAAATATTCATCAAATACTATTCTTTTGAATTCAGGCGTTACTACAAATTTAGATGCTAAATGAATTGGTATATTTGAATACGAATAATCGGCATCTACTGGCAGCATATCTACATCGTGAAAAACCACATAATCACATTTAAGTCTTTTTGCATACTTAAATCCAATATTTAATAGTTTTCCACGATTGAATACTTTTGCATCATCTTGCTCTATTATTATTAATTCATAATCCATATTTTTGGATTCTAAATAATTTATAATAGATTTTTTAAATGTTTGAAGTTGTTCGTATCTATCTCTATATGGTACTATAATACCTACTTTCATTATTCTTCATCATTTTGTGTGGTCTTATGCCATTCCGCTAAATAATATTGAATACGATTACTCCATTCATCTTTATCAATTTCTTCAAACCAAACAGTCAATGCATCTAAAGAGTTTGCAATCTTTTCCAATGCTTTAACTTTTCTTTGTTCTAACAATAATTCATCATCTGTCATATTTGTATGCTTTTATATGTAAAGTTAATAATTTTTTATCAATTTACCAAATTAAATCGATATTATTTTTTTAAATAATTTATTCCAATTTTTATAGTTTTCATAATTTGCTGTTGGACAATATTCAAACATATATTTTTCATCAATTGGCATTTGGAAATTTTCTCTACGAAGTGCTTGATACATTTTTAAATATTCATCTGAAAATGCATAATCTTTTCTAATATCTGCTACTGATTTAATTCTATCTATACAAGTAGAATCCCATTTAAAATGGTGAACCTGAACATTATATTCATCAACGGGTGCAATTAAAGGATGATTCCATCCTTGCCATCTCCAAGTAGTATGTTCATCTATTTTAGCATAATGTTGCCCTGCTGTAATTTGTACCGAACCTTTTACTAAACATACTTTATTAGGACAAGCACCACTCATTGGATATCTAAAAAATCCAGCCATTGGAAATTGTTCAAATATATTTTCATCTTCTTTTATTTCTGAAAATATACCATTAATACCAATTCTATCTATAAAACCACCTCTAACTAATTCCCAACCATTTTTATCGCAATCCATTAATATTTGATATAATGGTTTTGAGTATGAATGAAATTCATCATCATCTGAAATTATCCACCAATCATTAGGATGTTCAGCTTTTACTTCATTATATAATTGTGTAACATATTCCCAATTAAATTGTTCTTTAGTTTCTCTTCTTACTATTCTAGCATTACTAAATTTAGAAACAATTTCTTTTACTGAACTAAATGTACTAAATCCATCCCACTCATAAACTACTACATGAATTTCATCTACTAAATGAGCATAATGTCTTAACATATGAGAAAGTGTGTTTACTCTACTTCCAGTCACCGTAACCAATCTTAACTTATTCATTTATTTTTAAACTTTTAATTTAACTTTTTCTTGTTAGCACTGTCAGTCCTGTTGTTGTTGGTTTTTTTGATTCAAATATACGAAAATTTTTTAAATTTACCAAATCCCATTCAGTATTATTTCTTAATTCTTCAATTAATTTTGCAGGTCCATCAAATGGTACAAAATCTTGCTTAGCTTCTTCGGTTACTAAAAATGTGTTATGATAAGTTTGGTCAGTATCGTGAATTGTTATAATACCATTATCGGACATTATAGTTGAGTATAAATCAAAATCTTTTTTAACTCCTTCATATGAGTGGTCACCATCTATATGTAAATAATCAATTTTTATATCCTGTCTAACGAAATAATCATAAAATGCCTTTTCAGATGTTTCCAAAATAACTTGAGGTGAAAAGTTTTTTCTTAAAAATGAATTTTCTTCAGTCCAATTAGTAAATCCACCTACTCCGTTATTTGCATCAATTATTATAGTAGTTCCGATATCTCCCCATTCAGCTGAATCATTTCCTTCGAATATTTTTTGTGAATGTAAATCTCTTCTAGATTGAGTCATCAATCTTGGTATAAACCCACCACCACTACCAATACAAACGCATACCTTTGCTCTAATAAATTGTATTAAAGAATATATCATTAATCCATCGCCTAAATGTAAATCGGTTGCACCATGCGACCAACGATATGGAACATTTGTACGCACATAAGTTCCATCATCATCTATGTGATGATTATTTGTTATAAAATTTTCTACTAAATTTAAATTGATAAGACTTTGCATATTTCGGTAACCCAATTTTGTTTGTTTGTAAATTTTTCCAACCCCTTCTTTAATCTATCAAATTGTTTTTTATTTTTTTCAAAACCATCTTCTAATATTCGTAGATACTGATAATTGAATTGTTTTTTATTCATTGCTCTGTATCGATATTTAATATCTCTCATCCAATCCGAATGTATGATTGGTAATTTACCATTATCTATTGCATCAAATATTGCATATCCAAATGGTTCTTTGGTATAACATCCGTGAAATATTTTAAATTGTTTTTCAAAAAATTTGTTGTGGAAACGGTAATCAAATTCTATAAAAGTATGAACATCATCATTTATCTTACTACCCTCCAACATTCGTTTATAATCATATTTGTTTGAAAATATAAAAGCAGGTATTGCATCTAAATAGTGAGCATTTTTTCGTGTTTCGCATCTTGCGGCATATCCAATTTTATTACTTGCTACATCTGTATATGGTTTGTTATTCTTCCACTCATAGTAGTTTGGTATTGTAATTGTATTTGGAAAGTATGTATGTATTGTATCCCTTTCATATCCTATCCATACAATATTTTTAGAATTATCCAAAATATCCTTTTGCCAATGCCAATCCAATCTCGTCATTAGGTTTTCATACTCATCATTTAACCCTAACATATCAGGAATAAAAGCATGAACAAAAGTTGTATGCGTTTTGTGAAGATACTTTTTAATTATAGGATTTGGTTTGTAAGAATGGTGTAAAAAAACTATCTTATCACACTCATCTAATATCCTATCTATTTCTTCATCATTTTGGAAAGTGTATATTGCTCCTTCTTCTGGTAATAAAGGTCTACCATCAACTACAATTTTGTAATCTTCCGTAACTAATGGTAAGATATTCTCTACAAAGTTGTTACACCATATATCCGAACCACCTATTATATTTTTTCCGTAACCTGTTGTTATGAATACTATCATATTTATTCATTATGTACTAAAACTTCATTTGCAAAAAAGTTATGATTATCCATTACCGTAAAAATATAAGTATCATTTACAATCTTTGGCATTATAATTTTAATTTCTTTTATATTTGTTTCGGTAACACCATCTGTTACATATACGACATTTCCTTTACTTGCAAATTCAACATTTGTATCGGTAGATTCAATACCATCGTAAATATAAAAATCAGGTGGTCTTTGTGATATTAATTCATAATTTTTTGTAAATATTGGATGGTCTTCGGTACATTTTAATTTAATACCATTTTCCATTTCATATTCAACAAAATCTGCAGATTTTCTACTATAAACATTAGTTACTTCTTTATTTTCTAATGTTTTTGTTGATATATTAAATGATATAACAATATCACCAACTACAATATCTTCAACATTTTTATCAATTCCATTTGACATTTTTATTTTAATGCCAGCGGGAAAACAATTGTATTTTTTCATTTTTTTATTTTATAGAACTACTAATATATGATTCTAAATTTTCTATTTTTTGAGATAATTGTTGTACACATAATACTAATGGAGCAACCAATTCTGTATAACTAACATGTAATAATGTTCTTGGGTTATTTGGTTTACCATCTACTAATGATGAATTTGAAATATCCAAACCATATTCAGCTAAAGATGATGTAACATCTTGTGCAACAAATCCAAATTTCGTATGCGCTAAATCATCATTAAATTTAAATTCAACGGGATTTAATTTTTTTATAAAATCAACACCAAATTTATTATCCAATTGTTTTATATCACTCTTTATTCTTCTATCTGAAGTATTGTGAAATCCAGAACCACCAATTTTTCCATTTGAATGAACACCCCAAGTATTTGTATTAAACGATGTTGCTTTAATAGCATTTTCACCTGCATTTTGACTTCTAGCTCTAAATGCAAACCAATCCGCTAAACCACTTGCTGTTTCATATTGTGGCATAGTACATTCTCTAAAACTTCCACCAAACCAATTGAATGAACTATTATTACCACCAATGTATATACTCGCATCACCTGATACCTGAATCCATCCATATGTATAACCACTACCTGCATCGGATGCAAATAAATTAATTACATTACTATTTGATGATAATGAATTGCTACCAATGTTCCACCCTCCAATAGTACCCGATGTTACACTTAATGTACCTTTAAATCCCGCGTTTCCACTACTATCTATATAAAAGTTTTTTGCGGAAATCCAACCACCACTACCTAATCTAATACCAGATGCGGTATAACTACCATCTCCTCCTCCCGATGGTGAACCACCTTGGATTTGAGTTGATGTAATTGCCCATCCACCAACACTACCTGCTGTTTTAGCATCTCCATTTGCTTGATAAGCTGAATCGTTTGTTAATCTACTTACACCATTACCAGCGATAACAATACTTCCGGCACTAATAACACCCGCTACATCTACTTTATCTGCCGTTACCGCACCTGCGGCTATTTTACCGGCGGTGATTGCACCTGCCGCAATTTTATCCGCTTCAATTGCACCTGCCGCAATTTTACCAGCAGTAATTGCACCTGCCGCTATTTTATCAGCTTCAATTGCCCCTGCTGATATTTTACCAGCGGTAATAGCTCCTGCAGCTATTTTATCTGCAACAACGGCATTGGCTGCTATTTTATCGGCAACAACTGCATTAGCCGCTATCTTTCCTTCAGTAATTGCATTAACTGCTATTTTACCTTCGGTTACCGCATCAGCTGCTATTTTTGCGTTTGATACGGCTGATGTTCCAATTTTTGCTTCAGTTACAGCTCCCGCATCTATTTCGGTAGCACTTACTGAACTTTTAGTTGCTAATCCACCCAATCCTGTAACTACTGAATTTGGAACTGAACTACCAACATTTAAATTACCTGTTATACTTAAAGTACTACCATCCCAAGTTAATTTATCTTTTAATGAAAATTTGCCCGAACTATCCAAATATACACCAGTAGCAGAATCATTGTATGTACCATTTGCACCACTACCAATCCATATTTTTCGAGTAGTTGTTCTTGCATCCAAATTTATAGTAGATGCAGCCGTAGAACCCACAGTAAATAATTGACTTATATATCCTGTTGTACCACCAATTACGGGAGCAAATACAGTCGTTCCATCTATAAATACACCGG
>JACCED010110346.1_pt1 | contig 31393 bp, 34 predicted proteins | sample 7455021 | NCBI WGS metagenome assembly JACCED01 (sample SAMN15323456, study PRJNA562643) | freshwater metagenome | isolation source: river surface water | place: USA:Blue River Watershed | collected 2017-08-19 | reverse complement strand
TTGTCGAAGTCTTTCAGGCCGAAGCTGGAAAGCTCAAGCAAGCTAAATGGCTCGCTCAGGGCACGATTTACCCCGATGTGATCGAGTCTGCTGGCGCTAAAACAGGCAAGGCCGTCGCCATCAAGTCTCACCACAATGTGGGTGGTTTGCCTGATACCTTGAATCTGAAACTCCTCGAGCCTTTACGCGAGTTATTCAAAGACGAAGTCCGCAAGCTTGGTGTTGCCCTTGGTTTGCCACACGGTATGGTGTATCGCCATCCTTTTCCAGGTCCTGGTTTAGGTGTGCGGATTCTTGGTGCAGTCAATACGGAGTTTGCAAATCTCTTGCGCCGTGCCGATGCAATTTTTATCGAAGAGCTACGTAATACGATTGATCCAGAAACCAAACAGTCTTGGTACGACCTCACGTCACAAGCCTTTGCTGTGTTCTTGCCTGTGAAATCGGTAGGTGTGATGGGCGACGGTCGCACGTACGACTATGTTGTTGCGCTGCGTGCTGTGCAGACATCTCACTTTATGACTGCGGATTGGGCGCCGGTGCCATATCCACTGCTCGCAAAAGTCTCCTCGCGGATTATTAATGAGGTGCGCGGTATCAATCGTGTTGTTTATGACGTATCAAGTAAACCGCCTGCGACGATTGAGTGGGAATAAAACCTTTATCCCACTTAACGTTATCTTAGATGCATAAACTTTCTTTAAAATCATTAATTAATAGCAGCTCAGTTTTTTAATCATGTCAACTTGAAAAGCTTCATCCAGTAAAGGAGAGCCTTCATTGAACGCGATTCGATATCTCAAAAGCGTTGTAGCTGATGAATTTAGTGCCATCGTACTTTTTTATCGCGAATCAAAACAGTTGGTATTTTTAGCGCTTATCTGCTTGCTTTTAATTGTTTTTTTTCTTGCTCCCTTTCCTGATCGATCGGTAAATTTTCTCACTGCCCATACAGGTTCCGATTGGTATAGGTATGCTGAAAAGGGAAGTCGTTACTTGGAGAGCCAAGGTCTTAAAGTCGACGTGTGGACCACGCAAGGTTCTGTTGAGAATTTAGAGAAATTAAGTGACCCTACCAGCAGCGCAAATGCTGGATTTGTGTATGGGATGAATGTCATCAAAAAACAGCGTGCAGAGATTCAATCACTAGGAAGCGTGGATTATCAGCCCGTATGGATTTTTTATAGAAAAGATAAAATTGGAAATATTGAAGATCTGCATGATCTTGCAAAATTTCGAGTAGCGCTTCCGCCTTTGCCAAGTGGCTCATATGCAATAAGTAAATACTTATTTAAACAGTACCATATTGACATTACCAGTCATTCGAATTTTATTCCTGATGAGTCCGTCAAGTCAGTCAACAAACTGTTGGCAAATGAGGTCGATGCTCTTATTGTCATTACTGCTGTTGAAGAACCAGTTATCCAGAAATTATTACGTGATCCGAATATCACGCTTCTAAATTTTAAATACGCAGCTGGATTTGCAACAAAACATGATTCTTTCGAAATGGTAACTTTGCCAGCAGGTTCCATTGAAATTTCCCCGCCGATACCCGCTCACGATACAAACCTTGTAGCAACAACAACGAGTCTTGTAGTCAAAAAAACGATGCACCCCGATACGCAATTGGCCTTGCTGATTGCCACCCGCGAGATGAGTCGGAATTCAAGATCCTTGTTTTTTGAAAAACGTCTAGAGTTCCCTGCTTATATTGATCCTCAGATCCCAATCAGTCCCGTTGCAGCTAAGTTTTATGATTCCGGACCGCCCACTCTTTCTCATTATGTACCTATATGGTTAGCCGGTTTTCTGTCTCGTGCTTGGGTATTTGTTCTCACTCTCTTTGCAATTATTTACCCGCTCACAAAAATCAATCTTCGAATTAGAAAATTCCAGTTCATCCTTAGAGAAAGGCCGCATTATGAAGAGCTGCTCAAAATTGAACATCGACTGACCCGGACTAATCTAACGGCCGCTGAGTACGCCGAGTTTCTTGTGACTCTGGATAAGATCAATGCTGATGCGATAAAACACGGGGTACCTATTGGTAAAGAGGAGAGTTATTTTTCTCTGCTGGGTTCAATTAACTTATTAAGACTAAAAATCGAACGATTAAGAAATAACGAAAATAATAACGAAAACACCTCATCCTCATCTATTAATGGCCGCTTAACTTAGAATAGACAAATGTCATGGCCATCTGTGGCGAATATCTACTGATGGTTAACATATTTCGATCGATGATTGTAGAGTTTGTTTAGCCTAAGAGTATTACTCATTTTTTTCAAAACGTTGTTGTGCATTATTTTGCCCTTTACCAACGAACTGAAGTTTTCCAGCTTTGCCTAAACCAAATGAAGGCATATTGACATAGATGTTCTCGTAAGTTCCTCTCGTTGCTTGGTATGTTTCGTGCCAAATACCAACAGAACCCTCTGAGCCTATTGATTGATTAAATGCCTTCCAGGCAGGTAGATGTTGAGCATCTTTGTTTTTAGCGTATGCCAAAAGCTTCTCTTTCGAACGCCAATATTGAACCAGTATCAGCGTACGTCCAAACCAGATTTCGTGATGTAAGTAGCCTAGATCTTTATTTGAATTCAACTCTTTAAGCATTTTTGGCATAGCTAAAAAAACTGGAAGCCACTTATGGATAGCCCAAATTTTATTTAGACGAAATCCAATCATAAAAACGACAAAATCCCCATCTAAAGTCGCTGTCACTCTACCTTTTGTGATCATCAATGCTCCTCGAAAAGAAAGCAGAGACTTATTTTATTGATGAGTAGATTAATTTTCTAGTGTCAATCTATCGCGGATGTAATGAATTGCATCAGTCATTCCGCCCAACACAGCCTCTGCAAATTCAAAATTATGACTACCCGATTGCTCAGTCGGCAAGACCACACAGGGTATGCCTGCTTGAGCTGCCGCCTTCAATCCATGTTCCGTATCCTCAATCGCCAGACACTCCTCTGGATGAAGGCCAAGCTTTTCAAGTGCCAGTAGGTAGCAATCTGGCGCGGGTTTACTTTTTTGCACATCATCTGCTGAAATCACACACGCAAAATGACGGTCAAAAGAATAAGTCCGTACCGTTGCACCGACTGAGTGTTGATTGGCTCCTGTCACAATAGCCAGAGTCAGACCTTGCTCAAGCAATGCTTGAATAGCTTCTTGCACACCGGGCATGAGTGGATAAGCGTTCTCGGCCAGAAACTCTTTTGTAATGGTGTGTTTTTCCTCGGCCAAATTCTCGGCTTGAACAGGAAGGTCATAGCGTTTTACCAAGTCAATGGCATTGGCCAGCGTAGGCATACCGGCACACACTGAATTGAAAACTTCTTCACTCATCGTCACGCCATAACGATCGAGGACTTGAGTCCAGAGTTGATAGTGAATAGGTTCAGAGTCAACCAGCGTCCCATCGTGATCAAATAGTACTGCGCGTAATTTCATAAAAAAGATTTCTTCTTTACAGTGGAATTTTCAGTCATCATTTCTGGTCCATCTCCTTTAACAAGCTATCAAAGGTCTTCGTATCACGAATGATTTCGGCGCTCAGTGCATCAGGCCCTTTAGGATCGAGCGCATAACCTGTCTCTGAAAACTTTTTAAACTCCGGGCTGTTCACGATTTCCATCGAAACTTTGCTGAGTTTACTGAGAACATCAGGTGGCATTCCCTTTGGACCGATAATATAAAAAGAGGCCGCCAAGGTTGTATTGAAACCGGCATCAATCGTGGATTGCGCTTCGGGTACCGGGCTGTAGGTTCCTCTGTCAAAAACAGCGAGCACACGCACTTTGCCAGCTTGAACATGGCTGGGAATTCCCACGGCTCCCGTAAAGAGTGTCGCTTCTACGCGGTTGCCTAAAAGAGCCACGAGCGCTTCGCCGCTGCCCCCTGTAAAGGGGACGGTGCGTAATTTAGTACCGGCCGTTTTGTTGAATTCTTGAGCGACCAGATCAGGGACTGTGCGCAGACCCGATACGGAGGCGCGTACTTTGCCCGGATGTTGTTTTACATATTGGACAAAATCTGAAAAATTTTGCCATGGGGCGTCTGCGCGCACCACAAGAATCACTGGCATCGAGCCAAGTTTGACGATCGGTTGATACTGATCCGGAGTTTTGAAAGCGAGACTTTGATTCACCAGCGGTTGATATGCGAGGATGCTATTTGTGGCCAAACCAAGTGTGTAACCATCGGGCTTTGCGCGCACCACCATCCCTGTGCCAATCGTGCCAGAACCGCCAGGTTTATTTTCAATTGTGACGTCTACACCAAGCGCTTTCTGAAGTTGTGTCGCGTATTGCCTGGCGACTGGATCAGTAGAGCCACCGGGGCTGTAAGGCACAACGAGTGTGATGGAGCGAGTGGGGTAGGTTTGGGCGTTCACACTTGTTTGTGTCATCCCGGCAAACACGCTTAGCGCGACAAACAGGCCTCGTGCATTCAATCGTCGAAAGTTCATGATCCTTCCTTTGATATGGAGAAAAATTCTCGTGCAACAGCGCTGCAGGATCCATCATCCCCCATGCAAAAGGTAGATGACTCACATGCTGTGTTTCAGATTAGTCCACAAACTGCTGAATGAAAAGCGGTGAGGTTTGAGCAGCCAAGCCAAGCCTAGACCGGCAAAGTACACATCAGAGCTTGGCGAGTATGTGTACTTTCCAATTGCTCCAGCCACCATTGCAAGGCACGGCCCCTGGATGCGGTGGATACTTTGCGCCAGGCATAGCTTGCATGTATTTGTCTCTCGTTTCTTTCTACGTGCTTTCTCACAAGTCGACCTGTTTCAATGTATGGTTGGGCGAGTCCTGCTGGTAAAAAGCCACAACCGAGTCCACGGAGTTGCGCATCCAGTTTGCTTTGCATGGTGGAAACGGTAAAGACATCCTGGCCGGAAATCAATCCGACAGAAATACCGGTGCCACGTTGCACGGAGTCAGCGGCGGCCACGACTCTGTATTGACGGATTGTTTCATCACTCAAAGGTTCTTCCGCCAGTGCCAAGGGGTGATGGGGTGCGACCGCAAATACAAAACGTTGAATACCCAGTGGTTTGATCTGCAAACCTGTTGTGGCACCGGCCTCGGCCACGACCCCAAGTGACAAGTCCGCCAGTCCAGAGGTGAGTGCCTCCAGTGTGCCAGATAGGGTCTCGGTTCGGATTCGCAGACGTGTGGGAGGATTCAGCGCCAGAAAGGATGCACATAAATCCATCACCGTGGAGTGGTGAATGATGCTGTCAATCGCGACAGTGAATTGAGGTTCCCAGCCGGTCGCGACACGTTTGACGCGATTGGCAACGGTATCAATCTCGTTGAGTAAGCGTTGTCCCTCCCGGATCAATTCTGAGCCTGCTGCGGTTAAACGCGCCTGGCGAGAGCTTCTGTCAAAAAGCAGCACATCCAGCGCTTCTTCGATCTGCCGAACGCGATAAGTCAGGGCGCTTGGCACCATGCCTGCTGCGCGGGCGGCAGAAGCAAAGCTTCCTGTTTCAGCAATACGAAGCAGCATTTCCAGAGACTCAGGCGTCAGGACTTGTCTGGCTTGTGGTTTATTTTGTATCTTCATCTTATTAAAGTTCAATTTTTTTGAATGATGACATCAAATACCATGGATCGCAATAGGTCGTTTGAGCTCTAAAGTTCTGATATCGCAACGCTTTAATGGAGTTGACCATGTTAAGTCTTCGCAAATCTCAAGACCGTGGCTATGCCGACCATGGCTGGCTCAAGAGTTTTCACTCTTTTTCTTTCGCCGGATACCATGACCCCGAACACATGGGCTGGGGAAATCTGCGTGTCATCAATGAGGACCGTATCGCGCCCGGAACGGGCTTTGGGAGCCATAGTCACCGTGACATGGAAATCATTAGCTATGTGCTGTCTGGTTCGCTTGCGCACAAAGACAATATCGGTAACGGTACAGCGATTCCCCCCGGAGATGTCCAGCGCATGAGCGCAGGGCGTGGTGTGGTCCACAGTGAATACAACCACTCGGCTGATCAGGCCACACACTTTTTCCAGATTTGGATCGAGCCCAATCAGCATGGCATCAACCCCGGCTACGAGCAAAAAACATTTCCAGAGCACGAAAAAAGAGGCGCACTAAGACTGGTTGCCTCACCCGATGGTGCGCAGGGATCCGTGACGATTCATGCCGATGCCAGTTTGTATGCCGGACTATTCACAGGATCTGAGACCGTGACTTTGCCTTTGGATCCAGCACGCAAAGCTTATGTGCATGTCGTGCGTGGTTCGATCAATGTCAATGGACAGTTGTTGCATACGGGTGATGCCGCCAAGCTCTCAGACGAGCATGCAGTCACCCTTAGCGAAGGTCAAGATGCAGAGGTATTGGTCTTTGACCTAGCTGCATGACAGAAACATGTCCTCATTCTGCGCCTGACCAACAATCTTTATATATTTTATTGAAACAATCTTTGGAGTTTATTGCGATGAAAATTTTACAAGTGAATAGTGCAGCACGTACTACAGGTGCCAACTCAACTCTGATCGCCAATCAAGTGACTGCAGCGCTGGTGGCCAAACATCCCGGTGCCAGAGTCGAAGTCCTCGATTTGGCTGCGAACCCCCATCCCGCACTCGATCAAGATGGCTTGGGCGCTCTTTTTACCCCGTCGGAGCAAAGAACAGCAGAGCAACGTGAACGGATCGAACTGGACAATGCCTTGATTGCGCAAGTCCAATCTGCAGATGTGCTCGTACTGGGCGTTCCTATGTATAACTTTGCGATTTCGAGTCAATTAAAGAACTGGATTGATGCGATTGCAAAGGCGGGCGTGACGTTCCGCTATACAGAGAATGGTCCTGAGGGACTGATCAAAGGGAAAAAAGTGTATGTCGCTTTGGCGCGCGGGGGGATTTATCGTGACACACCGAATGATACGCAAGTCCCCTATCTGAAAATGATTTTGGGTTTTCTCGGAATGACCGACGTAGAATTCATTTATGCAGAGGGCTTTGCCATGGGCGAGGAGCATGTTAAACAAGCCTTGGCCTTTGCAGAGACCCAAATCCTTCAATTATTTGGCGAATGAATGAATACTCTCAAAGATTGGCAAGATCGGTTGGGTGATCAATTTGTTGTTTTTGAAGAATCACAAGACGGAATCGTCTTGATAAAAATTGATCACCCCTTGGCCACTGCAACGATCAGCCTTCAGGGTGGTCAGATTTTGCAGTGGCAGCCAAAGTCTCAGGTCGAGCCAGTGCTTTGGAGTGCAGCGCCCATGCACTGGAAAAAGGGACGTGCGATTCGCGCGGGTATCCCTGTTTGCTGGCCTTGGTTCGGTGCGCACCCAGTTGATTCCTCAGCCCCCGCGCATGGTTATGCAAGGATTTGTCCTTGGGAAATAACCAGTATTTCGACGAGCCATTCAGGGCCCGTGGAGATATGTATGGCGATGTCAGTGGCAACCCCATCCACTGTTACGCAAACCCTAGAGGCTACGCTCGCTTCCAGAATTTCCATCGGGGAAACATTGTCGATCAGCCTCACGACCAGTAACCCCGGTCCTCAGCCTCTAGTCATCACCGAGGCGCTTCATGCATACTTTAAGGTCAGTGACATCCGCAATGTTGAAACGCTTGGGCTGAGCGGAAGTGAGTATATTGATTTAATTGATCAAAATACGAAGAAAATACAAAATGGGAATATCCATTTCACAAATGAAACAGGCCGCGTTTTTATTAATACGATCAGCGAATGTTTGATTAAAGATTCTGGTTACGATCGGATAATCAGAATCGAAAAAACGGGGAGTCAAAGTACAGTCGTCTGGAACCCCTGGCAAGATACCGCTTCAAAAATGAATGATCTCGGCGCGGACCAATGGCAACAAATGGTTTGCATCGAAACTGCGAATGCACTGGATAATGCGCTGACGATTGAGTCGGGTGCTCAACATAGTATGTCGGTCAATTATTCGATAGGGCTTTAGATGCAAGTGCTTTTACAAAGAGTTTTAGAGGCCAGTGTCACAGTTGAACAATCGGTCGTGGGTCAGATTGGTCGAGGTTTGCTCGTTTTTATTTGCGCTGAGCAAGGCGATACCGATGAAATCTCTCTAAAAATGCTTGAAAAAATATTAAAGCTTCGTATTTTTAGTGATGACGCCGGCAAGATGAATTTGTCTGTTCAGGATGTCAGCGGCGCTTTGTTAATTGTTTCCCAATTCACACTCGCAGCTGATACAGCAAAAGGCAACCGTCCAAGCTTTGGTCGCGCCGCTGCGCCAGAACATGCCAAACTTTTATACGACGGATTTGTCAATTTAGCTCGGCAGAGTGGGTTGTCTATTGAAACAGGCATATTCGCTGCGGATATGAAAGTAGCGCTCGTCAATGATGGACCCGTCACGATTCCCTTGGCAATCTAGACTGGTAACATTTGATTTCACCGAGGGAGTGAAATGAGATGCAGGCGCTAAAAAAAATACACGCAGGAGTTCTTGAGATCGCTTACGCAGAGTCTGGACCTTCTAATGGACAACCAGTATTTTTGATGCATGGTTTTCCTTACGATATTCACGCTTATGACGAGGTCTCACCCATGCTTGCTGCTGCGGGCTGTCGTGTCATCGTGCCTTTTTTGCGTGGCTATGGTCCCACGAGATTTTTAAGTCCATCTACGCCACGCTCTGGAGAGCAAGCAGCGCTCGGTGCGGATTTGCTCGCATTGATGGATGCGCTGCAGATTCCGAAGGCTTTATTGGCAGGGTATGACTGGGGCGGTCGCGCCGCCTGCGTGGTTGCTGCCGTTTGGCCTGAGCGTTGCCAGGGTCTCGTATCATTTAATAGCTACAACATTCAAAACATTGCGCAGGCATTGGTTCCGGATTTTCCGGAAAATGAGCACAGACTCTGGTATCAATATTATTTTCATAGCGAAAGAGGGCGTGCGGGGCTGGAAAAGGATCGCCGAGCCGTGACGCGTCTGCTCTGGAAGCTTTGGTCTCCCACCTGGATTTTTAATGAGGACACTTTCTCAAAATCAGCCGCTGCATTCGACAATCCTGACTTTGTAGAGGTTGTGATTCACTCGTATCGTCATCGTTTCGGATTGGTCGAAGGAGACCCGGCTTATGCTGAGATTGAAGCTCGTTTAGCCAAGCAGCCAGCGATCACTGTACCTACAATTACGTTTGATGGCGAAGACGATGGGGTGAGAAAGCCGTCCTATGAAGCCCCACACGCACAGCGATTTTCCGGTTCACGCGTGCATCGGGTTATACCGGGAGTCGGCCACAACATGCCCCAGGAAGTTCCCGAGATTTTTGGAAAAGCAGTCCTGGAATTAGTAAGAGCTTAACGAGAAACTCAAACAGATGAAACCAGATATCCAACTTCGAGACAGTCTCGATGCTGACTGTGAGGCGATTCAGGCGATTTATGCTTACCATGTGTTGCACGGAACAGCCTCCTTTGAAATTATCCCGCCAACCTTGGAGGAAATCCGTCAGAGGCGTTCTGATGTGGTGAACAAAAGCCTCCCATACATTGTGGCCGAAAGAGATGGCGAAGTCGTGGGATATGCATACGCGACAATGTATCGGGCAAGACCCGCATATCGATTCACCGTTGAAAATTCGGTCTATGTCAAAGAGGGGTTGGCAGGCGAGGGAATAGGCAGCAAACTTTTACTGGCATTGATTGATCGCTGTACGAAGAGTGGTTTTCGCCAGATGATTGCCGTCATTGGTGACAGCAGTCCGGCTTCGGTCGCGTTACACAAACGGCATGGTTTTGAGCAGGTGGGTCTTTTTCGGTCAGTGGGCTTCAAGGCTGGCGCTTGGCGAGACACTGCGATGCTTCAGCTTGAGCTGGGTGCTGGAAATCGAGTGCCCCCCGAAACACCTTGATATTCATTTTTCGCAAGAACATCCAATGGCAGGCCATTTCATCTTAAAATGACTAACCGGATATTTTTATTCATGGATGTTTTAAGATGGCTGTTTATAAACCTATAGATCTTTTTGGTGTTCCGGATGATTTAAATGTATCCGAAAAGCCAGCGATCAAAAAACCTTCTCGTAAAAGAGTGGTAGAGAGATCTACAGCCGAATCACTTCCTAAGAAAAAGGCCCGCACGAAACAGACCGCTTCAGCGGCTCAACTCGTGAACCTTCCTGGTCAGGGGTTTTTACCAGGCTTATCAAGACGCGGGCGCCCCAGACTCGCAAAACCCATTTCGGCGGTCGAACGCACTGCCGAACACCGACGCAAGAGAATCGCCAATGGCGCAAAGCGAGTCGAGATCATCCTGGATAGTGATGTGTCGCGCGCCCTGGATCGACTCGCAGAACATCACCAAGAGCCCCGAAGTGATGTAATCGCGACTCTGATCCGTAAAGCAGCCTCGCGACTGAAAACTTAGCGCGCACCGGGTCGATTCACGGGGCCGCCACGGTTAACCCCTTCGCCAGGTCCTGCTCCGGGAGCAATGCCGACTCCAGGGGCGCCTGCACCGGCACCGGGTATGACGCCCACACCAGGAGCACCCGCGCCAGGAGCACCCACTCCAGGAGCACCCACGCCAGGAGCACCTACCCCTGGTGCAACACCCACACCAGGTGCGCCGACTCCAACACCTGGCAGTACACCTACGCCAGGAGCGCCTCTGTCCACGGGAGCGGCAACGCAACCAACCGGTACGCCCGGGGCGGTACAGATCACGCGGGCACTAGCAGTGCTCGTCAATACAGACATTGCTGCAAGTGGAGTAAGTAAAGCGATCAGAAAAGAGCGTTTCATGAGTCAAACCTTTAAGAGAGTGTGAGTGTTTCGTCTGCACTATAGCAACATGTGGTGGCAAGTTCAGCTGATCTGATAGTCATTGCGAGGGTTCAGCGTCTGGAGCGCTCATACCTCTGAGCGTACTTCCAGCCGATATCTGCAAGTGGTCTTGCTTTATTGCCCGTTTCCTTGGCGTCGGGTGCCGAGGCTGTTCCGTCTGCCGCACGCTTGGCGATACCTTGCAAAATAGCCGCCATCCTGAAGAGGTTGTAGGCAATATAAAAATCCCAGTGCTCTTGACCAGCAAAACCCGTCGCGGCCGTATAGCGCTCAACATAATCAGACTCGGCGGGTATGCCGAGTGCCGCCAGATCCAGACCTCCGATACCCCGCCACAGTGTTGCAGGGATATGCCAGCTCATGCAATGGTAAGCAAAGTCAGCCAGGGGGTGTCCGAGCGTGGCAAGTTCCCAATCCAGTAAACCAATGGCACGCGGCTCAGTAGGATGGAATACAAGATTGTCCAGACGATAATCACCGTGAACGATCGAAGTCTGATCGCCCTCGGGTATGTTTGCTGGCAGCCATTCAATCAGTGCATGCAACGATTCGATATTTTCAGTGTTCGACTCCAGGTACTGTCGACTCCAGCGCGCAATCTGACGTTGAAAATAATTACCAGGCTTACCAAAAGTTTCAAGACCGACTGCGTTCGGGTCGACTTGATGAAGGGACGAAATCACTCGATTCATTTCAGCGTAGATTGCTCCACGCTCCTCACGATTCATGCCTGGTAATGACTGGTCAACGAGCACTCGTCCTTTGAGGAACTCCATGATGTAAAAGGGCGTGCCGACTACATTGAGGTCATCACTGAATGCGTAAAGTTTAGGAACCGGCACATCGCTTTTTTGCAGCGCTTGCATCACGCGATACTCTCGATCTACAGCATGTGCGGAGGCTAAAAGAACGCCTGGCGGCTTTTTACGCAATACGAGTTGTTGAGAGCCGCTCGTGAGTAAAAAAGTTGGGTTGGATTGACCGCCAGTCAACGGTTGGCAAGAAAGCTTGTCTGCTTGGGTGATTCCTTGCTCGCGCAACCATTGAGCCAAATTTTCTGTTTTAAATTGCCCGAGCGTGCCTTCGCTGCCAATTGCTTGAGTCTTGTCTGTACTCATAGGGAGCTCACCAGATGCCCCCAGTCAACGGGCAGTGTCGTGCCCGTCATCGCTTGGCCAGCGTCTGAGGCCAGCAATAGCAATGGACCATCCAAGTCCTCCATTTGGCAAAACCTTCTGAAAGGCACGCGTGCTTCCAGTTTTTTTCCTGCCTCACTTGCAAGAAAATCGCTGTTCAGATCGGTCACGACATAACCAGGCAAAATCGCGTTGACACGAATGCCATAGCGCGCAAACTCAAGCGCCAGCGCTTTGGTGAACTGGATCACACCCGCCTTGGAAGTGGCATAGGCTACGACCGCGCCAGCGACACGTTCACCGAGAATCGACGAGATATTGATGATGCTGCCTTTCTTTTTGTGTTTGACCAGCCGGCGTGCCGCCTCAGTATCAACCATCCAGCAGCCTTTCAGATTCGTATCGATGACCTCATCCCAATCTTGCTCGGTCTGATCAAGGGCGGGTTTTGCAACGGTGGTGCCCGCATTACTGACAATAATATCGGCCACTCGTCCAAGCGCTTCGATCTGATCAAAACAAATTTTTACGCTCTCAGCATTTGTGACATCCAGAGAGACGGCGTACGCCTGCGCGCCAGAGGCTTTGATTTCATCAACGAGAGTTTGTAGTTTGTCAGCGCGTCTTGCGGCCGCAATGACCGTTGCACCCGCTTGGGCAAGCGTTTTCGCCATATGACGACCGATGCCGCTCGATGCGCCTGTGACGAGCGCCGTGTGTCCAGCCAGGCCAAACAGAGTGGTATTTTTCTGTGCAGTATTCATGCATGACCTCCCGCACGTTTTTCAGCGGCGTCCAGGATTTTGCGAGCCATGCTCCAGCGATGAACCTCACTTGGGCCGTCGTAAATTCTGAATGCACGCATGTCCATGAATATGCGCATGACCAAGGTTTCACCTGTGACCCCTTGACCTCCCAGTATTTGAACGCACCGGTCGACCACACGCCATTCAGCTTCAGAGCATGTGACTTTGGCGCGACTGGATTCAAAATTACAAGTTTGACCTTGGTCCAGCAGCCAGGCGGTATGCGCGATATGCAGGCGCGAGGTTTGAATGTCCATGTCATTGTCGGCGAGCATGAAGCCTACGCCCTCGTGCTTGCCAAGGGCGCGTCCAAAGGCTTGGCGCGTGCGCGCATATTCCGTGGCAATGTCGTGTGCTCTCCGCGCCTGGCCCAGCCAGCGCATGCAATGCGTCAGACGGGCAGGCGCCAATCGGACCTGAGCATATTTAAAACCACGACCGATCTCGCCCAGAACATCAGAAGCGGGGATGCGGACATTCTTGAACTCCATGACGCAATGACCACCCGTAAAGCAGCTGTCCATCGCATCCATCTGGCGTGTCACGCTGATCCCTTCGCGACTCATGTCAGACAGGAACATCGTGGCGGATCCGTCTTCCATTTTTGCCATGATGATGACGTAACTGGCTCCTTGGGCGCCAGTGATGAACCATTTGGTGCCGTTGATGACGTAGTGGTCGCCGTCCTTGACCGCTGTTGTCAGCATCATTGAGGGGTCGGCGCCAGCACCTGGGTGAGGTTCAGTCATCGCAAAACATGAGCGCGTCAGTCCTTGGACTTGAGGACGCAACCACCGTTCCTTTTGCTCTTCGGTCGCAACCATCTCCATCAGGTGAATATTGCCCTCATCAGGCGCATGAATATTCATCGCCGTAGGACCCAGTGTTGAATAGCCCGCCTCTTCAAACACAATGGCTTTGTCCGTGTGGCTCAGGCCCAGGCCACCCATTTCAATGGAGGCGTGAGGAGTCAATAGGCCCGCCTCGCGGGCCAGCCCGACCAGTTGCGCGCGCAAATCTTCAGAAGGACCGTGTGAAGTGGCGCGGGGATCGTTTTCAAGCGGGATAATCTTGTCTGCGATAAAGCGGCGAGTGCGCTCTTGAAGCTCGAGCTGAGCGGGAGTCAGGGAAAAATCCATGTTGCGAATCCTGTTTGCTGAATCGGGCGCTGCGGGTTGGGCAGGCACTGACTGACATAATCTTTAATATTACCTAATCAACAACACATACGCCGTCATCAATACTCGCTATTATCTTAAAAATGAATTTCTCTACTCACAGCTAAAAATTATGCGCAGCATTGCTCACCCTGGACAATCCGGCACCCAACGCCTTTTTGCGATTCCTTCAGGCGTCCGTCCTATCACCACTGAGCTTATCGCCGGGCAAACACTCCTGGATGCGATTGCTCAGATGGGAGAAGATTTCGATGTAAAAAGCGGTGCGTTCAGGCTAAATGGGGGTGTTTTAACGTCATTTAGCTATGTGATGCCTGCTCTCTCGAAGTCTCCTGAACATGCTGTTTATTTCAGCGAGACCTTTTACGTCGAGGGCCAGGTCAAGCTTGAATCTGCTTCAGTCACCTTTGGTTTACGTGACGGCCAGCCATGGCTGCACTGTCATGCGGTTTGGATAGAACCAAATGGACGCCGGCACGGTGGTCATCTGCTACCTGATCGAGTGGTGGTGGCGACCCCCATTCAACTCACGGGCGTGGCATTAGAGGATGCTGTCTTCACTGTTTGTCCCGATCCTGAGACAAATTTTTCTTTATTTACCCCTCTGGCTACTGCCGAGCACTCGACCTCGCCCAATCCTGGGGCTTACGCGATCAGACTCGCGCCCAACGTGGATCTTTGTGACGCGCTGGAAGCTTTTTGTCAGGTGCAGAATATCAAACGCGCAACGATTTTTGGCGGTGTCGGGAGTACGGTTGGTGCACAGTTTCAGGATGGTCGAATCGTCGAACCGTTCGTCACCGAACTACTCATCCGATCTGGTCGAATTGTTCGCACGGATACCGGTCAGTCACGTGCCGAAATTGACATCTCGATTGTGGATTACAAAGGTGGGCTGACTGAAGGCCGTCTTGCCTCGGGTGCTAATCCCATTCTGGTGACGGCTGAGCTTGTCATTTGTCCTGAGCGCGACTAACTGGACTCAGGCGCTCAAATCAATTCAACGCTTAAAAATTCAATCCTCAAATACTCATCATACAAATCATGGAGGCGTTATTTTGCAAACTGCACTGACCAAAAAACTTGGAATCGAGCATCCCATCATTCAAGGGGGCATGCAGTGGATCGGACGCGCCGAGCTCGTCGCAGCGGTTTCCAATGCTGGTGCGCTCGGGACTTTGACAGCATTGACTCAACCGACACCCGAGGCACTGCGTGACGAAATCGAGCGGTTACGCACCATGACAGATCGTCCCTTTGCCGTGAATCTGACATTTTTACCGACTCTTAAACCCGTACCTTATGAGGCCTACAGAGATGTCATCGTCGATTGTGGCGTAAAAATTGTCGAGACAGCAGGCAATAATCCTTCCGCACATATGCCTGCACTCAAGGCTGCCGGCATTACCGTCATTCATAAATGTACAACAGCCAGGCACGCACTCAAAGCACAGCAAATTGGTGTCGACATGGTCAGTATCGATGGTTTCGAATGCGCGGGACACACTGGTGAAGAAGACATTCCCGGTCTGATCTTGATTCCATCGGCTGTGTCAAAGCTCAGCATACCGGTGATCGCTTCCGGAGGCTTCAGTGATGGTAGAGGCTTGGTCGCGGCGCTGGCACTTGGCGCGGAGGGGATCAATATGGGGACTCGCTTCATGTGCACCCAGGAATCACCTGCACATTTAAATATCAAACAAGCAATTGTTGATAACGCAGAAACAGATACAGCATTGATACTTCGCAGTTTACGCAACAGTAGTCGTGTCGCGCGTACACAGCTTGCGCAAAGCATCATTGATATGGAAAAGGCGGGAGCGACGATTCAGGAGATCGGACCTAAAGTCGCTGGCGCCAAAGGTCGCAAAGTATACGAAGAAGGCGATGTCGAGGGTGGAATCTGGACGGTCGGGATGGTTCAGGGGCTCATCAACGATATTCCAACTTGTGCTGAGTTGGTCAGGCGCATCGTTGATGAGGCAGAGTCAATTATCGAACAACGTCTGATGAAACTGACCGGTCGGAGTTCAGTAACCGTATGAACTCGCTTGACTTAGATCATCACCCTATTGTCAAAAAAGCCATCAGGGCGATTGCGCTGAACCGCACGCCCGGATACCATTTTTGCGGTAATTTTTTTGATTTTGTGTACGACCAAGCCAGTTCTCAGCACTCGGAAGTGCACATTGATCCAGAACCACAAAATATAGATCGTGATCACAGTGTGCATCTGGTGTTACTCGCGATACTGGCGGATATGGGATTGGCCACAGGGATTCGCTACGGACTAGACGACCGGACAAGACTCGCAACAGTGTCTCTTAGTCTGCAGCTTACCGGTGCCCATCCCACAGGCCGAGTCGTGGCAACGACTGACACACAAGGACATCTTCAAGGTGCCCAAGGTCGTCAAGGAGTCAGCCTGACCCACATTAAGTCCGGGGAGACGTTGATTGCGGTCGGGTATGGCGCTTTCATGATTTTGCCTGTCCCCAATGGCGGATCGTTGCCCGCGGTGCCATGGGTGGATAAAAAGGCTCCCGAAGATCTAGCCTTGGATATGCAAACATTATCGAATGATGAGAAATGGATTCTTGAGCGGGTCAAAGCAAGTATCTTGCAATGTCAACAGACAGGTGAGGATTTCCCGACGCATTTTTTGAATTTTCATCCATACCGTCAAGAGCGTGGCGCGTATTGTGAAGTTTTAAACGGACCACATGTTGCGAACCGCGTGGGTCATGTTCAGGGTGGTGTCATTCTTGCACTTGGCATGGTGACGGCCTGTGCAGCGTTAGGGGACGAATGGATGCTGTCAGGCGTGACGGCGACATACATCAGTCCAGGAGAGGGCGAGGCCATTCATGCGCAATCCAAAATTATTCATCAAGGCAGAATGACAGCTGTTGTGCAAACTTCCGTATTTAATAAAACCGGTCGGCAGGCGCTCGAGGTACTCAGCACGCATGCTAGGCGCTCTAGTTCCGGGGATTAGTCGAAGAAACTGAACGTTGAGAAGAAGTCGCCTTTAAATTTTTTGTTTTGGGTGCCTTATAGCGGTTGTAACCCCACAAATATTGTTCAGGCATTTTACGAATCATTTCTTCCATCTCTGCATTGATGACTGCGGCTGCTTGTTCGATATCATCTGGCAGGCCCTCTGCAAGCTCTTTGTAACGGAGCGTGTAACCTTTTCCGATACCATTTCGTTCCGCTGCCAGAACAAAAACCGTGGCGCCTGTGAGTTTTTGGAGTCGCTGAACAAGCGTCATTGTGTAGGCAGGTCTTCCAAAAAAGGGCGCCCAAACCCCTTCACCGTCTGGCGGAACCTGATCTGGCAATATGCCGATCGTACCGCCTCTGAGAAGAGTCTTTACCAAAGCGCGTACACCTCTGATGTTGGCGGGTGCCATTTTTAGATGGGGTCTTGACCGCATTTCCACAATCCAGTCTTGTAGCCAAACTTTCCTGGGTGGCCTAAATAAAACAGTTGCGGGGTAATGACTGCTAAAGACAGGCCCCAACAATTCAAAACAGCCGGCGTGTGGAGAGAGCAAAATCATGCCTTTTCCCTTTTCGAGCGCCAAGCGAAACTGATCCCAGTTGTCGCAAGAAAGCTTGGTATTGATGAAGGGATCGTTGCGTCTGGTCCACCAGAACGGCATTTCAAACATGAGTTGCCCGTTACTAAGCATTGCTGAGCGAAGGGTTGCTCGCGTTGCGTCAGGATAGGCTTGACGTAAGTTAGCCCAAGCCCGCTCTTTGTAGCGTCCAGGAAGCATCCACGCCACCCAACCCGCGCAGACGCCTAGGCATTGCAGTATGGCTAGAGGCAAAATTCCGAGAGATTTAAAAAGTGCGGAGAGTATGCGCGGAAGGATTTTATTAAGCATTCAGTCAAAACAGATGAGGCGCGTCACAACGCGCATAGGGATAGAATAAGCGTGTTCACAGCCTTTCTGCAAACTCACTGAAACCTTATGAAAATTTCTGACCTTTCGACACCTGCCGCTTTAGTTGATCTCGCCAAGATGGAGCGCAATATTACTCGCATGCAGTCACGCATGGATAGTCTGGGTGTAAATTTTCGCCCGCACGTTAAAACATCCAAATGCGTAGAAGTCACTCAGGCGCAAATCAAGGCTGGTGCCAGAGGGATTACTGTGTCCACGCTCAAAGAGGCTGAACAGTTTTTCGCAGCAGGAATCACGGATATTCTTTATGCCGTAGGGATTACTGCCAACAAACTGCCGCAGGCTCTTGCGTTGATGCGTAAAGGGTGTGATTTAAAAGTATTGACAGACAGCGTTCAATCCGCTGCCGCCATTGCTGCGTTTGGACTTGCCAACGATATACGTTTCAAGGTGATGATAGAAATTGACACGGATGACCATCGCTCAGGAATCAAACCTGAAAGCGCGCAACTTCTCGAGGTCGCCCAGGCGTTGTCGGTGGGAGGGACCGAATTATATGGGGTGATGACGCACGCAGGTTCAAGTTACGACCTCAACACACCTGAAGCCCTCGCTGAAATGGCCGAACAGGAACGTTCTGGTTGTGTGCTTGCTGCTCAGCGCTTAAGAGATGCTGGTTTTGCCTGTCAGGTGGTGAGCGTAGGTTCAACGCCTACAGCGCTATCCGCTCGCCAGCTCGAAGGTGTCACCGAAGTCCGTGCAGGCGTGTATGTGTTTTTTGATCTCGTCATGCATAACGTGGGTGTTTGTACAACCGATGACATTGCACTGAGTGTCTTGACGACCGTGATAGGCCACCAGGAAGAAAAAGGTTGGGCCATCGTGGATGCAGGTTGGATGGCGATGAGTCGCGATCGCGGCACTCAAAAACAGACAACCGACTTCGGCTACGGGCAGGTTTGCACCTTGGATGGGGAGCCTGTCGAAGGCTATGTGATGACGGGCGCGAACCAAGAGCACGGTATCATTTCCAGACCCGATCATCCTGATTTATCGATCGCCAAGCGCTTTCCCGTGGGCACACAACTACGTATTTTGCCTAATCATGCATGCGCGACCGGGGCTCAATTTCCCGAATATCAAGCCTTGAATCGTCATCAAACTGTTCAAACCTGGCCCCGCTTTTACGGCTGGTAGCGTACCCGGCTCAATTCATCCATCTCGGTTGTTGCGAATTGAGTCTATTCCCCTCTCTCTGCACACTACACCTCTTTATTTTTTCGAGGTGTTGGTGTGTATATATTCAAGAAAAAATCCTCCCATAAGCGTTCTTTTGTAACACCTCAGTCATCCAGGTCAAAAGATATTGCTCGCCAGAGCGGACAGGGGATGACCGAATACATCATCATCGTTGCATTGGTCGCGGTTGCAGCGATCGCCGTATACCAATACTTTGGTCAGGTGCTGAGATCACAAACTGCAGCAGTCGCCCGCGAACTTGCCGGTGAAGATGGTACCCAACAGAGCAAAAGTGCGAAAACGGCTGCACAAGGTGCAAAAAGTCAAACCAAGGCTAAATCTTTAAAGAGTTTTACCGGTAATGCCAGTGGATCAACACGGTAATGTTGATCAGCAAAGGCGTCGCAGAAATATACGAAGAGTGCTCAAGAGGCGCTGATGAAAAATCATGTGGTCGGATGTTTCAAAAGCCTCGGTACCAATCTGGACAATCCATGTTAATTGGCCTGGTGATATGCACAGCGGCCATTCTTGCCTGGTTATCGATGCTGGAAACGGGGAAACGGGTACACGATAAGTCATCCTTGAATCGCGCGACCGATGCGGCTGCGTATAGCGCCGCTTTGATACATGCGCGCGCACTCAACATGCACGCATACTTAAATCGTGCCCAGCTGGGACATCAGCTTGCAATGGCGCATCTGATCGCTGTGGCCACGACCTATCGCTTCAGCAAACAGATGTCCAATCAGGCACTAAAACGCAACCCGCCGCCCAGTCTGATTGGCGCATTTTTTGGACCTCAGCATGGTGTGGCCTATGCGGCCGCAATTGGGGCTGGCATGGGGAGTACGTATACGCTCAATACATTTCGCGATGCCTTTTTGCGGCATGAGCATCAAGTTCATCATGTTCTCAATCAGATCAGGCAAGCCCAGATCAAAGAATTCGAACGCGATCGGGAGCGAGCGATTCACCGCATGTTAATCGCGAATATTGGAAATAGTGGTGATAGTAAGAGAGGCGAATCGCTGGAGCAGCTCGGGTTGAAGTTTTCCTTGGTCATAGACGATACAAAAGACTTCGTTAACGAGCAATCGGCTAATGACGGGTTATGGCGAGATTTTTTGACGAAGGTTGTCAATCAGTACGGATTCCTGACCGAAAGGAACAACACAAAACGGAATATGTGGCTTGTCAATCCGCGCTGTCCATTTAAAAGACACGAATTGCGTCGAAGAGGGCGTTTACAGCTTGACCAGAGTGGTCAATGGTCATCCGAAGATACTCTTTCATTTCATGCATTACGCCACAATAAATTCATTGGTTGTTATCAACGCGAATACCCAATGGGGTGGGCAGTTTTAAATACGGATGGCACAGGATCGGTGACTCGCGATCAAACAGTGAACGCTCCGGACTTTTCAAAACAGACTTTTTGGCGATGGGCACGTCACCAGAGTGCAGGGGGCTGGAATATTTTCAGTGGCCGTCACAATCCCCTGGCAAACCGATACGCTCAAAGTGTGAGGCTTAAATGGGACTCAAAAGGATTGGGTACCTATGCTCAGCTTGAACGGGAACAAGGAAGACGGAATGCACGACTCGCGATCCAGGTGACGCAGTCGATCAATCGCAATGATGATGAAATCCACTCTTTTGCAACAGCGCAGTCGTATTTTGACCCCCCAAAAAACGCCCCAACTCACAGTGCAAGTTTATTTCAACCCTACTGGAGAGCCACACTGATACCTCGTCCACACAGCAAATGAGCGCAAGACATGAATCCCATCAGAAAGGTCAGGCATTGATTGAAGCAGTATTCATCATTTTATTTTTGATCGGCCTTCTCTTTTCCATTGAGTATTCCGGACGATTGCGCGCGCATTCAATCGAATTGTTAGGTCAAAGCAGTTTTCATACCTTCTTACAAACTCGAGAAAAAAAGATGCTCAAACATTTTCTTCTCAATCGCGTTGACCACAGTCATGCAATGTTAAGAACATTTGAAAGGCAACTTCTGGATGTTCATCAAAATGGCCTGATTAAGATCAATGCCAAGCAAGATAGCGTGTCTTACAGACGTTCTTTGGTGAATAGGATCGACAATTTACCGGAGTTAAAAAGATCAAGTTATCTGTATATCAATGCGGGTGATGGATATTCAGCAACCGATGTTCGTTCTCGAATTGAAAATTCCAGAGCAGCATGGCTTGATACGGCTAGCTCAACACGAAAAACACTCATTCCGCATATTGCTAAATTTAAAAAAATTGATTCGCCTTGGGGCAGAGAAAACCTACAAACTGACTGGTTGGGTCGCTGGTCTGGTCAAGTACCTGCCGCATATTCAAGAGCAATTCCCTCGAGAAGAGTCAACAAGTGATCAGTCGATTTATTTATATATGGATTTTCGCTCAAGCGGTCATATTGAATCAGTCGCATGCTGCGCAAACAATACAAATTCACAATCTCAATTTCATTGGTAATCCACAATCGCTCAAGTCACTGGACAAGATGAGTGTAGATCACCACGCAATCACCATGCATCGGTGGAGTAGTTTCGCCACTTTGGACGAAGTCATGAGATCTCTTTCAGAGCTAGTCCCCGCCAATACTGTCGCGACGGAGGATGGAAACATCATCAAAATATTTTGGAGTACAGCTGATCAATCGCATATTTTAGGATTCATACCGGTGCGTGAAGGAGAGTTTGAATTCTTTCTGTCAAGTATGAATTTGAATAAAAAAACGTATGCCAATTCAGTGTATTCAACTCAGTTGATAGATATCAATAATCAGCAAATGGAAATGAATAAGACGCTTAACAAGATTTTTCAAGAATCGAATATCAAAGCCGAAATGCTCGTGCATGTCATGGACGAATCAAACAATGCGCCTGCCAATACATTGATTTATGCCTTATCAACGTCGATTGATCGACTGGATCAGATGCTTCGACAGACATTCTCTCAAAAAAACTGGGTAGTCAAAGATAGTTTGCAAAAGATAAAAAATTTGAATCAAGCGCGCTCCATGACTGCAGTTTATTTGGATAGATTGATGCATTTAAATCTTGTTGAACATCACGGTCAGTCATTTTTGTATGTCAGTTTCTCTGGAGTTAAATGATTTTGAATGTTTCTAATTCACACACCAAGTGGTGGTTAATGGCTGTATCAGTTGTTTTCGGAAGCATATCTGCGTGGGCAATTAATCAGCATTTGCATGAAAAAACTGTTGAAATTGAATCGAGAAACAGGTTGGATGAGATGACATTGTTTGTGGCATCCAGAGACTTGACCCGTGATACGGTCATCGAAGAGTCCGATTTCACCCTTGAGCTTTTTCCTGTCAAGTGGGCGCCCGACGGTGCGATGCTTCCTGAACAGAGTGATCATCTTGTGGGTAAACGGCTATTGACTGATTTGAGGGCAGGTCAGCCATTGATGCACGTTCATCTTCAAGATCCAGACTCACCCAGCGTTTCTTCGCGATTAGCGCCAGAACTCAAAGCGGTTTCCGTCACAGTTGATCCGAGTAGCGCGGCTGCTGGGCTGATTCGTGCGGGGGATCGGGTTGATTTATTTGTTTCTTTAGATCATCTAGGCAAGAGAATCACTGTTGTCCTACTAAGTTCCGTCCAAGTGCTGGGGACTGGCCATCTGTCTGATCACAGTACACGTCACGATACTGCCGTCGCCTCTTCGGAGGCCAATATTACCCTTGCTGTTTCACACGCGGATGCGGTCAAACTTATCGCTGCTCGCGAGGTGGGAACGATTAGCGCAGTGCTCAGTTCAACCCAGAACACAGCTGAGGATTTCAATATAAAGAATACGCCTGCAGATTTGGCGTCCCTGCTTGGACTTCCGGATTTTCCTGTAAATAAAGGCGTTCCAATTATGTATGGAGACCGCTTGTCAGACGACTCAAGCATTTCACTGTCCACCGAGCGTGAGTTCGAAGGCGATGTTCTGACTCGAACTGTGAGCGCTCGATGAGGATCATCGTACTGATCTTGATTTGGCCCGTCTGCTTGATTCCTGCTTCTGTTCTTTCTCAGACGCATCTCAAATTAGAGGTTGGGTCTTCGACAGTTCTCAAACATGGAAATATTGAACGCTTGGCGATTGGAAACGGCGAGGTGCTTCAGGCAACGGTGATTAACCAAAATGAAATTATTGTTTTTGGTAAAAAGGCGGGTGCCACAACAATGGATATCTGGCGCTCTCCAGGGAAACGCACTTCATATCAGGTACGGGTTGCACCCGAGGGATTTTCTCGTGTTCAAGAAGAGATCAAAAATTTATTAAAAAGTGTCCCGATGGCGCGTAGTACTGTGGTGGGCGACAGATTGATCATTGAAGGTGAAAATTTATCTGATTCAGATCAGGCCAAAATATCGCGACTTGCGCAGCGCTACCCTGAATTGTTAGATTTTACGAGCCAGGTCGGCTGGGACAAGATGGTTCTTTTGGATGTCCAGGTCATTGAAATCCCGGCGGCGCATTTACAAGAGCTCGGAATACGATGGAATAGCAGCCTCCCGGTACCAATCACTGGTTCAGGTGGGCTTCCTGGTATCAAAGCAGGTTTGCTCGCCAGAATCAATGCTCTTGCGCAGTCAGGAGAGGCAACCATACTCGCCCAACCCCAATTACTTGCGCGAAGCGGGGCGACAGCTAATTTTGAAGCCGGTGGAGAGGTCCCTTATACCAGCACTGATAAAGACGGTAAAAGTACGACTTCTTTTAAAAAATATGGTGTAACGCTCAACATCACTCCTCAAGTCGATCTCAATCAAGCCGTTCGTTCAAAAATCGATATTGAAGTCAGTTCCGTTGATCAGACTCTCGCCACTTCCGCGGGACCCGCCCTCAAAGTCAGGCGCGCCTCAACGGAATTCAATGTTCGCTCAGGACAAACACTGGTCCTTGGCGGGTTTCTATCCAGAGAGCGTAGTCGAGATCAAGATGGGGTTCCGACATTATCTGAGTTGCCTGGAATTGGTCACTTTTTTGGTGTGAGTCGTACTCTCTATCGAGAGACTGAATTAGCGATCTTTGTGACGCCTGTTGTGGTCAATGCGGATCACCCTGGTATGGCGCAGCGCGTCGGGAACGCAGCCGTCATTTTGGAAGAAGCCTTTGGTTCAGGCCAAAGGCTCAATACGCCCGTTTACGCAGAGCAAGAAAGTACAAACTGGAGCCATCATCAATCACCTCAGTCTCAATGGGAGTCAGGCGAAAACATTCAGATCGTCGATCAATGGAGTATCGACCCATGATGGATTTACTCATCGTATATGAGGATGGAAGGCGCGAAAGGATTCGTCAATCGTTACCCTTTGTCTTAGGGCGAGGTATTGAGTGTGATGTCAGAATTCCACACTGGCGTGTGGCGAGACGCCATTTGCGTGTCACACAAGGCGGAGATGGATATCAGATCGAAGATCTTGGTTCCCTGTATGGGTCGCGAGTCAATGGAAGAAAGTTTTCTATCCATGGTCTTGTGAGCGAACGTGATGAGTTCATAGTCGGCCCCTGCATGATTCGACTCACCCCTGTTCATCGTTCGCTCCCGCAAGTATCAATTTCCCCAGAGTGTGTTTCGACCCTATCAGAGTCGAAATCTGAGGATTTACCCCCGAAAATATCTAATACTGCCTACCGTGATCTCAGGCGGGAATTGCATGCAGGCCTCATCAAGGCCTTTGACTTGAGACGTAATGACATTGCTTCTTTATCAGAGGGGGCTTTAAGAGAGCAGGCGATACAGTGTGTGACAACTTTGCTTGAGGATCATGCAAGCACTTTGGTCGGTTCGCAACGTGAGGAACTCTTAGCGCTTGTTGTGGATGAGGCGGTCGGGTTGGGGGTGCTCGAATCTATGCTGTCCGATCCAGACATTACAGAGATTATGGTCAATCGATACGATGAAATTTTTATAGAACGAAATGGTTGTATTGAGACGAGTGAGTCTCAATTTAGTGGTGAGCATGCCGTGAGAGGCGTGATTGAGAGAATAGTATTCCCGCTCGGGCGCCGATTAGATGATGCGGCTCCAATGGTTGATGCGAGATTGAAAGACGGCTCGAGAATTAATGCAGTGATTCCTCCGATTGCTATTCGAGGGGCATGCATGACCATTCGAAAATTCACCAACAGAGGCATTGACCTGGAGGGATTGGTAGCGAATGGAACACTAGGAGTCGAACTCGCCAAATTTTTAAGACTATGTGTGCATCAGCGACTGAATATTATTGTCTCAGGAGGAACAGGATCGGGTAAGACCACTCTTTTAAATGTATTGGCAAATTGCGTTCCAATTGATCAGCGTATCGTCACGATAGAAGATTCCGCAGAGTTGCAGATCAATCATCCGCATGTCATGGCTCTAGAGGCTCGACCTGAAAATGCCGAAGGACGGGGGGCTGTGACGCTTCGTGCTTTGGTTAGAAATGCTCTACGCATGCGACCGGATCGTATCGTCGTTGGAGAGGTTCGCGGCCCTGAAGCGATTGATATGTTGGCCGCGATGAATACGGGTCATGAAGGTTCTCTGACCACGCTTCATGCGAATACTCCCAGAGATGCGTTGTCACGCCTTGAAACAATGATTTTATCGGCCAATTCGGGGCTTCCCCTTGGTGCGATTCGTGAGCAAATGAACTCTGCGATTCATCTGATTGTTCAGCAAGCACGCTTACCTGATGGTCGACGCGTTGTGCATGATGTTTCCGAAATAGTCGGTCTTGAGTCGGGTTGTGTTCAGATGCAATCATTGGCAAGTTTTGACAGAAAAAGCGGACAAACTGAACCTCGTGGGCTCGTTCCCCAATGTTTTGAAGAATGGGGCTCCGAGGCGGATCAAAGTCTTTTGCACTGGTTTACGTCGAGATGATCTACGGTGGACTGATCTTGGCGTGCATTTCGATATCTGTCGCTGTCTGGCTGATTCAGCACGTGGCTGGTTTTGTCTGGAGTCGATATCGAAGTTCAGTGACTGAGCATACCCAAACAAGCTTGTCTGAACTTTTTGTATTTATCGATATTACGCACTTGTGGCCTGCGCTATGTTGTATCGCAGCAACCACAGGTCTTTCCGTATGGCTGCTGAGTAACAGTGTGTTATTGGCTTTGGTCATGAGTGCTTTGATACTGATCTTGCCAAGACTTGTGTTGACAACGGCTTTAAGGCGTCGACTTGCAATGTTCGACTCTCAATGGCCAGATGCGCTGACAGCGATTTCTGGGGCTTTGCGTTCAGGTGCAAGTTTGGGACTCGCACTTAAGAGTTTTGCTGAAGACGCGCCTACGCCGATGTCCCAGGAGCTGAGTCTGGTTTTACGGGAGCATCGCATGGGAATACCCTTGAATCAAGCCTTAGCCGCTCTAAATAGGCGCATGCCTTCAGAAAGCGTTGAACTAGTGACGGCCTTACTTTCCGTGGGCAATGCATCAGGTGGTTCTCTTGCTGATTTATTGGAGCGTTTATCGACAAATTTGCGTGCTCGACAACACATTTCTGGAAAAATTGACATGCTGACTGCCCAGGGAAAAATGCAAGCCTGGGTCATGGGCGCGCTCCCGTTAGCGCTTCTTTCGGCGCTATCTTTAATAGATCCAAGCTCCGTAGAGCTCATGTTTTTGAGTCAGACAGGCCAATTCATGTTGGCGATCGTCCTGGTGCTTGAAGTCCTCGGTATTTACTGGCTTCGCAAGATTTTGGCAATCGAGGTGTAAATAGATGTCTTATCTTGCTCTGGGTTGCGCATTAATTGCAATCGTTTTTTTGTCACTATTAACAGTCCCGTGGCTACATCACATTTATTTGCACGCTAAACCTGATTTGAAGCAGAACAATTTTCATAAAAAATCACTAGTCAATCAACCACATTACCCCCTGCTTTGGAAGATCAGTCACTTTGCGGGACGTTCGTTATTGCCATTTGTGACATGGTCGCAGCGCAGAAAATTAAATAGTCACATCGAACGAGCAGGTTTGAGTGGCTGGGACTTTTTTCAGATTTATTGTTTGCAATTAAGTGGCGCACTGACGGCTTTATTTTTGTGTGCATGCTGGCTGCTGCATGATCTTTTGACATTGCGTGCTGAAGCATACATCGCCTTGTTCATATCGTGCACGTTGGGCTGGTGGTTGCCGATTTTCTGGCTCAAGCGCATGTATCGAAGCCGAGTCAGTTTGATTAGTCGTCAGCTTCCATTTTTTTTAGATATGGTTGGTCTGGGTCTTGATGCGGGTCTGAATCTTCAGGCCTCGGTCCAGTTAGCGCTTGAACATGTAGGGGAGGGTGCTCTACATCAAGAGTGGTCAAAAATGCTAGCGGATATGCGTGCTGGACAGTCTCGCGCGCAGGCGCTTAGACAACTCAGTCGACGTTTGGACTTGTCTAGCGTTCGCCAGCTGATTTCATCTCTGATTCAAGGTGAAGCGATGGGTTTTAGTCTGGGCCGCATTATTCAAGTGTATGCGGATCAACAAAGGGCGTTTCGTTTAATGCAAGCAGAGAAACAAGCGCTGCAGGCTCCTGTCAAAATGCTCTTTCCCATGGCGCTGTGTATTTTTCCGTGCACTTTTATTGTTTTGGGGTTTCCCGTTGTTGTCCAACTTATGGGATTGAAATGATTATCACTCGCGCAGATAGTTGGATCAAACGCGCGAGAGGACTGCTGTTCAGACCGCCACTGATCAGTGGCGAAGTCCTTTGGCTGAGCCCTTGCTGTTCTATTCACACATTTGGCATGCGTGAGGACATTGCAGTATTTTTTCTGGATGAAAACAATACAGTGATTGACGTTCGTCCAAGGGTCCCACCGAACCGTGTCGTGAGTTGTTTACGCGCGCGATCCGTTTGCGAGATGTTACCCATCTCATCGGCTCAGTCAGGATTAGTTTCTGCAGAGCTTTCTTTGTTGCTATCGTTAAAGACGGCAACGTAACTCGTGTAAAAACTACAATACAAAACAGAGGTTGCGACGACGTTGATCGGAACTTGAATGGTTGCCGCTGTGCTGGGTTCGAGTCCGATCATGACGAGTAAGCTGATCAACGTATCAATTGCCAGAAATACAGCGAGCCAACATAGGCCGTAAACTAAAAAAGCCCATTTATTTCTCCAACAGGCAATCCAGCTAAAAAATAAGGCCTGTGTGATGCGGATACCATGCCAGCCAACCAACGCGGGAGCAAACCAGAAAATTGCCGCCATGACGACATAAAAGATACCGAATATCACCATCGGAGTTCGGACTGCCTCCATCAGTGGTAATAAATCATTGTTCTTTTCAACGTTCCTCAGCGCCTCGGTGACCTCATTGGAAAAGGGCATAAAAACTGCCAGCCCAAGCAGCAAGCAAAAACCAACGTACAAACCACCCATGCCGAGTAGTCTGCGAAACACCAATGGTTGACGCAAGGGCTCAATCCAGGTGCCCAGTAATATCCTGCGTCCTTCAGTCGCATGTCTTCCTGCAGAGAGTGAAAGCAATGTTGCAGTTGGCATCAAGACAATGAAAAAGACTGGCCCGATCGGCGGGGTGATCGTTGCGATCATCAGCATGAGACTGACGAACATCGCCCAGGAGAAGAAAGCGAGTGGTTGGCTTCTAAACAGGGACCAACCATCGCGGACCCACATCCATCCAGCCAGTGCAGGTAAAGGGACTGCTTGCATCAAAATTCCTTAGGAAGTACGGAGATCGCACCAGTTGTTCTTTGTTGCAGTATGCGTTCAAAGTGACCCGGATCGTGGGGCTTGAGTGTTTGAGCAGGTCTTGGAAGATAAAAATCAAAAAGTCTTGAAATCCAAAAGCGCAGTGCCGCGCCTCTGAGGATGATTGGCCAAATCCTTCTTTCTGCGTCAGTAAAGGGGCGAACCCGTGAATAGGCTTCAAGCCATGACTCAAGAAGTTCAGGTACAAAAACACCTGTTGAATGCTCGATACACCAGTCATTGACGCTGACGGCTACGTCAAAAATCCATGTGTCGACGCCCGCGAAATAAAAGTCTATGAAGCCACCCATGAGAGGCGCTTCAGGCGTTCCGGCAAAGAGAACATTGTCACGAAATAGATCGCAATGCGCAGGTCCGCGAGGCAATGTCTGATAGTCGGCGGTCTTTGCAAGTATTTGCTGTTCTGATAGCGTATCCTTTAAAAGCAGGGCTAGCGGCTCTGTCAGAAATGGCATCACGGTAGGCGCTGTTTGTTCCCACCACGGCAAGCCGCGTAAATTGGGTTGGCTGATGGCAAAGTCCAGACCGGCGAGATGGGCGCGAGCAAGGGTTTCGCCGGCAATCGCGCAGTGGCGAGCGCTTGGTTTAGGCTCGTAACTTCCGGGAAGCCTGGTGACGATCGCCGCAGGTTTGCCATGCAAGATTGACAAACGTTTACCGTCAATACGGGTTTGAGGCTGAGGAACAGGAATACCCTTTTCCGCGAGATGGTTCATCAGCTCGATGTAAAAAGGCAGCTGTTCCAGCGTCAACACTTCGAAAACAGTTAAAACGTACTCCCCCTGCGAGGTGGTCAGGAAAAAGTTGCTGTTTTCGATTCCGGCAGCGATACCCTTGAGCGAAAGGAAATCACCGAGTGCGTAATCAGCCAGTAAAGATCGAGCGTCATTTTCGCTGACCTGAGTGAACACTGCCATATTTTTCCGGGTGAATCATGTTGAAAGTTGTGTCCATTTTAACAAGGATGACTGACAGGAAATAAACCTGTCGCCATTCGGTTGCTCGATCGCACTATAAAATCCCAATGTCGTTAGCTGACTGTCCGTTGTGGACGGTTCATCATCCTTGAGAAATATGCCTAGCTTTGAGGTCAATCCACCACAGCATCTCCCCATGACGATCGCGTCTGAGGGGTGGAAGCTTTGCGTCGCGCCCATGATCGATGTGACAGATCGGCATTGCCGATTTTTTCATCGTTTGCTGGCACCCCGCGCTCGTCTTTACACGGAGATGATCACCACGGGTGCGCTCACGCATGGTGACATCAAAAGACATTTGGACTTTAACGAGCCCGAGCATCCCGTCGCCTTGCAGCTAGGTGGCAGCGAGCCAGAGGCCCTCGCACGCGCGGCTCGGTTGGGTGCGCAGTGGGGCTATGACGAAATCAACCTTAATTGCGGATGTCCCTCTGAGCGGGTTCAAAAAGGAGCTTTTGGTGCGTGTCTGATGGCAGAGCCGGGATTGGTCGCCGATTGTGTCAAAGCGATGCAGGACGCGGTCAGTATTCCTGTCACGGTCAAGCACCGCTTAGGCCTGGATTACATCAACGATTACAGCTTTGTCAGAGATTTTGTGGGTGCTATTTACGACACGGGATGCCGAGTGTTCATTGTTCATGCTCGCAACGCGGTCCTAAAAGGATTGACACCCAAAGATAATCGCGATGTACCACCATTGCGCTATGCGGATGCCGAGAGGCTCAAACATGATTTTCCAGATGCCATCATCGTTCTGAATGGCGGACTTCAAGGTGTTGAGGACTGCTCCGCAGCATTGAAAAAGTTCGACGGTGTCATGCTTGGTCGCGCGCCCTGGCATGATCCGAAGGTCTTGAGTGATTTATCCACAGCTTTTTGGCCAACCGAAGGCGCGATCGCTGAAACTGAAGTGATCGAGAGACTGGTCGCCTATGCTGCTGAACAGGTCGCACAAGGGACGCCTCTGAGAATAGTCGTGCGTCCCTTGCTTGGGTTGTTCAATGGTAGACCCCGTTCACGTTTGTGGCGTCGGATGCTCTCGGATTCCAAATTATTGAATGCAAATGATGCCACGTTGATCCATCGCGCCTGGTCTGAAATAGGCGGTTTCGCACCCCTTGACTCATCGACCTAGGATATTCAAGCCTGTGGGCTTTTGTTTTCCTCATCCGGCCAGTCTCGGATGTAAGCCTTGAGCATCGAGTTTTCGAATTTTTGCGCTGCGACGAGTGCCTGCGCCATGTCGTAAAAAGAAATGACGCCCATCAGGACCGTACCATCCATGACAGGGATGTAGCGTGAGTGATTTTCGAGCATGAGCCTCTGGACTTCGTCAGCCTCGGTGTCGGGTGAGACACTGACTGGTTTCGAGTCCATGATGCTGCGGATGGTTGTGGATCCCACGGCCCCGTGATTGCCATTGACGTGCCTGATAATCTCTCGAAACGTCAACATGCCAGCTAAATGACCACGGTCCATGATGACGAGCGAACCAATATCCTGCTCGCTCATCGTCTCTAGCGCCTGAATCACCGAGGTGTCGGG
>JACCED010152775.1_pt1 | contig 31427 bp, 30 predicted proteins | sample 7455021 | NCBI WGS metagenome assembly JACCED01 (sample SAMN15323456, study PRJNA562643) | freshwater metagenome | isolation source: river surface water | place: USA:Blue River Watershed | collected 2017-08-19 | reverse complement strand
CCACCCCATCCCGCACGATACACAAAAGTGCTTCGTCTACCTTCTCCGCTATCTCCCCCATCTTCTTGAGCTCTCCAGGTTTGAATTCTCCAAGGACAAATTTGGGAAGCTTCTCCCCTTTTGGTCTCTTGAGATTTCCAAAGAAGCCGGTTGGTGAGATACCAATGCGTATACGCGTAAATCCCTTTCCTCCACAGACGTCAATAATTGATTTCACGCCATTGTGTCCTCCCGCTCCCCTGTCTCGAGATATTTTTATACTTCCAAATGGTAAATCAACTTCATCGTGAATAACAATAAGCTCATCTTCCATTCCCTTCGCTTCTCGATATCGCTTAAGAGAGACTCCAGACTTATTCATGAATGTTGAAGGAAAGAGGATTGAAATCTCTTTTCCCTCGAGCACTCCCTCACTTATTTCCGCAGAGTATTTTGATGCAGATACGAGCTCTGGAAGCCCACGTTTTTCTATAATGTCATGCATGACCATCCACCCCACATTGTGACGTGTCTTTGCGTACTCTTCCCCGATGTTACCGAGTGCAACTATCGTAATCATATGAGTAGTGTATCGCAGCATTATAAAAAGAGCGAGCGCGATTTGAGCAAAGCGCACTCATTTTCAAAAATGAAACACGCCGTCCGATTTCTTTGACTTGCGGAATCGGCAGACGATGAGCATAGCAAACACCCGCTTTTTCTTTTCGATAAGAAAAGAAAAAGCGGGTGTAATGCGTATCAAAGAAATCAAATGGTATGTTATGCATGTCAAAAAAAATCATCACGTTCTACGACGCATCATCACACCATAGAAAGAAACTTGTGTGGAGACGAGTACGCGAGTATAATAGTGCACACACATACATCTTATGGAGTCATCACACGAGAATCAGCACATTACATCATCACCAGAGATACAATCTCCCGAGCATAATTCTCATTCCACAAACAAATCACAAGAAAATTTTATCGTTGAAATATTTCGCTTCGCACTCATTGCACTCATCATCGTACTTCCTATTAGATTCTTTGTTGCACAACCTTTTTTCGTACAAGGTGCATCAATGGAACACACATTTTCAACGGGTGAATACCTTATTGTCGATCAGCTCACATACCATCTTGAAGATCCAAAGCGTGGTGATGTGATCATTTTTAGATACCCTAAAGATCCTTCAAAGTTTTTTATCAAGCGCATCATCGGACTCCCTGGTGACACCATTTCTATTTCAGGTCACGACGTCACTATCACAAATGCAGAGCATCCTGAAGGAGTTCTCCTCGATGAAGACTATATTCTTGATGTAAAACCACTCGGTACTGTTACCGAAACGCTTGGCGATGAGGAATATTTTGTTATGGGAGACAATCGCGACGCGAGCTCAGACTCACGAGCTTGGGGAGTGCTTCATCGTGACAAAATCGTGGGTCGAGCATTCCTTAGACTCTTCCCTTTTGATGCAGTGGATGTGTTCCCTGGAGGGCGAGATATAGAGTCCACAATGAAATTATAAATTTAAATCTTTTACCATGGCTATAAACGTGTCGACACAAGATTTCATACGATCAGCATCACGCACTGCTCATCATTATGGTTTTTCTCCGCTTGAGGTACTCAAAGACAGTCCTGAATGCAAGACGTGTGAAGCACGTTTACCACACAAAGCGTCAGCACAAGATAGAAAGTCTGATTCACTTCACGGCATACTCACTTCTGGCATGACTGCATATTTTGATAACAAAATTAACGCTATTCAAGGTCCTGCACTTTTTTACACCATGGAAAAAGTACCACGCACAGGCGACATTGCTGTTGCGTTTCATGTGCTCAATGTGCGCAAGAGTATTGCAGAGGTACTTCTCATTCAAGCAATGCGATCACTTCTTAATGACATAGGTCATGAAAATCATGTGGTACGCATCAATTCACTTGGTGACGCAGATTCTCTTGTGCGCTATACACGCGATCTCACCAATTATCTTCGCAAGCGTATGGATGACATGCCGCCACAAGCGCGCGAACTCATGAAGTCTCACCCCTGTGAAGCACTTATGCACCTCAATGAAAAAGATCATGACCTCGCAACAAAGTCACCAAGTCCTCTTGAGTATTTGAGTGATATGAGTCGAAAACATTTTCGTGAAATTGTGGAGTATTTAGATATGACACAAACTCCATTTGAAATCGATCCTCGTCTCATTGGTCACCACGAGTGTTATTCAGATGCACTCTTTGCAGTGGATGTACTTACTGATTCTGATTCACGTGAAGCAAGCGACACTATTCTTGTACGCGGAGGACGTTATGATGCATTTGTGGCGCGCATGAGTAAAGAAAAAACACCTGCAGTTGGTGCGGTTGTTATTCTCAAAAACAAGAAAGCTCCTGCAGAAATCCCTACACCCCGATCAAAGCAGACCCCGAGTGTGTACCTTGCACAACTTGGATTTGGACCCAAAGTTAAAAGTCTTCTCCTTATTGAGGAACTTCGTCGCGCAGGTATAAGCGTCATCCAAAATGTTACCAGTGACTCTCTTTCAGAACAGCTCCGCCGTGCAGAAGCTGAAAAGGCCCGATTTGCAATCATTTTAGGGCATAAAGAGTTTATGGATGACTCAATAATTGTACGTAATCTTCACGAACAAAATCAAGAAAATATTCCTATTCAGTCACTCATTGCACACCTTAAAAAGGTCGCAGCAGTTTAAATATTATTAGATAGCAAATTTAAGAGAATACCAGCTTGCATATAGCGTATCCGCATGGTATTCTCTCGGCACATATGGCAACAAATGTTGAAGTAGATAAAAATAATCAAGAAAGCACCGCTAATCTTATTCGTCGTTTTACAAAGCGCGTTCAGGGATCAGGTATTCTTAACAGACTTCGAAAAGAACGTTATTACGTTCGAGAAAAGTCAGACGCGGTAAATCGATCAAAGAAACTTATCAAACTCGAGAAGAAAGAGAAGTACGATACACTCCTCAAGCTTGGTAAGATTCAAGAAACATTCAAGCGAAAGCGATAATTGCATTATTTCCAAAAAGTCCCTTCATGGGACTTTTTTCGTGTGTCTCACACTAACATACTCAGCTTTTATACAGGTAATACAGGCCTTTTTCTGAAGGTATATGGTACACTAACATTATTATGTCAGTGACACTTACTCATACCGTAAAATCATTTCCCAAGCTTCCATATGAAGCAATCGCAGATGCTGTACTAGGCAAAAAATACGCTGTTTCACTTATTTTTATAGGAGAAAAGCGTGCACAACAACTCAATATGAATCACCGCAAAGCATCCTATGTTCCTAACGTACTTTCATTCCCTCTAGATGCGCACAATGGAGAAATATACATTGCCCCTAAGGTAGCTGAACGGGAATGCACAAAATTCAATCTCTCCCCTATTGGTTATGTCGGTTTCTTATTTATTCATGGACTTCTTCATCTAAAGGGACTTGATCATGGAGATGCTATGGATGCAGCAGAAAAGCGGTTTATGAAACGCTTTGGATTGCGTTAATGAATCCTATATATCGTATGTCACAACACTATGTAACAGGAATTGATGTAGGCACCTACCATGTAAAAGTGGTTATTTGTGCAGTACAACAACATAATGACGGAAGTACGATGCCACAAATTATCGGCACTGGATACGCAGAAAGCCGAGGACTAAGAAACGGATATATTGTAAATGAAGCCGACACTGCCCGCAGTATCAGAAACGCTATCGTGCAAGCAGAAAAGGCTTCAGGAGTTCGTGTAAAGCGCGCATATGTCGCCATGGGTGGAATTGGCCTTGATGAAATACGAGCACGCGGAGAAGCAATCACTTCACGTGCTGATTCAATGATTACACAAGTGGATATCGACAAAGCAATAGAAGCAAGTGAGATTGGTATTCAAGAAAAAATCCCTAATCGAAAAATAATTCACCCTATTCCGCTTGAGTACACCGTCGACAACGAAAAGATTCACGGTCGCCCTCATGATTTAAAGGGTACAAAACTTGAAGTTGATGTTCTCTTCATTACCGCGTTTGAACAACACCTCAATGACCTTGTAGCCACTATTGAGAGTATCGGTGTAAAAGTGGACGACATCATGGCGTCACCTCTTGCAGGAAGTTTTGTTATTCTCAACAAAGCACAAAAGCGTGCAGGTTGTGTACTTGCGAACATTGGTTCCGAAACTGTATCTATTGTCGTATTTGAAAACAGCATTCCTACTTCTATTAAAGTCTTCCCTATTGGTTCAAATGATATCACCAATGACATAGCACTTGGACTCAAAATACCACTCGATGAAGCAGAGAAAATTAAGCGCGGTGGAATGACGAATACGCCCTACTCTAAGAAAAAATTAGACGAGATTGTCACTGCACGACTTACTGATGTCTTTGAACTCATCGATGCACATTTGCGAAAAATAAAACGAGACGGGCTTCTTCCGGCGGGAATTATTTTGACTGGTGGCGGAGCAAATATTTCATCAGCACAAGAGCTTGCTCGAACGACATTACGACTCCCTTCTAAGATAGCGACACTCGACCCAGCACAAAACGGAAAGGTACGCGACGCAACATGGGCGGTCGGGTATGGACTTTGTATTTGGGGAATGTCAGGTGGTGAAGAAGAGAGTGGTATCAATATTGCAAAGAGTGCAGGAAACACAATACTCAATTGGCTCAAACAATTTCTCCCATAAAGCCTTTATATACAACACAATTTCATCACATTCATGGCGAATGACAATCGCACGAAAGTGAACTTTGTCAATATAGTGACAGATAATTTGAGACCCTGTATGATACACGCAACGTTATTAAGTGGCACATCATACGGAGGTATGCCGATAAATTAAAAGCATTATGGAAAAAATTAGCACAGACGTAGAATCATTTGCACGTATTCGAGTAGTGGGTGTTGGAGGATCAGGTAACAACGCAGTTAATCATATGGTTAATGCGAAGGTTAAAGGCGTTGAATTTATTGCAATCAACAGTGATGCGCAAGATCTTCATCACTCGCTTGCAAAGAAAAAGATCAACATCGGAAAGAATCTCACTCGCGGACTTGGTGCCGGTGGAAACCCAGATATGGGACGTCGTGCTGCGGAAGAAACTCGTGAAGAAATTGCAAACGCTATCAAAGGTTCTGACATGATCTTTATCACCAATGGAATGGGAGGCGGTACTGGTACTGGAGCAGCACCGATTGTTGCAAAGATTGCGCGAGAGTCAGGTGCACTCACCGTAGGTGTTGTTACAAAACCTTTCCTCTTTGAGGGACAAGAGCGTATGCGACTTGCACTCCAGGGTATTGAGGAACTCAAGAAAGAAGTTGATGCACTCATTACCGTTCCTAACGATCGCCTTCTCGCTATTGTAGATCGTGAGACAAGCGTGAAGGCAGCATTTGAGCTTTGCGATAACGTACTCAAGCAAGCGGTAGAGGGTATTTCAGACCTCATCACTATGCCAGGTATCATCAACGTCGACTTCGCTGATATCCGTTCTGTTATGGAAAACGCTGGTTCTGCACTCATGGGAGTAGGTCTCTCAACAGGTGAAAAGCGTGCTGAAGAAGCGGCAAAGCTTGCAATCAATTCCCCACTTCTTGAAGTATCAATCACCGGAGCGCGTGGTGTACTCTTTGCCATCGCAGGAGGTGATGACCTTGGAATGCTTGAAATTCAAGATGCTGCACGCATTATTACCGAGTCGATTGACCCACACGCAAAGGTTATCTTTGGTGCCATCAAGGATGACAAGCTTAAGAAGAACGAAGTGCGTGTTACCGTAATTGCAACAGGCTTCCCAGAATCAGACGGAGGAACAAATGTACCTCCGCAACGCACTATAGAGCGTCCCGCCCCACAACCAGTCGTTGAAGATAAGGAACCTGTACGAGGAAGAATATTCAATTCAATTGGCGGTGGTCGTCCGGAGCAAGAGACTCAAGAAGAACCAATCGTTGTTCGTGAGGAAGTACGACCAGTGGTACAAAAGGAACCACGACCTATTGATCAGATCGACGAAGAGTCTGATGATGACTGGGGTGCTGTTCCAGCATTTTTGCGACGATCTAAACTAAAATAAACAAATAAAACAACAAAACCCGCAGACAAAGTCTGCGGGTTTTGTTGTTTCTTTTTTCTAGGATACAATAACGTCTACACATGTTTGGAAGCAATTGATATTAAGGAATAATTGAAAAATCTATGTTTGATCTTGTAATTATCGGAGGAGGACCAGCAGGTATTTCAGCAGGCGTATATGCGTCACGCAAACAACTTAGGACTCTTTTTGTAACAAAAGAATGGGGTGGCCAAAGTACTGTGTCCCCTGACATCCAAAACTGGATAGGAACACCACACATTTCTGGAGATGAACTTGCACGCACTCTTGAAGCGCACTTACGAGAGTATGCAGGAGAGTTCGTCACTATTGCAAATGGTCTTGTCACTAAAGTAACAAAAACTGATGACGGTTTTGTTACAGCACTAGAAAATGGTGATACACATACTTCCAAAGCAGTACTCATTGCCACAGGCTCAGTACGAAGAAAACTCGAAGCTATTAATGCGGAGACATACGACAATAAGGGACTTACGTACTGTGCTACTTGTGATGGTCCACTCTTTGGTGGTCAGGATGTAGTTGTAATTGGTGGAGGAAATGCAGCCTTTGAAACAGCAGCACAACTTCTTGCATATGCAAAAAGCGTAACACTTCTCCATCGCAGCGAAACATTCAAAGCAGATCCAGTAACCGTTGAGCGCGTACTTGCGAATCCACACATGAAAGCATTTACCTGCGCAAAGACGACTGAAATTCTCGGAGACAAATTTGTAACAGGAATTAAATACACTGACAAAGATGGAGTTGAGCACACACTTTCTACTGCGGGAGTATTCGTAGAAATCGGTATGGTACCAAACACAGAGTATGTCGCAGACTTAGTAGAACTTGATGAATACAATCGCGTTAAAATCGATCCTTGGACCCAACAAACGAATGTAAAAGGTGTCTGGGCTGCGGGAGATTGTACGAATATCAAGTATCATCAGAACAATATCTCCGCAGGAGACGCAGTACGTGCACTTGAAGATATTTATGTAAATCTCAAAGCTAAATAGTTAAAAAACCTGCACTATGTGCAGGTTTTTTATAACAGAAAAACCACCAACGGCTTGGTGGTTTTTCCTTATACAACGTAGAGCTTTTACCTTTCGAGCCATACATCCTATGAAGATGTGTAAATATGTGAAGAAAATCACCACACCCGAAAGACATGTATAGCTTCTCACCTGTTCATTATGCGGTCAAATTCGGCATTATGAGAAAATACTCTCTAAAATAGATTTTTTAATCCTTATTTTAAGCCATTCTGTGGATAAGACTGTGTACAACTCAGTATATAACTATGTTCCTAAATATGTGATTAATTAATTTTACAAAAGTAAAAATATGTTTTCTAACTCAACAAAAGTGCTCTGAGGTCAACCATTGAGTCAATAACATGTGTTGGATGTGCACGCTCCAATTCTTCCCTACTATGAAATCCGTCTGTGACGGCTATAATAGTTCCCACATTTGCTTTACGAGCTTCTTCTATGTCACCAACTGTATCAGTAACGAAAGCAACATCGTTTGGCAAAAGATTATACGTATCAAAAATCATACGAAACTTATTCACCTTACTTGGCTCAATATCAAATCCAAGAATATCAGCAAAACATTCAGATACCCCCTGCATTTCACAAAAATCTTTTATACTTTGCGAGTTGGTACTTGAAATAATATGCAAATCAAATTCTAAACTTAGCAATCGTAATACCTTTTTCTTTTTCTCATCAATCTGCAACCGTAATAATTCTTTTTTATATTCTGTCTGAAAATCAATATGAGGACTTTCTAACACTTCAGCATATGTAGCCTTTCCGATATTTCCTTTAAATTTTTCTTTATAACTTTGCGCGGTGAGTGCCGGCCTCTGCATTTGTGCAACCTTAAGCGCTGCATCAAAACTATCGACGATTACACCATCAAAATCAAAGATAACTACTTTTTTCATATCAATACAATATCATATACGAAGACCCTTTAGAGATTTTGCAGATTCACTCTAAAGCTACCTGCCCGCAGTTTGCTGATTCGTGACATTATGAATAGTCACTCATATTGCAAACCGTTCAAATCTCCCACGCACTTCATACTTCAGTGCGGAAGAAGGGAGATTTGAACTCCCGATAGGGTTTCCCCTATGCCAGTTTTCGAGACTGGTGCCTTCAACCACTCAGCCATTCTTCCAAATGCTTTGTATATTAAAAAACTAGCATTTTTTTAAATTTTTAGGTAGTATATCGGGTGTCTACAATAAGACATTCGGTCCCATCGTCTAACGGTTAGGACATCAGGTTTTCATCCTGGAAATCGGAGTTCGATTCTCCGTGGGATCACAAATTCATACTAGCCTGTGAAATACACAAAAAGCCTCAAGAGAGGCTTTTTGTGTATCAATCTGGTTGGAGATACATTAAAAAAACAGCCACTTCGATTTGAATCAAGGCGGCTGTTACAACCTAAAGAACTTTATCAATCCAGAACTTTAACCAACAAGTCAGACCAACCTTCGATTTCTTCAAGCGCACGACGAATCTCGTAGGAAGCGCGTGACTGTTCGAAGCTGAGCGTAAACTGCAGCCGTTGCCCATCAAGTACTACCGAGTTTACCCCTGTTAGATTGATCTGACGCTGACTGAATACTCTGGAAATCCGTTCCAAGAGCCCAGGCCGACTTTGAGCTTTAGAAAACTCAAGTGTTACTGAGTTTTTGCCGTAGAGCGTGTTCAGAACCGCAAGGATTCTCATAAACAACTCGTTGGCTTCCTTGGTAACGTTCGGACCGAAGTGAGTATTAGCCTGTACAAATAACGCTTCGAATGCTGTTTGGTCTTTTTCATGAATCATTTCTACCAAACGTTGCTCGATTGCAATTCGTCGCTCAAGCATCGCCAAAGTCTCTGGGTTCTCCATGACAATTGACGTGTAGAGGTCAGGACTCTGACTCACAAGCCGTCCCATCAATGAAAACATCACGCGATAGAATGGACTTGTGAATGCGAGACTTTCGCTCACAGACACACTAGCTTCTGTGATAAGTAATGCGCTCGTTAGGTTACCCAGATGAGGAATCACCTGAACGGTCATCATGTACCCATCATGCTCTGCTGGTGTACTCCACTTGATTTGCGCTCGCATGGCAGTCAGCACATTAACAACCCACGTCTTCCAATCTTGGGCTGTAAGACGCGCGGGACATACCACCACAGTCTGTCCATCAAACGACACCTCAGGGCGAAACATGGGATGAAGTCCAACAACCTGTGCCTTACTTTCAAGCATTGCTTCAACTGCTGGTTGCTTGATAGACGTGACGTCCATCAAGAGCTGATTCTCTCGAACCTTGGATAACACTGAACGGATTACCGCTGGTGTATCCTTGATAGGGACTGAAAAAATCACCACTTCAGATTCCTCAACAACTTGAGCATTGGATAAGCCTGCTGGCTCCTTCTCATCGGAACCAATGACTGAACAGCCCAGTTGCTCAAAGAAATTCTTGAGCAACTGACCAAATCTGCCACTGATACCAATAATGCCCACCACAACATTTCTCACCACCGCTTCATTCTGGAGCAGTATGAATGTTGTCTTATTGTCTGAAACATCTTGAATGTTCTGAGCTAAAATTTTTAACCCATACTCTCCTGCTGCCGTCATGGGGGCGATAGCTCCCATGTTTGCACCACTCTCAAGTTTCGACACAGCTTTTGCTGCATTTCCTGTCGAGTCACGCTTGCTGCACCGCTCAAGCGTAATTCCAATTGAACGAAGGTAGTTGCCACACTGCTGAATTGCTTTCTCATGTGACATTACTTCTTCAAGCTCTTCAGCTCGATTAACGTGCTGCGGTGCTAGAAGACAGTGATTAATCTGGAGATCGAGTCTATCTCGCTCCTGCAAATCATATCCAACCTCGCGAAATTCAATCAAACGTGAAGTAACTTCTAGAACTTCACCAGCAATTGAATTTTGAACCGGAACAACGGCGTAACTTGGACCCTCGATAAGGCGCTTGAACACATTGTGATGAGTGCCACAAAAGACAATCTCACACTCAGTCTCTGCCCAGCCCTGTCTTTGGATAAAGGCTAACGCTGCCTCATGACCGTTGGTAAAAGCGTCAAGGACCAGAATCTTCTTTTTCATTTTACATCTCCTTCTGTTTAGGTGAAAAGTCTTTGTATTATCAATATTCAGTCTTCTCAGAAACTACCATAGTTCATTATTCTCGTCTATTTTCTCAAGACTCACATCCCCATCCATCTCTATCTCTATCTAAATCAAATGGGTCTGAACCATACACCTGTACTGGCCCTATATAGTTTGGACCATTCCCTGTTCCACCAGCACAATCATAGTCACCCACATTCATCTTGAGGCAACCAGAGTAACTTGGGTGACAGCTTGCTACGGGTTTCGCCTCTAGAATCAACTTTTCTGGTACAGCAACGGGGATATCAATAGTCCTTGAAGACGGGATTTCAATTTTAGAACTCTGCATAATTGTTGCCTATGGAGCTGGCTCAGAACCAGAAATACCAAGAGCTAAAACAGCTCCTGCACCAATAATTCCCAATGCTTTCAGTCCTCCATTCATAGGGGAAATGTACTCTCTTTTATAGAAATTGCTAGTCATACAAAAACAGCTCCCCTTGGAGCTGTTTTTGTATGTCCCATCCCCTACCCCACTCTCGCAGGAAGCGGAAGGTCTTTCTTCTCTCCCCGTACATGTGTCATAGCGACACCCACAAGCATTCCCACGATACTCATACCAAATCCTGCAATCGTTGACGCATCAACATATTCTTCAGGAAGCGTATGTCCAAGGTATTGCCATGTCACCACTCCGAAGATAATCGCGAGCATTGCACCAAGGTTATTCGCCTTCTTCCAGTAGAGACCGAAAGTGAGTGGTACCAGTGCCGCTACCAGTGTAATAGAGTATGCGCTTCCCACGAGTTCATAGACGTCTCCCTGCTGAATCGCAAGGGTGATAGCACCAATCGCTACCACAATAATTGACGTCTGAATGATCTGCATTCGGTATCCATCTGTGATCTGAGGGAAAAGTGGCTTTATCACATTTTCTGCAATCAAGGTCGCTGGAGCAAGGAGTGCTGCTGAAGCAGTGGACATAATCGCTGAAAGGAGTGCTCCGAAGAAGAATATCTGCACGATAAGGCTTGTATGCTCTCCAATAAGTGTTGGAAGAAGCATCTGTGCATCAGCACCCTCCTGAAGAAGCTCAGGATGAAGCTGTGCCGCTGCAAGCCCAAGGAAGAGCGGTATCATCACAATAGTGAAATAGAGAAGCCCTCCTCCGATAGCTGCCCACTGTGCAATCTTTGCAGAGCGTGCAGACATCACACGTTGATACACATCCTGCTGAGGAATAGACCCCAGTCCAATCGCCATCCATGCTGCAATGTATGCAAGCCATGCACTTGAAGTGTTTTCAGGGGTAAGACTAAAGAACTCTGGTGGTGTCGCATTAATAATATTCGAGAAGCCACCCATATGCATAGATACTTGGATAAGAATTACCACAAGCCCCACAATAATAATGGCAGTCTGCACAAGGTCGTGCATAACCACTGACCACATACCTCCGATATATGTATACATCACCACAATCGTCGCAGAGATGATAATACCGGCGATAAGTGGAAGTCCAAAGACCCAGTGCATTACGAGTCCAAGCGCCACGAACTGCGCCCCTACCCACCCAAAGTATGTGAGGGTGATGGCGAGACTCAGAATAGTTCCGATTGTCTTGTTGTATCGTTGTTCAAAATAATCACCTATGGTGAGGTGATTGAGACTATACAACTTACGAGCAAAAAAGAGACCGATGATAATAAGACACAGACCAGCACCGAACGGATCTGCAATAACCTCAAGAAATCCTCCTTGTGCCATGTATGAACTTGCACCGAGAATAGAATCTGAACCAAGCCATGTTGCAAACACGGTGGCAAGCGCCATATAGAATGGCAAATTCCTTCCTGCGAGTACAAAATCATTTGTTGTCTTCACGTATCGCGATGCATAGAAGCTAATCGGAATCATGAGGATAAGATACAAGAGCACGAACAACCCAAGTGTCTCCATATGTATTATATATTTATGTTTTTAAGCGAGTATAAGAGATCTATCCATATAAAATGGTAACAAAAAGGTGTTTGTTGTCAAAAGGAGTATGTTCCTAAGGAAAGCTATCGACAAACCCTAAAATTGTGATATACATATCCCCTATCGTTCATTAACCAGAGAGGGGGCAAAATGCCAAAAAGTAAAGAAGTGACCAAGAGCAAGAGAGTGTCTCCTGCGCAAAAATCAGAACCTACACCTGAAAACATCAGGTATCGAGGCAACTGGCAGGCTGTGCTAGCACAGCAAAACGCACAACACGAACACCTTCAGCAGATGAAGTAATACTTGCTGAAGGAATCAAAGGCCGACACTCTGTGTCGGCCTGATTTATTATATACAATCAAAGTTTGATATACTGACTGATATGAAAAATATACACATCGGTATCATTGCGATTATTATTTTCACTGTTTCTGCATATTTGTTTGTTAACTCTAACAAATCAGAAAATTCAGTAATTTTCCACGATATGCATCGCATGCCAGATGGATCATTAATGCGAAATGACGGTGCACCCATGGACCACATGATGATGCATGTAGAAAGTGAACGTGCCTTTATTACAGGAATGATTCCCCACCACCAAGAAGCCGTCAACACCGCAAAACAAGTACTCGAACGAGGAGGAACAACCGCAGAAATAAAAGCACTTGTTGAAAATATCATCAGCGCGCAAGAGCGAGAAATTGCTCAAATGAAAGCATGGCATGAAGACTGGTACGGGACACCGTATGCATCTGACGAAACATATCATGAAATGATGCGCGACCTATCGAGCTTACAAGGTAAAGAAATTGACCAAGCCTTTCTTGAAGATATGATTCCCCACCACAGAGGAGCACTTATGATGGCAGAAAGTGTGATGCCATACATCGAACATAAAGAAATTAAGAAGCTCGTAGAAGATATTCAAAAATCTCAATCTAAAGAAATTGAAGACATGCAAAAAATGCTCGAGAATTTGTAAAAAACTTTTTTTAAATTCTATAAAATGGTGATATGTGCGCCCTGCAAAAATACCCTATGGTAAAATAGGCACATATATTTGTTATGGGTGATTCTAGAGAGTACATTCTTGTCATAAACGGTGGTTCATCAAGCATCAAATTTTTGGTTACAACACTTGATGTACACATCAAAATTCTTGAAGGGAAAATTGATCACATCGGCATGGATGGCACATACATATCCGTCTTAAATCATGAGACTGGTGCACTTGTTACCAATACCATTGACGACACCTCACCAGTTACACTACTCATGCAAACACTTACGGAGCATGTGTCACTTGAAAATATCAAGGTCGTTGGACACCGAGTCGTGCATGGTGGGAATCTCTACTCCGAACCAACACACATTACCGAAGATGTACTTACACACCTCGAATCAATAATATCCTTTGCTCCCCGTCACTTACCTGACGAGATTAAACTCATACGCGCATGTCTCGAGGCGATACCTTCTGTCCCCCACATTGCATGTTTTGACACAAGTTTTTATAAAAATCTCCCTCGACTCGCACAACTCCTCCCTATTCCAAAGCGATATGAGGCGCAAGGAATTCATCGGTATGGCTTTCACGGCTTATCATACGAATTCATTCTTCATGAATTGAGTGAAAATCTTGGTATACCCGTTCAGCAACGAAAAATCATCATTGCACACCTCGGAAGTGGCGCAAGTCTCACCGCAATACGGTATGGGAAACCACACGAAACAAGCATGGGCTTCACTCCAAACTCTGGAATTCCTATGGGGACACGCACGGGTGACATTGACCCAGGATTTTTTGAATACTGCACACAACATGAGCACATGAGTCCTTCAGACTTTGCACACATGGTTAACTATGAATCTGGATATCTTGGTGTTTCAAATACTACCGCAGATATGGAAGTTCTTTTACAAAAAGCACCAAACGACCCGCTCGCAGAAGAGGCTATTGCGTTTTTTTGTTACCACGTACAAAAACAAATCGGTGCACTCATTGCCAGTATAAACGGTATCGATGTACTGGTGTTCACTGGAGGAATGGGAGAAAAATCTCCAAAAATCAGGAAACGTATATGCGCTGATCTTTCATTTTTTGGTATCGCACTCGATGACACCGCAAACGATGCAAATATAATTGATATATCAAATCACCACTGCCACACCACCGTCTGTGCAATTCCAACAAGCGAGGAGACGACCATTGCACGCCATGTAGCAAAAACACTGCAAACATTATCACAATAATAATTAGTATATATTTTTATGAATACATCACTCACCGAGTCTGAACGTACACTCATTGATGCATACTGGCGTGCTTCAAATTACCTTTCTGTGGCACAGATATATCTCCGTGATAATCCTCTTCTCAAGGAACCACTTCAACTTTCACATATCAAATCAATGCTCCTTGGACACTGGGGAACAACCCCTGGTCAAAATTTCATCTACACACACCTCAACCGTGTTATTAAAAAGCACGATCTCAACATGCTCTATATCTCAGGCCCAGGACATGGCGGACCTGCTATGGTGAGTCAAGCATATCTCGAAGGAACATACAGTGAAGTGTACCCACACATAACACAGGATGAAGAGGGTCTCAAAAAACTTTTTACGCAATTTTCGTTTCCTGGTGGAATTCCAAGTCATGTGTCTCCTGAATGCCCAGGTTCAATGCATGAAGGTGGAGAACTTGGGTACTCACTCAGTCATGCATTCGGAGCCGTACTCGACAATCCATCACTTATCGCAGCATGTGTCGTCGGGGATGGAGAAGCTGAAACAGGCCCCCTCGCAACTGCATGGCACTCAAATAAGTTCATCAACCCTATTACCGATGGAGTCGTACTTCCTATTCTTCACTTAAATGGATACAAAATTGCAAATCCTACCGTACTCGCACGTATCTCACACGAAGAACTTGATCAGCTTATGCGCGGATATGGATGGACCCCATACTATGTCGAAGGAAATGATCCCAAAATCATGCATGAGACCATGGCGCAGGTACTCGATGATGTAATTGCTGATATTCAAAAGATTCAAGAAAATGCGCGTAAAAACAATGACACTACTCGCCCTAAGTGGCCAATGATTATTCTCCGTTCACCTAAAGGGTGGACAGGACCAAAGTTTGCAAATTTTAAGCCAAATGAAGACACCTTCAGGGCACATCAAGTTCCTCTCGCAAATCCTAAAGCACACGCAGAACAACTTCGCGCAATAGAAAACTGGCTTCAGAGCTACAAACCAGAAGAATTGTTTGATGCGGAAGGAAAACTAGTTCCAGAAATTGCCGCACTCGCCCCTCAAGGTATACAACGCATGAGTGCAAATCCGCACACCAATGGCGGGCAACTCTTGCGTGACCTTTGTATGCCTGATTTCCGCGCATACGGAATATCAGTACCAACACCAGGAACTCTAGGTGAGGGAGACACGCGAGTACTTGCACGATTTCTTCGGGATGTCGTAAAAAACAATCTTCCTTCAAATAACTTTAGAATTTTTGGACCAGACGAAACAATATCAAATGGACTTGAAGCCGTATTTGAAGTAACAAACAGACAATGGAACGCGGACACAACTGAACATGATGAATATCTCAATCCTTCTGGACGAGTACTCGAGATGCTCAGCGAACATCAGTGTGAAGGATGGCTTGAAGGGTATCTTCTCACCGGACGGCATGGACTATACAACTGCTATGAGGCATTCATTCATATTATTGATTCGATGTTTAACCAACACGCAAAATGGTTAAAAATCACTGCGGATTTGCCATGGAGAAGTAAAATCGCATCACTCAATTACCTGCTCACTTCTCATGTGTGGAGACAAGACCACAACGGCTTTTCTCATCAAGACCCTGGGTTCATTGATCATGTCGCAAATAAAAAATCAGAAATCGTACGCATCTATCTTCCTCCGGATGCCAACTGCCTTCTTTCTGTAATGGATCATTGTTTGCGCAGTCGCCATTACGTGAATGTGATTGTTGCCGGAAAGCATCCTGCACCGCAATGGCTCACCATGGAAGAAGCGGTGATTCACTGTACAAAAGGTGCGAGTATATGGTCATGGGCAAGCAATGACTTGAATGAAGAACCTGATGTAGTCATGGCAAGTGCGGGAGACGTCCCTACACGCGAAATTCTTGGTGCAGTATGGCTCCTACGAAAACATCTTCCCGAAATTAAAGTGCGCGTCGTAAACGTCGTCGACCTCATGAAACTGCAACCCGAAAAGGAACACCCTCATGGATTATCCGACACTGACTTTGATAGTTTATTTACTACCAATAAACCTATTATCTTTGCCTATCATGGATATGCAACACTCATCCATCGCCTCACCTATCGACGCAACAATCATCACAATCTGCACGTGAGAGGATATAAAGAAGAAGGTACTATCACTACCGCATTTGATATGACCGTCCTCAATGACATGGACAGATTTAATCTTGTTATTGATGTCATCGACAGACTTCCCCATCTCGGAAATCGAGGAGATCACCTCAAGCAACTCATGCAAGATAAACTTATAGCGCACCGCGAATATATTCAAAAATATGGTGAAGATATGCCTGAAATCAAGGACTGGCAATGGTCTGATCCCTGCGACTCTACACCAACACATCCATAATCAAAAAAACAAACTCCATACAAGGTATGGAGTTTTTAAGAACTTACTTAATTGCGTGTAATGGTAAAGCTATTAGTCCGCAATGCTATTGTTGGTTCAAGTGCTGAACGAGGAATAAAGTGCCCTTGCATCGAACCCGAAAGCACAACACTCGTAGTCGTCAATCGTGTATTGTTTCCATACAACTTAGCGAGGGCTTCATACACACCATCACGCGTTGGATACACAATCCTGAGATTAAAAATTCCAGGCTTGTTTGATTCTGACCACACTTGAATGTACCCACCCGGTACATCACTTGCAATGCCAGTCGTCGCATCGTACACAACCATTGCAGTAGTCGACGCCGGCAAACTTGATGGAACAACCGTCGTACTTACATTCACCGTCATTGGAGAAGGAAGTACAAAAGGCACGGTGTGATTACTCTGTGTAAGCAATGCACCAGTAAGTGCATTGGACTGCACCAACTGCATATCCAATCTCCACGAACCTGCGAAATTTGGAGCTTGTGCATGCACCGATGCACTCAGGAAACACAGAACAAACATGGCGAAAAATCGCATTACATTCTCCTTACCACACCTTTGTATGATATGTATGTATGTTTAAGAACTCTAGTTAGTTATCGTGCACCAACATAAACACAGTCTATGATACATTTATACATTCTGTCAATAATCCGCAGTTACGCAGCCAACAGAACCGACCTATCTAATTTCCTCCCTACTCCACCAAAAACCCTCCCGCCTGATGCTCCCAGAGTCGTGCGTACACCCCTTTCTTCTTCACTAGCTGTGTATGTGTTCCTTCTTCAGTAATCTTTCCTTTTTCAAGCACAATAATTCTATCCATTTCACGGAGTGTTGAAAGTCGGTGTGCAATAGCGATTACCGTCTTTCCTTCCATGAGTTCATGGAGCGCCTTTTGAATTGCCACCTCACTCTCACTATCAAGAGCACTTGTTGCTTCATCGAGTATGAGTATTGGAGCATTCTTGAGCATTGCACGTGCAATAGCAACTCGTTGCTTCTGTCCTCCCGAGAGTTTTACTCCTCGTTCCCCTACAAGGGTGTCATATCCTTTTTCGAGTGTGATAATGAATTCGTGGGCTTGTGCCTTCTTGGCAACTTCAATGATTTCTTCGTCTGTTGCATGAGGCTTTCCGTACGCAATGTTCTCTTTAATGCTTCTGTGGAAGAGCATTGGTTCTTGGGGGACGACGGCAATATGTTCTCGAAGTGAATCCTGTGTCACTTCTGCGATATTCTGACCATCAATTGAGATACTTCCTCCTTGTACATCATGTTGACGAAGCAAGAGTGACACAAAAGTAGTCTTCCCTGCTCCACTTGAACCTACAAGTCCAATGCGTTCACCAGCCTTTATGGAGAGATCAAAGTTATCAAAAACAACAGTATCTTGATATTTAAAAAACACTGACTCCCATTTAATTTCTCCCTTTCCTGCAGTTAACTGCTGTGCAACAGCTTCATCAATAATATCGTGTGGCAAAAGAATTTCTGAAAGACCCTCTTCCATTTCACCAAACGCCCGTGCAGTATTATTAAATGCACGGCCAATAAAAAGAAGTGTGTGTAACATCTGAGCATACAGTGCGATAATAAACACAAAAAGACCGGTACTTATCACCCCTTCACTCCATCTATTTACCAGTAAATAGAATATTCCGAGCCCAAAAACTAAAACGATACCCGTATTCATCGAGAGCATTTTCTCAGTATAGTGCCAGCTCTCCTTGTGAGTATCTCGCCACTTTGCTGATGCATTAAACATTCGAACCAACTCATTCTTAGTTTGTACATACTGTCGCACCGCACTTATATTTGTAAGAACATCTACAGTTACGCCAGACAACTTTGTTGATGCCTCAGCAGATTTATATGAAAGTTCTTTTTTCTTTTTAGTAAAAAACCGATTTGTCACAAGAAGAGTAATCACAAGTACGATAAAGAGGAACCCTGAGAATGCATCGACTCTCATAATGACAGTGGTGGTAATAACAAATCCAACAAAGGCTGGAATATGAGTCCAAAATAAATCAGGAATAAATTGATCTAAACCACCAATAACATTTTTAATCTTAGTAAGTAACCCGCCAGCAAATCGGTTTGAAAAATAGGTATGACTATGTTCAAGCACATACTCAGATAAAATATCACTTGTCTGTTTCTTCATTTCAGGCGCTAAAGTACCAACAGCAAAACCACTCAACCGATACAATCCCTGAATAACAAAATGTGCAACAGGATACAGAAGTGCGTATACAAATACTTTATCTGTTTCACCAGATTCAGAAGCATCAATAATGAGCTTGAAAAAATATGAAATAAACTGTCCAAGTACCGCTGCCAGTAGCACCAGTACCAAACTTATACCTATAAGAAACTTAAAACGAGTCGCTATGAACAGAATAAATTTAAATGGTGTCTTTGGAATTTTAGTTGTACTCAATTCTTGTGTATGCATAGAAAATATAATATAGAGCATTAGTATATCCTACTAATGACGCCTACGGGAGCTTTTTCTTTCATTCGCAATGTGCGAAAATATAAAAATGAAAGGCTTTGAAAATTTTTCGAGAGTACCCCAAAATAATGCTCACCAAGCAGAAATCCTTGCATCACTCATTGCAGACCTCAATCCTGAAAAAGTCAATGAATCACTTGTATTTGAAGATCTAGAATCAACACTCATTGAAAATAATTTTGAACTTGCAAACGCACATACCATTCACAATATTTTCTCAAACACACATCTTATATGTAGAAGTGAAAACTTTACTCGCGTCATCGATTTACTTACTGAACATAACCCAATTATATTAAACAACCCAGATCATCACGCAAATATGTGCATGATGTCTCCACACCATATGGGATTTAAAACTGCAATGCAGGAAGGTTTTTCAGGAAATGATGTTGCAAATCATGTTAAGACTGTAATAACATTTCATGGAGACCACTTACATACTCGCAATAAAATTTCTAAAGACAACGAACTCTGGGACACAAAGCCTCTTACCGCACAACTTTCAATTGCCGGAGAAGGTGAGATTCATATCGATGACATAGAAGTAATATCATTTCGCTTTCCTATCCACTATTTTCCAAAAAAACTTTTAACAGAGCATGAAGCTGAGCTACTTGCCGAAAGCGAAATTCGGTTTGTTGTACGACATTACATTCCCCATAAAAAAACCGCACACTAAACATGTGTGCGGCTATTCTGTGCTTCGATACGCAAAGCGCACGATGCACAGAATGGTGTTTCTGGGATCTGTGAAAGCCGACGGCTTTCTATAACACATCCACAATCGGAGCAAAGTCCGTATTGACCCTGCTCAATCCTTTTAAGTGCAAACTTGATTCGCACCAAGTCTTTTGGTGAATGTGAAAGTGCTCGCTCACCACCCTCTTTGAGGATCTGAGCCTTTGACTCAAGGCGTGCTTCAAGCCAGCCTTTTTGCTCCTTAAGAAACTCATCTGTGAACTGCATTTCAGTTCCTCTCAATTTTGTACTTACTTAATGGAGTAATATTATACACTATTATTATAAAACGTCAATATACTTACTTTGGAAGATTGCAAAACCGCAATCATCGATTGCGGTTTTTTTGAGCCTCTCTTTCTTCTGCACAACACAGACAGAAAGGTGTCTCTGGTATTTGTGTGAGACGATCTGCTTCAATTTCGTCTCCACAGTGACAACATACTCCATAGGTTCCTTCTTCAATGCGCTTCAGCGCATATTCTATTCGAGTACAGTTGTCGAGAATTGTTTTCGAGTTACCCAATGAATGCATAACTTCCCACTTATGCAAAAGTAACCTTTTTTGAGATTCCACATACGCTATTGTGCATACCATGGTACATCTCCTCACCCAATGAACAAGAATCAATGTATTATGCGCTGAATATGCTGAATGTCAATGGTTTTCGAAATAAGCAGGACCGGCCTGTTAAACAGGTCGGTCCTGCTTATTTTATTTATTATCGATAACCCCTTATCAAGGTATACAAACTCTGCTATATTAGCGAGACCCATGCAAGGTCGGCTCAGCTGGTAGAGTGAAAAATGGGTGAGATGCGAGTATACGTAGCATCACAAGACCTTGAGCAATTTCTGCAAAAGGTGTACAGCGACTGTAAGTCGGGACCCATTTTGCAAGAGGTTGTCGAGAATTTCTTTGGGAAATTATCATACAACCTGAACAGGTCCTGTGAGGCGTTCTGGTGAACGATAAGGACTCACATTGAGCATAAAGCGGTGGTTACAAATTAAAAAAAAAGAATACGCGCGGTTAGCTCAGCTGGTAGAGCATCACATTGACATTGTGGGGGTCACAGGTTCAAGTCCTGTATCGCGCACCAAAGCACACTATGATAATCCTTAGCATCGAAACATCATGTGACGAGACAGCAGTCAGTATTGTACGAGCTGAAGGCGACTTTCCTTCTGCTACCTATACCGTACTCGGAAACGCACTTTTCTCACAAATTGACATGCACCGTGAATACGGTGGTGTCTTCCCTGCGGTCGCAAAGCGAGAACATGCAAAAACGCTTGTGCCCATGCTTGAACAAGCTCTAAAAGAGGCAGGGCTTCTTAAGGAAGAAAAAAATACCCTTCCATTTAAATTGGAGGAAAGGCTTATAGAGATACTTAATCGTGAGATTGGCCTCAGTGACGCACTCACCACCTTCCTCGAGACACACACGTTCGAAGGGATAGATTGTATTGCAGTCACCCATGGACCAGGACTTGAGCCCACACTTTGGGTAGGTATTAGTTTTGCGAAAGCACTTGCAACGTACCTCAATATTCCTGTTGTTCCAGTAAATCACATGGAGGGACATATTCTATCCTCTGTATTTACTGGCACAGAGCTTCCTCAGATTGTATTTCCTGCGCTCGCACTCCTTATCTCAGGAGGACACACGGAACTCGTGAAAATGGATGATTGGCAAACATACACAAACATCGGTGAAACTCGTGATGATGCAGTTGGTGAAGCTTTTGATAAAGTTGCGCGTATGCTTGGACTTCAGTACCCTGGGGGACCAGAAATTAGCAAGCGTGCACGTATTGCACGTGAGCGAAATCTTCCAATCTTCCACCCACTTCCTAAGCCTATGCTCGATAGTGGAAATCTAGACTTTTCATTTTCAGGACTAAAGACCGCCGTTCGCTATGCAATTGAAGGAAAAACTCTTACCGAAGATGAAGTACTTGCTATTTCGAGAGACTTTGAAGATACGGTGACTGAAGTACTCCTAAAGAAGACCATTAAAGCAATTGATACCCACGGGATTCAAACAGTAATTGTGGGAGGTGGAGTATCGGCAAACACATATATCCGTGAAAAATTTGAAGAATTTTTCACGGTCAATTATCCAGACCTTACGCTTTACTTCCCTCCTCAAAAACTCTCTACCGATAACAGCATCATGATTGCACTCTCAGGACATGCTCGCCTCGCAAATGCAAAGAACCTCACCATGCTCGATGATATCCGTGCAGATGGAAATCTTGCACTTTAAAAAAGACCCCGCATCATCAGAATGATACGTGGGTCGAAAGAGCTATACGACAATACGAGGTGCGGCTGCAACCTCCTCAGTAATTACTAAACGAAATACAACTAGTATCGCTTTGGCTCTAGAGAACCATATTCATCACTGTTCGTATAGCCCCAAAATATAAGTTTACAGAAGATTAAAAATTAATCAAATGTTTCTATAAATATTTTTGAAACGATCTATTTTCATGATACTATCGACCTATTATGGATAAGGTGAATCATGAAATGAGAGAGAATACTTTAGGGCAAGATAAAAATATACAGCCGAATATTCCCGAGGTTTTCTTAAAACCCTACGCACCAAACGAAACAGAGGGTGCGGTATATGCAAAATGGGAAGCATCAGGTTTCTTTAACCCTGATGTCTGTATTGAGAAGGGTATCACAGAAGCTAATGCTGAACCTTTCTCTATTGTTCTTCCACCACCAAATGTGACAGGCACCCTTCACATGGGACACGCTGCTATGCTTGCCATTGAAGACACACTTGTCCGCCAAGCACGTATGCAAGGAAAGCGAACACTCTGGGTTCCTGGAACTGATTCCGCAGCTATTGCAACGCAGTCTAAGGTAGAGAAAGATATTCAAAAGGTTGAAGGTAAAAGCCGACATGATCTTGGTCGTGAAGAACTACTTAAACGTATTGATGTGTTTGTAGAAGAAAGTAAATCGACTATCATCAATCAAACACGACGTGTGGGATCATCACTTGATTGGAGTCGATATGCATATACGATGGATGAAAAGCGCTACCACGCAGTTATGGAAGCATTCGTGCGTATGTATAATGCAGGCCTTATCTATCGCGATAATCGTATTGTAAACTGGGATCCTAAAGGACAAACCACTATTTCTGATGATGAAATAGTGTATGAAGAAAGAAAATCAAAACTCTATACCTTTAAATATGCACCTGACTTCCCTATTGCAATTTCTACCACTCGTCCAGAGACAAAAGTTGGCGATACCGCAGTAGCAGTACATCCAGATGACGAGCGCTACGCACATCTTATTGGAACAGAATACGATGTCACTTTCTGTGACGTGCCACTTCATATCAAAATCGTTGCTGATGCATGTGTAGAAAAAGACTTTGGTACCGGTGCACTCGGTGTCACTCCTGCCCACAGCCAGATAGACTGGGACATAGCAGACAGACATAATCTCCCGCGACCGCAAATAATTAACGAATACGCAAAAATAACTGCCAATGGTCGTCTCAATGGTCTTAAGGTAGCGGAAGCACGAGAGAAAGTGCTGGAATGGCTTCGTGAACAAAATCTTCTCATTGCTGAAGAAGAAATAACACAAAATGTATCAACTGCAGAGCGCACCAGTGCGGTCATTGAACCACTTCCGAAACTTCAGTGGTGGATTGACGTAAATAAAGAGTTTACTATTCCCCATTCAGAAATTCCGGGTATTGCTTCAGGAAGTACTACCACCCTTAAAGATATTATGCGTATGAGCATAACTGGTGGCGGAAGCTCTTTTGTTTCTGACCGCTATGAGCGCATCTACATGGACTGGATTAATAAACTTGGTCCATGGTGTATCTCACGACAAATCTGGTTTGGGCATCGTATTCCTGTTTGGTATCTTGGTACAGAAACAAGAGTACAAATTGATTCTCCAGGGGAAGGATGGACACAAGATCCTGATGTACTCGACACATGGTTCTCTTCTGGGCTTTGGACCTTTAGCACACTTGACTGGCCAGAAAGCAGTGACGATCTTAAAACGTACCACCCTACCACACTCATTGAAACCGGATACGACATTATCTTCTTCTGGGTTGCACGTATGGTACTCATGAGTGGATTCTTCCTTGGACAAGTACCATTTAAGACCATCTATATGCACGGCCTAGTACGCGATGGACAGGGGCGAAAAATTTCAAAATCACTCGGCAACAATATTGACCCACTCGATATGGCCGACAAATACGGCATGGACGCAGTCCGAGTTTCCCTTGTTGCCGGAACACCACCTGGGACCGACAGTCGTATTTCTGAAGATAAAATTCGTGGGTATAAGCACTTTGCGAACAAACTCTGGAACATCACTCGTTTTACACTTACTTCTCTTGCTGACGCAAACCTAGAAACACCTCCAGAACTTACCGAATCCGATAAAGCAAATACTGCTGAAATACATACACTTGTAAAAACTGTAAACGAGCACTTTGAAACATATCGCATCGACCTTGCTCTCGACACTATCTACCATTACACATGGGATAGGTTTGCAGCAGAAATTATTGAAGAATCAAAGGAAATTCTAAGCGAGAGTGATATGCAGGCCAAGCACTCACGTCAATACGTCCTTCGAGAAGGACTCATCATCTCACTTAAGCTCCTTCACCCTTTTATGCCGTTTGTAACAGAAACCATCTGGCAAGAACTACCTCCGCATGTACGCGGAAACGAGCATGAAATGCTCATGGTAGCAAAGTGGCCGACGACATAATTAAATCCCCCGACCGCTTCGCGGTCGGGGGATTTAATTACTCTCGAGGTGATACAATATGCACTATGGATTCAACGCATTTTGCAATTGCATTTCTTGCCGGACTTATTCCTGCGCTTTTTTGGTTATGGTTTCTTCTTCGTGAAGACAAATGTAGCCCAGAACCAAAGATTCTCATTATTTCTTCTTTTATAGCAGGTATGCTCATTGTTCCATTAGTCATACCACTCCAAGAATTTGCGATGACCCAATATCGTGGACAAAATCTTATCTTTGTTTGGGTAATCATTGAGGAAATACTTAAATACTCCGCTGCGCTCATTGTGGTACTTTGGAATCGTGCAGTTGATGAACCTATTGACACCATCATCTACATGATTACCATCGCCCTTGGGTTTTCAGCACTTGAAAATGCACTCTTTATCTTTAATCCACTTGTAGATGGCAACTACATGGAATCTTTTATTACCGGTAACTTCAGATTTCTTGGTGCAACGTTGCTTCATGTACTCGCATCAGCTACCGTCGGTATTGCTATGGCACTTTCGTTCTATAAACGCCGAGGTGTTAAAATACTTTCAGCATGTGTTGGGTTATTCGTTGCAATCTTATTGCATGCACTCTTTAACTTATTTATAATGAATGCAAGCGGTGCTACCGTTCTCGCAATCTTTATGTTTGTGTGGATGGGTATCATTGTTCTCTTTTTAATCTTTGAAAAAGTAAAATTACTCGAAAAGCGTCATCGTAGAAAATCATGATAAAAAAACCATCATTTCTAGAACGAATCACCGGATCAATCACTTCTTCAAAAGAAGAGGGTTTTGAAGAACAAGTTGATATTCAATTTGAGAATGAAGATTCAAATATTGGCATGCATTCTGATGACCAAAACTGGAATGACGACACAAATTCTATGGACGGCGAACTTCCTATCGATATGTATCAAACGCGCGATGCGATTGTCATACGTGCGCTTGTTGCGGGAGTAAATCCAGAAGATCTTAATATTTCTATCACACGCGACATGGTGACACTTCAAGGACAGCGTGAAGAAGTACAAGAGGCACCTGACGAAGATTATTATCACCGAGAACTCTTTTGGGGTTCATTCTCACGCTCCATTGTGCTTCCAGAAGAAATTATTATCGATGAGGCTGAAGCAAAAGAAAAACACGGACTTCTCGAAATCACACTCCCAAAACTTGATAAGGGACGGAGCGCAAAACTCATGGTAAAAAGCCATCATACTAAATAAACAAATAGAGCCCCTTACAGGGCTCTATTTGTTTATTGTACTAGATTGGCTCGGTGTCCAAATCTAATTCGCTGACGCTCATAAGATTTACCCACCCGCGGTTTGTTGCTTCGTCGCATTATGAATAGCGACTCACATCACAAACCGTTCGAGCCCACCCCCAGTACTGACCTATATAAGAAAAACGGATTATTACAGGTTTTTTTAGGCGGGCTCGTCGCGAGTTTCTAAGTTCGCTTTGCTCACTAAGAACTCGTCGACACGACTCGCTCGTGGCAGAGCCACATCGTTCCGTCTTTCGAGCCCGCACGTAAAGCACCTATGTGCTTTACTCCCCCAGCACACACATAGTAAAAGCCCCGAAAGGGGCTTTTACTATGTGTGTGCTGGGGGGCGGGCTCGAACCGCCGACCCCTTCCTCTTCAGGGAAATGCTCTACCAACTGAGCTACCCCAGCATATGAAGAATTAAGCGCAAAAATTATTTTTGCATTTAAGTTCTGAATTTAAGTTCTGAATTGGGCTGAGGAAAGCTTTGCTTACCCCAGCAAATTGTTACGTATGAAATACGCTCAAAGATAGTATCATATTTTACAAATGAGTACACCCCTACACTGCACTATATTTCAAATAGTGGGGAGAGAGCCTTGAGACCTTGAAAATTGCCCAACCCCTCCATAATCTGCTCGTAATTCGCTCCAAAAGCGTCTATATAGGGTCCAAGGAAGTAAAAGTATACTGCGAATGGTAATCCGATAATTACCGCAAACCAAATAACTTTTACCGTAAATCCAAGAATACTATGTCGATACAACTTGTGTAACAACTTATTATTTTCCTGTATAAGCACAGAATTCTCTCGCATCAAGCGAAGCATTTCCTCATGATCATTATTATGCTGTTCTGACATGTCTGTATTATACCAGAATCTACATTGAATATACCTAGTTATTTGTATAACTAAACGTATGTTTGTGCCCTCACCCGGAATCGAACCAGGATTTTTTCCTTAGGACGGAATTGTTCTATCCATTGAACTATGAGGGCGTATGCACATGCACACTGTATCATAAAACACCGTGTCGCAGAATGCGACACGGTATTTTATATATTGTACTCAGAGAATTAAAGCCCTAAAATTTCACGAATTTTTCTTTCATCAAATCCAACCACCACATCATCTCCAATTCGAATAACAGGAACGCCCATCTGTCCTGTCATATCAATCATCTCCTTTCGCTTTTCAATATCTGCCGCAACATCAATGACAGTATATGAAACATTTTGCTCGTCAAAAAAATCTTTTGCAGCATGACAAAAATGACATGACGGTGTGCTATATATCGTAACTTGTGTATCCATAGTATATAAATTCAAATTATTTCATTAATCGCGAATACTAGTATATCAAATATCACCAAAACTTAAATATACTCCAGAACGAGTTTTTTTCTTCATTCGATACTTCTAAAATATCTTGCGGTACATCTACCACTTTCTCAGACCGCTCATCGAGAAGAATAATCACTTGTTCGCCTTCTTTTGCCACATCAAAGCGATTGCGTAATTCCTCCTCTACCCCCCGCTCATCCTCAAGATATCGTACTTTTGTATCGAGTGTTTCAGCACGTAACTCAAGTGCTTTAAGCTCTGCGTACCGAGCATCAAGTTTTGCTTGCATCTCTTTTGAAACAACATATCTGTCATACACAGAAAATGAAAGGAGTACCGCAATAAGGAATATTAAACCGATCACTGGTTTTGAAAACAGAACTCTCTGAATTTTCCGCTTTTCATGAAAATCAAACATGTGCTATTATTTTACACTATGAGCTTCTTATTTCACAAAAAAACAAAGACTGCCATTAAGTGGATTTGGTCTTTCTTAGCTATTATTATTGCATTAAGTATGATTTTTGCCTTTTCTGGAGGTGTTGGAGTATAAGATGCTTAGTGGCGAAAATCAGAATCCTATTGTAGAATACACAATAGGCTGTGAAGTGTCGCGACCAAGGGAGAGAACGCATATGGATAGTGCGAGGTCTGGTGAACTGCAAAAATACGTCTCCCTGAACCACCTTGCGTATTCTACACCCGGTATGTACATACCGTTATCAATCTGCGTATACTAGCACTAGAGAGTGCTGTGAAGTTTTACGTTAATGTCTAGGGGGATCAAGCTGAACCGTTTAGCTTGAAATAATTTTATGACAAAGATTGATTGTACAGAAGTAAAGCCTCAGGTCCTATTGACTGAGGCTTTTTTGTTAGCTGTAAACATTAGTCACTCTTCACCATCTTCATAAATACATCCTGCGGGATATTCACTTTGGCATGCTCAAGAAGTTTCTTCTTTCCACGCTTCTGTTTCTCCCGAAGTTTCATCTTTCGTGTAATGTCTCCCCCATAAAGATACCCTGTCACGTCCTTTTTCATCGCAGAGAGAGAACGTGAAGCAATGATGCGCCCCATTGCTTTTGCTTGAATTTTGGTAACAAACATCTGTCGTGGAAGTGTTTGATGAAGTTTTTCTACAACTGCTTTTGCATCTGTTTCAGCTCGACGCATACCAACTACACGAGAAAACGCAGGAACGATTTCTTCTGCAATAAGCACATCAAGTCGGGTAACATCAGCGGGTCGCATCTCTGCAATTTCATATGAGAGTGATGCGTATCCACTTGTTGCATTTTTAATCTTATCAAAGAAGTTACGCATAAGCTCACGAAGTGGCATTTCTACTGTAAGAAGATTTCGTCCATCACCAAACACCTCAGTCTCAAGCACACTCGCTTCATGATCATACAAGAGTGTCATCATAGCCCCGATGTACACAGGCGGGAGAATAATTTGTGCAAGTACCCACGGTTCACGTATCTGTACCTTTTCACCAAAATCAGGGAATCGAGAGGCGGCGTATACTTCTTCTACTCTCCCATCTGAATATGTTATTTCATACACAATCGATGGTGAAGTAATTACAATCTCTACATTAAATTCACGTCGCAGGCGCTCTGTTACAATTTCGAGGTGAAGCATTCCAAGAAACCCGCACCTAAAGCCACGCCCAAGTACCCCTGAAGACTCTTCTTCATATGACAGCGATGAATCCGACATTTTAAGTCTATCGAGTGCTTGCTTGAGAATCGTAAAGTCATCTTGGCTTTCAGGAAATACTGATGCCCACACCACAGGTGGTGCTGAGTGATATCCCGCAAGAAGCTCACGAGAACCCTTCTCAAGCGCCAATGTATCACCTACTGATGCAATACCTGGTTCTTTGATACCAGTTACAATATATCCAATTTCACCTGCACTTAGTTCTTGCACGGGACTTTCCTCTGGCGCAAGAATACCAACTTCAAGTGCAGTAAAATTGCGTCCCGCCGCAAGAAAACGGAGTTGGTCACCTTTCTTGATAGTACCATCAAACACACGCATGTATACGATAATCCCTCGATGATTTGAGTACTGGAAATCAAAGACGAGACCACGATACGAATCCATACTTGGGGGTTTGGGAGCAGGGATACGATCACAAATTACATCAAGCAACTGCTTCACTCCTTCCCCTGTCTTTCCTGAAACATACTGAACTTCCTCAGGAGAACATTTAAGTAACGTAACAACTTCTTCGCGCACATCATCAACACGTGAATGAGGCGCATCAATCTTAGTGAGCACAGGAATAATCAAAAGCCCTTGCTCACGTGCCATTTGCAGTACGGAGAGCGTTTGAGCTTGTACTCCTTGTGTACTATCAACTAGGAGCAATACCCCCTCTACCGCTTTGAGCGCGCGCGACACTTCATACGAAAAATCTATGTGTCCAGGAGTGTCAATAAGATTAATTTCATACGTTTTACCTGCGTACGTATGTTCCATACGTACTGGTTGCATCTTAATGGTGATACCTCGCTCACGCTCAAGATCCATGGAGTCAAGCACCTGATCTTTCATTTTTCGAGCTTCCACAGTTCCCGTAATCTCAAGCATGCGGTCAGCAAGCGTTGATTTCCCGTGATCAATGTGGGCAATAATAGAAAAGTTTCGTATATCTTTCATGTGCGCATACTCTACCACAGAGTAGAGAAAAAAGAATGGTTATACAGCTAAAGTATCTTCATCCTGTGGTGTTACCATTTCTTGTTTTCTGGTAAGTTTATTTTTACACATACCAAAAACTTCAAATAACTCTTCACTTTTTAGAAGATATTGCAGAAGGAAATATATACACACACCCGCAGAACCCGCCAACATTCCCTGTATCAGCACAGTCATAAGTGTATCTGCAGTAAATATCATTACCGTATATTTAAGTACACTATACGCAACATACCCAGCTCCGATTGATGCGATACTTGCTTGTATACAGGTTTTTAAAAGTGCTCGTAATGAAATATGTAATTTCTTTCGTGCAATCAAAAGCATAATAAAACCATGTACAAGAAGTGCACACGAATATGCTAAAGGAAGCACCAAGACCTCAGTACCATACACTCCATCGAGTCGCATAAGTGTATCGAGACGTGCTGAAAAAACTTGATTAGTAGTCACTAATACATAGAGATATAATGCAAGAATAAGCGTAAGCAATGAAGAGAACAATGTTACATAGAAAGGAGTCTTCGTATCCCCTACGGCATATAGTGCACGCACCATAAGTAAATGCACGGCTTGTGCAGTAAGCGAAACAATAAAGACAGCGAGTACCGCTGCTGTAAGTCGTGTGTCACTCCAATCAAATTCTCCTGAACCAAGGATTACACGAACAAATTGTGCTCGAATTACAATAAAAAGTACGATGACAGGGAGCGACCAAAACAAAATATGTTTAAGTGTATTACTTACATACCTCCCAAATACATCCATCTGCTTTTCAGCATATAGTTGCGCAAGCAAAGGAAATGCTGCTACTGAGTAACTCACGCCAATAATAGCAAGCGGTACCGACTGAAGATTAAATGCAAACTGGAACACCGATACAGATCCGACTGTCATGATACTCGCAAACCCAATAAGCGTAAGTAGTATGAGTTGATGCAACGAAAGTGTAAGCGCTCGCGCGAATGAAGTATTTAAAATTTTTCTGATCTCAGCAAAATCAAATGAGAACACCAAGCGTGGTGAAAGTGACGTTCTAAGTACGTAAGGCAACTG
>JACCED010179713.1_pt1 | contig 31451 bp, 13 predicted proteins | sample 7455021 | NCBI WGS metagenome assembly JACCED01 (sample SAMN15323456, study PRJNA562643) | freshwater metagenome | isolation source: river surface water | place: USA:Blue River Watershed | collected 2017-08-19 | reverse complement strand
CAACGAGGGTCACGTGAGGTTGGGTGTGCGTGAAGGTTGTGGTGCGTGACATACAAAGTTCCATCACATAGACAGTGCTTGCAAAGCGGCTTGCACCTGTTGTGCGATCGGTGCGGGCACAGGCAATGAGCCATTCAACACCGCTTGTGTGTAGCTCGCTGTGGTGTGGGCATCTATTTGTGTGGGCAGCTCAGGCAGTTGCTTCAACGAACCGCTTTGTGCCTCGAGGGTCAGCTTGCGTTGACCGTCCACAAAAATGTCCATTTGCGGTTGGCGTCTGGCATCGGCCACCACTTCACCTTCGGTGCCACGCAACAACAGGGCGCGTGCTTGCGTCAGTGCAAAAGTGGCAGCCATGGAATGCAAATATTCTGGGTGGGTATAGCTGCTGATGCGCAGCACTTTTTGTGTGGCGTTGTTTTGCACAGGGTTCATCAGCTTGACCAAGCTGTGCGCAGGATTGCGCAAGCCCACCACACGCCGCACATCGAGCAAACGCTTCAGGCTTGGGCACAGCAACTCGGTCGGGGCAAACACGACTTCACCGGCTTGCACTTCTCTCACGTTGCCCAATGCCATCACGCCCATAGTCGCCAACACCTCTTGGCTGCTGATGCGACTCGCCTCGGTGGATGTACCATGCATGATGACGGCCAAGCCTTCGCGTGCCAACAAATGCGCGAGCAGAGGTGTTAACACTGGCAGTTTGCGTGCGCCGTTGTAGCACGGCAGCACCACGGCGTTGGCTCGTGGGTTGACAGGTAAAGCGTGCAAGCGTGCATGGGTGGCTTCTAGAAAACCAGCCATTTCTTCAGCGGTTTCGCCCTTGATGCGCATGGCCAAACAAAATGCGCCCACTTCTAAATCGCTCACTTGGCCATCGAGCACTTGTCCCATCAAGTCAGTGGCTTGCTCGCGCTTGAGCGCCCGCGCGCCATCACGCCCGCGACCAATTTCTTTGATGTAGTGACCAATGCCCATGGTTGAATTGTGGTGCAAACAAAATAACCAAAAGCTATAAGTTCATTCAGGGAGGTGTCGAGAGCCTGTTGGAGAGCAATTTGTATCGCTCATCTTGCTGTGCGAGGGCAAGTATGGAGTCGACCTCCATCTTTCTGAATACCGAAGCGCGGTGCACTTCAATGGTGCGTGTGCTGTTGCCAAGATTTTCAGCAATTTCACGGCTGGTTAGGTTTTGCAGAATCAAACTGCAAATACGCTGCTCATGTTCAGTCAAAGTGGCTTTTCGCGCTTCGTAGCTTCGCACAAAATTTTGCTCATCTAAGAGTTGAGACGACTTCTTCAAAGCAGCTTTGATTTTCTGAGGCAACAAGAAAGGGTCAAAGGGTTTTGTCAAGAAATCAAACGCACCTTTTTGCATGGCGTCCACAGCCATGTTGACATCTGCATGCCCTGTGATGAAGATCACAGACCAAACACATTGTGGGTACTCATGCTTTAATTTTTCAAAGATGTCTAAACCAGATAATTTTGGCAAACGGATGTCTGAAATGACACAGGTCGGAAGTCTCAATGCTTCAGGGTTGACTTGAACACTGGCTAAAAAGTCCTCAGCCGATTTGTAGTGCACACAAGTGAAGTTAGACGCAGACAATAAAACTTGCAAACTTTGAGCCAGAGGAATGTCATCCTCAATGATCTGAATGGGGTACTGATTGAGTAGCGTGGTCATGGAAAGTAGGTGGTCTGGTTGGTTGCGCTATCAGAGTTTATGCTTTGGCAAGATCAAAGAGAAGGTTGCGCCACCTTCGGGGTTGTTTTTCCATCTCACACGGCCGCCATAAGTCTCGGCCACTGATCGGCACAAGCTTAAGCCGATTCCCATGCCTTCTTTTTTGGTTGTGAAAAAAGATTCAAAAAGTTGTTCAGAGCTCTCTTGCGAAATGCCGTGGCCATTGTCGACCAAGTCAACGCGACACCATTGCGAGCCATTTTTTGAGGTGTGAATGTAAGAGTGAATCATCAGCACCCTTTGATCCACCGGCTTGTCTTTCATGGCATCAAAAGCATTGCGAGCCAAGTTCATGATGACTTGCTCCAACAGGGCAGGGTCGATTCGTGTGAGGACTTCCCCCTCATGCGACAGACGAAGTTGGCTTGAGCCTTCTTTGGCTGACAGTTCCAAAATTGGCCTCAGGAGCTCGATCGACTCACTGATATCCACAGTGGCAGCGACATTGGGTCGCTTTCTTAAATAATTTCTGATCGATTGAACCACTTCACCTGCGCGCATGGCTTGCTGTCTTGCATTGGCGAGTGAATCAAGCAGGACAGGGTCTTCAATGCCCTGGCTTTTGACTCGCATCTCACAAGCCGCTACAAAATTGGCAATTGTGGCGAGCGGTTGATTGAGTTCGTGTGCCAAGGTGGTGGACAACTCTCCCAAAATGCTCAGCTGGCCTTGTTTGGCCAGCGCTGATTCTTGTTTGGCAATGGTTTCTTGAGCGATTCGATTGCGTCTTGACTCAAAGGCATAACTCACGAGCATCACCAGCAACAAGATGCCAGAGCCTGCCAACAGCAGCGAAACAGCATCAATCCCCAGGGCATTGGTGTTTTTGTGACTGAACACCAGTTGGACATCGGTCCCCAGCAGGTCTAATGTGGTGACAACACTTGCGCTTGGTGTTCTTGCGCTGAGGGGGTCGGCAAATGAAACCTCTATGTCTTGTGGCAATGCAATGCCTGAGGCGGGGGGTAACCAACCCAGTGGATCAAATCGCGTGACCCAGAGCGTTTCGGGCAGTAGCCTGAAGGGCGCGACCAACTCTAATGTCATTTGCCCGAAAGGAGTGAAGCTGTGCGCCCAAAAAATTCGTTGCTGTTCTTGTGCTCTGATGAAATTGAGGTAAACAGCGGCAGGCAGTTGCTTTCGGTTACCAGAGATCAAGCGTTCATCTAGCGCTTGGTCCTCTTTGTAGACCAATAAGCCCCCAGAAGACGAGCGCAGCTCCATGCGGAAAGCACCTTTTTGGTTTTTCATCAGGTCAAACGCATTTTTTTGAAATGTTTTGACTGCTGATTTGTCTTCGTGCGAGGCAATCGAGAGAATTTTTTCTTCGGTCGCTTTGATGTGTTTGGACAATTCCTTGGTGTACTGGGCAGCTGCTTCGTTCAGTTCATTTCTTTGTCGCTGCTGCACAAAGTTGGAAGAGGCCACCACGGCTGCAATGGTCAGTGACACAGTCAGAACAATCAGCCCCAAAATTTTGACGTTGTTGTCAAGTCGGTGCCTGAAGTATTCGAGGGGTCGAAATGAAGACATTGACAAAAAGTGGGTAGGTTTATTTCAGCATTTCTGAAAGAGTTCGACCAGAATTTTTAAGTTTAGGAACAATGTGCTCTTGCTCTGCGGCCCACAACTTGTTTGAAAAACCGGGGCGCGTGCAGCCCCTGCCTTCTAGTTTAATGGCCGCTTCGTAGCTGCCAAATCTTGCCAGAGTTTCATCAAAATAAGCAGTGGTTGTGCTCTTGACCACCTGCCATTTATCGATGTCAATTTGGTATTGTTTGCATTGATCTGAAAGACGTAACACATTGGGCAAAGCGGCACAACTGCTTGTACTGAGTTGGCGGCTTTCTTGAAACCCTTCGAGTGATTTCTCAGCCACGTTGCGCTGTTCGATGGCTAGCTTTTTGGCGCTTTCAATTTCTTTGAGTAAATTTGAACTCCCGCTTTGGGGGACAGATGCAGCGCGACTACCTTCTTTTAAGTATTGGCAAGTGACTTCGAGCCTGCTCAGGGCTGCTCTGATTTCTGTGTTGAGCCCAGCTTCGGGCTCTAAAAAGCTCTTGGCCAGCGATTTGACATTGGGTGTCGCGGCACTTTGGGTGGCCTGGCTGATGTTTTGAAAAAACAACAACCCCAATACCAGACTAATTTTGAAGGCTAAACCGCCTGCCTCCAGCCCGAACGCTGTTGCAAACGCCATAGACCACTGCCGTGATCCGTTAGTAGTAGTTCTGGAAAACTTCAAAACGGTTTTGTAATCAAAATAATTTACTTATCATTTTTGTTTGATTCATTCTAACTGGGAATATTAGTCCAAATAGCATGATTATTTATTTGATATGAATCAATGAAACTTGTGCGTACTGAAATATTTCGGGAACTACTTAGCATTTATCCTGTAATTCTGTTAAATTCTACATAAGTGATAAATCTGCTGTAAGTGCGTCCAGAAAGTTCAAACTGAAATTTTGTCCATGACAGGTAAAAGCAAAAAATCCTCGATTGCAAAGTCCCTCAAGAAGGGGGCTAAATCGTTGCTGTCTGGCAAGAAGGATCTTGCCAAACTAGCTAGTGCTTTGCCTTTAACTGCGCTGCTTGTTGAAGAGGTCAGAGCCGCGCAAAAGTCAAAGCAAAACCAATCGGCAATCGATGACCTCAAGCGCTTGAGCGAACAAGATTTGTCTAGCGCAAATGAGGGTTCGCAGCAGAATCAAATCGACTTAGACAAATCAACAAGTGTCGAAAATTCGACGCAAGAAGATCAAGTTTCTCAGGCAACGCAAGAAGCACGCGATGCATTGCGTGCGGTCTTGGAAGATGAACTGGCCAACGCCGAGACACTCGCACGCGAAGCAAACCCCACATCGCCAGAAGAATTCAAACAGGCCATTCGTGCAACGCTCAATGAAGAAGTTGGCGTGCAAGTGGCCAAAGCTTCAGCCATCTCTTCTGAGGTTGCTGAAGCTTTGGCTAAGTTGCCAGAGTTGCCTCAATTGCCGATCTTTCCTAACTTTGCAGGCGGGTTCAATCCTTCCTTTTTGCTTGGTTTTGGGCTGGCGGGCATAGGTCCAAGCGCAGGTGGAGTTGTTGCTAATGCAACGGGTTTAAAGGTCGCCGGTTTTGTCATTGATGGATATGTTTCTGGGGCCACAGTTTTTGCAGACATCAACGGCAACTTCAGTTGGGATGATGGTGAACCCTACGCTCTCACAGACGACACAGGTCACTACGCTTTCACCACAAGGGTTGATCTAACCAATATCAATATTGTTTCGTTGGGGGGTGTCGATACAAGCACCTTGTCACCGATTCAAATGATGGTGGGTAAGTTGGGCTATGACTACATCACGCCCGTTTCAACGGTTTATAGCAAGTTCGGTGAAGGTGCACTCATTGCGGCAGGTCTGGACAAGGCCACGCTTAGCTACGACCCAATGGCACAGGTGCTCAATGTCAATCCTGTGTTTGCTCAGCAAGCCGCTCAGACATTGTTGATCGGGCAGCAATTGTTGGTCACTTTGAATTCCACTGTGACTTTGATTGCAACCTTAGCAAACCCAGGTCTAGACCAAACTGACACATCTTCAAGCGCTTTTAAGAAGGCTTACGCAGAGGCTTACGATTCCTTCTTCAAAGTCATCAATGGCTTGCTCAGCAAAGAAAACTCTGGGTTGACTTACTCTGAGTTGGTTGATGGTTTGCTTGATAACCCGGCTGACCTGATCAAGCAAACGCTTGCTTCGTCCAAATACAACCTAGATGTGTCCAGTGGCAGCGGATTTGGCGCTCTGATTGACAACGTATCTGGAACGGTTTCATACATCAACAACAAGATCGCTTCTTTCGGTCTGGCTGATGTTTTGGCAGGAACAAACAATGCGTGGGCAGCTGTTGGTCAAACGAATTTGACCTTGGAGGTCAAGTCTCTTGCCAGTCAGTATGTTCCAGGCAGTACGGACGCAAGCACCTTCTTTCAAAAACTGAACGAGAGTTTTGCAAGCAGCGCCTTGGAAAAAATTGTGGCCGCCCAGCAGGTGCGTTTGCAATTTAACAAAGCTGACAACAGTGGCATCACCACAAAAGCATTGAGCACTTCCATTGATGCGCCCAAGGGAGATGATGCTTCTGAGCAGTGGATAGATTTGGGCAAGCAATACAGTGCTAGCACAGGAACCCTTAGCATCAAAGGTGTTGCTCTACTCGACAAGTTGACCCAGCGAATGGACGTGGTCTCTGTGGAGCCGCTGGTTGGGCAGCCAAATCAATACAGACTTTCTCTGAAGAATGAACCTCAAGCGAGCGGTTCAGATGCCTTCAAAGATTTGCAACTGACTGCCGTTGCATCTGACGGGACTGTGGTTGCGCTAGACATTCTGGGGTATCAAAGTGCTCAGGCCGGCGGATCTGCTTATTTGTCTGTTTCATCTGCATCGGGTTTGGCTATCACCAGCTTGTTGGGTAATTCTTTTGCAGCACTGATCAGCAAGCCCATTCCCGAGGGAATCAGCCTTAAGTTGGATTCCTCTGGACGTGTTGGTGTAGTCAATGAATTGGTCGACGGAGATTCTGCGTTTGGCCAGTTGGATTTTGGATATCTCGTTGAACGAAAGGTCGCAGCTACATCTACGACGGTTGCACAAGATACTTCGCGAATTGGGTTGTTCACTGTGTATGTGCAACCCCAAGCGCCCAATCTGGACTTGCCAAAAGAAGCGTTGGTGTTCGATGAGGAGGCTACTGGTGCTGAATTCAGTCAAATCACTGATTTTGATTTGGGTGTTCGTCCAGGTGAGTTAGGCGTCAACGGCAAATTTGAAGTCAAGGGCTTGCCTGATGAGGCGAGACTGGTGATCAGTGTCGGTGACGAAGAAGTTGTGGTGACAAGAAACCCTGCAACTGACTCGTGGGTGTTCGGGCCCGAGACGCTCAGTGCTGATTTTTCATCTGCGAAGCTTCAGCTACCCGGCGACTTCAGTGGCGCGGTGGATATGGTGGTTTTGGCCACGGCTCGATATGCCAATTTCTTTAGCAACTCAACCGCCCAAAAATCTTTCACGGTTACTGCAGCGCCAGACGGCCTGAAGAGCAATGCCGTCATTGACACGACACACATCACACACCAGACCAAGGAAGACACAGGCTTTGATTTCCTCGCCGTTTCTGACGACAAAAAGGCTGTCGAGGCTTTCGTCAGTGCCCTGCGCTTGCAAATGCACGAGCCGGGCAAAGAGTTCTTGGCCCTTGAAATCACGCTGCCCAACGGATGGAAATTCGAGGGTTACAAGCCTGAGGTTCAAAATGTTCTGATCCTCAAAGAAACGACGCTTGCATCGCTGTCAGATTTGTTGTCTGACCTCAAGGTGGTTGTGCCACCGAACTATTCGGACAACTCGCAGAGCGACAGTATCAGTTTGAGGCTTGCGTCTTTTGAGCCAACGAATGACTCGCAACTGAATTTTGTAAAGGTCACTTTTGAATCGTTGATTCAAGTGGAGGCCGTTTCAGATGGCGCGGTGATCAAGTCGGTCTCATTTGGCCCGCAGTCAGAACATGATCCAGACGCCCACACATTTGACGTGACAGTTTCTATCGATGCGCGTGCAAATGACACTGGTGAAGATGTTTATTTGCTGTTGCAAAGAAATGATGATCTTTTCACGTTGGATGAGAGTCTTTATACATCCATTGAAAACGGTTGGTATCGCTTACCAAACACTGATTCTTTTGTGATCAAAGTTCCAGACGCACTTTATGGGAACTTTGATTTAAATTTCCGTACAGTCACCAGCGACCAGGGCGCTGCTGAGTCGAGTGCCGTGAGTCGCACAGCCAAGCTTGAATTGTTTGAGCATTCGTATGCGCCAACGCTGACTGTGGTCAATGGCCTGCCCGAAATCAATGAAGACAACTCACTCAAGCTCAGTGAATTGGTGTCGGTCCAACCTTACCCTGGGCGAGATCTTCGCTCAATTGAGCTCACGGTATCTTTGCCAGTTGGCTTTGTCGTCACAGTTAACAACACCCCATTGCCTTCGCAGGGTGACGTTTGCCTTGTCAATGCAGTTGACTTGGCTCAGGCACTTATTCGCCCCTTGGCCAATGCCAGTGGTGAATTCACCTTGCATGTTGTGGCTAAAGACAAATTTGTCAGTACAAACACCCAGGGTGAAGTTGCAAGCACTGAGCAAGAGCTTATTGATCTCACCATCGATCCATTGGTTGATGGATTTGACCCAACTCATTCTCTGAATGATTCCGAACTCACTGTTTTGAACATGGATGTGTCGGGCCCCAGTGTTCAAGCAATATTGTTCGATCCTGATCCGTCTGTTCAAGCGCAGGGTTACCTAGAAAAAATTGCCTCACAACTTCGCTTGTTGGACAGGGATGGCAGCGAAAGCTATTCGTTGAAGCTGACATTTGCATCTGAGTCTGGTGCTTCTCTGCCAACGATCAAAATCGGTGAGGCAACACTTGCAGCAGATGCTGATAACAGCTTCACCATCACTGCTGACGACTTGTCTGGCAATTCGGTCATTAAATTGATCGGTGATGCTTCGCTGCTTGCCAGTTCGATGTCTGTCACAGCGGTTCTTTCAGATGTTGCGCCAAATGGTGTTCAAGCGGCAACATCACAGGTCGAGTTGGTCAGTACCAACTTCTCTGTGTCAGCTAAGTTGCCTGTTGGATCGGTTTCTGGCAGTGTTGGATCTGAGGATCAGCCGGTTAATGTGCCAGTAAGTTTGACCATTGATTCAAGCCGCAGTGCGTTTGAAAAGATTGGTGTTGAAATTACCTTTGCTGGTTCAGCGGCAGACCGTCAAGTTCTCGAAGCTGGCGGTAAATTCATTGCCAAGTTGGTCGATAGCCAAGTCGATGTTCGGATTAACTTTGCCGACGGAAAATGGTCAGTTTTTGATAATACGGCCAACAACTTCTTAGAGTCAGGGCAGATTGATTTTTCTACTTTGAAGTTTATTCCTCCTGAAAACTTTTCAGGAAACATTGCTTTTAAGTACAAGACCATTGCGAAAACACAGTTCACGGAAACCGCTTCAACTGAGCAGTCTTTTTCTGTTGTTGTAAGACCCGTTGCGGAGCAGATTAATTTTGTTTCTTCGCAAGATTTATTAAAAATCACGCCTGAAGCAGTTCTTGAGAAAACGCAAGCCGCTGGAGTCAATCTTCTTGATCTGAAGCTTTACAAATATTTCGAGGCTCCCTTGCTTGGTGGCGATAGCAGCGAAAGAGTTTCGCTGCAATTTAAGTTGCCTGTTGGTGTTTCACTTGTTGAAGTTGATTCAAATGGGCAAGTGGTTAAGACAATCGCTCCGACATCTGTTGTAGATGGCATTTCAACAGTGTTTATCAGCGTTGCTGAAGTTGGCATCAATGATGCGGCCAATTCCGGATTGAACGGCTATCGCTTATCGACAGCGACCCATTTTTCTTCTGCCACCTCTTCGGGGTCTGAAATTCAAATCACGGCTCGCGCTGTCGAGCGAACCGGTGAATCTGCTGCCGTTACTGTTTTGAATGACACGAACGCTACCACGCTTAACCTGAAATTTGTTGTGGTTCCTCAGGCCTCTGCGCCTGCTGTGCCTGTACTCGTTCAGTCAGTCAAGCAGAGCGCGGAGAGCTTTGAGGTTGCGGGTGGTGCAAGCTCGTGGTTGTCGGTTGAGCAACTGATTCGGTTGAACTCTAAAGTATCTCTTGACCCATCTGAAACTATCAAGGCAGTCATTAGCGATCTGGCTGGCAATTTGATTTTTGCCAAGTTGGTCAATGGCAGTTATGTGCCTTACACAAGTTCAAGCGGGTTAACTGGTAATACCCTTGAAGTCTTGGCGAGCGAATACTCCTCTATTTTTGTCCGAGGAAAAGACTTCTTCAGCGGCGCAAGTGATCTAACGGTCAGAGCTAAGTCTGTGGAAAACTGGCCAAGCAGTGATGTAGCCAATTATAAAAACTACGCAGCCGAAAGCTTATCTGCGCCTCAAACAGTAACACTTAATTTCAAACCAATCGCGAACGGTATCAGCGTTGATGCTGAATATGCATTGCCGACGCTATTAGGTATTCAAGAGGATGCGACTTCGAGCAACGGACTCAAGTTGTCGGCACTTATCAAAGAGCACGCCATCGCATTGGATTCGACAGAAGACATTGTGTACAGATTTGTTGTTTCCAATCAGTTGAAGCTTGTTAAGTTCAATCAAGCCAGCCCTGATGTGCCTACGCCTCTCGCGACACCAAATGGGTTGGCCTTTGTGGTGCCGGATGAGCTGCTCTCGCAATATGTGCTCGTTCCTATTGGTAATTTCAGCGGCGATGCCAATGTTTCCGTTTTTGCGGGTACGCAAGAAACCGACAAATCCACAAAATTTCAAACTTCTTCCACAAGTCTGACGATCCAAGTTACCCCACAGGCAGACACACCCTTGCTTGTGACCGCTAAGGCGGTTTCAGGGCTGATCACATCTGAGGATGCTGGATCTGGTTTGGTTTTTTCCGGTATTCAGATTCCAGTCATTGCCAGCGTCACCGACCGTGCGATTTCTGGCGTTGCAGGGGATGTTTCCGAAACGCTGGAAGTTCAATTGCGTGTTCAAGGTTTAGACGCAAATGACAACTTAACTGTCCGTTTGGGCACGAAAGTAATTGCTGCCAATCTTGACGGTTCTTGGACTGTGTCCGGTGCAGACCTCAACTTGTTGAGCCAACTGAATGTTTATGCGCAGGGTGATTACCGTGAAACCAATGGCAACGATGGTCGTTTGAGTCTTGTTGTCACGGCAGTATCTAAAGAGCCTTTGAATCCGTCCGTTTTTGCGGAAAAAGCAGAAGTTATCAAAGTTTCAATGTTCCAGCCTTTGGGACAACCGAAATTGACCGTGGAAAACAAATCAATTGGCCCTGTTGCGGTTGATTTGACGATAGGTTTGGGCTTACCTGATGGCGTGCCCGATGGGGTCACTCAAGACAACATGTCTTTGTTGATCACGAATGTGCCTGAAGGGGCTTACTTCAACTTGGTTAAAGATGGTGTCTCAGCGGGATTTGTGGGTGCATCGATCGGCAGCGGGATTTGGTTGATTGAGGGCAAACATCTTGCTGATGACGCGGTGCTTCGCGTGGTTTATCCCGATGCGCTCACTTCAGAAGATCAAACCGTTCAAGACTTGAATTTCCAAGCATTCATTTCAGATCCAAAGGGTGGAACATCTAGTCAGACGGACTCTCTTGCATCCACTGTCACATTCGACCCCAATCTTGAGTCTCTTCAAGACCCGTTGGTTTTGAGCTTTGATGGCTCAGCTATTTCGTCAGTTTCTGTTGAAAATCTTGACATCAATGTTGACCTCAACAAAGAACTCTACGGCAGCGAGCGTCCTACCTATTGGATGTACGGTGACAAAGACGATTTGTCCTCTGGTTTTGCATTCTTGGTCAGACCCGATGCGGCTTTTGTTGGTGAGGACGGTCTAGAGGGCTCGACTGGCTCTGCTGGCTTAGAAGATTTGTACGCCAACTTCCAAGAGTTGATTGGCGATTTGGTTGCGCAGGGATATGCCCATATCACTGCGGACGATTTGCCCTCGGGTATCAAACTTTGGTTTGATAGAAACGATGATGGTCGTGGATTGGTTCAGTCCGATGAACTGATCAACTTGAGCGATTTGCCCAACTTTGCAATTGACATCCCCATCGTGGTTGCTCGTGAGGCAGCTGCAGGTGGCGTGATTCCTCTTTATGAGGCCAATGTTTCGTGGGGTGATGCAGCAACCTCGCATGCCTCACTTTTTGCTGTGGCAGTGCCTTATTTCGCATCGCTAGAAAAGCCCATCTTCAGAACCTTCAGCATGACGGACGAGGCTCCTGCCGAGTTTAAATCGGCAGCTGAAATTTCTATCACCATCACCGCTGAAGTCAATGCCGCTGGTAAATACCAAATCGATGAGGACTCGGGTTCTGGTCTGTCGTTGAACTTTGATTTGTCAAAGGCTGAGCGAGCTGTTGATGGAACACTTGTTCACCTCATCAAGGTGTATGGCGTTCCTGATGAAGGCGTGTTGTCTGTTGGTGCGAAGGTTACTGAGGGCGAGGGAGAGTTTGCGCAATCATTCTGGCTACTGACCGAAGATCAGATTGCGAACCCAGTTGTTGTTCGTTTCGCTAAGGACTATGTAACTTCTAGCGATGGTTATGAAATTTATGCTGTTCCAGTTGCATCACTCATCACGGCGGGTAATGTCGCTGAGGGTGTCATGCCAAAGTCGGTCACTTATGTTGGCGGCAACAGTAACCATGCTGCATTTGTCGTTGCTGGCGTAGCCGATGAGCCCTTCATCAGTGCTGATCAATCTGAAATTTCGGCACTCGAGGGTGCTCCGATTTATTTGACTCAAAACGGTCTTGCAGACGGTCCGTCGCTGGCGAGTGTTTTCTCTAGCGACTTCAATGAAAATTATTTTGTCCGCTTCAAGATTGACAGCGATGACGTGACGTCCGTCAGTGCTGGAGCAATTGAACTTGGTCAGTCCGTTGACGGTTTTTATCGCGTGGCTGCTGAAGACCTGTCAAGTGTTCAAGTGGTCTTTGGCCAATTCTTTAACGGCCGTGTTTCTTTGACGCTTCAAGGCGTGTCGGAGCAAGGCGTAAGCACAAAACTCTCAGATATCGCAGCTGCGCCGGTCATTCAATTGAACTTGACGTCTGTCGCTAACGGTGTGGAATGGACTGATTCAGAGCCGTCTTCTCCCACGTTTGCTGAAGGTTCTAACGGTTCTGACGGTTCAGCATCGCCATCCTTTGAGTTGACGGCTGAAAGTGTTGATCCATCCGAGTCTGTCTTTTTTGTTCTCAAAATTGACAGCGCAAACGCGGCAAATGTTTTGGGAGTTGATTCGCTTGACGGAGTCCTAGACCTGGGCCTAGACGTTAACGGAAATCACTTCTACCGTGTTAGCGCCGATAAGAACGGCGATGCTTGGAGCTCTGGCAGCGTTACTCTGTCAGTTGATAAGTACTTCTCAGGCAATATTCAATACACCTTCAAAGCCATTTCTTTTGATCCTGCAAGTGGGGTTGCAAGCGCGAGCATCGAAGATCTTGCGCAAATTTCGTTTGATGGGGTTGAGGCCAACAGCGGTAACATTTTCGTAACGCCTGTGGCAAACAGCAGTGATTTCACAACGAGCCTGATTTATTCTGACCCAACAAGCGAATTGTTTGATTCTCGGGTTACTGCCTTCAAGTTTGATGAAGGCGGTCGTTCTGCTTGGTTCAAGCCTCAAGTGGAAACATTCGATGCAAGCGAATCTAACGAGTCAATGGTTGTGGATGTTGTTTTGCAGGGCAGTTCTGCAGCGCTTTTCACGGTCGAGCGTTATGAAGGGGCCGATGAATCTTTATTCGGTAGCAGTCGAATTGTTCATCAAGGAAACACATCGCCCGTTGCTGGCGATGTCAAGGTTGCGCTCCAAGTTCGTCTGACAGATGTTGCTAACGTTACTGAAGATCAGCGGGTGTTTGATGTTGGTCAATTGATTGACTCTGACGATACCGAGTGGGTGGGCATTGAGCTCAACAAAGTTGCTGAAGAGCCTGAACTAGAAGAAGTCACGCTCAACGCCATTGAAATCGACGATGGTGGCGAAATTTCATTGGCTATTCAATCGGGTGCATTGAGCCAAAGCATTCCTCTTGCGACTGAAGACAGTACAGACGGTCAAGGCGATGTTTTGTACTACATTTTGTCGCAGGTTCCTGAATGGTTAACACCATCTCTTGGTTCGGTTATTTCGAGCAAAGACGGTCTGTCAACCTATCAAATTGAAGCCCGAGAGCTTGTTGCCTCTGGCGGTTTGTCCTTCATTGCGCAACGCAACTTTGTCAGTCAAGCTCAAGAGGTTTCACTCACTTGGGCCGCCAAACAGGTGGAGTCCAGCAATGGCGACACCAAGACCAGCGAACCAGTCATCATTCAAGTTTCGCGTCTGCCAACGCCAGATGAAATTGAAATCTCATCGTTGCAAAAACTGAGCACTTCCGAGGGCCAGTTTGACGACCCAGATAGTTTTGCACTCGAGCTCAAAGAGTATTTCAATTTCTCATCGCCTGGCTGGTCCGATGACGACATACAACAAACTCTGCGGATTCGATTGGGGCTTACTTCTACGGATCAAGTACGCATCCAGTATTTAAACGATGATGATGAACTGGTCGACCTCGCTGCTGGCACTGACCTGACTTGGAGTCAATTCGAAACGGCAATTTTGGTGGCGAGTAACAGTCAGCGTTTTGATCCCAACTTCAACGGTGAGATCCCAATCTCAGTCAGTGCTTATCAGTCATTCCAATTGCAAGATGGGCGTGAGATTACGGGTGCTGCTGATGCAACGACAGTGCAGTTTAAGTTTGAAGTGTCGAGCTCGCCAGAGGCTTTGGACATTACCGCTGCCTCTGATGCATATGAGGCTGTATTGGGTGAGTTCATTCACCTCAAGGAATTGCGCATTGGTAGCGTAGATCCCGTGACCGATCGAGAAATCGAAAGCGTGCGATTGCTGTTGAAGTCCAAGGGCGATTTATTTGAGATCAAAGCCTTGGGTGGTGTGCCTTCTCTTGTGAAGTTGAACCCCGCTTCAGTCAGCAAGGAGGGGTGGTCGTCCTATGCATTGAATCTACAAACGCTTGAAACCGACAACTATGTGCTAAAGCCCAAAGAGGTTGGTGTCTTTACCCTAACAGTTGATGCCCGAGCCATGGACGCTGCTGGTTCAGCTGGGGAGTGGGCATCTGAATCTATCAACTTGGTGGTCAGTGACACCAAACTAACGGCACCTTTGATGGATGGCGACTTGATTGAAGGCAATGCTGTTGTCAACAGCTCAGAGTGGCCTGCAATACAAATCGTTGATTGGTCTTCCAAGGGTGGATCTGAAGATGTTTTGACTCGAACCATTTCTGGCGTAACCGTGATCCAAGGAAACGTTTCAGAAACGGTTGGCTTATCGAGTTCGCCAATTGCTGGCAAGACTTATTGGTTTGATGGCGCTGCGCTGCGAGTCAATCCCAATGCGGAACAATTCAATTCTCTGGCGAATGGTCAATCTGCCCAAGTCAATGTCTCTTGGAGCGTTCAAGAGCAGTATGACCTTAACGGTTTGAGCCAAAGTGTGACTCTTCAACAGTCGGGCTTTTTCAAAGTTGTTGGAACCAACGACATCTTCACTGTGTCTCAAAAAGTCATCGCAGACGCCAGCGATCAACAAACCATCGCAGCCTCGGTCAATTTGCTCTCTGGCATCGTGGATCCTGATTTGAGCGATGTTCACTCGGTTAGTCAATTCCGTTTTGCTGTGGTCGACAGTGACTCCGAAAAAATAGCCTCTGATAGTTATGGCGATTCTGCTGTCACCCTTGAAGGTTCTTCCCTCAAGGTGGACTTTACGCAGTTCAAATTCCTCGCCGAAGGCGAGACTGTGACTGTCCGTGTGAACTACGACTTGACAGATGGTTTTGCGTCGCAATCACAAAGCATTTCTTTCCAGGTAACTGGTGTTAACGACGCTCCAGTTTTGAGCGCCATGCCGGCTCGCTCAATTTCTGAAGATCTTGATTCGACGTCCCAAGACTGGACCATTGACCTGCTGGATCCAGCATATGCGTCGGATGTTGACTCTGCGCAACTGAGTGTTGACTCATCATCAACGATCGAGATTCGACTCAATGGTGAACTCACAACAGCTTTTGATAACGCTGTTCAATTCGGCGCAGACGGAAAAATTCACCTTGCCCCTGAAAGTTTCAGCAGTTTGTCAAGCGGGCAGACGCTTCAGGTAAGCGTCAACTACAGCCTCACTGATGGACAGTCACTGAGCCAGCCTGGTTTGGTGACTTTCTCAATTGTTGGCGAAGATGAAGGTCAAACTTTTAATGGGCGCATCATTGACGGTTATGTCAAGCATGCGAAAGTTTTCTTTGATGTTGATGGTGATCAAGCTTACACAGATGTTGAGCGCAACCTTGGCATTGAGCAGATTGATTCTGGCGATGGCTCTTCACAGCTTGCATTGGGCGAATACAAAATCTATGTCAGCAAAGCAGCGCTTGATGTAAGCAACGGTGCTGGTCGAATCGTCTCAGTTGGTGGTGTTGATGACTTCACTGGAAAGACCATTGAAGGCACCCTGATTGCACCGGCCGATGAGGCTTTCAGTGTTGTGACACCTTTCACCACACTTATCGCTTTGGCTGCAACTGCTGGCCAAAACCCCTTGGACGTTGCTGACCAGATTGCTGCTTCTCTTGGGCTCACAGATGTCAATTTGGCTGCCTATGACCCAGTCGCTGTGATTCTTTTGGCTGATCCGCAAGATCCAAATTATGCTGACATCCTGTCGCAAGCTGAGAGTGTCTTCAAGGCGCAGCAGATGGTGTTTACTGTCATGCAAGCCGTTTCGACTGCTTTGCAATCAGCAGATGACGCGCTTGCTCCCGCAGATGCCCTCAAGACAATGGCCGAAGCTGTCACAAAAGCCATCATTGACAGTGAAGGTGCTGATTTAATCTCTACCGTGAACAGTGTTACAGCGCAAGTCGTTGGCGAACTGCTAACTGGAGACGCAGCTAAAGCTATCCAGGACAGTATTGAAGCGGTCAACGCAAAAATTGACGATAGTTACTCGGGTCTTGCAGTCGCATGGAATGTTGGCGATGAGTTGGTGATCGCTAAAGCGCAAGCGATTGCGGGCATTTCTCAAGACTTGTTGCTCAATGTAGTTGAATCGGCTGTCACCCAAGGTGCGGCTGCCATCGATACAACGGCTCTGAATCAAGCAGTTGCACAAGCAATATTGAGCGATCCTGATGTCGCCGAAAACGAAGACTATGTCTACAAGCAGTCTGGAAGCAATGCCCTTCAGCTCAGTTTGAAGGAGTTGGCAAACAAAACAGCAATTTCAATGGAAGTTGCTTCAGTCAATCCCAACGGTACTGTTGATATTTCTGTCAGATTGCAAGCGGCTGAAGACATCGGGGCATTCAGTCCATCCTCACTGCCAACTTTGATCGTGACGCACGAGGGACAGGTGCTTTTGCCGTCTCAGGTCAATCTCTCTTTGCTCGCAGATTCGCAAGGGCAGATCTCAACAATTGCTTCTCATATAGAACTTTTCAAGGGACTGGGCGTAGACAACATCCAACTGAGCCTCAACGGAGAGGCTCAGCTGGATGCTGTGCTGAGCGATGCAGGTCAAGCGGCATTTGCTGACCTGAATGCGGATGGTTTGAAAGTCAGCGGCACGATTGATGTGAACGCGGCAGCGGTGAGCATCACCGATACGCAAGCGCAACTGTTGGTCTCGGATGGCTTGCAGTTCACGGTCGACAGCACGAATGTGAGCTTGGACGCCAGCGCGTCAGGCACGCATTTGACAACCAGCCTGAAAGAGCTGAACAAGCTCGGCGTAGACAACGTGCTGCTGACCGGCGTCGATGGCACATTCATAACAGACACCCTCCAACTCGATTTAGGAACAGGTGTTTCTGGATCGGTGGGCGATCTGCCTGTGTTTGGTGACATAGACGGCAATCGTTTCATCGATTCGAATGAAGACCAGTTGCTCAAAGTCATTTTGGATGTTGACACAGCGGCACAACTTCACCAACTCGGAACCCTCGCTGCTGATACAACGGCTGACTTCACACTCGGCAACACCGGCATCGACCGCATTGACTTGTCATTGGCAGGTCAGTCTCAGCTGAACGCCTTGCTCAACTCTGAGACATTGCACACCGATATCCAAGCTATCCGTTCTGACGCGGTTGGTGTGAACACCATTGACATGGTGACCCACAGCAACATCGCCATCAATCAATCACAAATGAGTGCCCTGATCAGTGAAGGCCTGCACTTCGCCTTCAATGATCAGGTTACTCTGCACGCCTCTGGCACCTACCTCAACACAAGCCTGCACAGCAAGCACATTGACCTCACGAAGATGGGCATCGATGCCATCGTCTTGTCTGAGTCCACCATTGATGATTTGCGTGTCAACGGCGCTGAAAACATCAATGCTTCGTGGAGCAGTGATTTAGACATCAGCCTCGATCTGGGTCAACACAAATTCAACAACTTGGGCGGCATCGCCAGCACTTTGGCTGAGGCAGGCATTGACCACATCAACGTTGGTGTGGATCACATCTTGTCTGATGACTTCAGCAGCCTGTTCTTGCAGCGTCTGCATGCCAACACCGGCATTGACCTCAATGTGTCCATAGACGCTGAAGCGGCAAACAATGCTGGCAATGACTTTGCTGCGGTTTTGAACGACATCAGCCAAGGCATTCAGTTTGCACACGGCAACGACTACGGCACGCTCATTGACGCGCTTACCTTGGCAGGTGTGAACCGATTCGACATTGAGTCCAAGGCCAACTTGGTGGTGGCTGATGAATTGGCCTCTGCTTTGCACGACGCAGGCATGTTGAGCGCATTGCCCGACTCGAACATCGAAATCGATGCCAACAAACTCAATGTCCTGAACAGCACCCTCAAAGGCATGGCCGACCTGGGCGTTGACAAAGTCATGACCGATCAAGAGCATGTCTACATTGGTTTGGGCCAAGAAGCTGTCAGCGTGCATGACTTGTTAGACATCTTGTCAGCCTTCACCGGTGTGGACAAACTGGTGACAGGCGACAACACTCACACCAGTTTGTTGGTTGACGAAGCCACGGGCAACGCCTTGCTCAACCATGCACAAGCGCAAGAAGTCTTGTCCACACTCAGCAAGCTTGGATTCAATGAGGTTGACATCATCGGCCAAGAAAATGACCTGGCTGTGATCAAGGGCGGCTTCTCGTTCGAGCCAGCTGTGGCCCAAACACAGTTGTCGCAAGTTGAGGTCAAGATGTTGGGTGTTGACGACTATGACGACCTCACCCAGCACATGAGCCCAGACATCTTGAGCAAAGTCAAGGGCCAGTGATTTTTAATCTAACATCTGGCACATGAATATGTCCGCCTCGCCCTCAGCGCCGGTGATCCCGCCATCACAGGCGCCTGTGCGCAAATTGCTCATTGAATGCCGGCGTGCATTTTGGGCTGCTTTTGCCATGACATTCGTCATTGACATGCTCAGCATCACGCCGTTGCTCTACATGATGAGCGCTTATGACAGGGTATTGTCATCTCGCAGTGGTGTGACCTTGGTTTCGCTGACTCTTGTTGTCATTGCTTTTTATATTTTTTGGTCAGCACTTGAATGGATACGTGCGCGCTTGATGGTGCGCTTGTCTTTGCGCATCGATTGGGACCTCGCTGCCAACGTGTTTGACGCTTCTTTCAGGCGCTATGTCGGCAGAAAAAACGTCAACGTTCATCAACTGCTGGGCGATTTGCAGTCCCTGCGCCAGTTTCTGACTGGCCAGCCTGTGCTTTCTTTGATGGACGCACCTTTTTCAATTGTTTTCATCATCATTGGTGCCATCTTCCATCCTCTTTTGGCTATCTTCGCCACGGTGGCTTCGGTTTTGATGGTGGCAGTTTCTTACTTCACACTTCGGGTGACCAGCCCGATCCTGAAAGAATCTAACGACGCCAACACCGAGGCCTCTCGGGTGGCCGCTATCAGCTTGCGACAAGCAGAAACCACCATGGCACTTGGCATGTTGGGCGGTGTGCGCAACCGCTGGTATTCACAACATCGTCAGTTCCTCACCAACCAAGTCAACGCCAGTGAAGCCACTGGGCTGATGGGGGGTGTTTCTGGGTTTTTGCAAAAGGCATTGCCCTCCTTGCAAATGGCTTTGGGTGTTTGGTTGGCCATGGAAAACCTCATCACGGGTGGCATGGTCATGGTCGCTTCTATGTTGATCAGCAAATCGGTTGCGCCCATTCAAAAACTCATTGGCAATTGGAAAGACATCGTTGCTGCTAGACAGGCCTATGACCGTCTCAATGTGCTTTTGTATGAAGACATTGGCAACACCAACAAAATGAAACTCCCACCACCCGAGGGTCGGCTGGAAGTGGTCAACGCTGCTGCAGTGCCACCCGCGCATGACAAGGCGGTGTTGTTAGACATCAATTTTTCATTGAAGCCTGGTCAGGTGCTTGCCGTTGTGGGGCCCAGTGCGGCTGGTAAATCGTCACTGGTCAAGTTGTTGCTAGGCGTTTGGACGCCTGCGCGAGGCTCGGTGCGTCTAGATGGCGTTGAAATCTCAGACTGGAGCCATGACGAAGTTGGGCCCTTGGTGGGCTATGTGCCTCAAGAAATCGAATTCTTTGAAGGCACCATTGCTGAAAACATCGCTCGTTTGGGTGAAGTTGATCCACAAAAAGTGGTGCACGCTGCCAAACTCATTGACATGCATGACACCATCTTGACCCTGCCCAAAGGTTACGACACCATGCTGGGCGAAACAGGTTATGCGCTCTCTGGCGGGCAGCGTCAACGCTTGGCCATTGCCCGAGCCGTCTATGGCATGCCCAAGTATGTGGTCATGGATGAGCCCAACTCCAACTTAGACGAGCCAGGCGAAAACGCCCTCATTCAAACTGTTCAAGCCCTCAAAGAAAACGGATCAACCGTCATCATCACAACCCACCGACCACGTTTGGTCAGCATTGTGGAGATGATGTTGGTGTTGCGTTCCGGCAAGCAAGTGGCCTTTGGCCCGTCCAAAGAAATGCTCGAAGCAGTGCGTAAATTGCAAGTGGTTCAGTCTGAAGAGGGGCAACCCAACGACGAACCTCCCGCAGACGTTGCCGTGGCAGGAGCTGCCCCATGAGCACAGAACAAACCAACGACTTGACCCCGCCACCCGGCAAAGTTTGGTCAAAGATATTGCAAACCGACGGCAAGCTCACAGCTTGGATTGACAGCTGGAACCCTTACCAACCCGATCGACTCAGGGGGAAAGAGCTCAAGCCCGTTGAAATCGAAGAGTCTGAAATTCGCAAGCAAGCCTCTAAATATTTTCTGATCTTCTTTGGCGCTTTTTTGCTTTGGGCCATGTTGGCCCCCATCGATGCTGGTGTCACTGTGCAGGGCAACGTCAGCGTTTTGGGCAACCGCAAGCAAGTGCAACACCCCACCGGCGGCGTGGTCGAGGAAATTCTGGTCAAAGAGGGCGCTGAGGTTCAAAAAGGCGACATTCTGATTCGCGTCAACCCCCTCAAAAGCGAAGCTGAACTCACAGGCGTTCAGTTGCAATACATCAACCTGTTGGCTTCTGAATCTCGTCTCAAAGCAGAACGCGATGGCACAGGTGGCATCAAGTGGTCAGAAGAGCTGGCCAAAAGTTTTCCCAACGACCCCCGCGTCGAAGAGGCCAAAGCCCTGCAAACCAAACTGCTTGATTCGCGTCGCTCAGAATTCAGCAGCCAAATCGCCAGTTTGAACGAGCAAATCAACGGGCTTGGCAAAGTCATGGACTCGTATCGCATCCAGCTCAAAACCCTGGATGAGGAAATGCGAAGCACCAAATCGTTGGCAAAAGACGGCTTTGTGCCCCAAAACCAAGCCAACCAAGCCGAACGTCAAAAATCAGACCTTGACTCACGCATTGCCAGCAACCAAGCTGACATTGCACGTGCTAGGTTGCAAATCAACCAAGCCAGAAGTGCTTTGTTGAAAGACATTGACACGCAGTTGCAAGAAATTCAAAAAAACCGCGACGCCTTGCTCAGCAAGCTAGACGCCTCCAAGTTTGACCGTGAGCTCACTGCTATTCGCGCGCCAGTCACCGGCAGCGTTGTGGGCCTCAAAGTGTTCACTGTGGGTGGCGTGATCACCAGCTCTCAGCCCCTGATGGAAATCGTCCCCAAAGACGAAGTGCTCATCGTTCAAGCCAAAGTCACCCCTAACATCATCGACAAGGTGCGCATTGGCATGGAAGCTGACATGCGCTTCACCGCATTTAACCAATCCACCACCCCCGTCATTCCAGGGCGTGTCACGGTCTTGGGTGCTGACAAAGAACCCTCTCAAAACCCCAGCGAAGAGTTCTATTTGGCGCAGGTCGAAACCACCAAAGAGGGCGTGCAACTTCTGGCTGGGCTCAAAGTGCAGCCAGGCATGCCAGTAGATGTGGTCATCAAAGCCGGCGAGCGCACCTTCATGAGCTACTTGCTCAAACCTCTCACAGACAAGATGGCCAGAGCCTTCAAGGACTGATGTTGGTTCGACAACACCTCGGTATCTTGAAACAAAGGTTTTTTCGGTTTCTACGTATTTTTTTGTGAAAATTGCATAAATTCTGATAAATTTGCGAATGTCTGTCCTAAACACAAAGACTGTAAAGATGATACTAATTAGCTCAAAACGAGCCGCATTTGGCGTGCTTGCTGCGGTAGCCATGTCCCTGCCGGCACATGCGCTAGATCTGGCGCAAGATTTCTCCAAAGCTCTCAGGTTCGATCCATCGTATCAATCTGCATTGGCTGAAAAAGCCGCAGGTCTTGCTTCAGCTTCGCAGGCCGGTGCCGCTTACTTCCCGCAGTTCAAGTTTGACACCACGCGTATGCCAAGCGACATGTCCAACCGTCGCACCGCAACCATCACACAACCCGTGTTTGATGTGGGTAACTGGGCCACCATGATGCAGTCTGAGCCTCGCAGGGGCAACGCTGAAGCCACCTTGCTCATCAAGCAGCAAGACTTGGCTTTGCGCTTGCTCAAAGCCGCCAATGCCATCATCGTTGCCAACGAAAACATTCGGCTCAACAAAGCCAAAATGGAAGCCCTCAACCAACAAGCTGAGCGCGCCAAACGCTTGCTAGACGCTGGCCAAGGCACCGTCACTGATTTGCGAGACATCGAAGTCAAGGCCGCTCAAGCGCGTGCGCAACAGTTGTTGCTTGAAACACAGTTGGGCGTGTCCGCCAAGCAATATGCAGCCATCACAGGCGAAGCGCCCGTGACCAGCAACTTTTTGTTGCCCAAAGACCAAGGCGCTATCAAACTCAAACAAGTCAACGAGTATGTGATGGATACCCTCCAAAGCAACCCTCAAATTTTGGCCGCCCGTTCTTTGCTGAAAGTCTCTGAGCTAGACCTCACCAAAGCCAAGGGCTCGCTTGCACCTACTGTCAATGCCATACATAGCCAAAGCACCACCACTGCCAACGCCACTGCCACGCAGAAATCGATCAGCTACACAGGTGTGTCCTTGTCGCTGCCCCTAGCCGCGGGTAATTTTTATGGCATAACCAGCGCCACAGCCAACCTAGAAAAGGCAAAAGAAGCTGTCCGCGATACAGAAGAAAAGTCCAAACTCGAAGTTGAGCGTTTGCGCGCATTGGTTGCCTCGGGCACCCAGGTGTTGCTCATTCAAAAAGACGCCATTGCGTCGGCAGAGCTCAGCGTTGAAGCCAACACCAAAAGCTACCAAGGCGGCGTTCGCTCTGCTGTCGATGTGCTCAACGCCATTCAAACCCTCTACCAAGTTAAGAGTGACTATGCCAATGCCGTGGTGCAGCAGGCAGAAAACCTCATGCAACTGCTTAACCTCACCAACCCCAACGTCAACAGCACGTTTGCCGAGTCCTCTCGGTTTTTGTTAGCGCGTTAATTTATTCAACATGGCTTGGCTGAGCGAAAAAGAGCGCCGCAAACTCGACGAACACTCCAGCGAGCTTCAAGCTCGTCTTGAGGCTATTGAGTCAAGCTTGCGTAATGCCACGCTTGAAAACGATGTTTTAAAAACCGAAAAAACAAAGTTAACCAAGCAAGAGGCCGAGCTTCGTGCGCAGCTGGAAAAACAGCTCGAACAATCAAACACAGCACTTGCTAACGCCACCAAAGAACTTGATCAGGCAAAAAACACATCGCAAGCGCAAACCAAAGAACTCGACGCCGCCAAAACCCAGCTCAAAGAAATAGCCCCTCTCAAGTCCCAAGTTGAAAAGCTTCAATCAGATTTGGCCAGCGCGGTTAAGTCTCGTACTGACACTGAGGCCTCTCTTGCCAAAGCTAAGACAGAGCTAGAGCAGGCCAAAAACGCCAGCCAAGTCAGCGCAAAAGAAATCGAAACGCTCAAGGCGCAGTTAAGCAAAGCTCAGCAAGACAGCCAAGCCCAACAGGCCAAGCTCACGCAAGAGCGCGACGAAGTTAAAAAAGAGCGCGACCAAGCCCACAAAGATCGGGACCAAGCTCATAAAGAGCGCGACCAAATCAAAACCACCAGCGCACAAGCCGCTGCAGATTTGGCCAAAAAGAACAAAGAACTCGCCAGCTTGCAAGCCGCCAAAGAAGATGCTGTGCAAGAAAACGAATTGTTGCTCTTGCAACTGATGCAAGCGCAAGAAGAGTTGGTTGAATACTATGAAGAAAAAAACCGTTTCGAAAAACTCTTCGAAGCCTACAAAGCCAGATGGGACCGTTTAGAGCAGCGCTATCCCAACTACATCGACTTTGGTGGCATCGAGCTTGTATCGTTCGACGCCGTCTCTGAAATACCCTCCATCACTTGGCGCGTCAAAGACTTTGCGCAAGCTGGCATTGCCTACAGCGAGTTTTACTTTCAAACCGTCATGCAAGACGGTTTACCAGGCTTGGCAGTCATTGCTGACGCCAACCATCTGCCCGAGCTCGACTCAGCCTTGGTGCCCAAACTGCTGCAAACCAATGCCAAGCAATTGGGTTTGTTTTTGAGTTTTACCAACACCGAGTTCAGGCAAATCAGAGCTGCCGCCACAGTCTTGGCGCAGCTCGAAGCCATCGGCTGGAAAGACTTCACACTGCCTTCGCAGTTTGACCTGGCCTTTTGGCGGCCCATTCTCAAGCAGCTCATTGAGCAAGTGCAAGCCTTGCCAAGTGTCTTGCGCTACGACCAAGTCAAGCTCAAGCGCGAGCTCATCAACCCCGACTACGAGCACCTGTGGCTTGAATTCCAAGGCCTTCACTATGGCAACATCCATTTGCGCAAATTTGAAGCTCGCTTAGGTGCAGCGTTGGTGCAGGCAGATGGGTTTTCGAGTTTTCCTAAGTTTGAAATTCCGCTCATCGACGGCAAAACCAAGCCCTTTGAGAGCTGGTATGCAGAATCGCAAGACGACAGCGGTGCCAAGCTTGAGCTCAGGCTGTCGCTAGAAAAAAATGTGTTTGACGCAGCCGTCTGGTCCAAGCTGAGCGACACCGACAAAGCCTTCATGCTGCGCCTCGTTTACGCCTTTCCCGAAGCGCTCAAGCGCCTTGAGGCTCAGCATGTGGCCATCCATCGACCATGGGCCACCTGGGTTGACTTTGCCAAGGCGGCCGTCAATGTGTTTGAAGTCAATCGCCGCGCCACCAAAACAGCGGTAGACGCTGACAAAGCACTCAACACCACACCCGCTGAGCCCAAAGCAAAGGCTCAACCCAAAGAAGAAGTGCAAGCTGCAAAGCCCAAACCTCAAGCCAAAGGGCCCAAGGTCATCAGCATCGCCAGTGCACCTGCCAAAAAGAAAACCCGAAGCACTCAAACCGCTACAGCCCCTAAAACCAAAAAGAAATAAACACAGCAGTGGTTACCAAACAAGAAGTCACCTTAGCCTACCAATTGCTATTGGGTCGTACCCCCGAGAGCGATGATGTGGTCAACAACTTTTGCCAAAACGCGCAAACCATTTTGCAGCTGCGTGAGAGCTTCATCAAATCGCCCGAGTTTGTGCAGCGCATGTCTGAAATATTGCAGCAGCCACAAGCCGTCAGGCACCGGCACCCATTTACCTTGCCCAAAATTCCGGTTGAAACGCAAGTCACCGACGAGGTCATGGACCAAATGTTCGAGCGCATTCACAAAGAATGGGAACACCTTGGCCAAACCGAGCCGTATTGGTCTGTCGTTACGCAGCCGCAGTACTACCAGTCAGAATTTCAAAACCACCGCGAGCAGTTTTACACCTCCGGCAACTACACCTGCCAATTGTTTTTGGCCGCCCTCAGGCGCTGCGGCATCAGCCCAACACAACTTGAAACATGCCTAGAGGTTGGCTGTGGCGTAGGCCGAGTCACGGCCTACTTGGCAGGCGCGTTTGCAAAAGTCATTGCGGCTGATATTTCCCAAAGCCACCTCAACATCAATGCGCAATACCTGCAAGAAAAAGGCATACAAAACGTCGAGCTAACCCACTGGCACACCATCGGTCAGCTCAGAAACCTGCCGCAAGTTGACGCCATCTTGTCTGTCATTACCTTGCAACACAACCCACCGCCCGTCATGGCGTGGATGCTTGGCGCACTGTTGTCCCACCTCAAATCAGGTGGTGTGGCTTACATACAAATACCCACCTACCGAGCAGGCTATATTTTTGAGGTCGAGCGCTACCTTCACTCCACCCCCCCCAACACGCTGGAGATGCACTTTTTGCCGCAGTCTGATGTGTTTGAAATCATCAGCCAATCGAACTGCCGTTGCCTAGAAGTGCGTGAAGACGGCATGGTGGGCGATGAAGACAAAATGCTCTCCAACACCTTCCTCATTCAAAAGCTTTAAGGCAAGGTAGCGGCTTCATTAGTGACCATGTTAGACCGCACAAAATCAAAACTCGATGTGCACTTGGCCAGGCAGTTTGCATGGTTGCTACGCAAAGACCTGCGTGAAACCTTTCAGAGTGTGCAAGACCCCGCCTTTGTCGAGTGGTGGCTCATCAAAGGGCGGGTCGACTTTCCTGGCTGGGCTGAGGGTGATGACCCTGCTGACCTAGCCGCCCTGTTTGCCCCCAATGGCTCAGCCACTTTGGGCGGCGTGCAAATAGAAGTGCCCAAGTTTTCAGGGCTGATGGCCAAATACCGACCCGACGCGGTGCGGCAATTTGCATCTGAAGGCAAACTAGACAACGAAAAGTTTTTTGCCTGGACCATCACCCGTGGCATTGCCGAGCACAAACTCTGCCCTTATGTGCCGCGCAGCTTGGTCGCCATGCTAGACCAACCGGTGCGCTTGGCGCAACAAGACCCAGCCGAGGGCGACGCCCAAGTGCCCGCCGTCAGCTTGCTCATGTACTTGTTGTGGCTGTTGCTCGACAGCAAAAGCCAACAGGCAAGAAACATACAACACCCCGATGGGCGCAAAGTGTTTTTGGGCTGGTTCTTTGGGGTGGTCGGCCAGCTAGAACTGAGCCCCTTGCTGGCAGGCCGCTGGAAGGCATGGCTCAAAAGCGTGGGCCCCCAAGTGCTGCAAGACAACTACCCAAAACCCAACGAGTTGGGCTGGCTGACGCTTTCACAAACCCCAGCTCAAGCCAAGCCATACCCCGCTGTGGTGCCAATAGCCAACGACAAACCCTTTGGCCTCAACATTTATGGCTTTGCCTATGGCGAGCTAGGCATAGGCGAAGACCTGCGCATGGCCGTAGAGTGTTGCGAGGCGGCCAACATTCCCTACCATGTGGTCAATGTGGACGCTCGCGACACCCGCCAGGCTGACATGCACCTCAAAGGCAAGGTCAGCGAAGGCACCGAGCCCCCACCGTACAACACCAACCTGTTTTGCCTGCCCGCGTTTGACACTGTCAGCCGTGTGTTCATGCAAAAAGGCGCAGCAGTGTTTGAGGGCTACCGCAACATCGGTTGGTGGCCGTGGGAGTTGTCGGTATTTCCCAAGGCTTGGAAACCCTATGCGTTTGAGTTGGTAGATGAGGTTTGGGCCAGTAGTACGTTTTTGTACGACATGTACGAGCAGTCCACAGACAAACCGGTGAAGTTGGTGCCCTTGGCTGTCAGCGTGGACCGCATGAAGCCCTACCCACGCAAGCACTATGGCTTGCCTGACAAGAAGTTTTTGTTTCTTTATATTTTCGATTTCAACTCGTCGGTGGCTCGTAAAAACCCGATGGCTGCTGTTCAGGCTTTTAAACAGGCTTTTGAGCCTAAAGATAACTCTGTGGGCTTGGTGCTTAAAACCATGAATACCAAGCCTGATAACCCTGAATGGCAGGCCTTTTTGAAAGAATGCCAAGCGGATAAGCGCATACAGTTAATTACCGAAACACTAGACCGCCCTGAAGTGTTGGGGCTGATAAATGCCTGTGATGCTTATGTGTCGTTGCATAGGGCAGAGGGGTTTGGGCGGACATTGGCGGAGGCGATGCTGTTAGGTAAGCCTGTGATTGCTACTAATTACTCGGGTAATGTCGATTTCATGCACGCGATGCTTGCATATCCAGTTCCACATACTGAATCTTTAGTGGATATAAAATTCTATCAATGGGTCGAGCTTGATGATTATTCAGTTTGGGCTGAATCAAATATTGAATCAGCAGCGAACAGTATGCTGGAAGTACGAATTATAAGATTTGATGAAATTACTAGAAAATTATTTATTAATGAAGCGAATGAATTGTTTGGCATTGACCGGGTCTCTAGTCTTCTCGTAAATTCTTTATAAAGAATGAAGAAAATAAATTAATATGAAAAAGAAAATACAACAACTTAGATTAGATTTGAGCTTGAAAAATTATGAGTCTGTTCTTAAAGATGCAAGAGAGTTAAAGAGGTCTTCAACAGGGTTGGATTTTTTAGATAGCCTAATTAGATTTTGTGAAAATAAAGTAAGTCCTTCAAATCAATATATTGCTGATGAACGACTGCAATGCTCATTATCGTCTAACGCGAAAAATGATTTAATTTTAAACATAGTTGATATCACAAAAAATATAACAGGCAACAATTATCCAGATACATGCAGAAAGCCTGGTGAGCATCTTTTATCTGGGGATTTAAGTAATGTAACAATTGTAATTCCTGTATATAACAGAAACAAAATTTTGAGTATGACGCTAGCTGCGATAACGCATCAAACATACCCTTCGCATTTGATAGAAGTTGTAGTTGTCGATGATGGTAGTACACCGGGAACGATAGAGATAATTAATAAATTTGAAAAGTTACTTGATATCAAGTACTACTGGCATCCTGATAAAGGCTATAGGCCTGGCCAAGCTCGCACCGCAGGCATGAAGTTGGCAAGCACTGAAAATATAATCACTTTAGATTGTGACATGTTGCCAACGAAGCATCTTGTTGCTGAATTCATGTACATATTAAATAGACACAGAGATAGGGTTTTAATTGGACCTAGAAGATATGTTTGTACAGATCATTTGCATGTGGATGACTTAATCGAGAGTTCTTATTGGATTGATACTTTGCCTGATGTCTCGACAAATAATAACGTAGCGACTGGCGCATGGATGGGAAAAAAGACGGTTGATTGGCGTCATAATTTTTATAAAAGAACTGATTTTTTAAAGAATTCAGTATTTCCATTTATCGCATTTGCATCAGGAAACGTTGCATACCCTCGCGAAGCATTTATCATGACAGACGGCTATGATGAAGAATTCGAGAAGTGGGGAAGCGAAGACACAGAATTTGGTTACAGATTATTTGCTAAGGGCTACTACATGCAACCTGTAATGGGAGCGCTAGCATTGCATCAAGAACCGCCTGGCGGCGAAAATGAAGTGGATAGAAAATCTGGTTATGTGACAACTAAAGATATTTTGAAAGAGAAATGTCCACTTTACAGCAGAGACTATGAGCAGGGGCGCAAATATACTGTTCCAAAATACGCATTCATTAACAATACTAATCTAAATAAAGAAGACTTTGTTGATTATGTTGAAGGTTTTGATTACTCAGATAAAACAATTTTAAATGACATATCTATTAAGCAAAATGCTAATGAAATAAGGGCGCTTCTTAATAATGAAAGCGCATCTTTTTTTGTTGTGATTAATGAGGCTTTGGAGCTTAAAGTACCACAGATTATTGATAATGAATTAAAAAGCTTAGATCAAGATCTCCTGATCATGTTTGATAATTTAAATCCTAAATTTAAGAGTAGTTTTAATATCATTTGGCGAGGTCAGTTAGAGCGTTTCTTGAATTTTGGGGGCGTAGCATGAGCTGGAAAACTGGACTGAATGACAATTGCATCGTGTTCGATGAAGGGTGGCAATACCCTGCAATCACAGAAAAACATGCCTCAATTCAAATGCTGAAAATTAGCAATTTTTTGCCGTATCAGTTTATTGGTTTTCCATGGGCAACTTTGATTGATTTTAAAAATAGGGCAAAAGAAGATGATGTTTCTAATTATTTGAAAAAATTGAAGTCATGCCCACTGCCACTGTCCGAAAGGCGGATAACTGTTTCGCAGCACATTAGTACACTTAAAAGAATTGATTTCTTCAAGGAAATTGGCATTACCGATATATTTTGCGCTCACGCAACCGATGACAAGTATTTAGTAGATGGAATTCGTATTCATGCATTTCCCCTGTATCCAGTTCAGACGCCAACTCTAGATCCAATTGTTGAAAGTAAGAACTTATCCAAGCCTCGTAAATATCTATATAGCTTTGTTGGAACGTTTCCTGAAAAAGGTTATATATCAGATATTAGGAGAAAGATTTTCGATAACTTCTCAGATTCCGCAGGGAAAATAATACGTAGAAAAGAATGGCATTACGAACAAATCGTATATAAAAAACAAATTGCGGGGCTTGATCTGGATGAGGAAACTAAGATTGAAAAAGCCTCGCAAGAGCAGGAATACAAAAACATACTTGCGGAAAGTACATTCTCATTGTGCCCTTCGGGAAGTGGACCGAACACAATTCGATTATGGGAATCTCTTGGCGCTCTATCAATACCTGTAGTTTTTAGCAATAATTTCCGATTTCCTGGTGATCAGGAGCTTTGGAAAAGAGCTGCGATTATTATGCGTGAAGACAGCGATGCACCAGAAAGTATTGTGAATGAACTTCATAAAATATCAAATGACCCAATAAAACTAACCCAAATGCGTAGTGCATGCATGGATCTTTGGTTGATGTATGGTAAAGACTGCTTCATTTATGACGTACTAAAAATGGAGAAAGTTTGTTGACATGAATAAGGAGATAAAGACTATATTTTCTAAGGCGACTTCAGAGGAGGCTATAGACCAACTCTTTGTTCCTTCTAATGAGCTTGATCATCTGCTGAAAAATGGATATCAATCAAATATTAGGCTTCTCAAGAAAATTTTATTTGATAGAAAGCCAAGTTACATTAATAATATAGTAGCTGCTCAGAAGAAGCAAAAGCCCTTGTTGAGCTTAGTGACTAGTTTGTACAAGGGCGATCGCTACATTAAAGGATTCATGGAAAATACTTGCAATCAAGTTGGGTTTGAAAATTATGAGTTAATAATATTAAACTGTAACTCTCCAGGCAATGAGGAAGAGATTATTTTAGAATACTGCAAGTTACATAGTAACATTATTTACAAGCGGCTGGATCAAGATCCTGGCTTGTACCAGGCTTGGAATTTAGGGATTCAAATGTCAAGTGCTGATTATGTTTCGAATGCAAACTTAGATGATAGGCGTTCTCTTTGTTACTACACATTAATGCTTGATTGGATGATTGCCAATAACATTGATGTTGGTGCATCATTGTTTTGGACTTGCCAGCAATTGCCCGAAGAGTCAATGGATGAGGATGCCATTGTTTGGTATAAAGATTACTCAAATAATCCCAGTTATTTTGATTTTTTTAAACTTAATTCATCCGCTGATAAGATGGAAGATCAGTGTATACTTGGTCCAATGCCTATTTGGAAAAAAAGCTTGCATCTTGTGCGTGGTTATTTTGACGAGAGTGCATATGGTCCCTCGGCAGATTATGGTATGTGGTGCAATTTGAAAACT
>JACCED012307672.1_pt1 | contig 31511 bp, 29 predicted proteins | sample 7455021 | NCBI WGS metagenome assembly JACCED01 (sample SAMN15323456, study PRJNA562643) | freshwater metagenome | isolation source: river surface water | place: USA:Blue River Watershed | collected 2017-08-19 | reverse complement strand
ATCAAAATAGCTCAATCCTGGATGTTGGTTGTGCCAAGGGTTTTATGATGTATGATTTTTCTCAACTAATTCCTGGCATTCGAGTTGAGGGAATTGATATTTCTGAATACGCAATTGCACATGCGATGGATGATATGAAGCCTTATGTGCAGGTTGCTAATGCATTTGATTTGCCTTTTCCTGATAAATCATTTGACTTTGTTATCTCAATAAATACTATCCATAATTTAGAACGGCAAGAGTGTGGACAGGCTCTCATGGAGATTGAGCGCGTAAGTCGCAAGGGCTCCTTTATAACGGTTGATGCATATCGTAATGCTGAAGAGAGAGAGCGTATGTATGCGTGGAATTTGACCGCTAAAACTATTATGTCTGTTGAAGAGTGGATAAAATTTTTTAAAGAGGTTGGCTATACCGGTGATTACTATTGGTTTATTCCATGAGCGATAGCTTGCTAATAAATCTATATGAACAGATGTATCGCATTCGTGCGGTTGAAGAGGCTATTGCTGACAATTACCCAGATGGGAAAATGCGTTGCCCGGTTCATCTTTCAATTGGACAAGAGGCAATTCCCGCCGCATTTGCCCAAGTTATTGGAGTTTCTGATTTTGTTGTTAGTACTCATCGTGGTCATGCCCATTATTTGGCTAAAGGTGGCGATCTCAATGCCATGATTGCTGAGATATATGGTAAGTCGACGGGGTGTGCTAAAGGCAAAGGTGGATCTATGCACCTCATAGATCTAACTGTAAATTTTATGGGAACTTCTGCCATTGTTGGGAATAGCATTCCTGTTGGGGTAGGGCTTGCCTTGTCGGCCCAGTTGAAAAAAACAAATCAGATTAGCTGTGTTTTTTTGGGGGATGGAGCAACGGAAGAAGGTGTTTTTTACGAATCAGTAAATTTTGCAGTCGTTCGTAAGTTGCCAGTCCTATTCATTTGCGAAAATAATCTGTATTCCGTATATAGCCCGCTCTCTGTAAGGCAACCGGAAGGCAGAAGCATTGCCAAAATGGTTTCTGCAATGGGGGTTCAAACTGCAGTAGGCGATGGATCTAATATTGTCACCTGCTATGAAATCATGAAAGATGCAGTTGATAACGTACGCAATACGGGTGTGCCATATTTTCTAGAGTTTTCTACTTATAGGTGGCGTGAGCATTGCGGTCATAGTTTTGATAATGACATTGGATATCGAACAGAAAAAGAGTTTTTGGAGTGGCAGGCCAAGGACCCCCTTAATAACTTATCGCTTCAGTTAGCTTCGGCCGATCCAAGCGTGTTGGCTGCCATAGATAGAATTAAAACTAGAATTAATTCAGAGATTGAGATTGCTTTCAGTTTTGCTGAAGCGTCTGAATTTCCAGATCAAGCCGAGGCTTACACTGGGGTTTACGCATAGATAACTATTTAAACAAGATGCCCAAAAAAAATTTCTCCGTCGCAATTAATGAAGCAATCTATCAGGCTATGGAAATAGATGATTCTGTAATTTGCTATGGCTTGGGGGTTACAGATCCTAAGGCAGTTTTTGGTACAACTGCTGGTTTAGAGCAGAGATTTGGTTCAGACAGAGTATTTGATATGCCAACATCTGAAAATGCTATGACTGGCGTTGCGATTGGGGCATCGTTAAATGGAATTAAATCTGTGATGACACATCAGAGAATTGATTTCTTTTTATTGGCAATGGATCAGCTAGTTAATAGTGCGGCTAAATGGCGCTATATGTTTGGAAGTCAAAACTCTATTCCCATTACGATTCGCCTAATTATTGGTCGTGGATGGGGACAAGGACCTACCCACTCCCAAAATCTTCAGGCCTGGTTTGCTCACATACCAGGCTTAAAGGTGGTTATGCCTACAACTCCAGGTGATGCTAAGGGGCTACTGATTTCTTCAATACTTGATCCTAATCCAGTTGTATTTTTGGAACATCGCTGGTTACACAACGCGGTTGGTGAAGTGCCTTCTGGCGATTACAGAATTCCGTTGGGAATGGCTAATATTGCCAGAGATGGATCGGATGTCACAATTGTTGCCATGTCTTACATGACTATAGAAGCTCTACATGCGGCTGATTACCTGGCTAAACAAGGAATTTCTTGCGATGTAATTGATCTTAGAACTATTAAACCTTTGGACTGGGATGCGGTATTTGTCTCTGTTCAAAAGACTGGTCGCCTTCTCGCTCTGGATTCTGGCTTCACAACTGGTTCAGTGGCGGGAGAGGTGGTTGCCAGAGTGGCAATAGAGGCTTTTGAGTATCTTAAGTCCCCACCAGCAAGACTTGCTATGCCGGATGTGCCTGAGCCAACTAGTCCTGCGCTTACCAAGAATTTTTATGTGCGCGCGGCTGACATAGCAATACAAATTATGTCGATGATGGGAAGAGATTCCTCTAGTGTTAGAGGCGACCTGCCGGAGCCTACGCCTCATGATGTTCCGGGCGAGTGGTTCAAGGGACCATTTTAATTTGAGCGAAATCAATTGATGAAACTTTCAAAACTATCACAGGCCCTTGAAGGTCAAAAAATGTTTCAGATTCTTTCTCAGGCGCAGGAGCTCGAGAAGACTGGAAAATCTGTCATTCATTTTGAAATAGGAGACCCTGATTTTTCTACACCTAAAAGCGTTGTAGAAAAATGTATTGATGCTTTACGAGCAGGATTTACTCATTACACCGGGTCATCTGGTCTGGAAAGCTTTAAAAATGCAGCTGCAAATGTGACATTTAAGTCTAGAGGATTTAGACCTGAATCTAGTCAGATTCTTGTGACAGCTGGAGCGAATATTCAAATATATTATGCGTTGGCATGCATCTGCGATCCTGGGGATAATGTTGTATACGGTGATCCAGCATTTGTGTCTTATGCTTCAATAATGAAGCTCTTGGGGGTTACGCCAAATGCAATTCCTCTCAAGGAATCTCTCGGCTTTAGAATATCCCCAGATGATATTGAGTCCGCAATTAATGAGCGGACTCGAGCAATCATTATCAATTCTCCTCACAACCCTACTGGATCTGTTTTAACTGAAGAAGAAATTGAGGCTATATACGATATTGCAGAAAAACATGATTTATTTTTGATTAGTGATGAAGTGTATGCGCGAATTATTTATTCGAAAGCCTTCAAGTTTAGCTCTCCTAGCTCTATAGATAAATGCAAAATAAGAACTGTCCTTTTGCACTCATTTAGTAAGTCATATGCAATGACCGGCTGGAGAATTGGCGCCGTAACTGCACCTTCAGAGTTGATTGAAAGAATGGCCCTATTATTAGAGACCACTTCATCATGCGTATCCCCATTTATACAAATGGCTGCTACCGAAGCAATTTCTATGGATCAAGGTGAGCTTGATTTAATGGTTCGGGAGTATGAGAAGCGAAGGAATGTACTTGTTGATTTAATCAACGATATGCCCTTAGTACATTGCGTTCCTCCAGATGGGGCATTTTATGCGATGGTAAATATCACAAATACAGGGTTAACTGATGTGGAGTTTTCCAAAAGATTATTGGAGGAAGACTTTGTTGCTACATGCCCTGGATCTTACTTTGGGGAATACGGGGCTGGGTATATTCGAATTTGTTTTGCGAATTCAATGGAGAATATTAAAGTTGGCATGTTGAGAATGAAAACTTTTCTGGAAAAGATTAGGTTAGAAAAAAATGAATATTAAATTTAGCAGTTCGAAGCAATGTCCCTGCTGTGCGCATGAGGTAGAAGGAATTATTAAGATCAAAAAATATCCTTTAACTGAATTTTATAAGGCATATGAGAATGGTGATGTTCAGTTGGATGGGTATCTAGATCAGGAGTTATGTTATTGCGATCAATGTAGCCACTTATTTTTAGAAAAAATAATTGATGTCAGGGAGATATACACTAATTACTTGACTACAACCACCTCTAGTAAGGGTGCTATTGATTGCCTTTTAAATTTTAAAAAATTTATTGAAGCTAAATTAAATGTAAATGACTTTACGCATTTAATTGACATTGGCGGAAATGATTCTTACTTCTTAGAATTATTTGATGGATCAAAGCTTGGCCGAGTGAACATTGATGCAAATGCTGAGGGCAAGGGAAATATTGAAGTTATAAAGAATTTTCTAGAAGATGTTGATTTAGTACCGTTTACTAGTCACAAAAAGATTGTAGTCTCTAGTCACACGATCGAGCACTTAGAAAATCCTGCAGACTTAATCCGAAAAATAGCAGAGGTTGTATCTGGGCAAGATTGCGTATTTCTTCAGTTCCCATCCTTGGAAATGATGGTAAAAGATGCAAGATTTGATCAAGTTTGCCACCAACATCTTAATTACTTCTCATTGGCGTCAATATCCAAACTATTAAAAAATTATGGTTTAAATGTAGTTGGTCATGAGTACGACTCTAGTCATTTTGGTACCTTGAGAATTATGGCCAAGAAAAGCAATACATCAGATGCATCTTTATCTTTGGTGCCAATAACCTCGCTTGAAATTACTAAGCGATATTCTGAATTTAAAAGTTATTATATTTCTTTGCAAAATATTCTACAGGAAAAATTTAGAAGGCAGCAAGGATTTGGTGCTGGGCTAATGGTTCCAACGTTAGCGTATTACTTGCCATTAATTAATGATCTGGAGGTAATTTTGGATGAAAATTCATCCAAGTTTAATAAGCGGTTTATAAACTTAGCTCCAGAGATTCGTAATGCTTCAACAATAGATATAAAGAAGCCAATAATTATTACCTCTATTAGCACCAAGACTGCTGCTAGGGGCATATATGCTAAATTAAGCGCCTTAGGTTGCGAAGATATAACAATCCCAACACACTTATCTTGAATCGTTATGAATTTATTAATTGAAGGAAAATGGGCTCTTATCACTGGTGGAGCAAATGGCATTGGTGAAGATATCTCAATGCACCTAGCTGGGGAGGGTGTAAATTTAATTGTTACATCAAGAAATTCTGAATCCGTCAAAATATTGCAAGATAAGATACGGAGTCATGGTTTTGATGTTGTTGTAAACGGTATTGTCGTAGATTTTTTACAAAGCGGTTGGCAGACAAATTTTTTTAGAGAGCTGGCAAAATATCGCGTTGATATTCTTGTAAATAATGCAGGACACAATCTAAAGGTCAATGATCCATACTGCCCAATTTCTGATTGGGAAAAGGTCCTTTCTTTAAATTTTCTTACTCCGGTGGAAATTTGCAATGCCGTTATACCTCAAATGAAGGCTAATGGCTGGGGTCGGATTGTAAATATAACCTCATGTGCGGGATTGGAAAATATGGGCCCTGTTACTTATGGGGTAGCAAAGTCTTCATTAACTGTATACACAAGAACAATGGGGAGAATATTAGCAACGGAGGGCGGGGCTGTGGTAATGACTGCAGTTTTTCCGGGAGTTGTCTTGACGAAAGGCGGTCATTGGGAAGGTGTATTAGAGACCGACCCAAAAAGAGCTGAGATGTATCTAAAAGAGCGTTGCCCTTTGGGTAGATTTGGCAAGGTGGATGAAATTAGCCCAGTAGTCTTATTTTACTGTTCGGAGTTAGCTTCGTTTAGTCATGGAGCCATCATTCCTGTTGATGCGGGCCAGTGTAGAAGCTATATGTCTCACAACTATATGGATTGATCTCTATGATTAAGGTCACAGATTTAATAGCAAAAATTCTTGCTAGTTCGGGAGTGAAGTCCAGCTTTGGATTACAGGGTGGTGCAGTAGTGCATATTTTTGACTCTTTGGAAAAAGAGGGGATTGAGGTTTATTACATGCATCATGAGCAGTCCGCATCCCTGGCTGCTGTTGCAAATGCAAAGATAACAGGAGATCTAGGTTGTGCTGTTGTTACTACCGGACCTGCTGGTACTAACGCTATTACCGGTCTTTTAGCTGCATGGCAAGATTCGATTCCGGTGGTGTACTTATCGGGTCAGGTTAGATCAGCGCATACTTCTTATGGAAAAAAAGTAAGGCAAGTTGGAACTCAGGAGGCTCCAATACTGGACATAGTTGAGCCGATAACAAAATATACAAAACTACTTGATACCCCTGATGAAATTTTTGCTGAGGTAAATAAGGCAATACACATAGCAAAATCGGGCCGTCCAGGACCTGTTTGGCTCGATATCCCGCTGGAGGTGCAGTGGGCTATGGTTCAAGAGCCTGAATTGAATTGTCTTACGCAGCCCGACGGTCAAGATGACGTGATTATTAACAATCAACAATTTCGTGATGCGATTGACATGCTAGAAGCTGCTAAAAAGCCACTTTTGGTGCTCGGGTATGGAGTGCATTTATCTAAAAGCAAGGACTTGCTTAAATCATTAGTTGATAAATACAACTTAAGCTATGTCACAACCTGGACTGCCTCAGATCTATTTCCTACTTCAGACATAAGAAATTTAGGCGTTATAGGCATGTCTGGGCAAAGGGGGGCAAATAAAGCAGTTTTTATGTCCGACTTACTAGTTTGCATAGGAACTCATTTGGGTATTCCTCACACTACAACGTTAACGGAAAATTACGCGCCTCAAGCAAAGAAAATAATTATCAATATTGATGAAGATCAGCTAAATAATCTAAATATAAATTTTGATTTGAAAATACATGCCGATATTTTAAGTTTTATAAAATTTCTTAATTCAGCTCAATTAAAAATCAATAACTACAGCTTTGATGATTTAAAAAAACTTAATTGGTATGAACCTCTAGAATCCAAAAAAATTAATTCAAATAAGTACATTCATAATTTAAGCACTTTGAATGAGATTGATACTTGCTATGTGGTGGATGGTGGTGGAACAGCCCTATATTCTGGATTTCAAAGCCTGCAATTTAAGGCTGGAGACAGAGTAATTTGCTCTTCTGCTATATCGTCAATGGGAACTGGCCTTGCGGAAACCATGGGATCGTATGCATCTAAAATGTACAAAAAATATGTCACCATAATTGGAGACGGCAGTTTTTTAATGAATGTACAAGACTTGCAATCCATATTTCAGTACCAAGTCCCAGCAATTATTTTAGTGGTTAATAACAACGGTTACTTGGCAATAAGAAACACTCAAAGAGATTTTTTATCTGGAAAATATTACGGCACTCATCCTGATTGGGGTCTAGTAATGCCAAGTATTGAGCTTATCGCGAGCGCATTCAAGATTGATTATCTTAAGATTGAAACTTATGACGATATGAGATTAACGATTTCAAGACTTCTTGGAGGATTAACGGGTCCAATCATTGTAGAGTTGCAAACAGAAGAATCGCAAGATGTTCTATTTTCACAGGGGTATATAGCTAATAATGATGGAACTTTTTCGCCATCTCCATTAACTGAGATGAAACCATTTATATGAGTCATATGTTGCCTAGGGTGATGAAGGCGGCTGTGCTCGAGAAGCTTGGCGAGCCATTGGTCATAAGGGATGTGGAGGTTCCAAGCCTCCTACCGGGCCAGGTTCTTGTAAAAGTTTTATTTAGCGGCGTTTGCAGAAGCCAATTGATGGAGGTTCGCGGTAAACGAGGCGCAGATCCATGGCTTCCACATCTACTTGGGCATGAGGGATCTGGAATTGTGATGGCCATAGGTGAGGGTGTAACTAAAGTCGCCATTGGGGATGATGTGATTTTGGGCTGGGTTAAGGGTGATGGATTAGATGCCCCTGGTGCCAAGTACAAGATTGGAGAAGTGATAGTTAACTCTGGGCGAGTAACGACATTTGCTAGTTTTACAGTTGTTTCAGAAAGTAGATTGGTCAAGAAACCAGAGCATTTGGCATTTGATGAGGCAGTCTTGTTTGGATGTGCATTACCTACTGGCGCTGGAATGGTTTTGAATGAGCTAAAACTTTCTGCCAATAGTTCGGTCGCTGTTATTGGGTTGGGCGGCATTGGTATCTCAGCCTTATTGGCCTTAAGGGCGTTAAATATTAAGAAAATTATTGCAATCGATATCTCTGATGACAAACTAGAATTTGCGAAACGGCTTGGTGCAAGCTACATATTTCATTCTCAAGACCAAGGGCTATACGAGTCAGTTATGAGTCTTACTAATGGAGGTGTTGATTTTTGCATCGAATCTGGAGGCCAAGTCAGCACGATTGAATTGGGATTTTCATTGATACGAAAAGGTGGCGGAGAGTTGATATTCGCTTCTCATCCGGGGTATGGCGAAAAGATAAGTCTTGATCCTCATGAGCTTATTAGTGGAAAAAAAATTCTTGGCAGTTGGGGTGGCGGAAGTAACCCAGATAGTGATATCCCAAGAATGTATTCATTATTTGCAAAATCAAATTTTCTTTTAAGTGATTTAATCACTAAGCGTTATAAGCTAGAGGATATAAATGAGGCCCTTGCTGATCTTGAGCATGGAAAGGTTTTTAGGCCTCTGATTGTCATGGATCATTGAAAGTTCAGGCGAAGCATTTTTATGAAAAAAAAATCAACAGTTCTCGTCTGCGGTAATTTTAATGTTCTTCATCCTGGGCACTTAAGGCTTCTAAGGTTCGCAAAAGAGCAGGGAGATAATCTTATTGTTGGCGTGCAGAGCGATAGGATTGCTGGAGCTTCTGCCTACGTTCCAGAGTATTTGAGGCTTGAGGGGATCAAAAGTAACAACCTTGTTACTGACTCATTCATTATCGATGAACCAGTGCCACAAGTCATCAAAAGACTTCGTCCAGATATTGTTGTAAAGGGTAAGGAGCATGAAAGTCTAGATAACCCTGAGATTTCTGAGCTTGAACAATATGGCGGCAAGCTAGTTTTTAGTTCTGGAGAGACAATCTTCTCTTCTTTTGACATTATCAGCAAAGAATTCCAAAGCATCAATAATAAAACAATTCATTTGCCTGAGAATTACTTGGCAAGACATCAGATAAGTTCTGCGCGCCTTGCAGAAATTGTTAAAGATTTTGGTGGTTTAAAAATTTGCGTGATTGGCGATTTGATTATCGATGAATACATAACCTGCGAACCTCTTGGAATGTCTCAAGAGGATCCAACAATAGTAGTTACTCCTATAGATACTATTCGTTTTATCGGGGGTGCAGGCATCGTTGCTGCACATGCGGCAGGATTGGGGGCTCATGTTAACTTTATTTCTATAATAGGGAACGATAGTGACGGTGATTATGCAAAGCAAGAGTTATCAAAGCTTGGGGTTAATGCCCATTTATTGATTGATGACTCTCGCCCAACCACCCTAAAACAAAGGTATCGAAGTAAGGGAAAAAGTTTGTTACGGGTTAGTAAGTTGCACCAAGGGCTTATTTCACGGGAATTACAAAAAAGAATTACAGATAAGCTCGAGAAGATAATTGAAAATGTCGAGTTAGTAATATTTTCCGATTTTAATTATGGTTGTCTGCCGCAGAACATGGTTGATAAAATAATCGAACTAGCTCAGAAAAATAATACTTTTGTGGCGGCAGATAGTCAGTCATCATCACAAATCGGTGATATTGGACGGTATAAAGGCGTGAATCTTATTACTCCTACTGAGCGTGAAGCTAGAATTAGCACAAGAAACAAAGACAGCGGCCTCATTGTTTTGGCAGAGGAGTTAAGAAGCCTTACCGGTGCAAGCAATGTATTTCTTAAAATGGGCGAAGAGGGTTTTATTATTCATGCGCCTAATAGGGCCGAAGGATGGTCTTCCGATAGGATTGAAGCTTTAAATAGCTCACCCAAAGATGTCGCTGGTGCAGGAGATTCACTTCTGACAGCAAGTTCAATGGCACTTGTTGTGGGAGCAACTGTTTGGGAGGCTGGTTGCATAGGGGCAGTTGCAGCTGCTTTACAGGTTGGTAGGGTTGGCAATACCCCATTGAAATCAATTGAGTTGTTAGAAGAACTTCAAAAATGAAAGCGCTATTATTAGCTGCGGGCTTGGGTTCAAGATTAAAGCCAATCACGAATATCACCCCCAAGTGTTTAGTTGAAATTGATGGTAGACCACTTTTGGATTATTGGCTTGATTTGCTGAGTAATGGCGGTATTGATGAAGTTATTATAAATACTCATTATTTAGCGGATGTTGTATCTACTTACTTAGATAATCGTAATTCTCAAATTTTAGTCCATCAAGTTTACGAAAAAAAACTCTTAGGTACGGCCGGGACTTTATTAAAAAATAGGGCTTTTTATCAAGATGAGCCTGTTCTTTTAATACATGCCGATAATCTCTCAATTTTTTCTTTAAAAAAATTTATTACTGCTTTTGAAAATAGGCCAAAAGAGGTTGAAATTACTATGATGACCTTTACAACAGATGTACCTGAAAATTGTGGAATAGTTCAATTGAGCAGTGATGGACTTGTTAGAAAATTCTTTGAGAAAAGTAAATTAAATCATGGAAATATTGCAAATGGCGCAGTTTATATAGTTTCACCTGCAGTATTGAGTTTTATTGAAAGTTTAAATAAGCGTGAGATTGATTTCAGTACAGAGGTTATTCCAAATTTCTTGAATAAGATTAACACTTATCACAATGATATCTATCATAGAGATATTGGTGATATTCAAAGTTTGAATTTAGCAAGAGTTGAATTTCCACTATTAAATAAAAATTACTCACATTCATGAAGCTTCAAGAGCCTGCGAGTAAAAAAAATAAAATTTTATTTTTTTTATCATATCTGGGTATAGATCGAATAACTGTTTGGGCATTATTTTCAAAATTTTCTCAAATGGTCTCTACTTTGGGGACTACGATTCTAGTATCTGTGTTTTTTAGCAAGGAGGAGCAGGGTTATTTTTATACTTTCTTATCAATAATTTCACTTCAAGTATTTCTCGAGTTTGGTCTTGGAGCTGTAATTAGTAGTTATGCTAGCCATGAATGGGCGCACTTAAAGTTGAGCCCCTCTGGAGAAATTTTGGGTGATTCTAATGCTCTCAGTAGATTGATAAGTCTGGGAAATTTTACCAAAAATTATTATGGGAAAATTTCAACCGCTTGTTTTTTTCTTTTGCTAATTTGCGGCGGTATATTTTTTTATAAAAACAATCCAAGTAATATCGAGATGTGGATCATTCCATGGGTTTGTTTATGTTTATTAACTTCTACTAATTTGTTTTTGGTTCCATATTGGGCAATTCTTGAAGGTTGCAACCAAATGGAGATTTTTTTTCAATTTAAATTTCTCCAAGCTTTCTCAGTTGGGGTGATATCTTGGGTGACTATATATTTGGGTTTTGGGCTTTTAGCCACTACTACCGCAGGGTTTTTCGGAATTATAGTAATCTACATTATGATGCGACGAAGGTGTAAAAGTTTTTTTTCAAAGATATTTTATTCCTATCCTTTTGCTGATAAATTAAACTGGAAGGTTGATATTTTTCCGATGCAGTGGCGAATCGGAGTTAGCTGGATTAGCGGCTACCTAACTTTTTCATTGATTGTGCCAATCGTCTTTTATTTCAAGGGTCCAATTTTGGCGGGTCAGGTTGGAATGACATTATTTTTTATAACTGCAATTACAAGTGTCATTTCAGCTTGGGTTTACCCAAAGAATGCTTCAATGGCAATTCTGATTGCAAAATCAGAATTTAAAGCGCTTAACCAAATCTTTTATCTTATGTCTTATAGGGTAGCCCTAATTTCTATGGGATTAGCAGTATTGGTCTGGCTTGGAATTTATTTCTTAAATATTTATAATGTTTCGATTGCAGAACGTCTGCTGGGCCCTATTCCTTCAGCATATTTTTTGGGTGGCGGTGTTATTCTATGCGTAAGTTTACCAATGTCAACTTATTTGAGAGCTCATAAAAAAGAGCCTTTATTGCTTATATCAATTTTATGTGGAGTCACAACTAGCACTGCTATTTTTTTCTCGGCAAAATACCATGCAATTGAGACAGTGGCGTTATCATACTTTATCTGCCTTTTATTTTATATGCCTTTAATAATTATTATCTGGATAAAATTTAGAAAAAAACATCACGTGATAAATACCAAGAAAAATTAAGATGACCCTATCTAGAGGTATTACTGTCGTACTATGTTGCTACAACCATGCACATTATCTAACTAAGCAGCTTCAGCGAATAGTTTCTCAATTAGATGAAATTTATGAAATTATACTTCTAGACGATGGGTCAACTGATGACTCATACTTAATCATGAATGAATATTCAAAATCCTTTGATAGAATAATTTTATTAAGAAACGAGAAAAATCAGGGGTTGGCGTCAGCAGTTAATTTGGCATGTTCACATATAAAAAGTAATTATGTTTACTTTGCTTCGGCTGATGACCAGGTAATGCCGAATTTTTTTAAGGACTTTAATAGGGCAATTAATTTATACCCGAATTACGGTTTTTATTTTGGTGATTTTGCTAAATCTAAACTTGATGGAACAATATATTCTAGGGTTAAGCATCTATGTCATCGGGAGGTAACTCCATTAAGTCCCGATGATTTTGCTTATGAAATTTCAAAGGGGTTTCGTCATGCCCCTGGTCAAACTGTAATTTTCGATACTTCTGAGCTTAAGAGAATTAATTTCTTTAATTCTAAATTGGGCGGTTGGCTTGATTTGTTTCCACAATATATCATTGGGTTTAGAAGAGGGGTTGTATATCTTCCAGGAATTTATTCTATTGCTAGAATTACAGATGAATCTTGGGGGGTAGTTCAATCAAGAAATATGGACTTACTTAGATCTGCTGGGATTGAGTTTACGAAAATGATGATATGTGAAAAAAATTTATCACATTTAATAAAGAAATCGGGATTATTGATTTATCCATTGAGCGGATACAGAGTCTTATTTAAAACAAAAAAAATATTTCAATTTATTAAATTGCATCAAATAATTTTCATTTTTTTAAGGGAGGCTTGGTATTTATTGCCTAACTGGGTTAGGTTAATTTTTAGAAAATTAAGAGATAAAAGATGATTTTTTTTATGAGTAATGGGTTGGGTGATCTTATCATGGCAACTCCTGCAATAAATCAGTATCTGAAAGTTTTCAATCAAAATAGATTAATTATCATAGTTTCAAAATCTGCTCAAGTTGATGCTCTGAAATTTTTGATTTCAGGCAATTATGAGGCTTACAGCCTTGATAGAAATATAGTTAAATTAATAAAAATTTATTTACGAATAATTTTTTCTAAAGGCCCTTTAGTTGCCCCTCTACTTTCATCAAAACCTCGATCTTTATTAATGCTATGTTTATTTGCAAAAAAGATATTTACAAATTCTAAAGCCGCATTTTCTATACCATGGTTAGTTACTAGATTAGATATAAATATGTATCAAAAAGGAATTCATCAAGTTAACTATTGCATTAATTTTTTATCAAAAACTTTCAATGTAAAATTTTCTGAGATTTCGAATATGCCCCTTTTATTCGAAAGAGATAAATCTATGCCTAATTCAATTAAAGTGATAGCGTTGGGTATATCTTCTGGATTTTTAGAAAGACACAAGATTCCATCCCCAGAATATTTTGCTAATTTTGTTAATCAGCTTTCTATATTTAAGAAATGTCACTTTTTGTTAATTTCAACAAAGAGTGATTCTGACGTAGTTAATAAATTTTTAGCAAAGATCAATAGTGATATTTTGATAACAGAGTTAAGAGATTTAAATCTTGAAGATTTAATAAGGGTTATAAAAAACGCAGATTTATGTATTTCTGGAACAACAGGCCAAGGCCACATTTTTTCAACTTGTAATATACCAATGCTTGTTTTTGGCGGAGTAACTGACCCTAATCTTTCGGGGCCATTTGTTAAAGATGTGATTGCTGTTTGTCACGACTATCCATGTGGTCCTTGCTATAACGAAAAATATCGATTTGGATGCGGAAGAAATTGTATGGATAGTATTGACATAAATAAAGTAGTGCATCATGCTCTCAATCTTCTTGATGTAAGTTCAGTTACTTAGCATTTGCAAACTCTGAAGTAACCTACTAAAAAGTATTTCTAGATAATTTTCAGGTTTTAGAGTCCTCTTTAGTGGTAAAGATTTATAGTGTGATAATAAATTTTTTATCTGGCAACTATAGGTAATCGGGTACTAAGGGATCATATTTTCTTTAGGATAGATTCTTTTGATTTAATTGTGTAATAAAAATCGTATAGTTATTCAAAATAAATTTCTTTTTTTGATTAATATACTTAGATAAATATCTTAGAAATTTTTCTATAAGATAATTTTTTTAAATAAATAGTTACTTATAATTTCAGGCTAAAGATGAACCAAATTTATGCTAATAAAAAACTTTTAATTACCGGAGGAACTGGTTCTTTTGGGAATGCTGTTATGCAGCGATTTTTGGATTCTGATGTTCATGAGATACGCATATTAAGTAGGGACGAAAAAAAGCAGGATGATATGCGCAAAAAATTTAATAACTCAAAAATTAAATTTTACATAGGGGATGTGCGCGATTATCAGTCTGTCATTAATGCTGCTCGCGATGTTGATTATATTTTCCATGCGGCTGCACTTAAGCAAGTTCCATCTTGTGAATTTCATCCAATTGAGGCTGTAAAAACAAATATTCTTGGTACTGAGAATGTGCTCGAGGCGGCCATAAATCTAGGTGTGGAAAAGGTTGTTTGCTTAAGTACTGATAAGGCAGTGTACCCAATTAATGCAATGGGTATCTCAAAAGCAATGATGGAAAAAATTATTGTTGCGAAATCGCGTGTAACTAGTAAAACGGTTATATGTGCAACTCGTTATGGAAATGTAATGGCATCAAGAGGCTCGGTAATTCCTCTCTTTGTTAGTCAGATTAAAAATCAGTTGCCCATTAGTGTTACGGATCCAAATATGACTAGATTTATGATGTCTTTAACTGCTGCAGTTGATTTGGTTCTTTTTGCTTTTGAAAATGGCAATCCGGGTGAAATCTTTGTTCAAAAGTCGCCAGCAGCAACAATTAAGGTTCTAGTTAGTGCCCTTACAGATTTGTTTGCCACCCCCAATTACCCCGTAAATATCATTGGTACTAGGCATGGTGAAAAGCTTTTTGAGGTTCTTTTGAGTAGGGAAGAGATGGTTGCTGCTGAAGATTTAGGCGATTATTATCGGATTCCTCCAGATTTACGAGATCTAAATTATGGAAAGTTTGTGGATCAAGGTGAAATGGAAATTTCTTTATCGCATGAGTATAGCTCTCACAATACGCATCAGTTGGATGTGATTGAGATGAAGAATATGCTTATGCGATTAAATGAGCTGCAGGCTGAATTAAAGATTATCTAATCTTGAATCAAGGAAAATTTGATGCGTGTTTTAATTACTGGCGCAGACGGTTTTCTTGGAAAAAACTTATATCAGCACTTGAGTGAGAGGGCTGATATAGAAATCGTAACTTTTACCAAGAAAAATAGTCCTTGCGAATTGCCCCATCTTCTTAATGGAATTAATTTTATTTTTCATTTAGCTGGCGTCAATCGATCTGATAATGAGGAAAATTTTTATTGGGGTAACGAATATTTAACCAATATTTTATCCGGCGCAATCAAAGATGCAGGTCGCTCTATACCTGTTATTTATGCATCTTCAGTTCATGCTCGACTTAGAAACAAATATGGGCACAGCAAGCAAATGGCTGAAAATATTTTATTGTCTCTTGGGCAATCTAGACACTCTAATGTTCATATTTTTAGATTGCCAAATGTATTCGGAAAATGGGCTAAGCCTAACTACAATTCAGTTGTTGCAACTTTTTGTCACAATATTTCTCGTGATTTGCCTATTGAAATTCACGATCCAGATGCGGTGCTTAAGTTGGTATATGTTGATGATGTGGTCGAACGTTTTATTCAATTAATGGATGGGGTTAGTGTATCTCGTGGTACTGATGGATTTGAAATTCTTCCAACTGAATACACAATAACTGTTGGCAATTTGGCTAAGCAATTAAAGGCATTTAAAAAATATAAGTCAACACTTTTAATTGATCATGTTGGAGTTGGTTTGGTTCGCGCATTATATGCAACATATGTAAGCTACTTACCGGTAAGCGAATTTTCATACGATCTCCCAGAGCATCGTGATTCAAGGGGAATATTTGTAGAAATGCTTAAAACCAAAGATTCAGGACAGGTTTCTTATTTTACTATCAGGCCAGGAATCACGCGAGGTGGTCACTACCATCACAGTAAAACCGAAAAATTTTTGGTTCTTAAAGGGAGTGCACGGTTTACCTTTAAACAAATTGTAACAGGAGAGAATTTTGAATTAATCTCAACTGAAGCAAAATCAATGATTGTCCAAAGTATTCCAGGTTGGGCGCACGATATAACAAACATAGGGGATCATGAGGTAATTGTAATGCTTTGGGCTAATGAGTTATTTGATGAAAGTAAGCCGGATACATACCTTTGTAGAAGTGAATATAAATATGAAAAAAATTAAGGTAGTTACAGTTTTAGGAACTCGGCCAGAAATTATTCGTTTGTCTCGAGTTATAAATGTTTTGGATGAGTATTGTGATCATTTATTAGTTCATACAGGACAAAACTATGATTACGAGCTAAATCAGATTTTTTTCGACGACTTAGATATTCGTAAGCCAGATTATTTTTTAAATGTAGCTGCTACTACATCCTCCGAGGCAATAGGGAATATCATTATTTCTGTTGATAAAGTTCTTGAAAAAGTCAAACCGGATGCCGTTTTAGTACTTGGTGATACAAACAGTTGTATGTCGGTATTGCCCGCAAAGCGTCGCAAAATTCCAATATTTCACATGGAGGCTGGAAATCGTTGTTTTGACATGCGTGTTCCAGAGGAGATTAATCGTCGAATAGTTGATCATATTGCTGATATTAATCTTACATATAGTTCAATTGCTCGAGAATATTTGATGCGTGAGGGGTTATTGCCTGATATGGTGATTAAGACAGGTAGTCCAATGAACGAGGTGTTGAGCTATTATCTACCTAAGATTCAAGGATCTAATGCTTTAAAAAATTTAGGATTGCTTCCGGAAGAATATTTTTTGGTAAGTATTCATCGCGAAGAAAATGTTGATATAGCTGAAAACTTTAATAAGATTTGTCAAACTCTAAATGAAATTGCAAAAACATATAATTTTCCGTTAATTGTTTCAACCCATCCGCGCACACAAAATCGTATTAAATCCTCTGGAATAAAATTTGATTCTAGAATCAAATTTCTTAAACCTTTGGGATTTTTTGACTATAACAAACTGCAATTATCGGCAAAAGCAGTTATATCTGACAGCGGTACTATCAATGAAGAATCTTCGATTCTTAATTTTCCAGCTCTTAATCTTCGAGAGGCGCATGAGCGGCCCGAGGGGATGGAGGAGGCTTCTGTGATGATGGTTGGACTGAATTCTGAGCGAGTATTACAAGCCCTTAAAATTTTAGAAATGCAATATCGTGGCAACCGGAGATTATTGCGTGAGGTTTCTGACTACACTGCTCCTAACGTATCTGTGAAAATTCTTCGAATAATTTGCAGCTATATTGATTATGTAAATCGTATTGTTTGGAAAAAGTACTAGGTTAATGAGAATAGCGATTGTCGCCGATTGTTTTCCCCCTAAAAATTCGTCGGGATCTTTACAGTTACTGGATTTGGCAAGTGAATTTGCTCGTCAGGGGCATCATGTGACAGCAATAATTTCTGATGCCGAAATTAAGAAGCCTTGGATTGTTGAGTGCTTGAATGATGTTGTTGTACTTAGATTGCGTGCCCCTAGATTATCCAATTTCGGTTATCTGGGTAGAGTTATCGGTGAGTTACTAATGCCCTACTTTATGCTTCTAAACATTAGTTTTTCTCCCCTGAAAAAAAATAAGTATGAAGCTGTGATTTGGTATTCGCCTACTATTTTTCTTGGCCCACTGATTAAGATTTTAAAAAAAAGATCTAATTGCCCTTCATATTTAATAGTTCGAGATATATTTCCTGAGTGGGCTTGGGAGATCGGGATAATTCGAAGTAAGCTTGTGTACTTATTTCTTAGGCATTTTGCGAACTATCAAAATAAACAGGCAAATGTAATTGGGCTTCAGACTCCTGGGAATTTATGTTATTTCGATCAGAAAAAACAAAAATCTTATAGCGCTAAGATTGAGGTTTTGCATAATTGGCTGAGCAGTTCCCAAAATATTGGATGTTCAATTAATATTGATAAAACTAAGTTGAGTGGACGAAAAATATTTATCTATGCTGGCAATATTGGGGTGGCACAGAATATTGAAATATTTTGTCAATTAGCCCATATGTTCAGGAAAAATTTAGAATTTGGGTTTATGTTTGTGGGGCGCGGAAGTGAAAGTGCTAGATTGTTTAAAAAATATGGGCATCTCCCAAATGTCATGTTTTTTGATGAGGTACCAGCAAATGAGATTCCTGGGCTTTATGCTCAGTGTCATATTGGATTAATTTCATTAGATTATCGTCACAAAAGTCATAATATTCCTGGAAAGTTTCTTTCATACATGAACGCCGGTTTGCCTGTATTGGCATATGTTAATAAAGGAAATGATATAGTTAACCTGATTCGCACTAATGGTGTAGGTGTTGTGGTAGAGGGTGGTAGTGGTAATGATAAGGACCAGCTTTTTGAAGCTATTATTAGCATGGCTGCAAAATTGGGCCATGCTGAGGCTATAAGATGTAGGTGTAAATATCTTGCAACTACCATGTTCTCATCTGAGAAAGCTAGTCGACAAATTCTCTCTGCGCTGAGTCAGATTCATTAAAATTAATTTAAATAGCTATTTGTCATGATGAGAAGAGGGGGGTAAAAGTGAAGGCCGTTATCTTGGCAGGAGGGCTTGGTACGCGACTCAGTGAAGAGACAATTGGCCGCCCAAAGCCCATGGTCGAAATAGGTGGTAAACCTATGCTTTGGCACATCATGAAAATATATTCTTATTACGGCATTAATGATTTCATAATTTGTTGCGGTTATAAAGGTTACCTAATAAAAGAATATTTTGCGAATTATTTTTTGCACATGTCTGATATTACTTTTGATATTGGTATGAATAGTTTATTAATACATGAAAAGCGGGTGGAGCCGTGGAAAGTCACATTGGTAGATACCGGTGATCAATCAATGACGGGTGGGCGTCTGAAGCGAGTGGAGAAGTATATTGTAAATGAAGAAGCATTTTGTTTTACTTACGGTGATGGGGTGAGTGATATTGATATTGCTTCTTTAATTGATTTTCATTTTAAACACAAAAAATTAGCTACATTAACTGCCTGTTTTCCACCTGGTAGATTCGGAGCATTGGATATTTTTGATAAAAAAGTAATTAATTTTAAGGAAAAGCCTGAAGGCGATGGAGCTATGATTAATGGAGGATTTTTTGTGCTTTCTCCGAAAGTCCTCAATTACATTCAGGATGATAAAACAGTATGGGAGCAAGAGCCTTTGATGAAATTAGCTGAGGAGTCTCAGTTAATGGCTTTTGAGCATAATGGTTTTTGGCAACCGATGGATACACTTCGGGATAAGCAATTATTGGAAGATTTTTGGTCTGGTGGTAATCCGCCCTGGAAGAAGTGGATTTAATTATGCAACTTGTGAATCCCAAATTTTGGGCGGGTAAAAGGGTGCTATTAACAGGGCATACTGGTTTCAAGGGGAGTTGGTTAAGCATTTGGTTACAGCATATGAATGCTGAAGTTTATGGGTTAGCTTTACCCCCCTCTACAACACCAGCTTTATATTACGAAGCAAACGTTGAATCCGGAATGAAGAGAAGCAGCTTCGGAGATATTCGAGATTACGGAATTGTTTGTCAAACGGTAAAAGAATGCATGCCTGAAATTATTATTCATATGGCAGCACAACCTCTGGTTCGTGAGTCATATTTTTCTCCTATTGAAACTTATTCTACCAATGTAATGGGTTCTGTGCATATTCTTGAGGCGGCACGTCATTTGAATTCAGTAAAAGCAATAATAAATGTCACAACTGATAAGTGTTATGAGAATAAAGAGTGGTTATGGGGGTATCGTGAAAATGAAAAGATGGGTGGTGACGATCCTTATAGTAGCAGCAAAAGTTGTTCTGAACTAGTTGCAAATGCTTACAAAAAATCTTTCTTTAAATATTGTGATATCGCTTTAGCATCTGTTCGTGCTGGTAATGTTATTGGTGGAGGTGATTGGGCAAAAGATCGTTTAGTGCCAGATATTTTGTTTGCGTTTGAGAAATCAATACCAGCCTTGATTAGAAATCCAAATTCTGTTCGACCATGGCAACACGTATTAGATCCTTTGGCTGGGTATTTAATACTTGCTGAACGTTTATATAATGATGGCCAAACTTTTGCTGAAGGATGGAATTTTGGGCCAAATGATCAAGATGTTCGATCAGTTGAGTGGATTGCAGAATATCTAAAAAAATTGTGGGGCGGCCCTGCTGCATGGACAACTGTCCCTAGAGAAGAAGTTCAAAAAAATCTTCATGAATCAAAATATCTAAAATTAGACATATCTAAAGCAAAGACAAATCTCGGTTGGAATCCATGTTGGAATTTAGAATCTGGTCTTTTGAAGGTTGTTGAATGGCACTTAAATTGGTGGAAAAAAAATGATGCAAAAGCTATGTGCTTACAGCAAATTTTAGAACATCAAAATACAGCTCATTCTCTTCTTAGAAATAAAAATTAATCTGAAAATTATTTGATGATAAAGACTGCTGATTCAATACGAAAAGAGATCGCTACCTTAGTTGAGCAGTATGCTTGCATTGCATTTGCTGAACCTTCTTTTGAGCCAGGTAAATCAATGATACCCGTATCAGGGAAAGTTATAGGCTCCTCCGAACTCAAAAATATGGTCGAGGCTAGCCTTGATGGTTGGCTTACAAGTGGAAGGTTTAATAAGTTATTTGAAAGTCGTTTAGCTAGCTATCTCGGAGTTAATCATCTTATTACAGTTAATTCAGGATCTTCCGCAAATTTAGTTGCATTTTCAACATTGACTTCTCCAAAGCTTGGTGACAGAGCTATTAGGCCTGGAGATGAGGTAATAGGAGTTGCGGCAGGTTTCCCCACAACCGTTAATCCTATTATTCAATTTGGAGCAGTACCAGTTTTTGTAGATATTGATTTGTCAACGCATAACATAGATGTAAGTAAGGTTGAGAGTGCTGTAAGTAGTAAAACCAAAGCTATTATGCTGGCTCACTCACTGGGAAATCCCTTTAATTTAGAAGTGATAACCGCAATTTGTAAAAAATATAAACTTTGGCTAATAGAAGATTGTTGTGACGCTTTGGGAGCCACATATAACGGGCAAATGGTGGGTACATTTGGAGATATCTCAACTCTTAGTTTTTATCCAGCTCATCATATTACGATGGGAGAGGGGGGGGCTGTATTCACAAATCATGCCGATCTAATAAGTATTGCAGAGTCTTTTAGGGATTGGGGTCGTGATTGTTACTGCAGTCCAGGCCATGATAATACTTGTAATAAAAGATATTGCTGGAAACTGGGTAATCTACCAGAAGGTTATGATCATAAATATATTTATAGTCATCTTGGATACAATCTAAAAATTACTGATATGCAAGCTGCATGTGCATTGGCGCAACTTGACCGTTTGCAAGAATTCATTGCTGCGCGAAGGGCTAATTTTCTATATTTAAAAAATAGACTTCAGACCTGTTCTGAATATTTCTATTTGCCTGAAGCGACACCTAATTCAAATCCTTCATGGTTTGGGTTTCCATTGGTTTTAAAGGAGTCAACAGACTTAAAGAGGGTTGATTTGCTAGAATATTTGAGTCAGAAAAAAATTGGTACTAGGCTTCTTTTTGCCGGTAACTTAACCAAGCAACCTTATATGCTTGATCGTAATTTTAGAATAAGTGGCGAGCTAACTAATACTGATATTGTTATGAATCAAACATTTTGGCTTGGAGTATTTCCAGGTTTAAATTATGAACATCTTGAATATGTTTCCTTGAAGCTCGAGGAGTTTTTTGGGATTGGTTGGTGATGTTTAGTATCAAAGAACTTCGAATTCATGGAGCCTATGAAATTCATCCAAAAGTTTTTAGTGATTCTCGTGGTCAATTTGTAAAGGTTTTTCATAGGGATGCATTTAATAATCTAGGTTTAGACGTTAGATTTGAAGAAGACTACTATTCTCAGTCCCGAAGGGGGGTAATAAGAGGCTTACATTTTCAAAAACCACCTGCAGACCATTCAAAGATGGTGTATTGTTTATCCGGTAAGGTGTTTGATGTAATCTTAGACTTGCGGAGAAGTTCTCCAACTTACGGTCATTCAATTGCAATAAATTTATCATCTGATATAAGAAATATTATTTATATTCCAAGGGGGGTAGCCCATGGATTTTGCGTCTTAAGTGATAATGCAACCCTTATCTATAAGGTCAGCAAGGTGTATGATCCCAAAAGAGATTCTGGAATTCTTTGGAGCTCTATAGGAATTAATTGGCCAGAATCTAATCCAATTTTGTCTGAAAGAGATGCGAGTTTTGCGCCGCTTTCGGAATTTAAAAGCCCATTTAAATGAGTGATTTATTTTCAGAAAAGGGAAGTGTTTTAGTTACTGGAGCCACAGGTTATATTGGTTCACATTTGGCACGTAGGTTGCTTGCTGAAGGGTTTGATGTCCACATTGTGACGCGCCCTAGTTCAAGCTTAAATTTGCTTTTGAATGAAATTAATGATATTACTGTTCATCAACATAATGGATCAACTGAAGAATTGATAAGAATATTAGGTGAGGTAAAGCCTCAAATAGTTTTTCATCTCGCATCCCTGTTCGTTGTTAATCATACTGTTGAAAATCTTAAACATTTAATTGATTCAAATATATTATTTTCAACTCAGCTTGTAGAAGCTATGCTAAAAGTTGGAGTTAAATACCTAATTAACACGGGCACTTCTTGGCAAAATTTTTCAAATGGAGATTATGATCCGGTAAATCTCTATGCAGCAACTAAGCAAGCATTTGAAGATGTTTTGCGGTATTACGAGGTGTCGAGTGACTTGAGATCAATTACTCTCCGTCTGTCTGATACCTACGGTCCAGACGATCCTCGTCCAAAATTGGTAAACCTACTTAAGTTAGCAATCTCAACTGGAGAGCCGTTAGAAATGTCTCCTGGGTATCAAAAAATTGATCTTATTTATATCGATGATGTAGTTGAATGTTTTATTGTGGCGAGTAAACAAATAGCAAAAAATAATCAGAATATTAAAGGGGTTTATTGGGTAAAGTCTGTCTCCCCTATTTCTATTCGTGAATTTGTTAATATTTTCTCACGTGTTAGCGGTAAGTCTCCAAATGTTAAGTGGGCCGCAAAACCTTATCGGTGTCGTGAGGTTATGTCACCATATTCAGGTTCTGCTTTACCTGGATGGGTGCAAAGGGTTTCTTTAGTTGATGGATTGAAGGAGTGCCTTAATATTAAAAATAAAGACCTATAAGATTATGATATCTAGAAGTAAAAATAATTTTGCACCATTAATTACAGTTGCAATTCCAGTTTTTGAAGGTGCTGAATATGTAGGTGCAGCCATTGACTCTGTATTGGCTCAGACTTTTAAAAATTTTGAGTTATTGATTGTTGACAATCATTCATGTGATACGACTGCCAATATTGTTTTGAGTTATTCAGATGATAGGATAAGATTCATTCAAAATGAAGAAAACATTGGGGCTGAAAAAAATTGGAATAAGTGCCTTTCTTTAGCCAAAGGTAAATATATTAAAATTTTGCCGCATGATGATATTTTGGAGCCAACTTGCTTAGAAGAGCAGGCTAAAGTTTTAGATTGTGATTTTGAAGAAAGGATAGCTCTTGTCTTCTGCGCTAGAAATATAATAGATAAAAGTGGTAAGCTTGTGTTGGCGAGGCCTATTTTAGGTCTAAAAAATGGCCAAATTTCTTCTCAAAAATTAGTCAAAAAAACAATAAGATATGGTGCTAATTTAGTAGGGGAGCCTGGAGCAGTTTTATTCCGATTAAAAGATGTAAAAATGGCCGGGGGCTTTAACGGCCAGATTCCTTATGTCATTGATTTAGATTGCTGGGTTCGTTTATTGGCAAGAGGTGACGCATATTTTATCGGAAAATATTTATGTTCATTTCGGATATCAAATCAGTCTTGGAGCTTGAAAATTGCCGTGAAACAATCTGAGCAATTTAAAAAATTTATTAAACAAGTTTTTGCTAAAAGTCCCTACAAGATCAGTATATTAGATTATTTATTTGGAAGACTTAATGCAGACATAAATCAGATGGCAAGACGATTTCTTTATTGGTTTCTAATTAGATAGTTTTAAGATAATTTTTATGTTAATGAAATTATTATCATTCTCTAATAATGCCATTCTTTATGGTTTTGTCTCTATTGTTAACACTATTTTTTCCTATGGTGTATATACCTTATTTGTTTTTTTAAACTATAGCTATCAGATTGCATCATTAGCTTCGATTATTATTGGAATAATCTTTAGTTTTACAACTCATGGTAAATTGAGTTTTAGAATATTCAATTTTAAATCTTTTATTCGTTATGCTTCTGTTTGGATTGGGCTGTATATATCGAACATTTGGTTGATTGAAAAGATCCAAGAGTACTCTTCTAATCTATATTTATCAGGGGCGATTGCATCACTGCTAATTGCATTTATAGCATTTTTTCTAATGAAATATTTTGTGTTTCGTTAGTGGATGCTAGCCATACATTAAAAAAACAATATTAAAAGCCTTTTAAGTTTCACTGATTCTCTAATAAAACTTTGCGCTCGGATGAGAGTATTTTAGAGATGCCCTCCAATAGGCTGTAGCGATTTGAGCTATATTTAATGGGATAAATTGATTTGTAACAAATTTTTTCAGGGTATAAATTTGATAAGTTGTTGCGCTTATGAGTGAGTAATACTCGCTTTTTCGTTAAAAAGTGGAAGGTTGCAATTATTTCAGAAATTGTAACGCTTTGTTCGGATGAGATGATTCTGATTTTATAATTACTTATATCATCTGACAATTGTCTAAGTGTTTTAATAAAAATATCAGCCGCATCGTCAGAAAATATATAGTCTCTAAGTGTATCTAAAGGAACAAAAATTTCTACAGGTTCTTTTTTGAGGGTAGATCTAGCAATGTGGGTCAATAAACCTTGACGTTTGTGAAATGATTGACCTGGCCCATATATAGTAGAGAATCTCGCAATTAAGATTTTGACACATGGATTATTACTTGCAAATTTATATAATAACTGTTCTTGGGCTAGCTTAGATTTTGCATAATCAGTTTGTATATTTAATTTAGAGTGCTCATTTATATAAAAATCTGAATTGGATGAGTAAAGTGCTCCAGCTGAGCTAGCAAAGCCAAGAAAACCAGGTACACAAAAAACTGTCTGTTTCTTATTAAGCAACTTTAAAAATTCATCTAGAGCAACAGTTTCTGACTCTAGGATATTTTGATTGCTACCCATTGCTCCAATACCAGCGGCCCAATATATTTCCCACTGGTCCTGTGGGCTAATGTTGTTCATGAATTCTGATAGTAGTGAATCTAGCTGGGTATTCAGGATTTTAGGGTTGGTCCAATTAAGCTGTGTTGTAGGTTTATAAACTTTAATATTTTGTTGCGTGCATAACTGCCTTTTAATTGCAGAGCCAAGCATACCTCCTGAGCCCAAAACCAGTGCATTAATCATCTAAGTTCCTGTTACTACGGTTACTGATAACATAGAGAGGTTTACCCATGGCAATACCCATAGAAATAGCAAGATATTCAGAAATTAACCCCAGTGAAATTAAAATGCACCCTGAAAAAAAGGAGATGGCAAGTACAATCGAGGCCCACCCTTGTACAGCAATATTTCCCATTAATTTTTGATACAGCACATAAAATGTAATTGATAAAGCTATCGATACAGAAGTAATCCCTACTAAGGTTATAAACCGAAGTGGTTTGGTACCTGCCGTGATGAGCATATTCCAAAAAAGTCTCAGCAGGCTTCTGTATGAATAACTTGATGCACGGCTTTCATGTGATCTCATATTAAGCGGACATTGCCCGATTCGACCTGCGATCCAAAGTAAGCCGATATCAAGATAAATGCCCTGCCCACAGTATGCAGCTAAGCTGCGCGCAATATTTCCTCTTACAAGCCGATAACTATGAAAATATTCAACGTGCTTGTTATTGATAAGTAACTTAACAAAAATTTTTGATAACCTGCTAGTTAAATTCCGAACAAACCCATGGGGAGGTCGATTTAATGGCTTTGCATAAACTAACTGTAAGCCCTTATCATAAGCAGTATCAATCAAATGTGGTATGTCATCAGGGTTATGTTGACCATCTTCATCCATGGTAACAACCCAGTCTCCAGAAGCTGAGCTCATGCCAGCTAGCGTGGCTGCATGCTGTCCGAAATTTCTTGTTAACCAGATCGCTTTAATTTTACTATTCGATTCTGCCATCAAATTGATTACGGCATCAGAATTGTCTGGACCACAGTCATGAACAAGGATAATTTCACAAATGATTATCTTGTTACCGTTGGGAGTGCTTGTTACTTGAAGATATTTTGAAATTTCATTTACTAGATTTCTGATTGTATTTTCACCTTGGAAAACTGGAATAACTACTGAAATATGTTGTGTCATGATAGCTTAAATAAGATATTTGTTATGTATGGAAATAAGATTGAATCTTAATACATTCTCTGCTTTACTATAGCTAGTAAAGCAAGGGTTAATAAAAAATAATTACTAAACATGTATGCGGGTATTGGTGGAAAGTAAAAAATGAATCCTGCAACATTAGTTATTATTAGTATGCTCAAAAAATACATATGTTTTTTAAATAATAATATTAAAATAACTAATCCAAATAATGCACTTAAGTAATTTAATTCTGGATATTTGACAAGATAACCAATTGAAAAACTTTGTAAAATATTCAGCGATGCATTTCTAAAAATTTCTAATGGATATTTTCTAACATAATCCATAAATGCATTTTTAAGAGTTGAATAGTATTCATTACGAACATTTTTATCATATAAGTTGTCGTAGGGCTCATCAAGTTTAATCTTGACTCCTGTTTTCTCAAAATAATAATTATAACCTGACTGATCAGAAAGTTTAATTTCTAAACTATTTGGGTAGGCACCAATGCCAACAAAAGCTGTATGCCAGGGCTGCGATGAATTTTTGCTGGCAATTGAAAAAAATAAAAAAATTAAAATAACTAATAAAGAAGAAAATTTCCTTGTTTGCCAAGCAATGGTACAAAGAAGTAATATAGAAATAATGAGGGTAGATTGACGAATTAAAAAGGCTATCCATAAAATAACCGCAAAAAAAATTATTGGAATTAGTTTGTTGGATTTATTAATTTCCTTATAAATGAACCATGCAAGAGGGGGGATTATTTGCCAATAATAATAAAAAGCAAATGTTACAAAATGAATAACAATTGGGTTTGCAGCATAAAATAAGAAAAAAATTACTTGTTCATGTTTGGTTTTTAATTTGTTAATTACCCAAAGTGAGCTAGAAATATGGAAAAGTATTTGTAACCAAATTACTGCTTTGATTTGTGGGAGCCAAAAAAATAAATTTTCTGCAATCCACACTATAAACATGTATCCTTTGTCAAGGGATGAGTACTCAATCAGGCTTTCAGCTTGGCTAGGCTGAAATACAAAATGTAGTTGCTCTGAATAACTTAAGTTTGCAAAAGTGGAGTAAGCATCAGCATCTATCCTCCAGTTAAGGTTCAGGTTGAGATTTGTCGCACCTGAAAAATATGGATATATGAACGTGGAGCCCTGTGAAGATGAATTCCAAAGTAAAATAGATTCAAGGATTAAAATGATAAAGATTATCACCAGAATTTTTGGCGATAGTTGTGATGTCTTAGGTAATTCATTGGCCATAAATCGCCTTAGTTTTTGTGATAACTGGTAATTTTTCAAAAAAATATAACTCAATTAATTCATTCTGTAATGCTGATATTTTTCATTGCAATTTCTCTAAGTACACTTTCAACGTGGTTGATAGTCAGAACGAGCCATTTACATGGCTATATTACATCTGATTACAACCTGGGTGGAGTGCAAAAATTTCATTTAATACCAGTGCCACGTATTGGTGGGATTTCATTAATAATCGGATTGACAGGGGCATTTGGATTTTACTATTTACAAAATCAAATTACTGGAAAAACATTATTATTATTATTATTATCAGCAATGCCAGCATTTTTTATGGGATTTATTGAGGACTTAACTAAGAAAGTTGGCGTTAAATCTCGACTGTTTGCCACTGCTACTTCAGCATTTATAGCAGGTCATTTTCTCGAGAGTTGGATATTTAGCGTCCAAATTTTCGGTATAGATAATTTAATGGAGATTTATCCTTGGGTTGCAATTATTTTTACTTGCTTTGCTGTCGCGGGAGTTGCTAATGCTTTTAATATAATCGATGGATATAATGGTTTATCAAGCGTGGTCTGTATTATAATACTATTGGGATTATCATATGTTGCATTTCAAATGGAAGACTTTGAAATCATGATAGCAGCATTATCAATGATTTTTGCTATAACAGGATTTTTATTTTTTAATTATCCGAGAGGATTAATTTTTTTGGGTGATGGTGGGGCTTATTTAATTGGTTTCTGGGTGGCTGAACTTTCAATTCTATTGACGGCTCGACATATTGAGGTATCAAAATGGTTTCCTTTACTTCTATGTTTTTATCCAATTTTTGAAACAATTTTTACAATCTATCGTCGCATGATTTTAAAAAAATCTAATCCTGCCAAACCAGATGCCAGTCATCTCCATCAATTAATTTATAAGCGTTTAATTCGTTCCTCAAGTTTAAATAATGATGTTAAATCAGTTCAAAGAAGAAACTCATTGACATCCCCTTATTTATGGATGTTAACTCTATTGACAGTTATTACCGCAATTATATTTTGGCATAACCATATTTTACTAAAATTTTTTACTGTAGTGTATGCTATTTTGTATGTGTATTTATATACTACTATTGTCAATTTTAATATACCAAATTGGTTACATATTAAAAATAAGCTCTAGCTTGCTGTTATGGTTATTACTTTTGTTTTAAAAAATTAATTTTGTAATGGGTCTAAATTATTTCCATTCAAAGGTTTGATTTTTTCGGATTCCATGTAATGTCATTGAATATTTTTTTAATTCCTCCTTACGCCATTTTTTTTCTTGATTTTTATCTTGCCATTTCTTATATTTTCGTTTTAACCATGTTTGATTCAAGAGTTTATAGTTATATCTATTTCCTAAGCCTTTTTTTTGAGACAAACCTTGCTCTTGTTTCATGGCCGTTTGCGTGATCGAGCCATAGTGATGTAACCATGAGGCACCTGTCATCCCAGTTTGTATTTTGGACTTTTCTAGTTCATGAAAAAAAAGAGTGTCTTCGTAGCCCAATAGTTTGGGCACAGGTTGAAAGTACCCCACTTCTAGCCACACAGATTGATGAATGGCTAGGCACACTGCATGATGTCCGCCAATGCGGTGAACATCTTGCATTTGATGGCTGGCATTTTGCTCAAAACTTTTGAAGTCATAATCCAATGGGCCCTCAATGAGCGCAGGGCTAATGACTTTGAGGTTCAGCTTTTCAGCGGTTCCAATTAACTTTTCAATCCAATGGGGTGAGACCAGAACGTCATTATTCATGATGATGGTCCATTCGGACTGTTGTGCCAGCGCGCCCTGATTCCAGGCAACTCCGCAGCCTAGATTCTGAGTATTGAGTATCCGCCCACCCAGTGGCAGTGTGCTCAAGTAATTGCGGGTTTCATCGGTGGAGCCATTGTCAACGACCACCAAGCGATCTAAGGGGGTGCCATGTTCTACCATGCTTTCAATGCAAAGCTTGGTGTACGCCACAGAGTTGTAGCAAGCAAATGTGAGTGAGTATTTATTTGGATTCATGCTATTGCTTATGTGGCACTTATTTGGTTAAATGATAATGCCTGAGCACCTAAACAGACTAACATCAATGCATAGAATGAGCTGGTGTATTTCAGATTAAATACCTCGATGCTAAGGCTGCAAATGAACAAGCCCAACACAAAGGCTAAACCTACCTGAGCGGCCAGGTTTTGAAAATTGCGACGTAATTGCTGAATAAAAACTGCCATAGGAGCAAAAAATAAGAGCAAGCCAGCTATCAGTCCAAAGATACCTGATCGTAACATTTGTCCAAAAATTTCATGGTGAGGCCCCAAGGTGATTGCACCTAAAGCATTGGGTCCGGCAAATGAGGTCACTAAAGGTTGATCTAGAAGGTGTTTATAGCCCACGGGGTCCCCATAACCGTACAGAGGGCTCTCTAGGAATAGAACCCAGGATATTCTCCACATGGTTAAGCGCATGCCTCCTGAGCCCTCTTCTTTATTCGCCTGATTGGTCATCCATGCATAAACTTCTTGAAAAATAGAAAGTACACGTTGTTGTAAGCTTTCATTCAGGAAAAGCGTGATGACTAAGGCCGATGCAAAAATAAAAGATGTGGTGATGATCAGTTGCTTATTTTTGCGATGAATGAATATCCAAAGTGCCAAAACAAATGGAATGGCCATCCAGCCACTTCTGGAGCCTGATCCTAAACTTAAAAATAGCCCACTGGCAAAACCGAGTAACTTTAGGCCGCTTAACAAAAAAGTATCTTTTTTGACATCTAATTGAAATAGGCAGGTAAAACCAATGACCAGCACGTAGCCACCAAAAGTGAGGGGATCCACAAAATAGCTGGCATAGCGGCCACCCCAATATGCGGATGTTTCAGGGTAATAAAAAATGGCGCTAACCGCAATCAAAAGAGATATCGGAGCGATGTATTGAAATGCTTTTAAGAAATCAACTTGTTTGTGCTTGAGGTGTAAAAAGATCAAGCCTGCCAAAAGAAATCTCAATGGGCCATCATAGGCATTGATATTGATGTCATTTCTTAACAGTTGGCTGAATAAAATCGCTAGAAAAGGGGATGCCAGCGTCAGGATAATTAGTTGACTGGGACAATCATTGAACTCAGTCTTCATCTGCTTCCAATGGGTGAGAGCAAATATCAGGGCCAAAATGAATAAACCGATCAACCAGCGGTTGGTCCAACCACGATAGGTCAAATAAAGTAATGGAAATAAAGAAATTGCTGTGATCAGCAAAAAATCTTCCCAAACTCTACCTGGCTTATGAACCATGGTTTGTAATGCTTTTTGAGCGATTGAGGATGTCATAATAGAGCCATGAGTCAATTTAATAAGATTTTAGTAGTATGCCCAGCGGGGGCGGTGACGGGCGGTCCAGAAGCATTGCATCAGTTGGTTGATCATATGAATAATTTGGGTTTGCCCGCCCACATTGTTTATTTACCGTTTGACAAGCCAGCTCAGGCCCCTGAGCCATACCAACACTATAAAGCACCGGTGGCTGCTTATGAAGATATTCCTGGTAATTTAATCATCTT
>JACCED010102452.1_pt1 | contig 31539 bp, 29 predicted proteins | sample 7455021 | NCBI WGS metagenome assembly JACCED01 (sample SAMN15323456, study PRJNA562643) | freshwater metagenome | isolation source: river surface water | place: USA:Blue River Watershed | collected 2017-08-19 | reverse complement strand
CGCATAGGTTTCGGTGCCGTCTTCAACGGCCAGTGTCGGCAGGTCGTTGATCAGGTTTTCGGCCTGCGCCCCGGAGACCGCATCCTGGGGCAGCATGCCGATCAGGCCCCCACCCCCCTCGGGCACGCCCTTGGCCGCCATGTCCTGCAGACCCAGTGCACCTTCGTGCAGCAGCAGGACCATCTCGCCGCCATGCTCGAACTCGCCCGCCACCATCTCGGTGCCGGTGCTGCGCTCGTAATACTGGATGCTGGACTCGTCCTGGGTGACTTTGTTGAAGACGCGGTCCACCTGTATCGCCACCGTCTCCATGCCGGTCATCACGACCAGCAGGTTGCCCTGGGGGTGCACCGAACGCATCGGCAGACCCAGACGCAGGCCCAGGTCCACCTTGAGCAGCACGGCCCCGGCGACGTTGACCAAGCCCTCGACGTCGTCCGGGGCGTAAGGCAGCGGCGTGACCGGCAAGACGTCAAGGACCTTGCTGACCACCTCGGCACGCAGGGCGTATCGGCCCTGCGCCATGTTGAAAATGACCAGTTCCATAACTTCCTTAATGACCCGCGCAGAAAGAGCGTGCCCGCAGGGGCTCACGCAGACTGCAGTTCAAGCACGAATTGCTCATAGCTCACCCCCTTTTCTGCCAGCAGGCCGTTGAAGTACCGGGTGGAGGCGTCGATGGCATCGCGTGCACCGGCACGTTGCTCCTCGGCCAGCATCCGCTTGTAGATTTCGTGGACGATCCGCACCGCCTTGGCATTGGGCTTGCGCCTGACCGAGTAGTAACCAACCACCTTGCCCGAGGCATCGAAGGACGGTGTGACGTTGGCCAGCACCCAGTAATAACTGCCGTCCTTGCAGATGTTCTTGACGTAGGCAAAGATCTCACGACCGGACTGGATGCTGTCCCAGAGCAGCTTGAAGATGGCGCGTGGCATGTCCGGGTGCCGAATCACATTGTGCTGCTTGCCGATGAATTCGGACTCCCGGAAACCCGAGAACTCGATGAACACCTGGTTGGCGTACGTGATGCGGCCCTTGAGGTCGGTCTTGGAGACGATGAAATCCTCGTCGCGCATGACAATTTCGTGGTCGGTGGGGACAATGCGCTGGTTGGCCATGCTCGATCCGTCTGCTGGTCTGCCCGGGGGGCTCAACCAAACAGCCTGCGGCCCTCCACGAAGAAGGTCTGGACCTGCCCGAGGCTTTTGACCTCGATCTCGCCACGGGACTCCAGCTTGAACTGGGTCTTGATCAGGTCTGCGGTATTGGCTGACACATGCACCTTGCCGGGCTGGCCGGTCGACTCCATCCGGCTGGCCACGTTGACGGTGTCGCCCCAGAGGTCGTAGGTGAACTTGCGGATACCGATGACCCCGGCCACGATGGGGCCGCTGTGCACACCAATGCGCATCTGCAGCGCACCGCCAGTGCGCTCGCGCATCGACTCCAGGGCCTCACACATCTCCAGGGCGGCATCCACCACCGCATGGGCATGGTCGTTGCGCGGCTCCGGCACGCCACCCGCCAGCATGTAGCAATCGCCGATGGTCTTGATCTTCTCAAGGCCGTGCTTTTCCGTGATCAGGTCAAAGCGGGAAAACAGATCGCCCAGCAGATCCACCAGCTGCGAAGCGTTCATGGTGCGCGACATCTTGGTGAAGCCCACCATGTCGGCGAACAGCACGCTGACGTTGGCAAAGGCATCGGCGATGTGCTCTTCGCCCGAACGCAGGCGCTGGGCAATCTTGCGCGGCAGGATGTTCAGGAGCAGCTGTTCGGTCTTGGCCTGTTCTTCGGCCAGGGCCTCGTGCTGGCGCTTGAGCTGGCGCATGCGCAGGACTTCCTGGTCGCGCAGCTGCTTCTTGTCGATCGACGTCTTGACCCGGGCCCGCAATAACACAGGGTTGAACGGCTTGGGAAGATAGTCTTCGGCGCCCAGCTCAATGCATTTGACGGCGTCGTCCATGGCCGAATTGCCGGCACCGCCGGAAATCACGATCACCGGCGGCCAGGTGTGGTAGGGCGAATCCCGCAGGACTTGCAACACTTCCATGCCATTCATTTCGGGCATTTCCATGTCCAGCAGCATCAGATCGTAATGCTCGCGGGTCAGCATCTCGATGGCTTCGCGGCCATGGTTGGCTTCAGCGATGTTCTGCAGGCCGATCGATTCGAGTGAACGGCGCAAGCCCATGCGGATCAGGCGGCTGTCGTCGACCAGCAGCACCCTGGCGTTCTCAAACCCCAGACGTTCGCCGCTGCCGATGTCCAGATCCTGCGGTGTCTGCTGCGAAAGCTCGGGCAAGGCAGCGTTCATGGCGTCCATGGTGGTGTGTCTGCTTGACGCGTTCAGACTTCGAGCAACTGCTGCACCTTCTCGAGCAGCTGCTTGGCATTGAAAGGCTTGGTCAGGCTGGCGTTGGCGCCCGAGAGCAGTGCCGAATCCAGGCCAAAACGCGCGCTGACCACTCGGCTGCCGCCCGAGATGGTGAGGATGGGCACATCCGGAAAGGACTCGCGCAGGCGGGATACAAAGTCCACGCCATCCATGTTGGGCATCACGATGTCGGAGATGACCAGGTCCACATTGTTGATGGCAAAAAGCGACAAGGCCTCTTCCCCGTCCCTGGCCTCGATCACGGTGTAGTCGGACATTTCGAGGATTTCCCGAACCCCTTCCCTGAGCAGGTCCTCGTCGTCGACCAGCAAAATTGTTGTCATTGACATTTTCTCCAGTTATCGCGGATTTATACCAAATATTTGGGGAATAATGCATTAATCGTCAAGTATTTCGCAGTCCACAAGCACACTGCTTGCCTCCCCACATGCCCGCTCCGCAACGCGTTCCCATCAAGACCTGGCTCCAATGGGTGCATTGGCTTTTAATCGGCTCACTGGCCAGCAGCCTGATTGGCTGGACCCTCAGTGCATGGGAGGGCGGCCTGCCCCTGCTGGCCTGGGTCTGGCTGGTGCTGGGGTGTGCCTGCCTGCTGCTGGCATTCTGGGGGCTGCGACAGACCACGCGCCGGATCTGGATGCTGCTGGGCATGGAGCCCACCCGCCTGGCCCGCCTGATGCACGAGATCGCCGATGGCCAGCTGCAGCCGACCCTGCCCCAGCGCCCGACCCGGTCCGACAGCGTGATGGGCGCGCTGATGGTGCTGCTCGAAAAACTGCGCCAGAGCCGACAGGCGGATGAACGCCGGCTCTGGATCGACAAGGGCCTGGCCATGCTCAACGAGACCGTGCGCAATGAACACACGGTGCACGAATTGTCAGATCGCGTCTGCCAGCAGCTGCAGGAGTATCTGCGGCTGCCTGCCTGCGGCCTGTACCTGTATGCCTTCGGTGTCGAGGACGATTCGATGATCCAGCGCAAGGCCCTGCGACTGCAGGGCCAGAGCTGCGCAGCGCCGCAGTCCGGCTTCCCGGCGGTGCTCGAGCACCTGCCCTCCCCCTTGCTCAGCCAATTCAATGGCCATGCCCTGCCCATCGATTACATGCCGGACGCCTGCCTGGACGCGCTGCGCAGCACCCTGCCCGACGCCAGCCGGCCCGCCCACCTGCTGATGGTCCCCCTGACTTTCGAGCAGCAGGTCCGCGGCACCCTGGTGCTGATTGCCGATGAACCCGTGTCCCAGCAGCTGATCGATCTGGTCACCCCGGGCAGCATCGCGATCGGCGTGGCCCTGGAATCGGCCCTCAACCGGGAGTCGGTGCTGGCCTCACTGGTCGATGCCCAGCGGTTGACGAACCAGCTGCAGGCCAACCACGAGAAGCTCCAGCACAGCCAGTCGGCCCTCAAGGAGAACATCCGTTATGTGCAGGACATCCTGTCCTCGATGCACAGCGGTCTGGCCATTGTCGATGGGCAAGGGCGCATCGTGGATTGCAACCCCGCCTTGCTGGGCATGACCGGCCTGCAGCGGGAGCAACTGATCCAGCAGCACAGCAGCCTGTTGTTCCAGGAAGACGAGACCAGCCTGCTGTCGGTGCTCAAGGGCTACGGCCAGATGCTCAGCCGCCTGAGTGCCCAGGACCTTGGGGCCTACCACGAGCTCATCGACGGGCATTTGCTCGGCTGCCTGGTGATCGATGCCGCCGGCAAGGTCCTGCACGCCAACGCCCGGGCCGCCCACCTCACCGGCTACAGCCGACAGGCGCTCGAAGCCATGCCGATGGAGCAACTCATTCCGGTACAGATGCGCGAGCACCACCGCGAGCTGCTGGGCATGGCCCAGCTCGACGAGAACCTGCACCGACCTGGCGCGGGTCGGCACCTTCCCGTGGTCAAGGCCAGCGGCGAGCAGTTGTTCGTCGAAATCAGCCTGATCAACCACCAGCACCAGGGGCAAGGCGTGACACTGGCCCTGCTGCGCACCGAATCCGATCTGCCCTGGGCCGTCATCAATTCCCGGACGCTCGAAAAACTGGCGGCCCAGGACGACGACGAGGCCATGGTCGCCCAGCTGCGCCACATCGAGGGGCACAACACCCCGGTGCGCATCAACTCTTCCTTCCTGGTCGACGCCTCTGGCGCCCCACAGCAGACCGTGATCAATGTGCACGACGTGTCTTCGCTGGTGGTCAAGACCAAGGAAATCCGGGCCCAGCATCAACTCATGGAAATGACCATGGATGCCATGCAGGACGGCGTGCTGCGGGTCGATCGGGCCGGCCGGGTGGTCAGTGCCAACCCGATGGCCCTGGAATTGCTCGGACGGAACAAGAAAGATATCCACGGCAGCGCCATCGACGACCTTTTCCCGGGCCAGCAAGGGGGGCACGCCATCACCGACTGGTTGCCCTTCAGGTTCCAGCACCTGATGCACAAGCTGGTACAGGACATCCATGTTTCGGTCCAGGAGAGCATGAAGCTGCCGGTGCCCCTGTTGTGTCTGGACGAAAACGGCTGCCTGGAGTGGGCCACACCCAGCGCCTGTGACCTGCTGGGCATCCATCCGCCGCCACAGCAGTCCAAGCAGAAAGTCCGGCTGTCCGACGAAACGGCACTGCAACTGCAGGAGCTCGGGGCCGCCATCCAGCCGGCCATGGATTCGCCGCAGATCATCGACATCGCCTGGCGGGCCGGCACGGCGCCGACCATGCGGCTGCCCACGCTCATCATCCCCGGAGGGGGCACCACCGACCGGCACAAGCTGGTCTGGCTGATCCCCGAATTCGATGCCCTGTGCGCGCATGCCATCCAGCGGGCCCACAACATCGAGTGGACCGTGGTCCACCCCGAGGGGGTGCTGATTCCGGTGCTGTTGACCGCTTCGCCGCTGCTCGACCCCTACAGCCGCCTGACCGGTGCCGTGGTCACCTTCAAGGACATGCGCGAGCTCAAGGAGAAGGAAGCCGAAAACCTGCGCATGGTGCAGAAGATGGAGCAGTCGCAGAAACTCGACGCCCTCGGACAGCTGGCCGCCGGCGTGGCGCACGACTTCAACAATCTGCTGGGGGTCATCCAGAACCATGCCGAACTGGTGGAAATGAAACTGGGCAGCGACACCAAGGCGGCCAAGAACCTGTCCGCCATTTTGCAGGCCACCACCCGCGCACGCGACATCGTGATCAAGCTCAACGGCCTCGGCCGTGAGCAAAGGAAGGACGGCGCCACCGACGAGGAACAACTGACCCTGTTCGAGCTCGACGCGCTGCTGCACGAAACCCAGCAACTGTTACAGGCGAGCCTCAAGGGCATTGAAATCGCGGTCGCACCGGACACCCGGACACCCGGCCTGGTCATGCTCAAGGGGCAAAGCGGGTCCCTGCAGCAGGTCCTGGTCAACCTCTGTGTGAACGCCAGCCACGCGATCGGCGAACGTCGCGGCGGCCGCATCCTGATCGAGACCAACTGCCCGCAGGCCGGCCAGGTCAACATCGATGTGATCGACAACGGCAGTGGTATCCCCCCGGAAATCCTGCCCCGGATTTTCGAGCCGTTCTTCACCACCAAGGAAGTGGGCAAGGGCACTGGGCTGGGGCTGGCCATGGTCCGCAGCATCGTCACGCGCATGGACGGCAGCATCGATTGCCATTCAACGGTGGGCGAGGGCACACGCTTTACCCTGACCCTGCCCTGCGTGCGCACTGAAAAATCCACGACCGAACCGGGCTGAGGTGGCCCCTCCCCCGCCCCGCATCCCCAGACTTCAACACCCGCCATCCATTCCCGAACACCATGTCCACCATATTGCTTGTCGAAGATGAAGACCTCCTGCGCAACGGCGTGCAGGAGATGCTCGAACTGCACGATTTCCATGTGATCGGTGCCGGCGATGGGGTCGAGGCCCTGGAGTGGCTGGAAGAAGCCGATGTCGACCTGGTGATCACGGACCTGGTGATGCCCAATATGGATGGCGTGGACTTTGTGCACAAACTGCGCGAAAAACGCCCGACCCTGCCGGTCATCGTGGTTTCCGGCAGCAGCAAGAGCGTGATGGACCGCTACGGCATCAACACGCTCGACATCCCCGGCGCCAATGCCAGCCTGTCCAAGCCCTTCAAGAGCACCGAACTGGTCAACCTGGTGAAAAGCCTGCTCGCCCAATGAACCGGCACATCCTGTGCTGCCTGGGGTCGTTTTGCCGCTGCGGGGCATTCAAAAATTATTGTTTTAAGTATATTTATGGTTTTCCCTGCGATTAAACAATAAATCCGTTTAATCCAATCCTGCTGTGGTATGGTGTCCGCCGGTTGTCTATTCCACAGTTCCACGAGGGTCATTCCTCCAACCTGAACAACAAGGTGCTGCTTTGCTGAACAACATGAGCGTCAATGCCCGACTGGTCGGGTTGGTCATCTTCCTCTCCACGGTGTCGCTGGTCGTGGGGGCCGTGGGTCTGCTGGGCATGTCCCGCACTGTCCAGGGACTGCAAAGCGTGTACGACGACCGGGTGGTGCCCCTGCGCGACCTCAAGGTGATCGCCGACATGTATGCCGTCAACATCGTTGACACCTCACACAAGGTGCGCAACGGCAACTTCAGCTGGGAAGAAGCACGCCAGTCACTGGCCACCGCCGAAACCACCATCCAGGAAAAGTGGAAAGACTACAAAAACACCTATTTGGTCGAGCAGGAAAAGAAGCTGGTCGCAGAAATCGAGCCGATGCTGGTGACCACCCAGGTCGAACTCGACAAGATGCGTGACATCCTCAAACGCGAGGATGCAGAGGCGATTGCCGCCTTCACCAAGGGACCGCTCTACCCCGTCATCGACCCGATCAGCGGCAAGTTTTCCGAACTGATCGAGGTCCAGCTCAATGTGGCCAAGGACGAATACGAGTCGAGCAAGGCCGCCTACGAGACGGCGCGACTGGTCAGTGGCCTGCTGCTGGCCGTTGGCATTGCTCTGGGCCTGCTGGCCGCCTACCTGATCGTGCGCTCGGTGGTTGGTCCGCTGCAGATGGTGCAGAAGACCGTGACCGATGTGGCCGAGCACTTTGACTACTCGCGCCGTGTGGCCATCCGCCAGAAAGACGAGGTCGGCCGCACCGCGGAAGCCTTCAACCGCTTGCTGGAAGCCCAGCAGGCAGCGATCGGACAGGCCAACGATGCCGTCAAGGCCATGGCCGATGGCAACCTCTCGCTGCGCATCACCGCCGACCTCAAGGGCGACTTGGGCGTGATGAAGGAGGCGGTCAACCAGTCGATGGACAGCGTGCAGACCACCATGCAGGGCTTCAATGGCCTGACCGCGGCCATGGCGCGGGGCGACTTCGGCTACCGCGTGCGCATGGACGGCATCCGCGGCGATTTCCACAGCAGCCTGTCGCAAGCGGCCCTGTCGATGCGGGCCATGGAAGGCCTGATCGGGGATGTCGGTACGGTCATGGGCGCTGTCTCGCAGGGCAACCTGACCCCCCGGGTGACGGCGGCGGCGGAGGGCGACCTCGAGCGTCTCAAGCAAAACATCAACAGCTCGCTCGATGCGGTCGGCTCGGCCCTCAAGGCCATCCACGGCAATACCCGCCAGGTGGCCACGGCCGCCAACGAGACCAGCAATGCGATCGGCCAGATTTCCGACGGGGCTCAAAACCAGACCCATGCCATTTCGCAAGTGGCCACGGCCGTGCGCCAGACGGCCGAATCGGTGGCCGATGTGTCGCGCAATACCAGCGTCGCCAGCCAGAAGTCCCAGGAGTCCATGAGCATCATGCGCAAGGGCATGGACCGGATGGAACAGATGGTGGAGGTGGTCAGCTCGATCGCGTCCAACTCGGAAAAAATCAACAAAATCACCGAGGTCATCGAAAAAATCGCCAACAAGACCAACCTGCTCTCGCTGAACGCGGCCATCGAGGCGGCCCGCGCCGGTGAGCATGGCAAGGGCTTCTCGGTGGTGGCCGAAGAGGTCGGCAAGCTGGCGGCCAACAGCGCCGAAAGCTCGCAGGAAATCGCCCGTCTGGTGCAGCAGGCAGTGGCCGAAACGGCCCGCGCCGTGCAGGCAGTCAAGGAGGTCAGCGCCGACATGTCGCAGATCGAGCGCGGTTCGCAGGAGACCGACCAGATGCTCCAGCGCATCTCGGCCGCCCTGGAGCAGCAGAGCAGCGCCGTCGAGGAAATCAACTCGAACGTGAACAGCCTCGACCGCATCGCCCAGAGCAATGCGGCGGCTTCCGAAGAAATCACGGCCACCGTGATCGAACTCTCGCGCCTGGCCGACATGACCCGCCGCGAAGTCGAGCGCTTCTCGATGTGAACCCCTGCCCCTCCTGAAAGGAACTTCCCATGAAAACATTGCACACACTGGCCCTGGCCCTGACCGCCTCCCTGGCGCTGACTTCGGCAGCCCTGGCGCAGGACCGCGCCACCAAGGAGCAGGCGGTGGCCATGGTGGCCAAGGGCATTGCTGCGATCAAGGCCAAGGGCGACGCCGCCTACGTCGACATGACCGCACCGAGCAAGACCTTCGTCGACCGCGATCTCTATCTGGTGGTCTACGACATGACCGGCAAGTGCCTGGCCCACGGCCAGAACCCCAAGCAGGTGGGCAAGGACCTGATGGGCCTGAAGGATCCGGACGGCAAGGAGTTCGTCAAGGAGCGTGTCGAACTGGCCCAGTCCAAGGGCAAGTTCTGGCAGGACTACAAGTTCACCGACCCGCTGACCAAGTCGGTGCAACCCAAGCAGATGTACTGCGAGAAGTTCAACAACGTTGCAGTCTGCGGCGGCGTTTACAAGTAAGCCTCAGGGCATGACCCCAGGCTGCCGGGGATAGACGGCAGCCTTTTTTTGTTGATGAGGTTGACTGATGCGCAAGATGAGTATCTCCTACAAGATCATGGTGGCGCCCGCGATCATCGCGGTCTTGTTGCTGGTGTACGGGCTCCACAGTGCCCGCAATATCTGGGAGATCGACAGGCTGGTGGCGCAACTGGATGTGGCCGTGAAGACGGAACAGACGGTGCAGGAAGTCGAGTCCGCCGTCAACAGCATGGAGGCCGCGGCCTTCCGCAGCCTGGCCCTCATCAACATGAACAAGGACGAACAGGCGCAGGCCATGATGACCGCCCAGTTCGAGGCGGCCGATGAACTCGAGCGCATGCTCACGGCCGGCAAGGCCCCCGCTTACCTGCCCAAGTTCAAGGACTATGTCCACAAGGTGCACCAGGCCTACGATGCGGCCACCTCCGACACCAATCTGGGCGCCATGATGCTGCAATCGTCCAGCCAGGCCTACGACGCCCTGGTGCAGGAACTGCAGGGCATCACCGCCGCCAGCCGCATTGCCAAGGACAAGGCCCAGCGGGAGTTTGACGAGACGCTCACGCAGATGCAGCAGGTCCAGATCGCCTTGCTGCTGCTGGCGGTGCTATTGGGCCTGGCAGTGGCTTACCTGGTGGCCCGCAAGATCGCCGGCCCCCTGCAGGAGATCCAGCAAGGCCTGGCCGACATCGAGCGCACTGGCCGCCTGGCCCAGCGCGTGCCGGTCCGCACCGACGACGAGGTCGGCCAGACCGCCCGCTCGATCAATGCCCTGCTCGATTCGTTCCAGTCCGGACTCGGTGCGGTCAACCAGACCGTGCAGGCCCTGGCCGAAGGCGATTTCACGCAGCGGGCGCATGCAGAACTGCGCGGCGATCTGGCGGACATGATGGGCTCGGTCCACCAGACGGTCGAGAGCCTCTCGCAAACCATGGACGGGCTCAACCAGATCATGGCCGCCATGAGCCAGGGCGAGTTCTCCACCCAGGTCAGCATCCGCGCACAAGGCAGCTACCAGGTGACTGCAGAGAAAGCCATTTCGGCCCTGCGCAACCTCGAGCGCATGCTCGGCGACATCGGCCAGGTGATGCAGGCCGTCTCCCAGGGCAAGCTGACCCTGCGGGTGACGGCAGAAGGCCAGGGCGATCTGGAGCAGCTCAAGCACAACATCAACCTCTCGCTCGACAGCCTGGGCAAGGCCATGACCGCCATCAACCAGAATGCCCGCCAGGTGGCGGCCGCAGCGGCAGAGTCGAGCCAGGCCATCGGTCAGATTTCCGATGGGGCGCAGAACCAGACCCATGGCATCTCCCAGGTCGCAGCGGCCGTTCGCCAGACCGCTGCCTCGGTGGCCGATGTCTCGCGCAACACCGAGCTGGCCAGCCAGAAGTCCCGCCAGTCGGTGGCGGTGCTGCGCGATGGCCTGACCAAGATCGAGCGCATGGTGGAGGTGGTCAACAACATTGCGGCCAGCTCGGAAAAGATCAACAAAATCACCGAGGTCATCGAGAGCATTGCCAACAAGACCAATCTGCTCTCGCTCAATGCCGCGATCGAGGCTGCCCGGGCCGGCGAACACGGCAAGGGTTTTGCAGTGGTGGCCGATGAAGTTGGCAAGCTGGCGGTCAACAGCGCCGAGAGTTCCAAGGAAATCGCCACCCTGGTGCAGCAGGCGGTGCTCGAAACCGCCAAGGCGGTCACCGCCGTACAGGCGGTCAGCGCCGACATGTCGCAGATCGAAATGGGCTCACTGGAAACCGACAACATGCTGCGCCGCATTGCCTCCTCGCTCGAGGAGCAGAGCACGGCGGTCGAACAGATCAATGCCAACCTCGGCAATATGGATGCGATTGCCCGCAGCAATGCAGCCGCTTCGGAAGAAATCACTGCCACCGTGATGGAGCTCGCCCGCATCGCCGACGCCACCCGGCAGGAAGTCAGCCGCTTTCACCTCTGATCAACTGCCCCCTCAGGGCGTTCGCCTGCCGCAACAGCCGGCAGGTGTTGGCCTCAAGGCTTGATGGGGGGTTTGCTCTGCAGCTTGGAGAGCCGGTCGTCCGTCACCGACATGTTGCTGCGCAGTGCCCGCACGCGCGCAAGCAGGCCGGACTCTTGCGCCTGCGGGGCGGCAGCCGGGGCGAACCCCAGATTGCCCTCGAGTTCGGGCGGCAGACCTTCACTGGCCACGGCCAGTCCGACCAGCGGTTTGTCGTCCTCGACAATGGCAGGCGCTGCCACCGGCTCCGGCTCTGAGGAGAAGGTGGGCTGCGTGGCCCGGTCCCGGGCATGGCGCTCCACCACCAACTCGGCCGGAGCGGATTCGGCCTGCTCGATCTGGATGCGGTTGGCCTGGGCCTGGATCAGTTCGACCTTTTGGCGGTTGGTCAGCGCCTGCTCGGGCGGTCCTCCACGCAGGTCCTCATCGGGCGGGGTCTCGGGCTGGTCCGAGGCAAAGCGGTCGGCCAGCACCTCCTCCTTGGGGCCACGCGCATCGTCCTGGCGGTCGCGCGATGCATCGCCGGAGAGGTAGCGGTCGGATGCGATGTCGCCTTTGGCGGCCTTGGCGTCTTCTTCGGCGCGGGCCTCCAGCACCATCACCGGCCCATCCTGGGCCGCACCGGCTGCGACCGACTCCACCTGGACGCCCGACTGGCCTGCGGCAGCCGGGTCGCCGTCAGGCACGTCGACCTGGGAGGCTCGCCCACCCGTACTGGACGTTTCGGCCTGTTCTGCCACGGTGGCCGCAGCCGGGCCAGGCTCCACGTCGACGCCCTGCGCGCCCAGGTCGGCGAGTTTGCGTTCCTCCTGCACCGACTCCTTGACGACACGCTCCTCGTGGGCCTCGTCCTGGGGGGCAACCACATTGCTCTTGCGGCGGGCATGGGTCGAGCCTTGTTCGATTTCGACAGAGTGCCCTTTGCCGCTTTTGATGATGAAGGGTTCCTTGTCCATCAAAGCCTTTTCTGCAGATCGAGAATCCTGTCAGCAGTGTAGCGAACAATGCCCCGGATGCCCGGGTTGGCATGCTCAAGACCCCGCAAGGCCTTGTCGATGGGAATCTCCATGACCGTGACATGGTCCTGCGCCGTGAGGGTCCAGGTCAGGGCCGCATCGGTCAAGCCTTCGGCCAGGCCGAGCACGCTGCCCGGACCCAGGCTGTAGCGGTACTGGGGGCTTTCGGCGTCGACATGGCCTTCGACCACGATGTAGGCGGAGGCAAAGTTGTCCTCGCCCGCAGTCGCCAGGCGCTCGCCGGCAGGCTGTGCCGAGGTCTTGAGCTTGTCGGAGGCCTGCAGCTTGAGGAACATCAGGCCCTCGCTGGAGAGGCCCTTGGTGTCGCCGGTGTTGTAGATCTCGGTCAACAGGTTCTGCAGCTGCATGGTGGACATGCGACTCTGGCTGAGCACCTCGTAGGAGTACACCTCCTCCTCGCTCTTTTCCAGTTTGGAGATCTTGTTGACCATGTTGAGCTGCAGCAGCAGGCTTTCGACGATCGGCGTGAGGATGCCGGGGTCGGACTTGAGGATGGCCCGCAGGGGCGCTGTGCTGATTTCCAGGCAGGTCACCTGGTCCTTGGCGCGTGCGGAGGCGCCGCGCACCCCGCCCTCCAGGATGGCCTGTTCACCAAACGACGCGCCGGCGCCCAGGGTGGCGATGGTCTTGTTGTCGGCCGGATCAAAGATTTCGACCTGGCCCTCGAGGATGATGGCCAGGTGGTCGGCCTTGTCGCCCTTGTTGAACAGCACCTGTCCAGGCTCGTAGATGTTCTTCTCGCCAGCGCCTTCTGCACTGACTTTCTGCCGCGGCCGCGCGGGTGCTGCCGGATCAGCGGTCCGCTCGGGCGCTGGCTGAGCAGCGGCGGGACGGGGGGCGGCAGGCGCCTTCCTGCGCGGGGCAGCCGCAAGCGGCACGGGACTGCCTGCGGCCGATTGGTGGCGCTCCAGGTCTTCGAGCGAGGCACGCCCGTGCACGACCTCCAGGGCCAGCTGCAGTTCTGTCTCCAGCTGACGCGCCACTTCCGAAGGAACAAAACCAAAGGGTGGCCGGTGGGGAGAGCGCATGAAGCGCTCGGCGGCATCGACACGCGGTGTCGCCAATGAGGAGAGCATCTGAGGAGTCGCATTCATGAGTCGAAACCCGATTGGACCGTCCGGCAGGACAGCCATGCCGACAACAGTGGGCAGTGGTCGCCCAATGATATATCGGCACGGCGCGGGTGAACTTGATGGCCCCGCCGATGGCGGCTCAGTGCTGCAAGCCCAGCACGAACTGCTCGTAGGTCTTGTCCATCGCCTGCAGTTCCTGCGCGACCCAGGCCAGGGATTGCGCCATCCCGTCCTTGCGGGAGGGTGCAGCCTGCTCGATCTGAAGCATGCGCCGGTACAGCGCAGTCGCCGCCTCGATGCCTTTGCGGGACGCTTTGCGGCGCACCGAGTAATACCCCACGACCTGACCGGACGCATCGAAAGACGGCGTCACATTGGCGAAGACCCAGTAAAAGGAGCCGTCGCTGGCCAGGTTCTTGACATAGGCAAAAACCTCGTGGCCCTGCTCGATGGTGTTCCAGAGGAGCTTGAAAACCCCCTGCGGCATGTCGGGGTGCCGGATGAGGTTGTGCGGCTGGCCGAGGTAATCCTGCTCGCTCAGGCCCGCATAGGCGGCGAAGGTGCGGTTGCCGTAGGTGATGCGGCCACGCAAATCGGTCTTGGAGACGATGAAGTCGTCGTCCTGCAGGATTTTTTCGCTCAGATTCGCTTGAAGTCGGCCCATGTGTCACCTCGGAGGGTGACAATTTAAGGGGCGCGCGGTCGCGGCGACTTGACCGGGATCAACCGCCGGTCAATACCTGAACTTTTCGACTTCCTGGCGGGTGCCGTTGGCGATCTTCGAGAGCTCCAGCACCGTCGCGGTGATTTCCTCGGAGGCTGCCGCATTGCTTTGCGCGATCTGGTTGACGCTGCCCAGGTTGGAATTGATCTGCTCGACAGCGGCACTCTGCTCTTCCAGGGCGGAGGCGATGCGTTGCAGCATGCTGTCGGTTTCTTCCGAGCCCCTGTCAATGTGGCGCATGTCGGTGCTGACCTCGCCCACGGCCACCACCGCCTGGCGGGCTTCCACCACGGCCTTCTCGACCAGGGTGGCAATCTCCTTGGAGCTCTCGGCACTGCTGAGCGCGAGCTTGCCCACTTCATCGGCCACCACGGCAAAGCCCTTGCCATGCTCGCCCGCGCGGGCGGCTTCGATCGCGGCGTTGAGGGACAGGAGGTTGGTCTTGTTGGCGATCTTTTCAATCATCTCCGTGATCTTGTTGATCTTCTCGGAGTTGGTGGCGATGTTGCTGACGATCTGGACCATCTCCTCCATCTTCTGCAGGCTGCTGCGCACGGACTGAACGGATTCGCGCGATTTGGCAGAGGCGGACTCGGTATTGCGGGAGACTTCGGCAATGGCATTGGCGGTCTGGCGGACGGCGGTGGCCACCTGGTCGATGGCGATCGTCTGGTTCTGGGCCCCGTCGGAGATCTGCCCGATGGCATGGCTGGTCTCGGAAGAAGCCGAAGCCACCTGGCGGGCGTTGGCGGCAATCGAAGACATGGCAGCCGCCATGGCGTCGAGCGACTGGTTGATGTCGTTGCGCAGGCGGTTGAGGCTGCCATTGCCCTGGGACTGGACACGGCCGGTCAGGTCACCTTGGGCCATGCGCCCGATGACCTGCACCGCCTCACCCAGGATCTGGTCCAGGGACACGATCGCATGCTGGGCGTTGTCCAGAATCTGGCGGTATTCCCCGACCGACTGTCCGGCATCGATCCGGTGGGCGAAATCGCCCTGGGCCAGGGCGTTCATGCCGTCGCGCAGGAGGGTCACTGTCTGGTGCACACGCGACTGGACCTGGCCGATGTTCCTGAGGATGACCGGGAAAATGCCATTGAGGCCGGCGAGTTGGGGCTCGCGGCTGAAGTCGCCATCGCCCATGCGCTTGACCACGGTGAGGGACTCGCGCAGGACCGCCTCGACCTGGTCGAGCACGTCGTTGATGCCCGTGGCGGCGCGCTCGAGGCGGTGGCCGGCCGGAATCAGGACCAGGCGCTTTTCGAGCTGCCCTTTGGCCGCATCGCCCAGCACCTCATCGATCTGGGCTATCAGGGCCTGTTCACGAGCGAAACCGGCCCAGGCGGCCGCGACCACCAACACCACCAGGCCCAGCAGGCCAAGAGGCCAGCCGTTCCAGCCCGCTTGCTGCGCGAGGCCGATGCTGGCCAGCAAGGCCAGCACCGACAAGCTCAGCAGCGCCAGCGGCGTGCTCAGCTTAAAGGGACTGGAGAGTGAGGACCGCTTGCTCATAGGTCTGGCCTTTGGATTTCAGGAATTGGTGGAGGATCTGCGTGGAGGCTTCGATGGCATCGCGGCTGCCAGCCCGGCTTTCGGCCTCCAGCATGTCGCGGTAGAGGCCTGCAATGACAGTGGTGGCTTGGGGGTTGGGTTTGCGCCGCACCGAATAGTAGCCGAGGGTGTTGCCCTGGGCGTCCACCGAAGGGGTGACGTTGGCCAGCACCCAATAATGGCTGCCGTCCATGGAAATGTTCTTGACGAAGGCGAAGATCTCCTGCCCCTCGTGCAGCGTGTCCCAGAACAGCTTGAACACGCCACGCGGCATGTCGGGGTGCCGGATGATGTTGTGCTGGATGCCGATCAGGTCCGTTTCCGGGAACCCGGCATATTTCATGAAGGTGCTGTTGCCGTAAGTGATGCGGCCTTTGAGGTCGGTCTTGGAGACGATGATTTCATCGGCATCCATCAACTTTTCCTGCTGGGTCGGGACAATCTGCCTCTTGCTCAAAACACGCTCCTGGCCATGGCCCGGCAAAGGCGGGGCCCTCGGTTGATTCTAGTCAAGAAATCAACAAAATCGACAAGAACAGCATTACTCTGATCTGAGGAAAACCCCGCCCACCAGCAGGTCGCTTCTGTCAGCCTGCTGCAAGTCGGCAGGGTCAAGCGGGGGGCCGGGCCGGGCTCAGAACCAGCACCAGATGCCGGTGCACTGGCCACTGAACCACCACACCAGGGCATCGAGCAGCCCCCCGAGCACCAGCACAGGCACGCCCAGATAAAGCACGATCCAGAGCCAGGCGGCGCGGGTCAGCCGGGGCTTGGGCCATGCGGGACGCCCGTGGCGGGGATCCGGTTTGTCTGTCATGTCTATGATGCCGGCATGCAGTTGATCTGGAACGACAGCATAAGGGAAAGCTGGGACGGCTTTGCAGCGGCGCAGCCGCGCCTGCTCGAACAGTCCTGGGCTTACGGCCAGGCGATGCAGGCGCAGGGTCTGGGGGTGCAGCGCGCGCGCATCCTGATCGATGGGCGATGCATAGGCCAGGCCCAGTTCATCACACGCAGACTGCTGGGCTACATCGGTCTGGCCTCCTGCAGCAGGGGGCCTGTCTGGTTACCGGATGTCGGAGCACAGACGCGGGCCGCGGCCCTGCTGGCACTCAAGAAGTCCGTCCCCGTGCGAGCGCTGCGGGCCGTCATCTTTTCACCGAACGGGGCCGACCCCGGGTTCAAGCCGGCAGACACGGGGCGGCTGAGCCAGGTCATCACCGGCGACGCGACGGTGCTGCTGGATTTGCGCCAGGACACCGCCGCCCTGCTGGCCGGCCTGCACGGCAAGTGGCGCAACCGCCTGCGGCAAGCCGAGCGCCTGCAGGACACCACGGTCTTCGCCGGCCAGGACCCCATTCGCCTGCAGGGCCTGCTCGCACAAGAGGCACGGCAGCGGCACGCCCGCCGTTTCCATGGCCTGCCACTGGAGTTCGTCCAGAGCTTCGTGGGCGCCCAGGCGCGTGCCGAAGACAGCTACTGCCTGTGCGAAGCCAGCCATCAGGGCCGGCCGCAAGCGGCGATGCTGTTCCTGCGCCATGGCCAGACCGCCACCTACCACATCGGTTGGCTGGACCCCGATGCCAGGCAACTGAACCTGCACAACCTGCTGCTCTGGCGGGGCCTGCTGGCACTGCAGCAGGCCGGTGTGCACTGGCTGGACCTGGGCGGCATCAACAGCGAGGACCTCGGCGGCATCTCGCGCTTCAAGCTGGGCACGGGTGGCCTGGCACTGTCCCACCCGGGCACTTTTTTCTGAACACATCATCCGAGCATCCGGGGGCAGCCCTTTGAGCCTGTGCAGCCCGGCCCGGGGGAAGTTGTACGGGGCTCAGATCTCCGGCCTAAAATGGTTGCAAACCCTCATGACATCCAGCCCATGGACAGATCGCTCTACGTCAACCGCTGCCTGCAGGCACTGCAGCGCGCTGCCAGCGCCCTGGGCGGTGATCCGGGTGCGCCAGCCTGGCCCGTGCTGGCCGAAATGGTCATCCAGGCCATGTCCGGCCCCTGGCGCTCCTTCCACACCCCCGAGCACATCTTCGATGTTGGCGAAGGAGGTTCACCGACCGAAGTCATCGCGGCCTTGTTCCATGACCTGGTTTATGTGCAGGTGGACCAAGGCATCAACCTCAGCCTGGCACGCCATCTGGCCGATGCCGTCGAGGAAACGCGAGAAGGCCTGAAGCTCAATCCGGCGGCAGTCCGTCAGGACCCCTTGCTGCACATGACGGTGGCGCTTTTCGGCTTTGCGCATGACCAGCGGCTCAACCCCTTTGCCGGTCAGAATGAATTCCTCAGCGCTGTGGTGGCGGTCAGGTCCATGCGGGACCTGCTGGCACCGGCCGTGCTGGCCAGGGTGGTCGCTTGCATCGAAGCCACCGTGCCTTTCCGGGCAGCCCCTGCAGAGGGACCGGACTGCAGTGCGCTGTTGCGGCTTCGCCTGCAGGCGGTGAACCAGGAGATGCAACTGGGCCTTGACGAGCAGGACCTCACACAGGCGGTTGAGACCGCGGTGCGGGTGGCCAACCGCGATGTCGGCAATTTTGCGAGCGAGCACCCTGCCCAGTTCCTGGACAACACCTGGAACCTGATCCCGGAAACCAACCACGACCTGGTGCAGGTCAATGTCTACACTGTGCGTGGCTACCGCACCTCCCTGCAGAAAATGGAGGGTTTTCTCTCGAGCCTGCAGGCCGCCAATGTGTTCAGGCGCTACGGCGCTGAGCCCGACGCCGACACCCACCAGCAACGCCTGGCACTGACCCAGCGCAATTTGCAGGTGGCCTGCGACTACCTGCGCATCAAACTGGTCTCCGTCGGCCTGCTGGAGGCACTGTCGCTGCGCATCGGCACCAGCGTGTCGCTGGCCAGCCTCATGGGCAAACTCTCCGCCCAGCAGGATGCCGGCCCCCAGCTCGAACACCTGCTGCCGTCAGGCCAGCAGACACCGCCTGCCACCAATGCGGTCCAGAGCATGGTGGTGCTGCTGCTCGAGTCGGGCCGCACCGCCGATTCCGTGCACGATGCCAGGCACTCCCCCGTGGCCAGTTACCTGGTCCGGCAGATGGGCTACGCGCGCACGCTCGCCCTGCATGAGCAGGCCAAGGCTTTCTTTGCCGACACCGCGCGGGCAGAGTCCCTGCTGCAGGCCTTCCCGGCCGAAGTGACGGAAGTCATCACCCGCGGTGTGCAGACCCTGTTCCAGCAACGCTCGCAGGCGCTGCTGCAACCGGCGTCCTGATGCCGCTGCGGCTCAGGCCCGGATCTCCTCGCCGCGGTCGATGGCCCCCTCCAGGGCGGTGCGGGCCTGGCGCCAGACATCGCGCGGCGGCAGCGGCTTGAGTCGGTGGTTGCTCCAGACCTGGCGCCACAGACGTCCGCCCCGCTGCCCGTGGTAGAGGCCCAGCATGTGGCGGGCAATGGCATACCAGGGGCAGCCGTCTTCGGCGTGGGCCCGTTCCATGTAATCGACCATCGCCTCCTCCACTGCCTCGCGCGAGGGTATCGGGTGCGGGTCACCAAAGAAAGTGGCGTCCCAGGTGGAGAGCAGCCAGGGGTTGTAGTAAGCCTCGCGCCCGACCATCACGCCATCGGCGTGCTGCAGGTGTTCGGCGATCTGCACGTTCGTCCTGATGCCGCCATTGACAGCGATGTTCAGTTGCGGAAAGTCCCGCTTGAGACGGTACGCCAGTTCGTAGCGCAGCGGCGGGATTTCACGGTTTTCCTTGGGTGACAGGCCATCGAGCCAGGCGTTGCGAGCATGCACGATGAAGACCTCGCACCCGGCTTCGCTGACGGTGCCGACAAAGTCGCGCACGAAGTCGTAGCTTTCCACCCGGTCCACGCCGATGCGGTGCTTGACGGTGACCGGAATGTCCACCGCATCGCGCATGGCCTTGACCCCGTCGGCCACCGTGCGCGGTTCCTTCATCAGGCAGGCGCCGAAAGCCCCGCGCTGCACCCGGTCCGAGGGACAGCCGCAGTTGAGGTTGATCTCGTCATACCCCCACTGCTGACCCAGCCTGGCGGCCATCGCCAGATCGGCGGCTTCGCTGCCGCCGATCTGCAGCGCGACCGGATGCTCCTGGGCATTGAAACGCAGGTGGCGCTGCACACTGCCATGCGTGAGCGCGCCGGTGGTCACCATCTCGGTGTAGAGCAGGGTGTGGCGGGTGAGCAGGCGGTGGAAAAACCGGCAATGGCGGTCGGTCCAGTCCATCATGGGCGCAACCGACAGGCGCCAGGGACTCCAGTGGGGGGCAATCTCGGACATCCGCAGATTATCCCCGCCTGCAAACAAAGAACCCCGCCGAGGCGGGGTTGGCTCGGACGAAGGCCGCGCCATCAGCCCATGTGCAGGCCGCCGTTGACCGAGAAGTCGGCGCCGGTGGCGTAGCCGCCCTCCTCACTGGCCAGCCAGGCGATGATGGAAGCGATTTCACTGGGTTCGCCCAGGCGCTTGACCGGCACGGTGGCCACGATTTTCTCGAGCACATCCGGGCGAATGGCCTTGACCATGTCGGTGCCGATGTAGCCGGGGCTGACGGTATTGACGGTCACGCCCTTGGTGGCCAGTTCCTGCGCCAGCGCCATCGAAAAACCGTGCATGCCCGCCTTGGCGGCCGAGTAATTGGTCTGGCCGGCCTGGCCTTTTTCACCGTTGACCGAGGAAATGTTGATGATGCGACCCCAGCCGCGCTCGACCATGTCGGGCACGACCTGTTTGGTCACGTTGAACATCGAGTCCAGGTTGGTGTTCATCACCGCATCCCAGTCTTCCTTGGTCATCTTCAGGAACATGCGGTCCTTGGTGATGCCGGCGTTGTTGACCAGCACATCGATGGGACCATGCTCGGCCTTGGCCTGGGTGAAGGCCGCGACGGTCGAGTCCCAGTCACCGACGTTGCCCACCGAGGCGTAGAAGGTGTAACCCAGGGCTTTCTGTTCGGCCAGCCATTTGGCGTGGTCACGTGTCGGCCCGCAGCCGGCGATGACCTTGAAGCCCTCCTTGTGCAGGCGCTGGCAGATGGCGGTCCCGATGCCGCCCATGCCGCCGGTGACGTATGCAACTTTTTGACTCATGGTGTGTCTCCTTGTGATGAGTGCCGAGGGAATGGTTCAGAAGCGTTCGATGGCCAGCGAGACGCCCATGCCGCCACCAATGCACAGTGCAGCCAGGCCCTTGCTGGCTTGACGGCGCTGCATTTCGTGCAGCAGCGTGACGAGGATGCGGCAGCCCGAGGCGCCAATCGGGTGACCGATGGCGATCGCGCCACCGTTGACGTTGACTTTGAGCGGATCGATGTCGAGGGCCCTGTTGACCGCACAGGCCTGCGCCGCAAAGGCTTCATTGAGCTCGAAGAGATCCACATCCTGGGCCTTCCAGCCGGCACGGGCCAGGGCTTTCTGTGAAGCAGGCACCGGGCCCATGCCCATGGTGGCCGGGTCCAGGCCGGAAGTGCCGAAAGCGGCGATGCGGGCCAGCGGCTGGAGACCCAGGGCCGCCGCCTTCTTGGCGCTCATGACCACCACGGCAGCAGCACCGTCGTTGATGCCCGAGGCGTTGCCGGCGGTGACGGAGCCGGCCTTGTCGAAAGCAGGGCGCAGGCCGGCCAGGGCTTCTGCACTGGTTTTCTTGTTGATGAATTCGTCACTGTTGAAGACGAGCGGATCGCCCTTCTTCTGCGGAATGACCACATCGACAATCTCGTCCTTGAACTTGCCGCCCTCCTGTGCGGTCGAGGCCTTGCGCTGGCTGGCCAGGGCCAGTTCATCCTGCATCTCGCGGCTGATGCCATGTGCCTTGGCCACGTTCTCGGCGGTGATGCCCATGTGGTACTGGTTGTAGACGTCCCACAGGCCGTCGACGATCATGGAATCGACCATGTTCCAGTTGCCCATGCGCTGACCATCGCGGCTGCCCATCAGCACATGCGGCGAGGCACTCATGTTTTCCTGTCCACCGGCGACCACGATCTCGCTGTCACCCCAGGCCACGGCCTGGGCGGCCAGCATCACGGCCTTGAGACCTGAGCCGCAGACGGCATTGATGGTCAGTGCCGGGGTTTCCTTGGCGACGCCGGCCTTCATCATCGCCTGGCGGGCAGGGTTCTGCCCGCTGCCAGCCGTCAGCACCTGGCCCATGATGACTTCACCAATCTGGTCGGCCTGCAGCCCGGCACGGGCGATGGCCTCACGGATCACGATGTTGCCCAGTTCCGGTGCGGCCGTCCTGGCCAGGGAGCCTCCGAATTTGCCCACGGCCGTGCGCGCCGCTGAAACGATGACGATGTCTTCCACTTGAGAGTCTCCTTCTTGCTGTAACTTCAGGCTTTCGCCTTCACATAACGGCCGGGTGCGGGCTCGATGGCCTTGAATTTCGCACCCTTGCCGTACCCCTTGGGCGCTGCAATCTGCTTGCCCGCATACCCCTTGAGCCACTGCGACCAGTCGGTCCACCAGCTGCCGGGCAACTCCCTGGCGCCAGCGATCCAGTCATTGACGTCTTTCGGAAACTTGCCTTCAGCGCCGAGCCAATGGCTGCGCTTCTTGGCAGCCGGCGGGTTGATCACGCCGGCAATGTGGCCCGAGGCCCCCATCACAAAGCGCTTCTTGCCGGGCAGCACCTGGGTGCTGGCATAGGCGCCCCCGATGGGCACGATGTGGTCTTCGCGTGAACCATAGATGTAAACCGGCAAATCGACTTGTCGCAGATCAAGCTGTTCGCCACACACATGGGCCTTGCCGGCCTGGACCAGATTGTTCTCAAGGTAAGTGTTGCGCAGGTACCAGGCGTAGAACGGTCCGGGCAGGTTGGTCGAGTCGCTGTTCCAGTACAGCAGGTCAAAGGGCGGCGGGGTTTCACCCTTGAGGTAGTTGCCCACCACGTAGTTCCAGACCAGGTCATTGGGCCGCAGGAAACTGAAGGTGGAGGCCAGGTCCTGGCCCTTGAGCAGCCCCCCCTGGCCCATCTGCATTTCGCGGAATTTCACGAAGTTCTCGTCGATGAAGACATCGAGGATGCCCGTGTCGCTGAAATCGATCAGGGTGGTCAGGAAGGTGGCGCTGGCCACGGGTTTTTGGCCGCGGGCAGCCAGCACCGCCAGCGCGGTCGACAGGATGGTGCCGCCCACGCAGAAACCGAGGGCATTGATCTTGGGCGCGCCGGTGATCTCCTGCACCGTCGCGATCGCCTGGATGGCGGCCTGTTCGATGTAGTCGTCCCAGGTCTTGCTGGCCATGGACGCATCGGGGTTGCGCCAGCTGACCACGAAGGTGCGGTGACCCTGGCTGACGGCATAACGGATGAAGGAGTTTTCGGGCTGCAGGTCCAGGATGTAGAACTTGTTGATGCAGGGCGGCACCAGCAGGAATGGCCGCTCAAACACCTTGGCGGTCAGCGGCTTGTACTCGATGAGCTGGAAAAATTCGTTTTCGAAAACCACCGCCCCTTCGGTGGTGGCCACGTTTTTGCCCACCTCGAACAGGCTTTCGTCGGTCATGGACACATGCCCCTGCTGCATGTCGTGCATCAGGTTCTTGACTCCTTTGGCAATGCTCTCGCCCTGGGTGTCTATCGCCTTTTTCTGGGCTTCGGCATTGAAGGCCAGGAAGTTGCTGGGGGCGGCGGCAGCGACCCACTGCTCAACGGCAAAGCGGATGCGGCTGCGGATCTTGGGGTCGGCATCGACCGCATCGGCCAGGCCCATCAGGGTGCGGGCATTGAGCAAGTAGGTGGCCGCATTGAAGGCGGCCACGGGGTTGGCGCTCCAGGCTTCGCCCGAGAAACGGCGGTCCTTGATTTGCAGGCTGTTGTGCAGGCTCTGGTTCCACAGTTCGGTGGCCTCCCTGACATATTGCGCCTGCAACGCCTGCAGCTTGTCGCTGTGGAACTTCAAGCCGGAGAGCTTGGGGACATCCTTGCCCAGTTCCCCCAGATCGATGCCCTGGAAATGCTGCATCGCCTGTGTAAAGCTTTTGCCGAGGTTTTGCTGGAAGGCTTCCCCCATTTGGGCCCAGAATTGCGGGTTCATGTCCATCTCGAGTCTCTCCTGATGCGGCCTCGTCGGCATCGTCATGTGCAGTGTCGGTGATTTCATTGTCACCAAAATTACAAACGTTTTAGAGACATACCCAAAAAAATGTACCTTGTTGTGATTGCCTGGTTTTATGTGGTGGTGCTGATGGCCCTGGCCGAGGCGTTTTCGCCGCAGGGCACGGTGATCGGGGCCATCGTGACGCTGCTGCTCTATGGCGCCTTGCCACTGTCGATCGTGGTCTACATCATGGGCACGCCGGCGCGCAAGCGGGCGCTCCAGGCGGCCCAATCCGAAGCCTCAGCGGCGCCAGATGCAGGCGGCCAGGCGGCCGCTGCTGCCCAGGCAGACAGCGTCGCGCCGGTGGGAGAAGAAAAGCGACGGCCCTGAAGCCGTGCACCAGCGCAGCGAACTGTCGTTGCCATACACCTCGCCCAAGCCAAGGCCCTGCAGTCGAAGCCGCGCCAGAGCCGGCAAATCGGCCAGCAGCCGGTCTGCCTGACCTGGCCTGAAGGCCGAGCGCGCCGCAGCCTGCCCCTGCACAAAGGCCTGCAGCACTTCAGGTCCGACTTCGAAGGCCTCGGGGCCGATGCAGGGCCCGAGCCAGACCCGAGTCCGCTCCGCCACGGCCCCGCGCGCCGCCAGCGCCGTCCAGAGGCTCTCGAGCACACCCGCACCCGCCACACCGGCCAAGCCACGCCAGCCGGCATGTGCCGCAGCCACCCAGCGCCCCTCGGTGTCCCAGAGCAGGACCGGCAGGCAGTCGGCGACCATGATGGTGCAGGCCAGCCCGGAGGCAAAGGTAAAACAGGCATCGGCCACCGCGCCATCGGGCGTCTGCGGACCGATTTCGAGCACCGCGGTGCCATGCACCTGCTGCAGAAAGACCGGGCGCACCCCCAGGTTGTCGGCCAGCAGCTGGCGGTTGGCTCGCACAGTGGCGGGGGCGTCACCGACATGGTCACCCAGATTCAGGCTGTCCCAGGGGGCCGGCGAATGACCGCCTGTACGCGTGCTCATCCAGGCCCCCAGTCCAGCGGGCAACAGCGGGGTGGCGTCAAAAAAGTTGCGCAAGCCCATCAAGCCTCGAGGTCGGGACAGTTGGCGGGCTGCCGGTGCTCGCCCTTGGCCAGGTGCACCGGCACATGGTCGCAGACCAGGCCCTTGGGTTCGAGGGCGATGCGGACCCCAAAGAACGCGGAAGAACGGAAACAGTTGCAGAGCCTCATGGGCCGAGCATAAAGCGAAAGGCAGCGCTGTTGTCTAATCGCTCCATGCAGGAACAAGCCCCCTCCCCGGCCTTGACCTGGCTCAAGCCGGGGCAGCCATTTCCACCCGTGAGCAACGCCTGGGGCGCCGGCAGCCCAGCCCCCGGCCTGTTGGCGGCCACCGATGGGCTCGACACCGACCAGCTCGAACAAGCCTACCGGCAAGGCATCTTTCCCTGGTACAGCCGCGGCCAGCCGGTGTTGTGGTGGAGCCCCGACCCCCGCATGGTGCTGCAGCCCGAGCAGTTCCGCCTGCACCGCTCGCTGCGGCAGTCGCTCAGGCGTTGGCTGCTCCGCCCCGGTGTGGCACTGGTGTTCGACCGGGATTTTCCGCAGGTGATGGCGCGCTGTGCCAGCCAGCTGCGCAGTGGGCAGGCAGGCACCTGGATCGTGCCCGACATCGTGCAAGCCTACACCGGCCTGCACCGGCGTGGTCTGGCGCACAGTGCCGAGCTCTGGCAGGACGGGCAGCTCGTGGCCGGCCTGTACTTTGTGGCCATGGGTCGGGCCGTATTTGGCGAATCGATGTTCACCAGCGTGCGGGACGGCTCCAAGATGGCGCTGAGCCTGCTGGTCAGCGTGGCGCGGCGGCACGGGGTGCGCATGATCGACTGCCAGCAGAACACCCGGCATCTGGCCTCGCTGGGGGCCGCTGAATTGCCGCGGGCGCAGTTTCTTGCCCATCTGCAGCAGGCGCAGGACCTGCCGGCCATCGACTGGCCCCGGGAAACCCTATACTGGAACGAATTGCTTCCTGACGCCCCGACGTGACCCTGCTCCAGGACTTTCCCCTCCAGGCCATCCAGTTCTACGCGACTGCGCCTTACCCCTGCAGCTACCTGCCGCACCGGCAGGCGCGCTCGCAGGTGGCCACGCCCAGCCACCTGATCCACAACGAGACGTACTCGGATTTGGTGGGCAAGGGCTTCCGTCGCAGCGGCATGTTCACCTACCGGCCCTACTGCGATGGCTGCCAGGCCTGCGTGCCCCTGCGTGTGGATGTCGGGCGCTTTGCGCCCTCGCGCAGCCAGCGCAGGAGCCTGGCGCGGCACGGTCAACTCCAGGCCCGGGTGATGAACCTGCACTTCGAACAGGCGCATTACGACCTCTATTTGCAATACCAGCACCACCGACATGCCGGTGGCGGCATGGACCATGACAGTGCCGACCAGTACACCCAATTCCTGTTGCAAAGCCGCGTGAATTCACGCCTGGTCGAGTTCCGGGACCCGACTGACCAGGCCCTGAAGATGGTCAGCATCGTCGATGTGCTCAACCACGGCATCTCGGCCGTCTACACCTTCTATGCACCCGACGAGGCCGGCGCCAGCTACGGCACCTACGGGGTGCTCTGGCAGATCGAGCAAGCCCGGCGATTGGGGCTGCCGCATGTGTACCTCGGTTACTGGATTGCCGAGAGCCGCAAGATGACCTACAAGGCGGGTTTCGAACCCTGCGAGGTCCTGCTGGACGGCGTCTGGCAGCCGCTGCCGGCCCGAAGCCCTTTTCACGACATAAAATCAGGCTTTCCCCAAGCAGTCCCATGAGAAAAGCTGACAGCACCGCGCCCGCCACACCGACCATTCAGGTGATCGAACGCATGTTCACCCTGATCGACGTGCTGGCCAGCCGGGAAGACGCCATCTCGCTCAAGGAAATCAGCGAGAAGACCGGCCTGCACCCCTCCACTGCACACCGCATCCTCAATGACCTGACGGTGGGCCGTTTTGTCGACCGGCCGGAAGCCGGCAGCTACCGGCTGGGCATGCGATTGCTGGAATTGGGCAATATGGTCAAGGGGCGGCTCAATGTGCGCGATGCGGCGCTCGAGCCCATGCGCGAGTTGCACAAGCTGATCCAGCAGCCGGTCAACCTCTCGGTGCGCCAGGGCGACGAGATCGTCTACATCGAACGGGCCTACAGTGAGCGCTCGGGCATGCAGGTGGTGCGTGCCATCGGCGGACGGGCCCCATTGCACCTGACCTCGGTGGGCAAACTCTTTCTGGCCGATGACGATCCGGTGCGTGTGCGCGCCTACGCCACCCGCACCGGGCTGGCGGGACACACCCGCAACAGCATCACCCTGCTGCCGGTGCTTGAGCGGGAGCTCTCGCGCGTGCGCCAGCACGGCATTGCCCGCGACAACGAGGAACTCGAACTGGGGGTGCGCTGCATTGCTGCTGGCATCTACGATGACCAGGGCAAGCTGCTGGCCGGCCTGTCGATCTCGGCCCCAGCCGACCGGCTGGACGAAGAATGGCTGCCCAAGCTGCAATCAACAGCCAACCGGATTTCGTCTTCCCTGGGCCACAAGGGCAGCCAGCTCTGAAGCGGCTGTCGCAGGCGTTGACGGTGCCTGCCAATGCAAAGGGCCTGCACGCATGCAGGCCCTGTTTGCAGAGGGGTGCTGCGGTCCCGCTGCGGCTCAGCCCTGGCGGGCCGCCGATCCCTGCACAGCCGAGGTACGAGCGGAAGACTCCAGCCAGCGACGCACCCGTTCGGCATCGGCAATGCGGCTGAGCTTGCCGGCCGAGTCCAGGAAGACCATGATCAGTTTGCGGCCGGAGACTTGGGCCTGCATGACCAGGCACTGGCCGGCTTCGGAGATGTATCCCGTTTTCTGCAGGCCGATGTCCCACTGGGGGTTTTTGACCAAGCGGTTGGTGTTGTTGTACTGCAGCACACGCCGCCCGACCTCGACCTCTCGGCCTGGCGAGGTGGACAGCTCGCGCAGCACAGGCTCCTTGTAGGCGGTCGCCACCAGGGTGGCCAGATCGTGGGCACTGGACTGGTTGCGGCTGGACAGGCCGGTCGGCTCCACGTAGCGGGTGTCACGCATGCCCAATTGCTGGGCACGGGCGTTCATGCGGGCCACAAAGGCGTCCATGCCACCTGGGAACGTCCGGCCCAGGGCGTGGGCGGCACGGTTTTCACTGGACATGAGCGAAAGGTGCATCAGGTCGCCGCGCGAGAGCACGGAACCCACCGCCAGGCGCGAGCTGCTGCCCTTTTCGGTGTCTACATCGTCTTGCGTGATGGTGATCATCTCGGCAGAAGGCAGATTGGCTTCTGCAATGACCAGTCCGGTCATCAGCTTGGTCAGCGAAGCGATCGGCAGCACGGCGCTGTCGTTCTTGCGCAGCAGCACCTCCTGGGTGTCCTGGTCGATCACCAGGGCGACGCTCGAACGCAGGTCCAGCGGGTCACTGACGGCATGCAGGCCAGCCAGCTGCCCATAGGATGGCCTGGCGGCCGCCACCGGCACGGCACGGACTGGTCGCTTGCCCTTGGCTGCAGTTTTGGCGCTGGCGGGTTTGGCCGAGGCGGCGGGCTTGGCGGCCACCTTTTTCTTGCCTGCAGCCACAGACTGCTTGTCCTTGGGCCCGCTCTGTGCAGCCGCCAGGGGCGCCAGTCCCAAGCTCAGGGACAGCCCCAGAAGGCCCCCCATCAGCAGACGGGACAGGACGGGCAGAGGGCAGCTCAGGCAAGACTTGGGCATGTCAAGGACCAACAAAATTGACAAAATTTGCTGACAGTTTAACTGCTTGAAAAAAGTTACGCAAGATCAATCACTTGCGAAACGAGTTTCAAGCATCGCCACAGGTCTGGCGGGCCTGCTTAGCCTTGCGCTGCAACCCGGTCGGCCTTGCTTTGCAATTTGTTGAGCGCACTGAGGTAAGCCTTGGCCGAGGCCACCACGATGTCGGGGTCGGCGCCTACGCCATTGACCACCCGGCCGCTGTTTTGCAGGCGCACCGTGACTTCGCCCTGGCTCTCGGTCGATCCGCTGATGGCATTGACCGAATACAGCACCATCTCGGCGCCGCTCTGGACATGCGACTCGATTGCCTTGAGAGAGGCATCGACCGGGCCGTTGCCTGTGGACTCCCCTTTGACTTCCTTGCCTTCGACAGTGAAAACGATCTCGGCGCGTGGCTGCTCGCCTGTCTCGCTGCGCTGGGAGAGGGAAACAAAACCATATTGCTCCTTCTCGCTGGTGACGCTTTCGTCGCTCACCAGCGCCAGGATGTCCTCGTCGAAGATTTCGCTCTTGCGGTCGGCCAGTTCCTTGAAGCGGGCAAAGGCGGCATTGATTTCGGTCTCGCTGTCGAGTTCGACACCCAGTTCCTGCAGACGCTGCTTGAAGGCATTGCGGCCCGAGAGCTTGCCCAGCACGATCTTGTTGGCGCTCCAGCCGACATCTTCGGCACGCATGATCTCGTAGGTATCGCGCGCCTTGAGCACGCCGTCCTGGTGAATGCCCGAGGCGTGTGCAAATGCGTTCGCACCCACCACCGCCTTGTTGGGCTGCACGACAAAGCCGGTGGTCTGGCTGACCATGCGGCTGGCGGCCACGATGTGTTGGGCATCGATGCCCACCTCCAGGCCGAAGTAATCGCGGCGCGTCTTGACGGCCATCACCACTTCCTCGAGTGAACAGTTGCCGGCACGCTCGCCCAGGCCGTTGATGGTGCACTCGACCTGCCGGGCCCCGCCGATCTTGACGCCTGCCAGCGAATTGGCCACCGCCATACCCAGGTCGTTGTGGCAATGCACCGACCAGATCGCCTTGTCGGCATTGGGCACCTTCTCGCGCAGGGTCTTGATGAAGTCGCCGTAGAGCCCGGGGAGGGCGTAGCCCACGGTATCCGGGATGTTGATGGTGGTCGCCCCTTCGGCAATAACGACTTCGACCACGCGGGCCAGGAAGTCGATCTCGCTGCGGTAACCGTCTTCAGCGCTGAATTCGACATCACCGCAAAGGTTGCGCGCAAAACGCACCGCCTGCCGGGCCTGCTCGAGCACCTGCTCGGGTGACATGCGCAGCTTCTTCTCCATGTGCAATGGCGAAGTGGCAATGAAGGTGTGGATGCGCCCGCTGTTGGCGCCCTTGAGCGCCTCGGCCGCGCGTGCAATGTCGCGGTCGTTGGCACGAGAGAGCGAGCAGACGGTGGATTCCTTGATCGCGTTGGCGATGGTCTGCACGGCCTCGAAGTCGCCGTTGGAACTGGCTGCAAAACCAGCCTCGATGACATCCACTCGCAGGCGCTCAAGCTGGCGCGCGATGCGCAGCTTTTCGTCGCGGGTCATGGACGCGCCAGGCGACTGCTCGCCATCGCGCAAAGTGGTGTCAAAAATGATGAGTTTGTCAGCCATGGTTACTCCTGGGATTCCAACCGCAGCCTGTGAAACACATCAAAGCAAAAGGCCCGCTGCGGATGCATACGGGCCTTTGGGAAAATCTGTGCGTGCGCTACACATCCCGCCCGTGTGGCGTGGATAGTAGGGACAGAGCGCTGCGGTTCATGGTTCCAAATGTAGCACAGAAAAACGGCGGACGTGTCTCGGGTCTTACTGGTGCAAGCCCCGTTCGTCGGGCTCGTCGGTCGAAGTGCTGATCATGCTGGTGGGCTGCCCCTTGAACCTGCGCCAGGCGTAGAGCACATAGCCGCTCAAGCCGTAGACCATGAACAGGCCAAACAGCACGGCCGGCGGATGGATGTTGATGACCGCAATGGCCAGCGCCAGCAGGACCACCACGGCAAAGGGCACGCTTTTCTTGAAATGCACATCCTTGCCGCTGTAGAAAGGCACATTGGTGACCATGGTCAGCCCGGCATACAGGGCGATGGCGAACATGGGCCAGGCCAGCGAAGGACCGGCGACATCGGCCTCGGTCATGATCCAGATGAACCCGGTCACCAGCGCGGCCGCCGCCGGTGAAGGCAGCCCCTGAAAGTAGCGCTTGTCCACCACGGCGGTGTTCACATTGAAGCGCGCCAGCCGCAGAGCGGCACAGGCGCAGTACACAAAGGCAGCAATCCAGCCCCAGCGGCCCAGTCCCTTGAGTGCCCACTCGTAGGCGATCAGGGCCGGGGCGGCACCGAACGACACCATGTCGGCCAGGGAGTCCATCTGCTCGCCAAAGGCACTTTGGGTATTGGTCATGCGGGCCACGCGGCCATCCAGGCTGTCGAGCACCATGGCGCAGAACACCCCGATGGTGGCCATGTCGAAGCGGCCATTCATGGCCATCACGATGGCGTAGAACCCACCGAACAGTGCTGCCAGCGTGAACAGGTTGGGCAGGATGTAGATGCCCTTGCGCGGCTTGCGCGGCGCAGGGGACTGCTCGGTGTCCTGCTCGAAATCGTTGTCCATCGTGTTCCCTTGGGTGTGGCCGCCTGAAACGGCCTGTCGGGCGAGTGTATGACAAGCCCGCCAGAAGATGAAAAAAGGCCACCGCAGTGGCCTTTTTCAAAGGCAAGGCCTGATCAGTTGCGGGTCTGGTCGACCAGCTTGTTCTTGGCGATCCAGGGCATCATGGCGCGCAGCTGGGCACCCACCACTTCGATGCTGTGGTCGGCAGTGTTGCGGCGGCGAGCGGTCATGCTCGGGTAGTTCAGACGGCCTTCCTGGATGAACATCTTGGCGTAGTCGCCGTTCTGGATGCGCTTGAGGGCATGGCGCATGGCCTTGCGGGACTCTTCGTTAATGACTTCAGGGCCGGTCACGTACTCGCCGAACTCCGCGTTGTTGGAGATCGAGTAGTTCATGTTGGCGATGCCGCCTTCGTAGATCAGGTCAACGATCAGCTTGAGCTCGTGCAGGCATTCGAAGTAGGCCATCT
>JACCED010239868.1_pt1 | contig 31543 bp, 25 predicted proteins | sample 7455021 | NCBI WGS metagenome assembly JACCED01 (sample SAMN15323456, study PRJNA562643) | freshwater metagenome | isolation source: river surface water | place: USA:Blue River Watershed | collected 2017-08-19 | reverse complement strand
GGGAGCCTTTAGGTCCTGGGCTTGGTCGGCCCCCTGACGACTGCGCCCGAGCCAGCGGCCCCCAACCTCGGGGTTCAGCCTCACTTTTCCCTCCCCAGCCCCCACCGCCCCACCAGTCCATTTCCCAACCACGCTGCACCGCAGAACAGCCAAAACCATTTTATATCAACACGTTAAACCTTGTTGGAAAAATCGGCCTACCCTCAAGCTTTGGAGAGAATTTGCGGATTCGGAGAGAAAACGCCGGAATATTCCGCTTGAGCACCCTCAAGCTCGCCAGAAAAAGCTTTGTTTTCAAGGGAGTTTGATAGGTCGCCTGGGGCGCTAACCCGGTTCGGCTAGGAGACGACTGGAGCGGGCGAAGGGATTCGAACCCTCGACCCCAACCTTGGCAAGGTTGTGCTCTACCCCTGAGCTACGCCCGCGGTCCTGTCGTGGCGCGCCTAGTGCCATGAACCGGCGTGTCTGGCAAGCCTTACCTGAATGGCCCGAAACGCTCCCTTATCTCGGCTGTGGTCCCCCATGGCGGGGCGGGTCCCAGGCCGCAGCCTCTGGTCGGATGGCGCGGTCCGTTCCATGCTGCCCCCCAAGCACCATTAGGAGATTTTCGGATGGCCTCATTGCTTTTTTCCCCGCTGACGATTCGGGGGATAACCCTGCCCAATCGCGTGGTGATGCCGCCGCTGTGCCAATATTCGGCGATTGAGGGCCTCGCGAATGATTGGCACATGGTGCAGCTCGGCCGTTTCGCCGTGGGGGGCTTTGGCCTGATTTTTACCGAAGTCACCTCGGTGATGCGTGAAGGGCGTATCACCCATGGGGATCTGGGCCTGTGGTCCGATGCGCATATTGAACCGGTGAAGCGCCTGGCGAGCTTCATTAAAGCCCAAGGGGCGGTTCCGGCCATGCAGCTTGGCCATGCCGGGCGCAAGGGGTCTTCCCAGCGTGCTTTTGAAGGCAATGGGCCCATCGGCGCGGCCGAAATCGCCAAGGGGGAAAAGCCCTGGCCCGTGGTTTCGGCCACTTCAACGGCGATTGGCGAAGGCCATGAACAGCCTTCGGCCCTGACGGCGCAGGGCATGGCCGATATTTGTGAGGCCTTCGCCACGGCGGCGCGTCGAGCCTTGGCAGCTGGCTATGAGGCGATCGAGGTGCATTGCGCCCATGGCTATCTGCTGCACCAATTCCTCTCTCCCCTGTCGAATACCCGCAATGACGCCTATGGCGGCGATCTGGCGGGCCGGATGCGCTTTCCGTTGGATGTTGTGCGCGCGGTGCGGGCCGCCTGGCCGGAAAATCTGCCGCTGTTTGTGCGAATTTCCGCGGTCGATGGCGCGGATGGTGGCTGGGAAATGTCCGATAGCGTGGCTTTCGCGCGGGAATGCCAAAAGCTGGGCGCCGATGTGATGGATTGTTCTTCGGGCGGTATTGGTGGCACTGCCACAGGCAGCAAGCGTGTGCCGCGCGGTTATGGTTTCCAAATTCCCTATGCGGCGCAGATCAGGCGCGAATTGGGCATGAAATCCATGGCGGTGGGCCTGATTATCGGCCCCCATCAGGCCGAAGCCGCCCTGGCGGCCGGCGATGCCGATTTGATCGCGGTCGGGCGCGAAGGGATGAATAACCCGAATTGGCCCCTGCATGCCCGCGCCGTGTTGGAACCGGGCACCACGGAAGAAGTTTTTGGCTGCTGGCCGGCACAGCATGGCTGGTGGATGGAAAAACGCGGCGCCGTGATGAATGCGCTGGGTAAGCCCCCGGCCTGAAGAAATTATCAATCACCCAAGGAGAAACGTCATGAAACTCGCCTATTCGCCCAATAGCCCCTATGTGCGCAAATGCGTCGCGCTGGCCATTCAACGCGGCATTGATCAGCAGCTTGAACTCTGGACCGTCGGCACCACGGATCCCGCCTTGGTGAAGGTGAACCCGCTTTCCAAAGTGCCCACCTTGATCCTGGCAGATGGTACGGCGCTGTATGACAGCCCGGTGATTTGCGAATACCTCGACAGTGTTGGTAACGGCCCCAAGCTGTTCCCGGCCGCCGGACCGGCGCGTTGGAAGGCCTTGCAGCAGGCGGCCTTGGGTGACGGCATTCTTGATGCGACCCAGCCGCGCCGGCGTGAAATTGCCCTGCCCCAGGATGAAGGCCGCAAAAGCTATATCGCCTTGCAGCAGGGTAAGGTGACAGCGGCGCTGGCCGTGCTGGAAGCGGAAGCCGATAGCCTTGGCATGCTGACCACGATTGGTGAAATCACCATCGCCTGTGCCTTGGGCTATCTTGATTTCCGTTATGCCAATGAACCCTGGCGGCCCGGCCACCCCAAGCTGGAAGCATGGTATGCGAAAGTGTCCGCCATGCCTGCGATGACGCGCACTGCGCCGCCAGGCTGACATGAAGCACGGCCCGGGGCACCGCGACTGGCCCCGGGCTTGTGAAGCAAAGGGGCGATGATGATGGGTATCTCTCGACGCGACATATTGGGTGGTTTCGCCGGTTTAGGCCTGACCACCGGCGCCAGCGCGCAGGTGCCAGCGCGTGCGCCAATCCGCCTGATTTCTGGCTTCGCACCCGGCGGCGCGGTGGATATTGTGGCCCGCATTGCGCAGGAAGCGATTTTGCGGCGCAGCGGCCAGCAGATTGTGATTGAAACCCGTAGCGGCGCTTTAGGTTTCATCGCGTTGCAGCAGGTGGCGCGTGCCGCGCCCGATGGGCTGACGCTTGGCATTGGCATCATGGGCAGCATGAGTGTGGCGCCGGCTGTGCCGGGTTCCAGCATTCCGCTGAACCTCGATACGGAATTGACGCCGATCTGCAATCTGGCCGGCACGCCCATGGCGTTGATCGCCCGTCCGGATGCGCCGTTTTCAAGCCTCGCGGAATTTGTGGCTTGGGCCAAGCAGCGGCCCGGGCAAGCAACCTATGCTTCCACCGGGAATGGATCCACCAATCAACTCGCCGCGGAATATCTGGCCAAGGAAGCGGGGCTTTCGCTTTTGCATGTGTCCTATCGTGGCGGTGCGCCGGCTGGCATGGATATCATGGCCGGGCGTGTTGATATCTTCTTTGGCAATGTTGCCGAATTCGCCCAGATGATCAGGGATCGGCAGGTCAAAGCCCTGGGGCTGGCGGCGACGAAACCCTCACCCATGTTGCCCGAATTGCCCTTGCTGACACGTGACTATCCGGCTTTGGATATTTCCAATTGGTTCGGCCTTTACGGGCCTGCGGGCATGAACCCAGAACAGGTCAATAGTATCGCCCGCTTATTTACCGAAGCCATGACCGATGCTGCGACCTTACCGGTACTCGCGCAGCGGGGGCTGGAGGCTCTGCCCGAAATCGGGCCTGCCTTCACCGCCAGGATGCTGGCTGACCGGGCACGCTGGGCTGCCGTGGCACGTGCGGCAAATATTCGTGCGGATTGAAGGATATCATGGCTGAACTTCCGCTTTCTTTGGGTATCGATATCGGTGGCACGTTCACTGATTTGGTGGTGCTGGACCACGCCACAGGCAAGGCCGCGATCTGGAAGGAAAGCACCACCCCGGATGATCCGGCGCGGGGTGTCATGGCGGGCATCAAGCGCTTGCTGGAAACCCAGGCCATTGCCCCGCAACGCATTGGCCGCGTTGTGCATGCCACAACGCTCTTCACCAATGCGTTGATTGAACGAAAAGGCGCGCCGACTGGGTTGTTGACCACGGCCGGCTTCGGCGATGTGCTGGAAATCGGGCGGGAACGTAAATACGAATTATACGATCTGTTCATTGAAATGCCGAAACCCTTGGTGCCGAGGCCTTGGCGGCGTGAAATTTCTGAGCGCCTTGCACCGGATGGCAGTATCGAAAAGCCCGTGGATCTTTCGGCGGTATTGCGTGAAACCGAAGCGCTGATTGATGCTGGCGTGGAAAGCCTCGCGATTGTCTTCCTGCATGCCTATGCCAATGCAGCGCATGAACAGGCGGCGGCAGAGGCTATCCTGCGGCGCTTTCCGCAATTATCGGTTTCGCTATCGTCAGATATCGCACCGGAAATTCGCGAATACCCCCGCGCCAGCACGACAGTCTGCAATGCCTATGTCCGTCCCATTGCGGAAATCTATTTGTCGCGCCTGGAAACGCAATTGAAGGCTGCCGGCATTCCGGGCGGCTTGTTTCTGATGCTGTCCAATGGTGGCCTGACGCATGTGGCCGAAGCCAAGCGCGCCCCGGTGCAATTGTTGGAAAGCGGCCCAGCCGCAGGTGCTTTGGCCGGCGCTTGGTTCGGCCGGCATGCGGGGCTGGATCGCGTATTGGCTTTTGATATGGGCGGCACCACGGCGAAATTGGCGCTGGTGGATGATGGTCAGCCGCTGGTCGCTTGGGGATTTGAAGCTGCGCGCGAAAAGCGTTTTCTGCGCGGATCCGGCCTGCCGGTGCAGATTGCTACAGTGGAATTGATCGAAATCGGCGCAGGCGGCGGTTCCATGGCGCGGAAAAGCGAGCTTGGCACCCTTCATGTCGGGCCAGAAAGCGCCGGTGCGCAGCCCGGGCCCGCCTGTTATGGACGCGGCGGTAGCGCGCCAACGGTGACGGATGCGGATTTGGCGCTGGGTTACCTTAATGCGGATTTCTTCCTGGGTGGGGCGATGCGCATTGATATGGCCGCAGCGCATCACGCCTTGGGTGCCTTGGCCAAGGATCTTGGCGTCAGCGCGGAACGTGCGGCTTTTGGCATTCATGATGTGGTGAATGAAAACATGGCCGGCGCGGCGCGCGTGGCCATTGCCGAACGTGGGCGGATTCCGCGTGAATACGCTTTGATGGCCACGGGCGGTGCTGCGCCGGTGCATGCCTGGAATGTCGCGCGCAAGCTTGGCGTGAAGCGCGTGGTCTGCCCACCGGGGGCTGGTGCTGGCAGCACGATTGGCATGTTGATGGCGCCCGCCCGCGCGGACCGCACCGCTTCCTTCAATACAAGCCTGGCAAGCGTGGATTGGCATGCCTTGAACGCCACTTACGATAGGCTGGAACAGGAAGCGATGGCGCTGGTGCAGGATACCGGCGCCGATCTTGCGCAGCGTGACATCCAGCGTTTGGCGGATATGCGCTATATCGGACAAGGCAGTGAGATTACCGTGCGTTTGCCCGATAAGCTTGAAACAGATGCCGTGCGCAGCGCCTTTGAAGCCGCCTATCGCGCCCTGTTTGGCCGAACACCGCCAGGTGCCGCCATTCAATTCGTCACGCTGCGCTTGGCCTTGACCGCGCCTGTGCCCGGGGCCGAAGCCTTGCTGCAACTGGCAGTGCGCGCGGGTGGCGTTGCCCAAAAAGGCAGCCGTCCAGTCTTTTACGCCGAAGCCAATGGCATGATCGAAACACCGGTCTTTGATCGCTATGCCTTGCGCCCGGGGTTTCGCACGCGTGGTCCTGCGGTTTTTGAGGAAAACGAGAGCACCTTCATCGTCGGGCCTGGCGCCAGCATTGAAATGCTGGCCGATGGGTCCATCGCTGCCGAGATTGAGGATATGCCCGCATGACGCGCCGCTTCGATGCTGTTGAATTGGAATTGCTGTGGCGGCGCCTGATTTCCCTGGTGGATGAGGCAGCGGCGGCCTTGGTGCGCACTTCCTTTTCCACGCTGGTGCGTGAATCCTATGATTTCTCCTGCATCGTGACGGATGCGACAGGGCAATCATTGGTCCAGGCGACGGAAAGCATACCGTCCTTTATTGGGACCCTGCCCGAAACGGTGAAGCATTTTCTGCGTTTCTTTCCGGTTGAAACCCTTGCACCCGGTGATGTTCTCATCACCAATGACCTTTGGCTTGGTACGGGCCATTTGCCGGATATCACCGTTGCCAAGCCAATCTTTTTGCATGGCAAGTTGGTTGCCTTCAGTGCCTCGACCGCGCATGCGCCCGATATCGGCGGGAAGATACGCAGCCCCGAACCGCGAGAGGTCTTCGAAGAAGGCTTGCAAATCCCACCCTTGAAGCTGATGCGCGCAGGGGTGATGGATGAAACCCTGGTCGCCATGATCAGGCAAAATGTGCGTACCCCTGAACAGACTCTGGGTGATTTATGGGCGCAGGTTGTCGCGCTGGATCTGATGGAAGATCGTGTGATGGGCCTGATGCGTCAGGCGGATTTGCCGGATCTTTCTGATCTTGCGGCAGAAATTCAAGGACGCTGCGAAGCGGCCATGCGTGCCGCCATTCGCGCCCTGCCTGATGGAACATACCACAGCGAATTGCAGACGGATGGTCTGTTGGAAACGCCCATTACCATCAAGCTGGCGCTGACGGTCGCTGGCGATGAAATCATCATGGATTACACGGGTACAGATGCGCAGGTGGATCGTGCGATCAATTGTGCGCTTTGTTATACCTATGCCATGTCCATGTATGGGGTGAAGGTCTGTACCTCCCCCAATCTGCCCAATAACGAAGGCGCCTGGCGGCCCATTAAACTCAAGGCGCCGGAAGGTTGCATTGTTAATCCGCAATTTCCGGCATCGGGTGGGTCACGCATGCTGATCGGCCATTATCTGCCGATGCTGGTCTTTGGTTGCCTTGGCCAGATTGTGCCCGAACGTGTCATGGCCGCTTGTGGTTCCCCGATGTGGGGCATGAATCAATCTGGCGTGCGGGAAGGCGGCAAGCCATATGCAAATATGTTTTTCTACAATGGCGGCATGGGCGCCAATATGCGTGGTGATGGCGTAACAACGCTGTCCTGGCCTTCAAATGTTTCTTCCACCGCCATCGAAATCAGCGAACATATCGCCCCCTTGCGCTTTCATCATAAGAAGCTGCGTCCCGATTCCGGTGGGCCTGGGCGTCATCGCGGCGGGCTTGGTCAGGAAATCCTGATTGAAAGCCTCTCGGCTTCACCTATCGCCGTATCCTTCCTGGCTGAACGCACCATTTTTCCCGCTTTTGGCATTGAAGGTGGCATGGCGGGGGCGCCCGGGGAATTGCGCATTAATGGCACCACCACCGACCCCAAGAAGCAATATGTGTTGAAGCGCGGGGATACGGTTTCCCTTGCCACGCCTGGTGGCGGCGGGCATGGGGATCCCAAACAACGTGCTGATGCTGCGCTTTCGGCTGATATCGCCGCCGGGTATGTGACCGATACCCGCGCCTATCGCGGCTGAGGCTCCGCCACAGCTTGCTGCCAGGCCGCGGCGATCTCATCCCGCCGCGCCACCCATACCTGATCGCCGAGTGCCCGCAGCCGCGCGAGCACGCGTTCAAATGCCGCAAAGCGGGCGGGTCGCCCGGCGATGCGCAAGTGATAGCCGATGTTCAAAAGGCGCGGCTTGCCCGCTGCAGCTTCCGCGAGCAACACATCCAGGGCGTCATTGACGTATTCCACCATTTCGGCCGCGCGGACGAAGCCATTGGGGTGGAAGAATTTCATGTCATTCGTATCAAGCGCATAAGGCAGCACCAAAAGCCCTGGCGCGGCCGGATCCCGATAGGGCAAATCATCATCAAAAGCATTGGACACCCAGGTATAGCCACGTTCCACCAGGAGTGACCGGGTCCAAATACTTTCCGAACCACGACAGAAAAAACCGCGCGGTGCGACACCACAGGCCGCCTGGATGGCCGCATGGCAGCGATCAAGATCAAAAGCTTCCGCTTCCCGCGATGGGTAATCCGCGTGCGGGCGCCATAACCAGCCATGCGCTGCCGCTTCATGGCCGCGCCGTATTGCCTCGGCCGCCAGGGATGGGGCGCGTTCAACGGCGCGGCCACACATCAGGAAAGTCGCGCGAATGCCATGATGATCCAGCGCATCCAGCATGCGCCATAATCCGGCGCGCGTGCCATAGGCGAAGATTTGTTCCTGCCCCATATCCCGAATACCCGGGGGCACCACGCTGATGACTTCCCCCATGCGTTCGGATTGCGGGTCTCCATCACCCACTTGCTGTTCGGCGCCTTCTTCGAAATTGACCGCGATGGAAACGGCCAGGCGCGCGCCATTCGGCCAGCGCATATCGGGCCAACGCCCGCCATAGCCAACCAAGTCTCGGGTCATGCGCTTTCCCCTTTGCGTAAGTGGCGGCCCCACCATGCCATGCTGGCGCCAGCCAAGGGCAGAATGGCCAAGAGAGCGAAGGCATAGCGATAGCCCTGAAATTCCTGGCCGAGAATGGAAATCAATGGTGGCCCGATCACGGCACCCGCGAAACTCAAGGCAATGACGGCGCCAGACGCAGCACCTGTGGCGCCTGGCGGTGCCAGCCGGACGCTTTCGGCCACCAGCACGCCATTCCATCCAGCGGTGCTGGCGCCGATAGCGACAAATAACAGCACCAGGATCATACTTTGCGTGCCGGCGACCAAAGGCAGCATGAGGAGGAATAGGCCAGACAGGCCACCGATCATGACCAAGGCCCGCTGGCCCCCAAGCCTGGTATCGGCCACCAAGGCCCAGCCAATACGTGAAACACCGCCGACAACTTGGCAAAGCCCCACCAGCGCGCCGGCGGAAACCGAATCCCACCCGTAATCGCCGATCAGCATCGCGACCATATGGGCGCCAAGGCCAATCTGCACCACGGCGTAACAGGCGCCGGTCAAACCAATAACGCCAAGGGCAGGTGATTTAAGCAGCAGGCCGGGTCCGGCTTGTTTGGCTGTGGCGCCGCGGTCCACATCCCAGGCGGCGCGTTTGCCTTGCAATGCCACCGCCATGATGAACAGCAGGCTCGCCGCCATCAGCGTGGCATTGCGCCACCCCATGAATTCAGCCGTGCCTGGCAGCATCAGGCCGGCAAGCGCGACGCCGAATGGCACCCCCATCTGCTTCAGCCCGAAAACCATATTGCGCCGTGATGCTGGCGCAAGCTTGCCCAGCAATTGTGATGCAGCCGGGTTGGTCATGCCATAGGCCAAGCCGATCAGGATGGATGCAACAATGGCAAGACCCGTTTGCACCAGACTGAGCAGCACCAGACCCATACCAGCAGATGCCAGGGCGATTTGCGTTGTGCGGGCGGGACCCCAAAGGGCCAACCAACGTGGCCCATAGGCTGAAGCAAAGACCGCACAAAAATACACCAGACCGACCTGATACCCGATACTGGCGCGCGGCATGCCATAATCAGGCGCGGCATAGGCAATCAGCACGGGCAGTGTGTACACCGCCATGGTGGCCAGGGTCTGCGCCCCCGCCAAAAGAAACAGCGCCAGGATCAGGCCGCCGCCCATGCTGATACCTATGGTGTCGTCAGGATTGATGCAGACCCCGGCGATAGGTGGAAGGTTCCATATCCTTCACGGAACGCGCGCGCTTATCCAGCCAATAGCTCTGCGCGGGCGGCATGGCAGCAAAAGCATCTTCTACCCCAAGTTTGCGTGCGGCATCTGTCGGCCAATTGGGATTGTAGAGAATTTCGCGCCCGATCGCGACAAGATCCGCGTCGCCCGCTTGCAGAATGCCTTCCGCCTGATCGGCATGGACAATCAAGCCAACCGCCATGGTCGCGATATTGCCTTCATGGCGTAGCCGACGGGCATAGGGCACCTGATAGCCATAGCCCGGGCGCGCCGCTTTCGGTGGGCCGCCGGAAATACCGCCGGAGGAGCAATCAATCACGTCCACACCCTTGGCGCCGACAAGCCGGGCAAGCCGGATGCTTTGTTCAACATCCCAGCCTGAATCATCTTCCACGGAAAACCGCATAAATAGCGGCTTTTGCGCCGGCCAAATGGCGCGAATGGCTTCAACAACTTCAAGCGCGAAGCGCATGCGATTCAATTCCGATCCGCCATAATCATCATTGCGGCGATTGGCGGAGGGTGAGAGGAATTGATGAATCAAATAGCCATGAGCGGCGTGAATTTCCAAAACATCGAAACCCGCCGCATCCGCCCGCCGAGCCGCATCGGCCCAATGTTGGATGACTTGCGGGATTTCATCACGCGTCAGCGCGCGCGGCATCGGGTCACCGGCATCGCCAATCTCGGCGCTGGGGGCGACCAATTCCCAATCTGCCCAATCCTTGATCTCGGGGCTTTGCACCAAGGGTGCGCCGCCTTCCCAGGGACGAAAACGCCGCGCCTTGCGCCCTGAATGACCGATCTGGATCGCAGGCACTGAAGCATTCGCCCGGATGAGATCCGCCAGACGCTTCATGCCGGGAATGAAGGCGTCATCCCACAGCCCCGTATCGCCCAAAGTGCCGCAGCCGCGCCGTTCCACCTTGGTGCTTTCCACCATCACCATACCGGCACCACCGGCGGCGAAGCGGCCGGCATTCATCAAATGCCAATCGGTGATGAAGCCGCGATCCGCAGCGTATTGATGCATGGGCGCGACAACGACGCGGTTCTTGAGGGTTACGCCGCGTTTGGTCCAAGGCGTAAACAGCAGGGGCAATGTCATTGGGTCTTCCTCCGTCCTGGTAAGCCTAGCGCAGGCCGCCCCGCTGCAATAGGGATCCTTCAGCCTGGGCTGTAACCCAAGACGCGGTCATTATCCCGCGCTTCCTTTGGCCGCAGGGCTGGTTCGCCAAAGCCACCACCGCCGGAAGTTTCCAGCCTGACGATATCGCCCTGTAGCAGCCGCACCGCATCGCTTTTCGGCGCGATGGGTGTTTCCACCCCATCGCGGATGCGCACCAAACGCCCGAGACTGCCAGGCTTGCCGCCTGCCAAGCCATAGGGCGGAAAGCGGAAGCGATCCATATTCGCGGTGAATATGCCGGCCGGGCTATCAACGCGCCATTCGCGTATCAGGCCAAGCCCACCGCGCCATTGCCCATCACCGCCCGAGCCGGGCTTCAGGCCATAATGCGTGATGGTAAGCGGCATCTGGCTTTCGATCATTTCGATCGGAATATTGCTGTTGTTATGCATGCCAAATGACCAGGCATTCACGCCATCCTTGGAAGGATTGGCCCCGGTACCGCCGATTTCGATTTCCACCAGCACTTCACGCCCGCCATCGGCGGCTTCCGTCTGGAAGGTGGCAACATAGGAACCGCCATAATAAGCCGCAGGCATACGGTCCGGCAGCGCCTGATGCAGACAGCCAAACATCACATTGGCCAAGCGATGCGACACCGCGACGCGATGCGCAACAGATGCCGGGGCGCGGCAGGAAGTAACGCTGCCTTCGCGGTGGCGAATGCGAATGGGCCGATAGCAGCCGGCATTGGCTGGCATGGCGCCATCAGTCGCCGCGATGATGGCGTAATAGACCGCGCAATTCGACATGGCCGGGGTGCAATTGATCGGCCCGCGCTGCTGATCCGCGCAGCCATGCAAATCAACCTCAATCTCATCACCTTTGATGGAGACGGAGGCATGCAAGCGCACTGGATTACCCGAAACCCCATCATCATCCAGGAAATCTTCGAATTCATAGGTGCCATCGGGCATGGCGCTGATGGCAGCACGCATGGCGGTTTCGCTTTGGTCCAGAATAAGCCCGGTCGCTTCAATCAGGGTTGCGGCGCCATAACGCGCCGCGATGCGACGGATGGAAGCTGCCCCCACTTCCAGGCTGGCGAGCTGTGACTGCAAATCGCCAAGCATCAGCACGGGCTTGCGCACATTCTGGCCAATCATGGCCCAGATGGATTTATTCAGCACGCCCCCCTCAATCAGCTTGAGGGGAGGGATGCGCAAGCCTTCCTGGAAAACCTCGGTCGCGGTGGCGGCATAGGAACCCGGCGCCATGCCCCCCATATCGATATGGTGGCAAAGCGCCCCGACATAAGCCACGCGTTTGCCATCATGAAAAACGGGCTTGAAGACCAGCACATCATTCAAATGCTGCGCGCCACAATAGGGGTCATTGGTCGCGACCACATCATCGGCGCCCCAATCTGCGGGATTCACGAAGTGATCCAGCAATGTGCGTAGCGCCGCGCCCATGGAATTCAAATGCTGTGGAATACGTGCCGATTGCGCCACATTATTGCCAGCGGCATCGAAGACTGCCGTTGAATAATCGAGCAATTCGCGCACCGTGGTGCTGCGGCTTGTGCGCCAAATGGTGATATCCATTTCAGCCGCAGCGGCAGTAAGCGCATTGCGGATGACTTCGATTTCAATAGGGCCGAGGCTCATGCTGCGATCCTTTTGGCGATCAAGGTGCCGCCGGCACCAAGCTGGGCGCGCCATCCGCGTGAAATCCAATGCGTGGCGAAAGCTTCCTCAACAATGGCGGGGCCTTCGATCACGTCATCTGGTGCCAATGCTTCTCGATCCCAGACAGTGGCGTCACACCATTGCTGCCCATCATAGGCAGGCCGTTTGGCCTTGCGCGCGGGGCGCGCGGCTGGGGTTGGGTCCTTCACGGCGGGCTTGGCCAATTTGCCAAGCGCGATCGCGCGGAAAGTGACGATTTCCACCGCCTCATCAAGATTGGCGTAGGAGAAACGCTGCTTATGCGTGGCATGGAACCGCGCAATCAACGCTTCAAGGGCCGCTTGATCGGGATTTTCCACCTGGCCCCAAGGGACCAGCAATTCAAAAGCCTGGCCTTGATAGCGCATATCAGCGGCGATGCTGATTTCACGCTGCTCGGGCGGAACGCCGTCCCCGGCCAGCCTTGCATTGGCGGCTTGGCGCAATTCTGTAATGATCTCTGTCATACTGGGCAGGCTGGCTGCTTCAGCCCGTGTCAGCCTGGTGCGCGCCAAATCCTGCACTAAATCAGAAAACAGGATGCCATAGGCAGAAAGCGTGCCGGGTTCGCGTGGGAAAACAACCTCGCTAATGCCCATTTCCTCGGCCACTTCGGTGGCATGCAATCCACCTGCACCACCGAATGACAACAGCGAGAAATCCCGTGGATCAAGGCCCTTTTCAAAGAGTGAAAGCCGCACCGCCGCGCCAAGATTGGCATTGGTCACCGTGAGCATGCCGGCAGCGGCTTCCTCATAGGGCAAATTCAGCGGGGTTCCGATACGGCTTTCGATGGCCGCACGTGTTGCTGGCATATCAAGCTTGATGGTGCCGCCCAGGAAAAAATCCGGATCGAGCCGACCGAGGGCCAGATTGGCGTCCGTGACGGTAGGTTCTGTGCCGCCGCGGCCATAGGCAACGGGCCCGGGCCGCGCACCCGCGCTGCGTGGGCCAACGGTCAGCCGGCCGGCCGCATCCACCGCGCCGATGGAACCACCACCTGCGCCAATGGTGCGCATTTCCACCATGGGCAGGCGCACCGGCAGCCGATCAATCTCACCCTGCGTAATGACTGAAACGCGGCCATTCTGCACCACTGAAACATCATAGGATGTGCCGCCCATATCGACGGCCACAAGATTGGGGCGCGCCAGAAGTTCGGAAATACGCCCTGCTGCCAATGCGCCGCCGGACGGCCCGGATAAAAGCAGGCGCGCGGGCTGTTGCGCGGCCATTTGCAGGCTGCATACGCCGCTATTGGACTGAACCAGGAAAACCAGCGGCGAAAACCCACCTTCGCCGAGCCTTGTTGCCAGGCGATCCAGATAGGCCTTGACCACGGGCACCAGCAGGGCATTCAGCACCGTGGTGGAACAGCGTTCATATTCACGAATTTCCGGCGATATATCGGCCGAAAGGGAAACTGGCAGATGGGGCCGCGCTGCTTGAATAAGCCCGGCAAGACGCCGTTCATGCACGGGGTTGGCGTAGGAATGCAAAAGCGAAACGGCGATGGTTTCCGCCCCCAAGGCGTCGATCTTCGCCAATAACCCCGGGATGGTCGCTTCATCGAGGGCGATTTCAATGCTGCCATCGGCCCGCAATCTTTCCACCACGCCAAGCCGGCGATCACGCGGGATCAGGGTGGGGAAGGGCTCCGGCGCCAGGCCATAAATATCGCGCCTGACGTGGCGATTGATTTCAAGCACATCCTCAAAACCAGCCGTGGTCAGCAGCACCCCACGGGCCAGCTTGCGTTCCAGCACGGCGTTGGTGGCAATGGTGGTGCCATGCAGCAGCAAGCCAACATCGCTCAGCGCAAAGCCAAACCGCGCGGCGGCTTCCTTCACACCGGTCATGAGGCCAATGGAAGGATCTTCCGGGGTGGTTGGCGTTTTCCAGGCTTCTGCAACGCCGCGGCGCGCATCAAATATCTGAAGATCCGTGAAGGTGCCGCCAATATCCACGGCGATGCGGATGGGGCGTTCGGAAGTTGAGCTTTTCAAGGTTTTGATCCGCGTTGTGAGTTCAACCCATGATCCGGGGCAACCAAAGGGCGAGATTGGGGAATATCATGAGCAATGCCACCGCCAGAAGATAGACGCCAAGAAAAGGCATAACCCCGGCGAAGACATCGGTGATGGGTCCAGGCCGGCTGCGCATGCCTTGCAGAACATACATCACGGTTCCATCGGGTGGGCTGATCTGCGCAATTTCCACCAACATGGTCACGATGACACCAAACCAGATGGGATCATAACCAAGCGCCGTGACAATCGGGAAAACGACAGGCACGGTGGTGATGATCATGGAAAAACCTTCCATGAAGGTGCCGAGCGCGACATAAAGCGCAACGATACAGAGCATGATCGCCCAAGGCGGAATGGGCAGGCCAGAAATCATGCCAGCCAGTGCCTGCGGCACATTAATGAGCGTGAGGATGTAATTCAGCAAATAGGCGCCGAATAGAATAAGACCGAGCAAGGCAGTATTGCGCGCTGTTGCCTCGGCCGAGGCATTCAGCATGCGAAAAGACAGTTTCCCATCAATGGCCGCGAAAAACGCGGCCCCGACCACACCCAGTGCTGCCACTTCGGTTGGGGTGGCGAAACCGCCATAGATTGAACCCAGCACGAGCAAAATCAGCAAAACGGTCGGTACCAGATCAGCCAGGGCGCGAAGCTTGAAGGCCAGCGGCACTTTGGCCGGCTTTTCCATGGGATGCGTCAGGCCATGCGCCAGGATGACGCCAATGAACAGCGCAGTAACCAGTAGGGATGGGATAACAGCGGCAATATAAAGCGCACCTACCGAGGTTTCCGTGATCAACCCATAGATGATGAATGTAATCCCGGGCGGTATGAGATTGCCCAGCGCACCACCTGCGGCGAGTGAACCCAAAACCATGCGCTGACTGTATTTGGTATCTTGAAAATACGGCAGGGCGACTGACCCCATCGTTGCAGCGGTAGCCACGGAACTGCCGGAGATTGCGGAAAATACGGCACAGGAGACGATATTCGTGTGCAGCAGTCCGCCCGGCATGCGATTGAGCCAGATATTCAATGCCCGATAGAGACGATCCGAAAGCCCGGCGCGCAGCAAAATCTCGCCCATCAGCAGGAATAACGGCACCGCTACCAGCACGAAATTCGATGAAGGCGCCCAAAGCGTTTGCCCCATAAAGGCCCACCATGGCCGATCAGAAAACAAGAATCCGATCAAAACACCAAGCACGCCGAGTACCGCGGCAATGTACACCCCCGACCCAAAAAACAGGACAAAGACACCGACCAGCATCAGGATTTCCCCAATGGGCAGTGCCTGAGAGCCGGTTGCGGCAGCAAAGATGGTAACCGCCAGCAGCATGAGCAAAAAGACAATGGCGATCATGCCCGACGTTCCCCCGAAGCATGCGCCATGGCGACAGCTTCCAAAGCCTCGGTCGTCTCATCTGTCAGGCTGCGGGAGCCGAGCAATTCATCAACCTCGCCCGCATCCTGCGTCAGGGCTGTAAGGATGGATTCGATCATCAGCATGGCCGACATGACAGCGAAACTAACGACGCCAAAGGCCCAGATCCCCTGCGGCACGGCCATTTCAATGCGCAATGCCGAATTATCATGCGCATCAAACAGAATACTCTCATCAACCAATTCGATGGCCGCCCAAGCGAAAAAGATTGCCAAACCTAGGAGCAGCGCAAGGGAGAGAATATGCAGCCACACCCGTATGGCCCCTGGCAGGCGCATCATGAAAACATCAACGCGAATATGGGCCCGCTTGGCCAGCGTATGGGCCAATGCCCAGGCAATACCGCCGGCCAGCATATAGCCTGTGACTTCAACCGTGGCCTTGGATGAAAACCCAAAGAAACTGCGCGCCACGATATCAAAAGTGATGAATAGCGCGCAGGCGATATAGTTCCAGCCAGCGATATAGGCCATCAAGGCCGCAAGCCTGGCCAGCCCTTGGCGGGCTAGCCGAATGGCCTGCAACCAGGCAGGCGTAATGGCGGGCTGCTGGCTCATCCGCCAAAGCGTACGCCGCTGATGGGGGCAATGACGTCATTATAGACTTCACCGCAGCGCGCACCGCAGCGACGCACCCAACCCGGCAATACCGTGGTGCGGAAAATTTCCTTGGCTTGCGCCTTATCGGCGGCCGAAGCCGGTACCTCTGTCATCGGGCGGGCGGCCAGATTATGGATGGTGCAACCAGCTGTGCGGCCAATATTGCAATCAATCCCATCACGCGTGGCGGCAAGCCCCAGCGCCCATTGTTGGTTGCTGACTTCCTTCATGGTGGCTTCCATGAAGTCGCGCACGGCGGGTTCCAGGCGGTTCCACCAGGAAAGGTTCACCAAATAACCGGCCACCGCCCAGGACACGGGCAGATCCGAAATATGCGTGGAAACTTCAGGCCAGCGGGCCGCGGCGCCCGAACCAGACCCGGTGATGGCGCAATCCACCACACCACGTTCCAGCGCTGAATACACTTCCGGGAAGCCGATGCTGACCGGCTGCGCACCCAGATTGGTGAAAAAATCGACCAATGAATTGCCGAAGGTGCGGATGCGGCGACCCTTCAGGTCACTCAAACTGGTAAAGGCAGCACGACAAAATACGACCTGGGCGGGAAAGGGATACATCGCGACCAAGCGGGCACCGAAGCGTTCCAGATCCCGATTGGCAACCGGCAGCACCGCTTCCGCAATGCGGCGCGCATCATTGATGTCAGGCGCCAAGCCTGCAAGATCGATCCCATCGAGAATGGGCACATCGCCTGAGAGGGTGGTGAGTGTTCCAGCGCCAATTTCCACCTGACCAGAGCGCACCAGGCGCACAATTTCATTGCCCGCCAGGTTGCGTTCGGCATGGGTGGAAAGCTGCACTTGCACACGCCCGCCACTGCGCGCCGCCGTACCATCGCGCAGCACCGGCACATCAACCCGCGTATATTGTGGCTGGGTCGGCAGGGGCTGCGTCACCGCTGAAATGCGAATGGGCGCGCCCGCTGGCAGTGTTGGTAATTGTGCGGCGGCCGAAAATGCTACGGAGCCGGCGGCAATGACGCCGGTGAGGAGACGCTTCAGCATTGGGGTTACCTCCAGACGGGGTTGAGCCTTTGTGATAGTCGATCACGCCAAGCGCCCCACGTCGAGACCCTTTTGTCTTCTGAAATCATTGAAATGCCGCATTATGCCAGCCAGCAGGGCAGAAACTTGCTGGATGTGATGCTTTCGCGGGCGGGCCCTTTCATCTGGCCGCACATCGCGGCAAGCTACGCCCGATTTCTTGCGGGAGAGAGTTTCATGCCATTGCTTCGCCGAGGTTTCATCGCTGCCGCAGGCCTGCTGCCCTTCAGCGCCCGAGCGCAGTCGGGACCAGGGGGCTATCCCGCGCGACCGATCCGCTTGATTGCACCTTTTCCGCCTGGTGGAGGGGTGGATTTGACGGCCCGACTTTTGGCTGAGCCCCTGTCGCGCGATTTGGGGCAACCGGTGGTGGTCGAAAATCGCGGCGGCGCTGGCGGTGTGATTGGTGTCGAGGCCATGAGCCGCGCGCCCGCGGATGGTTATACCTTGTCACTTACCGGCGCCGGTACCATCACCGCCGGGCCGCATTTGCGGCCTTTGCCGTATGATGCGCCAAATTTGCAGCACATCACGCGGCTAGTGCGTATGCCCTTCATTGTGGCGGTACGCACAGATCTGCCCGCGACAAGCTTGCCGGAATTCCTCGCGCTCGCGCGACGGGGTGGGCTGAAATATGCTTCCGGTGGGGTCGGCACCAGCCAGCATTTGACCGGGGAATTATTCAACCAGATGGCCGGTATTGCCATGGTACATGTGCCTTATCGGGGCACGGGCCCGGCGCTCAATGATCTGGCGGCGAAGGTTGTGGATGTCTATTTCGGCGATCCGGCGACGCTTTCGGTTATTACCGGCGGCAATGCGCGGGCTATTGCCGTCACTTCGCCCGAACGCTGGGCCTTGCTGCCCAATGTGCCGGCGGTGGCCGAAGCCGTACCTGGATATGAGAGTGAAAACTGGTACGGCATCGCAGCGCCAACGGGTACGCCGGATGATATCATCCGCTTCCTGCATGGCCGTATCCAAGCGGTGATGAGTGATGCAGCCGTGCGCAAACGTTTTGACGATGCGGGGCTGCATCCTGCCACAATGTCACTTGCTGATTATGGCGCTTTTCTGCGGGCTGATTCGGCGCGCTGGGCGCAGGTTGTTCGTACAGGGAATATTCGCATCAATGACTGAAACACGCCTGGCGGTTGATATTGGCGGCACCTTCACGGACCTGGTTCTGGAGACGCCAAACGGCACACGTGAAATGAAACTACTGACCACACCGGATGCGCCGGAACGTGCTGTTTTGGAAGGTGTGCGGGCCATTCTGGCGGCGGCGAATGTCGCGCCGCAGCAAATCGGCCTGGTGGTCCATGGGACAACATTGGCCACAAATGCATTGATTGAGCGTAAAGGGGCGCGGACAGCACTGATCACAACGGAAGGTTTCCGCGATTCCGTTGAAATGGCCTATGAACATCGCTTTGAACAATATGACCTTTCCATGCAAAGGCCGGAACCCTTGGTGCCGCGCGATTTGCGGTTGGGTGTGCCGGAACGCATGGCGGCCGATGGCACGGTGTTGATGCCGCTGAACGCCGTGGCGTTACGGCAGGTGGCACGTGATCTGCGTGAGAAGCAGATTGAAGCCTTGGCTGTCTGCTTCCTGCATTCCTTCACCAATGCGGCGCATGAACGCCAAGCGGCGGAAATTTTGGCGGCTGAATTGCCCGGTGTGGCCATCACGATTTCTTCCGAAGTGGCGCCAGAAATTCGCGAATATGAACGCGCTTCAACCACCATTGCCAATGCCTATGTTTTGCCCCTTATGGATCGATATCTTGGGGCCTTGCAGGAAGGGCTGCGTGGCCTTGGTATCGCTGGGCCCTTGCTGTTGATGATGTCATCGGGTGGCGTCACCACAGTGGAAACTGCCCGGCGCTTTCCGGTACGCTTGGTTGAAAGCGGTCCGGCTGGTGGAGCCATCCTCGCCCAGGCTGTTGCGGCGGAAAATGGCCTCAAGGAAGTACTGGCCTTTGATATGGGCGGCACTACCGCCAAATTGACGCTGATTGATGATCTGGAATTTCAACGCTCTCGCCAATTCGAAGTGGCGCGGGCCTATCGTTTCATCCAGGGCAGCGGGCTGCCAGTGCGTATTCCGGTGATTGAACTCGTTGAAATCGGCGCGGGTGGCGGTTCGATCGCACGCGTAGATGGCCTTGGCCGCATTCTGGTGGGCCCGGATAGCGCGGGCAGTGTGCCGGGGCCCGCTTGTTATGCACGGGGCGGGACATCGCCCACGGTGACGGATGCGGATGCAGCCATGGGGCGGCTTGATCCGGCGCGCTTCGCTGGTGGCAGCATTCCTTTGGATGTAGCACGGGCGGAAACTGCCTTGGCCACCCATATAGCTGCGCCTTTGGGCATTACCCCTGCGCAGGCCGCGGCGGGTGTGGCGGAGATTGTTGATGAAACAATGGCCAATGCTGCCCGGGTTCACGCCGTGGAAAATGGCAAGGATACCGCAGCGCGCAGCATGATTGCTTTTGGTGGGGCCGCGCCACTGCATGCGGCGCGTCTGGCCCGCAAGCTTGGCATTGATCGTGTCGTGGTGCCGGTTGGTGCGGGTGTTGGTTCCGCACATGGCTTCCTGCGCGCCCCCATTGCTTATGAGGTGGTGCGCAGCCGCCATCTACGATTGGATGCCTTTGACCCAGCGATGCTGAATGCACTTTTCGCTGAAATGCGCCAGGAAGCGGAAAGCGTTGTGCGTATGGGCGCGCCGACAACGGTGCTGACGGAAACGCGCTCTGGCTTCATGCGCTATCGCGGGCAAGGCCATGAAATCACCGTCGCATTGCCGGCGCGCGATTTTGTGGCCGATGACGCGGCCCTGCTCCGCAGCGGTTTTGAGGCAGCCTATACGGCACTTTTTGGTCGCGTCATTCCACGTTTGGAAGTGGAGGCGCTGACATGGTCGCTTTCCCTTTCCACGGCACGGAGCTTGCCAAAACCAGCGAGCGATCCACCGCAGATTGCGTCGCCACCACCCAAGGGGCAGCGCAGATTGCTTGACCCCGCGACAGGGGGCGAGGAAAGCGCTGCCTTGTATGAACGGCCATCATTGCCGCCAGGCAGCCTGATCACAGGTCCGGCGCTGATTGCCGAAGATGGGACAACCACTGTTGTGCCGCGCGGTTTCACCGCACGGATCAATGCGCTTGGACAGATTGTGATGGAGAGCGCCGCATGAATAACGATATTCAGTTCCAAGTCATGTGGAACCGCCTGCTTTCCGTGGTGGAAGAACAAGCACGCACCCTGGTCCGCACGGCATTTTCCACCAGTGCGCGTGAAGCAGGCGATATTTCCGCAGGTGTATTCGACCTGGAAGGGCGCATGATCGCCCAAGCAGTGACCGGTACGCCTGGCCACGTCAATTCCATGGCGCGGAGCGTGGTCCATTTTCTGAAGGAATTTCCAGCGCATACCATGAAGCCGGGTGATCACTACATCACCAATGATCCGTGGAAGGGCACCGGCCATCTATATGATCTGGTCGTGACGTCGCCGGCTTTTCATAACGGCAAGATGGTCGCGCTGTTTTCGTCAACAACCCATGTTGTTGATATTGGCGGGCTTGGCCAATCCGCTGAAGGCAAGCAGGTATTTCACGAAGGTCTTTTCATTCCCTTCGTGCCCTTGGCGCGGGAAGGCGTGGTGGAAGAAACCGTCATGCGTTTCATCCGTGCCAATGTGCGTGAACCCGTGCAGGTGGAAGGCGATGTCTTCGCCCTGATGGCCTGCAATGAAACAGGTGAACGCCGCCTATCGGCCATGATGTCCGAACATGGGCTGCAGGATTTGGGAGAGCTTGGCCACTATATCATCGAAAAATCCCGTGCTGGCATGACGGCGGCCATTGCCAAACTGCCCAAAGGAACCTGGAAATCCCATATGCGGATTGATGGGGTTCACGAACCGATTGACCTGCACGCCAGTCTTACGATCGCCGATGATCATGTGGCGGTGGATTACACAGGTACTTCCCCCTATGCGGCTTTCGGGATCAATTGTCCGCTTTGCTATACGGAAGCCTATACTGCTTTCGGTGTGAAATGCATTGTCGGGCCAGATATTCCCAATAATCATGGCACGCTTGAAGCGGTGAAGGTTTCCGCGCCGGAAGGTTGCATCCTGAATGCGCCCTTCCCGGCCGCCGTCACGGCGCGTTCCACCATGGGCCATATGCTGCCCGATGTCGTCTATGGTGCTTTGGATCAGGCCGTGCCCGGTCGGGTACCTGCTGAGGGCACTTCCAATCTTTGGAATTTGAAGCTTGGTGCAGGGCCTGAGATCACGGGATCAAAAGGCCAGCCCTTCATGATTACGTCTTTCCATTCGGGCGGGGCGGGTGCGCGACCCCATCTGGATGGCCTTTCAGCGACGCCGTTTCCCTCAGGCGTTCGCAATGTGCCAGTGGAAGTGACGGAAGCGATCACGCCGCTGGTGATTTGGCGCAAGGAATTGCGCGAGAATTCCGGCGGTGCGGGGCAATATCGCGGCGGGCTTGGCCAGACCATTGAAGTGGCACGGCGCGATGGTGAACCCTTTGCAATTTTCGCGACCTATGAGCGGGTGAAGCATCCGGCGCGCGGCCGTTCCGGCGGTGGTCCTGGCGCGCCGGGCAAGCTTTCTCTGGCTTCAGGTGCTGTGCTGAAGCCAAAGGGGTTCCAGGTGATCCCGGCAGGTGACCGCCTGATTATGGAAATGCCCGGCGGCGGCGGTTATGGCGACCCTGCGGCCCGCGATGCGGATGCGCTGGCGAAGGATCGCCGTTTGGGTCTGGTGACAGACCCAAAGGATTAAAGGATTTTCGATTTCAGAATTTGGCGGGATGCGTCGCGATCCAGTGCCGGGCGATATCGACCCTTCGCGTGATCCACACATCCCGCCGTTGTGATATGTAATCAAGCAGGCGTTGCAGGGCGACAGCGCGTGCCGGGTGGCCGATCAGGCGCATGTGCAGGCCAATGGACATCATCTTCGGTTGGCCCTTGACGCCTTCATCATACAGCATGTCGAAAGCATCGCGGATATAGGAAAACCACTGATCCGAAGTTCCCATCCAGCCCGCATATTTGCCATCATTATTCGTCAATGAATAAGGCACCACCAAATGGGCTTTGTCGCCAACCCGAGTCCAAATGGGCAATTCATCACCGTAATAATCGCTGTCATACAAAAAGCCGCCTTCTTCAACGACTAACCGGCGCGTATTCACGGAAGGTCCGTAGCGGCAATACCAACCATCGGGACGGTGCCCGATGGTTTTCTCCTGGCTGACGATGGCCTTGCGTATATGGTCGCGTTCTTCTTCTTCCGATAGCTCAAAATGCTTCACCCAACGCCAGCCATGGGAGCAAACATCATATCCCGCTGCGGTGATGGCCTCTGCCGCTTGCGGATTGCGCTCCAGCGCCAGGGCGCACCCAAAAACAGTCAACGGCAAATCGCGTTCGGCAAAAAGTCGGTGCAGGCGCCAGAATCCAACCCGGCTGCCATATTCGAACATGCCCTCGGCGGCCAGATCGCGGCCTGATTTTACCTGATTGAGACCATGCGCTTCCGTCAGGCCATTTTCGGTGAAGCCATCGCCAAGTTCGAAGGAGGGTTCCGATCCCTCTTCATAATTGATGACAAAATTCACAGCGATCTTGGCGCCACCAGGCCAATGGGGGTCGGGCGGCGTGGCGCCATAGCCAATGAAGTCACGCGGGGCGTTATAGGTCATCGCGTCATTCCTTTGCGATCAAAAGTCCATGCGCAAAACAATGCACGCGCCGTGCCAGTCTGGGGCCACGGAATCAGGCGCCGCGTAGGGCGCGCCAGAGTTTTTCCGGTTTTGCCGGCATATCCGGCACCTTGGCCCCCATCAATGAAAGCGCATCAGCAATGGCGTTCATGACTGTTTGCGGTGCCGCGATTGCGCCTGCCTGGCCAGACCCCTTGACCCCCAAAGCGTTGGAAGCGGTAGGCGTGCCGGCCAATACCACATCGATGGCGGGCAGATCATCGGCGCGTGGCAGGGCGTAATCCATCAAGGAACCGCTCAGCAATTGGCCGTCTTCCGGGTGATAGACGATATCTTCCAGCAATGCCTGGCCAATACCCTGGGCCAAACCGCCTTGGACCTGGCCTTCGGTGAGGCGCGGATTGACCAAGCGTCCATAATCATCGACCGCCGTATACCGCGTGAGCCGCACCACGCCGGTTTCAAGGTCGATTTCCACTTCCGCCGCCTGGCAGCCATTGGGGAAAGTCACCAGGTAAGATGTATTGTGCCCGTCGGCCGTCAGGCCGGGGGACATGCCGTCTGGCAGGCTGGCGGGATCCTGGGCCGCAAGCGCAATGGCACTGAGTTCAATAAAGCGATCGCTGCCCAGCATGCTGAAGCGCCCATCGGCGAAGTCCAACATCGCTTCATCGGCCTGCAATAAATGCGCGGCAATGGCGCGCGCCTTGGCCAGTAGCGCATCCAAAGCCAGCGTCAGGGCACCGCCGCCCAAATGCAGTGATCGCGCCCCGCCATGGCCATTGCCATTGGGTAGCAAATTCGTATCGGCCTGCACAATCCGCACCTGTGCCGGCGTAAGACCCAGCCGATCCGCAACCACTTGCGCATAGCTGGTTTCATGGCCCTGGCCATTGGATTGCGTGCCAATCGCGGCGGTGGCTGTTCCGTCCGCTTCCAGCCGCGCTGTGGCCCATTCACCTGGGGCGCCACGGGCGGTTTCCAGAAAACAGGCAAGGCCGCGCCCGAGTAAGGCGCCGCGTTCGCGCGCTGCTGCACGGCGTGCTGGGAAACCCGCCAGGTCTGAAGCCTGGTCCAGCACGGCAAGATTGGCGGCAAAGCGCCCGCCATCCACCGCCATGCCCATGGCAGTGCGATGGGGCGCATCGGGCAGCATGTTCAGCGCACGCAGCGCTGCCGGGTCGCGCCCCAGGGCGCGGGCTGCGGCATCCACCAGCCTTTCGATGATGTAATTCGCTTCAGGTTTACCCGCGCCGCGATAAGCATCCACCGGCAGCGTTGTGGTGAAGGCGCCGCGCACTTCCAGATGCATGGCAGGAATGGCGTAAACCCCGCCCATGGCGGTGGAAAATGCGTTGGTTGGGCAATGCGGGCCGACAGCCGAAAGATAAGCCCCCATATCCGCGATGCTCGAAATCTCCAGCGCCAAAAAACGCCCATCGCCATCAAGCGCAAGCCGGCCTTTCGCGCGCAAATCGCGGCCATGCACGGCGGCGGCGAATTCCTCGCTCGGTTCACCCTGCCATGCAATGGGGCGGCCCAGCCGACGTGCGGCCCAGAGCGCCAGGACATATTCGGGAAAGAGGAAATTCTTGGCACCGAAACCACCACCAACATCCGGGCAACTCAGATGAAAATCACTCTCTGGCAGGTCAAATACGGTGGCGAGTTGTCGGCGAATGCCATGCACGCCCATGCCGGTGAACAGCAAATCAAATCGTCCATTGGCGTAATGGGCCAAGGCCGAGCGTGGTTCGATGGGGGCGGCATGGACGCGATTATTCAATAGATCCAGCGCAACCACATGCTCGGCACGGGCAAAGGCCGCATCCGTTGCTGCACGATCACCTTTCAAAAACCGAAACGCTTCATTGCCGGGGGCTTCTGGCCACAATTGTATTGCCCCGGGTGCCAGGGCTGTGGCGCCATCAACCAAAGCTGGCAGTGGCGTGTAAGAAACGTCGATGGCTTCAGCGGCATCCCGCGCGGCGGCGATACTGGTTGCGACAACGAAGGCAACGGCTTCGCCCAAATGGCGCACATGCGTGCTGGCCAGAACATGACGCGGCGGGACGATCATGGGCGTTACACTGGCGACCACCGCATTGCAGGGCAGGGGCTTTATGCCATCTGCGGCAAGATCAGCGGCCGTGAAAACGCCGCGTACACCCGGCATGCCACGCGCTACTTCGGTATTGATGCTGTCCAGGGCGGCATGCGCATGCGGGGAACGCAGCACCACCGCATGCAGCGCATCATGCGGCAGCAGATCTGCCACATAGCGCCCCTGCCCGGTTAGAAAGCGGGCATCTTCCAACCGTGCGATGGATTGCCCGCTGAACATCATGCGCCCCGCGCCAAACGCTGCGCCACGAATTCAAGCCGATCCTGGCCCCAGAAAATATCCTGGCCAATCACATAGCAGGGCGCACCAAAAACCCCGCGTGCAAGCGCGGCTTCCGTATCTGCCTGGCGCTTTTCCAGCCAACGTGGTTCCGCGCCAAGACGCATCACGGCATCCGCATCCAATCCGCATTCCGTGATCAGCGCGGCCAGGGTTTCAGCCTCGCCGGTGTTTTTGTCTTCTTCCCAAAGTGCCTTCAGAATACGATGCGCCAAGCGTATGGCTGGCGCATCGCCCTGTGTTTCCCGCAGCGCAATCACACATGCCGCGCCCGGCAATTCATTGGCCGGGAAAAATTTTGGATGGATCTGGATGGGGATCCCCAAGGCATCCCGCCAGCGGGCCAATTCCTGCAAACGATAGGCCTGACGCTGTGGGGAGCGTTTGGGCAAGGGAAGGCCGCCCGAGCCCGCGAATATGGTGCCGAAATCCACCGGCCAGATACGCAGGCTGGCGCCATATTGCGCCGCCAAGGCTTCAATCCGCGCGGCACCCAAATGCGTCCAGGGCGAATTGAGTGAGGCGTAGTAATCAATATGCTGGGCCATGGTCGTTCCTTACGCGATCAAGGGGCAGGCGGTGGCGGCGCGGGCTTCATCAAGGCTGATCCCGGGGGCCAGATCACGTACCGCGAAGCCTTCACCCATGGGCGCAAAAAGCCCCAGATCGGTTGCGACAAGGGTCACCACACCACAGGCCGTGATGGGCAGGCTACATTTGGGCAGCAGGCGGGAAGACCCATCGCGGGTGCGGTGTTCCAGCATGATGAAAACGCGTTTCGCCGAAGCGGCCAGATCCATGGCGCCGCCAATACCGCCCCCCTTGGCGCCCTTCAATTTCCAATTCGCGAAATCGCCATTGGCGGCCACTTCGTAAGCGCCCATCACGGTCACATCCATCCGGCCACCACGGATCAAGGCAAAGCTATCAGCGTGATGGACAATGGAAGCACCGGGATTGAGCGTGACATTCTGCCCACCCGCATTGACCAGATTGAGGTCTTCGGTGCCGGGTGCGCAGACCGCGCCATAGCCGATGACGCCATTTTCGGCATGAAAAATAATGTCCCGATCGCCCATGGGTACATCAGCGATCATGGTCGGCATGCCGACCCCCAGATTGACCACCCAGCCATCCTGGAATTCCCGCGCCAGCCTTTCGGCCATTTGCATGCGTGTCCAGCTCATCGTGTGGCCTCCCGCTTGCGGGTCCAAAGCCCCAAAGGTGGTGGTGGAATCCGGATCAGGCGCTGCACCAGCATCCCCGGCGTATGCACATCATCAGCATCCAGCGCGCCTGCGGGCAGGATATCTTCCTCTACCTCGGCGATGGTGGTGGTGGCGGCCATAGCCATGAGGGGATTGAAATTGCGCTGGCTGCGATGAAAACGAAGATTGCCAACGGCATCGGCGCGGGCGGCACGGATAAAGGCAAAATCCACCGGCAACGCATATTCCAGCAGGTAGCGCCTGCCGTTGATTTCCCGCGTTTCGCGCCCTTCAGCCAATTCCGTACCAACAGCGGTTGGCGTGTAGAAAGCCGGAATGCCCGCACCCGCGGCGCGCAGCCTTTCCGCCAAGGTGCCTTGCGGGACGATTTCGGCTTCGACTTCGCCAGATTCATAGTATTTGGTGAATGGCAATACATCGGAAGCGCGCGTGGCGGCGGTGAAGGAACAAACCACCTTCGCCACCTGGCCATTTTCAACCAACATGCCGATATCTGGCATGCGCGGCTTATGGGCGCCGCCCGTTGTATTGGCGATACAGGTCAGGCGCTTGGCCCCATGGCGCGCCAGCGCGGCAATCAGATTATAAGGTGTGCCAGGCCCGGCGAAGCCGCCAATCGCGATTACCGCGCCATCCGGAATATCGGCCACCGCCGCATCGAAATCCGGGTAGATTTTGCTGCGCGCCATGCTGCGCTCCTCCCTGGTGCTGGTATCATGCTTCGCCGAAGCGGCGCGGCTGGCAAGGGGGGTCAACGGCGCCGGGTTTCAGTAATGGCGATATAAAGCCCCGCCCCGATGATGATGCTGGCGCCGACCCAGGTCCATTGATCAGGCCAAAGCCCGGTAATGGCATAGCCAACCGCAATGGCGCCCAGCATTTGCCAATACTGGAAGGGCGAAATGACATTGGCTGCGCCATAGGTCATGGCCTTCGCCACGCACCAATGCCCCGCAGCCCCCAGGATGCCGAGCGTGATATGCCAGAACAAATCACCCAGGCTTTGGATGGGTATCCAGAAAAAGGGAATGACGCCGCACATCACCAGCGTGCCGATCAGCCCGCTATACATGACCGATGTCTCTGGGCGGTCCAGCCCGGCCACTAGCCGCGTCTGAATCTGATAAATGGCGTAGAAAAAAGCACTGGCCATGATGCCAAGCGCGGCTGGCTGGAACACTTCCGCCCCCGGTCGGATCACCACCAATACGCCGATAAACCCCACCAAGACGGCGATCAGACGTTGCCAGCCGATTTTTTCGCCGAGCATCGGCAAGGCCAGAATGGTGACAAAGAAGGGTGAGGTGAAGGAAATGGACGCTGCCTTTGCCAATGGCACATGCTTGACCGAAAAGAAGAAGCAGGTGGTCGAAGCGAGCAGCAGAAGGGAACGGGAAATTTGCACCCAAGGCTTACGACTTTTGAGGACGCCAAGGCCAAAGCGGGGCACGATCAAGGCAAGCACAATCACCAAATGACCGGCTGTTCTGGCCCAGATGATCTGCTCCGAAGGGTAATCGCGGCTCAATACCTGGACGATACCATTCATGACCGGAAAGATCGTGCAGGCTGCGCACATGAAAAAAATGCCAAGCAGCAACGAAGTTTGGCGTGGCGGTACCGCATAGGCGGTCATGGCATGGTCCGATCCCGGGTGGCGTCTGATGCGGCATCTACCCTAGGGCATAAGGGCCTGGGGTGAAAATTTTTCGATAGAGAGCCATCAGACGATATCGCGAATCGGGGCGCGGCGGTGCCAGAGACCAAGGCCAAAGGGGCCATTGGTCCATCGCTTTGGGGCTCAAGTCCTGAAAAACAGGGGTCTCGTGGACTTCTGACGCCTCCTTATGCCTTTGGGGGTGGCATATGCCTTGCTGAGCCTCGCTCAGTCGGGCATGTGACGCCCGAGCCGGACCTTGGCAGGAGAGACACCCATGAGGACCAGATATCGGATTGAACGCCGCGCTTTGCTTTCCGGCGGTAGTGCCTTCGTCCTGACGGCCGTTGCGGGCGCCAGGGTCTCGGTGGCGCAGAGCTTGGAAAAGCTCTCCTTCCAAACCAATTGGCGCGCCCAGGCTGAACATGGCGGGTATTATCTTGCCCTGGCCAATGGGCTTTATCGTCGCGCCGGCATTGATTGCGAAATTCGTATGGGCGGGCCGCAGCAGAACCCAGCCCAGCTGCTGCTTGCCGGACGGGTGGATATGATCATGTCCTCCGGCTTTCAGGCGCTGAATTACGTGCGCGAAAATGTGCCCTTCCTGGCCATTGGCGCCATCATGCAGAAAGATCCGCAAGGCTTCATGTATCATGAGGAAGCCGGCATTACGCGGTTTGAGGATATGCGGGGCAAGCCCATTCTGGTCGGGGCTGGTGGGCGTGTGACCTATTGGCCTTACTTGCGCCGGCGCTTCGGCTTCACCGATAGCCAAATCCGCCCCTATACCTTCAATATTCAGCCCTTCCTGGCCGATAAGCAGGCAATCCAGCAATGCTTTGTGTCGTCGGAACCTTTTGCGGCGCAGCTTGGGGGCGCCAAGCCGAAGGTATTGCTTTTTGCTGATGCTGGCTTCCCGAATTATCAAACGACCATCGATATCTCCCGCAAGCTGGCGGAAGAAAAGCCTGATCTCATTCAGCGTTTTATCGATGCCACCATGCAGGGCTGGACGCAGTATTTGCGCGGGCAGGATGTCGCGGCCGCAAATGCGATGATCATGCGCGACAATCAGGAAATGACTCAGGAGAAGATTGATTACGCCGTCCGCGCCATGAATGAACGCGGCGTCGTCTTCTCCGGCGATGCAGAACGGCTTGGTATTGGCGCCATGACGGATGAGCGTTGGGAAAGCTTCTACACCGCCATGCGCGATGCGGAAGTGATGCCGCCTGGGCTTGATGTGAAGCGCGCCTATTCGCTGCGCTTCGTCAATCGGCGGGTCGGCCTGGCTTGAGCGCTCGGCGCCCGCTGCTGTCGCTCACCGGGGTTTCCAAGCGCTACGCGACGGGAACCCTGGCGCTGGATGGCATTGATCTGACGATCATGCCCGGGGATTTCATTGCCCTGTTGGGGCCCTCGGGCTGCGGCAAATCCACGCTGTTGCGGCTTATTTCGGGCCTCACCGGTCCGAGCAGCGGCATTATGGAATGGCCAACCGCCCAGCATGATGCCAATGGCAATGCTGAACGCGATATCGGGTTTGTGTTCCAGGAACCAACGCTGATGCCCTGGGCCAGCGTGATCCGGAATGTGGCGCTGCCCCTGGAACTGGCCGGCATGAAGCGGCGGGAAGCCGAAGAACGCGCCGCCGAATGGATTGCCCGTGTTGATTTGAAGGGGTTTGAGAAAGCTTATCCGCGTGCGCTTTCGGGCGGCATGCGGATGCGCGTTTCCATCGCACGTGCCTTGGTGACGCGTCCGCGCATTCTACTGATGGATGAACCCTTCGCGGCCTTGGATGAGATCACGCGCTTTCGGCTGAATAATGATCTGGTGCAGCTTTGGGCGCAGGAACGTTTCACGGTGATTTTTGTGACCCATTCTGTGTTTGAAAGTGTCTATCTGGCGGAACGCATTGTGGTGATGGCCCCCCGCCCAGGCCGTATTGCTGAGGAGGTGCGCATCAGCGCGCCTGCGGAAAGGGGCGAGGAATTCCGCACCTCTCCCGAATATGCCGCGCAGTGCCGCACGGTATCCCACGCACTGTCTTCCGCCATGGGGGGCGTGCATGAGTGAGAGGACGGAAGCCGCACCCGCTGCCAGCAGCTTTGTTGAAGGCGCCTGGATGCGCATCCTGGCGCCCACGATTTTGGCGCTTTTGTTCCTGACCAGCTGGGAAATGATGGTGCGGATCCGGGAAATCCCACCCTATATCCTGCCCGGACCGATTGCCATTTGGCAGACCCTGTTGCGTGATTGGGATTCGCTGTCTGTTTCCCTGCTGATCACGCTGAAGATCACCTTCCTGGCCTTGTCGGTGGCAGCGATCTTGGGATTGGTGCTGGCCATTCTTTTCGCGCAATCGCGTGTCATCGAATTATCGCTATTTCCTTTCGCGGTGATCCTGCAAGTGACCCCCATTGTGGCGATTGCGCCGCTCATCATCATTTGGGTGGATGATATCGCGATATCCTTGCTGATCTGTGCCTGGATCGTCGCCTTCTTCCCGATCCTGTCGAACACGACCGTTGGCTTGAATTCGGCCGATCATAATTTGAAGGATCTGTTCAAGCTGTATCGTGCCTCACGTTGGCAGGTGCTGACACGGCTGCTGCTGCCTTCGGCGCTACCCTATTTTCTGGCGGGTTTACGCATTTCCGGTGGGCTTGCGCTGATTGGCGCCATTGTTGCGGAATTTGTGGCTGGCACGGGTGGCAGTGCTTCTGGCTTGGCCTATCGCATTCTGGAAGCAGGATATCAGTTGCAAATCCCACGCATGTTCGCCGCCCTTGTGCTGGTTTCCACCACGGGGATCGCGATTTTCCTGGCGCTGAGCCTGCTCACACACTTACTGCTGCGCCATTGGCATGAAAGCGCGATGGGCAGGGGGGACCGGCGATGAGCAGCGCTATGGCAAAAACCCGCGCCGCCTTGGCTGGCGCTGGCATTGATTTCTGGCTGCGTGATGCGCGCGCCCCGGCGGCGGTGTTGGAAAGTGCCGGGCCGCTGACCTTGGACCGTGATGGCATTGCGCGGTTTGATTTGCGCGTTGAACAAGGGCGCATCGCGGCCATTGCGCCGCTGGGCACGGCGCCGGAAGGGGTTTCCCTGGATGGCGGGCAAATCTGGCCCGGCATGCTGGATGCGCATACCCATCTGGATAAAGGCCATATCTGGCAACGCGCCGCCAATCCCGATGGCAGTTT